>JACXTT010005228.1_pt1 | contig 18940 bp, 11 predicted proteins | sample 9270951 | NCBI WGS metagenome assembly JACXTT01 (sample SAMN15532306, study PRJNA645909) | rock metagenome | isolation source: weathered quartz diorite | place: Puerto Rico | collected 2017-06-21 | reverse complement strand
GAACATACCCGCCGGGCGCTGCACACCCGTATACGGGCTGGAGAAGATTCCACTTGGCGAAGGGGTGACGCTGCGCGTGGTGCGCTGGAACCACAGCGGCGATCCGGCGAAGAACTGGGAGCAGCACGACCCGGTCGAGCTCGATGCGGTTCCCCGTCCGGACCCGGCAACCGGCGGATTGCGCGCGGGCGTTGCGGAGGACTTCCCCAATGGCGGCGGCAATCGCGGCTTCTTGTTTATCGTCGAAGGCCCGCAAGGTCGTTTTAGCTGGTTCTATCAGAACTCAGCCAGCGCGATAGACCTGCACGTGCCGATCATAATCAATGGGGTTGACTACGGCGCGCCGATCGAGAACCTCAAGATCGCGATGAAGGACTCGGGATTGCAGTCGGTGGATCTGTGGATCGGCACCGGCGGGCTGGCGATCGCGCAACTGGTGGTGCCGGTGATCAGACCCAAGGCCTACATCCCGATTCACTGGGACGGCCTGTGGGAACCCTTCCAAGCCGGCATGCCCTGGCCGTTCGCCGACGCCGCGCTCGAGGAGTTTCTCGCCAAGTCCGGCGTAAAGCTGCTCAAGCCCGGCCAGTACATGGACAAGTGGCGGCTGGACCGTTCGGGCATCGGGCCGGTGGCCAACACCCGCATCAAGCGGGCCCTCGGGTTCCCCGAAGTCCAGCCCTTCCCCCGCTAGAGATGAGCAACCGCACCACGTAGGACAACCCGAAATCTTTCACCGCCAGGGACGCCAAGTACGCCAAGGAAAATGCAATGCAAGAGACCGGGTCTTGAACCTTGGCGAGTATTGCCACTTCAGCCGGGCGCTGCGTTTATTCAGTCATACCTTCCTACTCTTGACCTTCCCTTGCGTCCTTGGCGTCCTTGGCGGTTAATGCTTTTTTGTCGCGAGCCGCTTGCGCGAGCCAGCGGTCGATGATTTCCGGTGGTGTGTTCATTCCCGCATGCGCCCGGACGATGCGCGCCGCGGGATTGAACGAAAAGAGCTTTTCGACCGCGAGTGAACCGGATGCGTATTTGCGCTGTCAAATTTCGAGCGTATGCCAGGGTAACCAGCTACCGGTCAACCTTGCGTTTTACGCCGGTTTTTCTCCCGTGCCGGCGGGATCAGTGCACCCCCATATCGAGAACTCCGGCCCGCCGACCCGGTCTGAAGTGTCGTGAATTTGAACTTCGCACAGCGCGGGCGTTCCGCTCGCGTTGTATTTCAGGAGGTCACGATGCTTACCAGCAAGACTGTTAGACGGCTCGCCATCGCCGGGATTCTGCCCGCGCTGATCGCAGCCTATTACGCTGTCGCCGTGCCGGGCACGCCGCCCGCCCATGCCGGCGCACAAAGCAGCGAGTCGCAGAACACCGCGGCGGCAACACAGCAGCTCCCCGATTTCACCCGGATCGTCGAACAGAACGGCCCGACGGTAGTCAACGTCAGCGTGTCGCATAAAGCTCCCGCCGGCGTTCAAGCGCCGTTCCCGGGCATCCCGGAAGACGACCCGATGTTCGAGTTCTTCCGCCGCTTCGCTCCGCCCCAGCGGGAAGGGGAACAACCGATGCAACGCGGTCAGGGCTCCGGTTTCATTGTCAGCGCCGACGGGGTCATTCTCACCAACGCCCACGTGGCTGCCGACGCCACCGACATCGTGGTCAAACTCACCGACAAGCGCGAGTTCGACGCCAAGGTGATCGGCCTGGATCGGCGCTCCGACATCGCGGTGCTGAAGATCGAGGCGAAGAACCTGCCGGTCGTGAAAATCGGCGACCCCGCACGTCTCAAGGTGGGCGAGTGGGTTGCGGCCATCGGTTCGCCGTTCGGCCTGGAGAATACGGTCACCTCCGGCATCGTCAGCGCCAAGGCGCGCCTGCTGCCGGACGAGAACTATGTGCCGTTCATCCAGACCGATGCTGCGGTCAACCCCGGCAATTCCGGCGGCCCGCTGTTTAACATGAACGGCGAAGTGGTGGGCATCAACTCGCAGATCTTCAGCCGCACCGGCGGTTACATGGGGCTCTCTTTCGCCATCCCGATCGACGTGGCGATGAATATCAAGGACCAACTGCTACACAACGGCAAGGTCACGCGCGGGCGCATTGGCGTGCAGATCCAGGAAGTGAATCAGGCACTGGCCAATTCCTTCGGCCTGCCGAAACCACGGGGCGCACTGGTCAGCGCAGTGGAACCGGGCAGTCCCGCCGACAAGGCCGGATTGAAGACGGGCGACGTGGTGCTGGGCGTCAACGGCAAGGATATCGACCAGTTGTCGGAGCTGACGAGCACAATCGCCGGCATCAAGCCGGGTACCAATGCACGCCTTCAGGTATGGCGTAACGGCGGCCGTCAGGACATCAATGTGACGGTCGGCGAACTCTCCGAGCAAAAGGTGGCCGCGCTTGGCGCCGGCGAGCCCGGCGGTGCCGCCAGCCTCGGGCTGACGGTACGCGAGCTTGCGCCGGAGGAGCGCGCGCAGCTGAAAACCGAAGGCGGGCTGGTGGTGCAGAACACCTCCGGCGCTGCAGCGCGTGCCGGCATTCAGGCAGGCGACGTGATTCTGGCGTTGAACGACACACCGGTCAAATCCGTCGAGCAGCTGAAACAACTGGTGAGGAAGTCCTCCAGGACCGTGGCACTGCTGGTCCAGCGCGATGAGGCGCGGATCTACGTGCCGGTGCATATCGGCTGATCCCAAAGAGGTCCTGTATCAGGGCGCGTCGCGTATCGCGGCGCGCTTTTTTTTCGTGACGCGCTGACGGGATCAATCTTTCGCCTTGCCCCGGTATCGCAAATTGCCAGTCGCACGCGGCGCTACGCTCGGTCGCCTGCGAACGACAGTCGACCGAGCGACGCCGCACGGCACCCAAGTGTCGCGGACCGTCAGACGGGCGCCGGATCGATGCACCGGGAACGGATTTTTTCTCGGCATGGACTTTGCGTCGACTATCCGAAAAGGAGGAGTCGCCGTGACCTGCAAATCCTTCCGCCCGGTCTTGATGTTGGGCGTCGTTTTCGCGCTTGCAGCCTGCGCCAGCGCCCCGTCGCGAACGGCATTTGCAACCGCCGCGGCAAGCTCCGGCGATGTCGATGTAAGCCGCGCCGCCGACCACGCGCTAGCGATGATCGGCGCACCGTATCGCTACGGGGGCGTCGATCCTGACGGCTTCGATTGCAGCGGCCTGGTTCACTACAGCTTCCGCAAGATCGGGATCGCGCTTCCGCGCGACACGTATTCGCTGCGCAAAGTCGGCATCGAGATCGATATGAATGATCTTGCCAAAGGCGATCTGGTGTTCTTCGACCAGGAAGGAAAGAAATCCTCCCACGTCGGCATCTACCTCGGTGACGGCAGATTCGTGCATGCGCCTTCCACCGGCGGCAAGGTACGCGCGGACAAGATAGATCTTGCGTACTGGCGCAAGCACCTCAACGAGGTGCGCAGGATCAGGATGTGACGCTGCTCCCCAGCCGCTCACGAAAAACCCGCTGGCGCTTCGAAGCCTCTGGCTACGGAGGCCAGCAGTCTCGCGAATTCGATGCAACTGCGGTCCTCGAAATACGGACCGATGATCTGCATTCCAATGGGCAGGCCGCCCGAGGTACGTCCAATCGGCGCGGCGGTCGCCGGCAGATAGGCCAGCGTGGCGAGCGAAATCCAGGCGAGTTGCTCCCAGTACCAGCGGCGCTGGCCGTTGACGACAATGGTGCGGGCGATCAGGTCTTCGCTGTGGTCGTGGGCAAACGCGCATACCGGCCCGACCGGACAGAGCAGCACGTCGTAGTGCTCGAAGAACGCGCGCCACCTGGCGCGAATCACCTCGCGCTTCTCGTTCAGCCGCAGCCACTCGCGGTGCCCGGCGCCGCTGTAGTGCGCAAGCCGGCCATGCACGCCTTCGGGGCCGGCACCGCGGCCGGCCTCCTGTATGCGTGCGAAAGCCTTGTCGCTGAGCTGGGCGGTCGTGGCCGGCCAAAGCAGCCTCAGGTAATCGTCGAAGTTCTCCGCCAGGGTGATCCCGGGCCGGGCCGCCTCGTCCACTTTCACTCCCGATTTTCGCAATGCCTGCACGGCCCCATAGATCGCCGTGCTCACCTCGTCGTCGACCGGAAGCGCCGGATCGTCCAGCCACAACACCACCCGAAAATCCCGCAGGCGTCCGGCGCGCGGTGCCGGCAGGACGGGTCTCCAGCCCGCGACAACCGGGCCGTCGGCATCGGCGAGGACGCCAAGGAGCAAGCCCAGGTCTTCGGCCGAGCGCGCGATCGGGCCCGCCGCCGCCATGTCGGGTGCCGACAAGGAGCCCGGCGGCGGCGGGATGTGGCCGCGCAAAGGAATAGCTCCGTACGAGGCTTTGTGGCCGTAAACACCGCAGAAATGCGCCGGGATACGGATCGAGCCGCCGACGTCGCTGCCCAGCTCGAAAGCCGTCAATCCGGCGGCGACCGCGGCCGCGGCACCCCCCGATGAACCGCCAGAGGTGCGCGAGGCATCCCAGGGATTGTTGGTGGCACCGAAAAGAACGTTATAGCTTTGCAGATCGCCGGCGTGGATCGGGACGTTGGTCTTGCCAAAGACCAGGCCCCCGGCTTCTTCCAGCCGTTGCACCGCATCCGCATTGGTCGCCGGCACATGCTTCGCATAGACCGGCGCCCCGCAGGTGGTGCGCAGGTTCGCGGTCTCGAAGCTGTCCTTGATGGTGCCCGGCACGCCGTGCAGCGCACCGACGGTGGCTCCTGCGGCGGACCGCGCATCCGCGGCGTCGGCGCGACTGCGCGCACGCTCCGCATCGAGCGTCACGATTGCACTGAGTCCTGGATTGTAACGCTCGATCCGCCGCAAATAGCTTTCCAGCAGCTCACGGCTGGAAACCTCACCGGCACGCAACCGGTGAAGAAGTGTGGTTGCCGAAGAGAAGGGATTGATTTTCATTGGTACTTCGGACTTTTCTGCGTGTCTCGAGCGCCTCGACAATGCCACATTCGCCGCCATGGACGCCAAGGAAAATCAATAGCGTGAAGGCAGGCTGAGTAGGGTAGCGGGCGGGTCGAAACGCAGATACCGCTACGGGAATTGAACACCTACCCGGTATCTTGCGTTTGGCTTTCCTTGGCGTCCTTGGCGTCCCTGGCGGTTAACGCTTGGCCATAGGGGTTTGCGATGGCATCGGCGACCGCCTGGATTCGCCCAGGTCGGCTGACCATTCCGCATTGCGGGATTTCCGCGCTCGACCTCCTTAGCGGCCCGGAACCCCGCGTCTGGCGTGGGCGGTTGCGGCAGCGCCGGAATCGTGGCTCAATTGCGCGTCATAAGATCTATAAGATTTACCTTTAGTTCGTGTCGATAAGCATGAGTAGCAGGCAGTTCGGGGAGGCCGAGGTGCCCAACGAGGACCGTTCGCGGGATTATTCCGACCTCAGTCCGGAGTTGCTGGAGATCGTACGGGCACTGCAGACGTCGCTTACCGAGAAGCGCATGCGCCAGCAATTGCAGGCCGTGGACAGCAAGCCCTCGATGCTCGAGTCTGCCCTATCTCGTCAGCAGGCCAAGCGCGCCACCCAACCCCACATCGCCTCTCACCCCCAGCTGCTGGCTGCCGTGGTGGAGTCCGCAGACGCCGCCATCATCAGCGAGACCTGGAACGGCGTCGTTCTCACCTGGAACCGGGGCGCCGAGCGCATCTTCGGGTACAGCGTCGAAGAAATCGTGGGCAAGAGCCGTGCCTGCCTCATTCCCGAGTTCCTCAAGAACGAAGACGCGAAGATAATGCGGCAGGTCATTGACGGCAAGGCAACTGTCCATAGCGAAACCGTCTGGCAGCACAAGGATGGAAAATTCATCGACGTCGCTGTCAGCCTGTCCCCGGTCGTCGAAAACGACAAGGTGGTGCGGTTGTCCCTGGTCGCCACCGACGTCACCGAACGCAAGCGCATGGAGCGTGCGCTCATGGAAAGCGAGCGCAAGCAAAGGCAGCGCACGTCGGAACTCAAGATTCTCCTCGATGCGGTGCCCGCGGCTGTATGGATTGCCCATGACGCCGAATGCAAGCTGATCACGGGTAATCGCACTTCTTACGACCTGCTGCGCCTGCCCCAGGGCAGCAACATCTCATTCACCGGGCCGGAGGAAACGCGACCGGTGCATTTCCGCATTTTCCGCAACGGCCGCACGCTCGAACCGCACGAGTTGCCGGTGCAGATGGCGGCATTTCGCGGCATCGAAGTACGCGATTTCGAGGAGGACCTGGTTTTTGACGACGGCACCATCAAGCACCTTATAGGCAATGCGGCGCCGCTGCGCGACACCTCCGGCAAGGTCTACGGCGCGGTGGCCGCATTCATCGACATCACTGCCCGCCGCAACATGGAAGAGCAGATCCGGCGCATGGCGCACTTCGACTCGCTCACCAGCCTGCCCAACCGGATCCTGCTGATGGACCGTCTGGAACAGGCGCTGGCGATCTCCCAGCGCAACCAATCCAAGACCGGCGTGATCTTCATGGACCTCGACAACTTCAAGGAAGTCAACGACAAACTCGGCCATCACGTCGGCGACATGATGCTGCAACAGGTAGCGGAGCGCATCCGCGCCAGCCTGCGCGAGGTGGACACGGTTTCACGGCTGGGGGGCGACGAATTCGTGGTAGTGCTGCCGGAGTTGCGCCAGATCGAGGACGCCCGCATCATCGGACAGAAGCTGCTGCGGGCGGTGGACGGCGAATACATCGTTTCCGGGGAGAGGCTGCTGATCACCCCCAGCCTGGGAATCAGCATCTACCCCGATCATGCGGACGACGCCGGCACGCTGATCCGAATCGCCGACAAGGCGATGTATCACGCCAAGCAGTCGGGCCGGAATACCTATCGGTTCTACGACGCCAGCATGAAAGCCTGATCCGGCTTGTAGTATCCTCACGCCACCCCCGATGGGTTGGCGCCTTTCCCCGGGTTCAATACAGGAAGGCCAGGCCGTCCCATTCCCGTTTCTCAAAGGAGGGCCAACGGTGCCAACGTGACTTTCATTCCCCGCACGAAAACCTCCCCCCGGCAGCGCTCCCGAGCCCGTCCCGGCACCGGGCAACCAATCCACCACGGCCGACCGCATCGCCGACCTGGGGCGTGGAAAGGATTGGCACGGCACCGGGCCGGCGACCGGCCAGCGCCGCCGCAGCGCTCTCAACGGACGCAGAGGCGACAATGCGGCGACGGAGGCCAGGTTTTGGCACGGATTCGTCTCCGATTTCCTGCCGCAGATGGTGTGGTCCGCGGGGCCCGACGGGTCGGTCGATTTCTGCAACCGCCACTGGACCGAATATTCGGGCCTGTTGCGCGAGGACAGCCTTGGCAACGGATGGATGAAAGCCCTGCATCCGGACGACCTGGAACACACGCGGCAATGGTGGGGAGTTACCATGAGCGGCGGGTCCTGCCAAGACGTTCGTTATCGCCTGCTGCGGGCGGCCGACGGCGAATATCGCTGGCATCTGGGGCGCGCGGCTGCGGTGCGCGACCGCGCAGGAGCCGTCCTGAAGTGGATCGTCACGGCGATCGACATCCACGAGCAGGTCCTTGGCGAGGAGCGGCTTCAGGCAGGCGAAGCGCGTTACCGCAACCTGGTCGAACTCTCCCGTGACGCGATCTACATCCGCACCGAGGGCAGATTCGTGTCCGCCAATGCCGCCACCGCGCGCCTTTTCGGCGTAGCGAGCGTCGATGAACTCGTCGGCAAGCCGGTCGTGCCTTTCATTCATCCGGATTACCTTGAGATCGTGCAGGAGCGCATGCGCAAACTCGACGAGGAACACTGCGAACTGCCGCCGCTGGAATTGAAGCTGGTGCGCAGGGACGGATCGGTGATCGAGACCGAATCCATCGCCTCGCCGTGCGAGTACCAGGGACGCTCATCGGCACACGTCGTGATCCGCGACATTACCGAGCGCAAGGCGCTTGAGCGCAGGCAGGCCAAGCTGCTTCAGGAACTGTCCGCGTGCGCGATCGCGGCCGCCACCGCGGAGCATTTTCGGCTGCTGGCGCAAGCCGTTCCCAGCATGGTCTGGACCGCGCGTGCGGATGGTTACCTGGACTACGTCAATCGTCCCACGCTCGATTATTTGCGATGCGCGTTCACGGACATCGAGGGTTGGAGCTGGGACAAGGTCGTGCACCCGGAGGATTTGCCGGCGTGCCGGGCACGCTGGCTTCACAGCCTGGCGACCGGAGAAAGTTACGAGATGAGCCTGCGTATCCTGCGCGGCTCCGATTCGGCGTACCGCTGGCATCTGCTACGTGCGCTGCCGGTGCGCGATGCCGCTGGTGCGATCATGCTCTGGGTGGGGGCGGGAACCGACATTGATGAGCATAAACAGCAGGAAACGCTCCTGCAGGAGTCGCGCATGCAGCTCGAGGCCGCGGTAGAGCTGAGAACCCGGGATCTGGTATCCGTCAATAACGCCCTGCTCAACGAGATCGCCGAACGCAAACAGACCGAAAAAGCGCTGCGTGCCTCGCGGGAAAAGTTGCGCAAGCTGTCTATGCATCTGCAATCGGCGCGCGAATCGGAACGCGCCGCGGTAGCGCGCGAAATCCATGACGAACTGGGGGCAACACTCACCGCGGTGAAGATGGATCTGCACTGGTACGCAAAAACGCTGGCCAAGGGTATCCCCCTTTCCAACGACAAGCTCACCGACACGGGAGTGCTGGTCGATTCCGCTATCCACACCGTCAAGCGCGTTGCCACCGAGCTGCGCCCAAGCATCCTCGACCATCTCGGCCTCTGGCCTGCGATCGAATGGCAGATCCAGGAACTGCAGAAACACTATCGCATCGGCTGCGAGCTGAATTTCGAGTCACCCCTCGTCACTCTCGAAGCAGAGGCGCAGACCGCACTGTTCCGCATCGTGCAGGAGGCGCTCACGAACGTGGTGCGGCACGCCCGGGCAACGCAGATTCGCGTACGGGTGCACAAGTCCGGGGGTGATGTGCTGGTGGATATCCACGATAACGGTGTCGGTCTGCCCCCGGCCAAGCTGCTGGATCCTGCTTCATCCGGAATTCATGGAATGCGCGAACGAGCCCGCTCCTTCAACGGTGAGGTTCGGTTCCTTGCCGGGCAGAAAACGGGCACCTGCGTGAGCGCCCGCTTCCCGCTGAAGAAGAATGCATTAATGCCCGCCACCAGGGCCAGGGAGTCGATCTGAAATGCTGCGCGTGCTCATTGCCGACGATCACGCCATTACGCGCGAAGGACTCAAGCGCATCCTGACGGACTACCCGGAAGCGGTACATGTCGGCAACGCCGCAAACGCGGCACAAACCCTTTCCATGGTCCGAAAAAACGATTGGGACCTGGTGCTGCTGGACATCTCGCTGCCGGACAAGAGCGGGCTGGAAGTGCTCAAGAGCATCAAAAAGGACCGGCCGGCGCTGCCTGTGCTCGTACTCAGCATGTACCCCGTGGATCAGTACGCGCTGCGCGTGCTAAAGGCCGGCGGCTCGGGGTATCTCACCAAGGAAAGCGCGCCCGAGCAACTACTGGCGGCGGTTCGCAAGGTATCCGAAGGCGGCAGATTCATCACTCCTGAATTGGCCGACCACATGGCCAGGGAACTGGCCGGAGGAACGCCCACGCTGCCGCACGAAAGCCTGTCGGATCGCGAGTTCGAGGTGCTGAGGCTGATCGCATCGGGCAGGACCCCCACGGAAATCGCCGGACACCTGTCGTTGAGCGTCAAGACCATCAGCACTTACCGCACTCGCCTGCTGCACAAGATGGGCATGCGCCATAACGCTGAGCTCACCCACTACGCGATCTCCAACCGCCTGGTTTTCTGAACGTCTCTCCAAAAGAGCTATTTCGGCTTGTAGGACAAATCGCTACACAAATATCAGTCCCTCCCCGATTGCTCTCCGGCACCGCAGAGGCAATGCTGTCTCAATAGCTGCAGCCGCCGGTAATTTTGCGCATAAAAATAAAGGAGTCCAAACCTGGCAGCATGTAACAGTGCATGAACCTGACTCGGTTTCGCCCGTGCCCTGTCCCGGGCTCGAAGGCGAGGCGGTGCGCCTCGTTTCTCATGCCAACAGCCGTTCCGCACACAAAGAATTGCAGCCCGTGGTCCGGTCGCGTTCCTTACGGCGAATACCATAGTCGCGAACAAATTCCGCACTCTCCGGTCCGTCAGCAACGCCCGCCCGGGTGCGCCGCCGATGCCGCCGGCATCTGAGTGCATCCGCGAATTACTGGGCCGGCACGCCGTAAATATCGGATTCGGGCTTGCCCTGGCCATCCTGACGGGAATCGCCGCAATCTCATATTCGAGCATCAAAAGCTTCAACGAACGCGCCCAATGGGTGGCACACACCCAGGAGGTGCTGCGCGAATCGGAGGGGGTGCTGTCTGACCTCAAGGATGTCGAGACCGGTTTGCGCGGTTACATCATTTCCGGACAGGATTCGTTTCTCGACGTTTACCGCGATGCGCTCGGCAGCATTCCTGCCCGCATGACTCGCCTGGCGCAACTCACTGCCGATAACCCTCAGCAGCAGCAGCGAATCGCCGGAGTCCAAACGCTGGTCGCCAACAGACTGGACGAGGCAGCAAATCTCTTGAGGCTGAGCCAACGATCCAGGCTGATTATTCCCGACGACGTGCGTGCACGCATAGGCGTGGGCAAGTCGGTCATGGACCGAATCCGCGAGCTGGCCGGCGACTTGCGCAACGACGAGGAAGCGCTTCTGCGGATTCGCTCGGCAGAATCCCAGCGCAGCGCCCTGGGGACGATCGCCGTCATCGTCGCCGGCAATGCCGCCGGCTTCTCGATACTTGTCATCGCTTTCGTGCTCCTGCGCAGGGAAATATCGCAGCGCACGCGGGCAGAACAATCGGCGCAGAGGCACGGCGCTGAGATCGAGGACCTTTACAACAATGCGCCGTGCGGTTATCACTCGGTAAATGAGGGTGGCGTTTTTGTCCGGATCAACGATACCGAGTTGACGTGGCTGGGCTACTCCCGGGACGAAGTTGTCGGCAAGCTGCGCTTTGCCGACATTGTCACGCCCGCAAGCAGAGAAAACCTCAAGGAGACGTTTTCACGCTTCATGGTCGAAGGGCAACTCGACAACGCCAATTTCGAATTCGTTCGCAAGAACGGGACCACGTTTCCAGTGTCGCTGAGCGCCACTGCCTTGCGCGACCGGGACGGCAAATACGTAATGAGCCGCACCACGGTCTTCGACATGAGCAAATTGAAAGGCGCGGAGCGCGCGCTGCTGGAAGCCAATACTTTTCTCGACACCATCGTCGAAAACATTCCGAGCATGGTCTTCGTAAAGGAAGCCGGGAGCCTCAGATTCGCCAGGATCAACAGGGCGGAAGAGAGATTGCTCGGGATCCCCCGCAACGCACTCCTCGGCAAGAGTGACCATGAGCTGTTTCCTGCGGAGCAGGCTGACTTTTTCACAGCGAAGGATCGAGAAGTTCTGGCCAGTCACGAGATAATGGATATCGCCGAAGAGCGGTTGACCACGGCCCACGGCCTGCGCGTACTGCATACCCGGAAGATCGCCCTTCGCGATGATCAGGGGCAGCCGCGCTACCTTCTCGGCATTTCCGATGACATCACCGAGCGCAAACTGGCCGAGGAGCGGATTCAAGGCCTCAACAGGGACCTGGAAATGCGGGCCAACCAGCTCGAGGCAGCGAACAAGGAGCTGGAAAGCTTCAGCTACTCTGTCTCGCACGACCTGCGCGCGCCGCTGCGGGCGATAGATGGCTTCGCTCGCATCTTCGAGGAGGACTATCGCGACAAGCTCGACGGTGAGGGCCGCCGGCTGCTGCAGGTCATTCGCGACAACAGCGGGAAGATGGGGCAGCTCATCGATGATCTGCTGTCGTTCTCAAGGCTGGGTCGCAAGCCCATCGAAGCCGAACGCATTGATATGCGAAATACCGTAGAGCAGGCTCTCGCCGAAGTCCGGGCAGACGCCGGCACGATGCGCACCGAGATCGTCATCGGCAACCTGCGCCCGGCCTGGGGCGACGGGGCGTTGCTCAAGCAGGTGTGGGTGAACCTGCTGTCGAACGCGGTCAAGTACAGCGGCAAAAAAGACGACGCCAAAGTCGAGATCGGTACCGTCGAGGCCGGCGCACCGGAACGCTCCGGAACCACGTATTTCGTCCGCGACAACGGCGTAGGATTCGACATGCGCTACTACGATAAGCTGTTCGGCGTGTTCCAGCGGCTGCACAGCGCGACGGAGTTTCCCGGCACGGGAGTCGGTCTGGCGATAGTTCACAGGCTGGTGACGCGCCATGGCGGCAGGGCGTGGGCCGAGGCCGCTGTCAACGAGGGCGCCACCTTTTATTTTTCACTTCCAGGGAAAGACGAAGATGACCGGGCTTGAATTCGTGGAAATACTGCTGGTGGAAGACAATCCCACCGACGCGGAACTCACGTTACGGGCGTTGCGCCGTAACAATCTTGCCAACAACGTCGTGTGGGTCAAGGACGGCGCCGAAGCGCTCGACTTCCTTTACTGCAGGGGACAGTATGCGGATCGCAAGAATGGAACGCCGAAACTGATCCTGCTGGACCTCAAACTACCGAAGGTCGATGGCATCGAGGTTCTGCGCGAACTCAAGAACGACAGCAAGAATAAAATGATACCCGTGGTCATGCTGACCTCGTCGCAGGAGGAGCGCGACCTGGTGGAAAGCTATCGCCTCGGCGTGAACAGCTACATCGTCAAGCCGGTGGACTTCGAGAAATTCCTGGAAACTGTTTCGAAGGTGGGTTTTTATTGGTCCCTCATGAACAAGATTCCGCCGCAGCATTGATGAATGCACTTGTTGTGGGCATCGAATACCGATTTGAACTTTATATTTACGTGAAGACATGGCAACAGAGCCGGACGATCTGAAGGACCCAATGCGAATCCTCATGGTCGAAGACGTCAGCGCCGACGCGGAGCTGGAACTGCGTGAACTGCGTCGCGCGGGTATTCACTTTGCGGCACGGATAGTGGAACTCGAAACGGACTTCAGGAAAGAGCTCGAAGACTTCGATCCACACGTGATTCTGTCCGATTTCTCGATGCCGCGTTTCAGCGGCATGGAGGCGCTTTCGATCTCACGCGAACTACGCCCCGACATCCCCTTCATTTTCGTGTCGGGCACAATCGGCGAGGAGAACGCCGTCGCGGCACTCAAGAACGGAGCTACCGACTACGTCCTGAAAAGCAACCTGAAGCGGTTCGCGCCAGCGGTCGTGCGTGCTGTCGATGAGGCGCGCGAACGCAAGGCGCGCCGGGCGGCGGAACGGCGGGCGAAAGACACCGAATACTACTTTTCTCTGTTCATGCGCCATATGCCCGCGGCGGCCTTTGCGAAGGATCCTCAAGGACGTTTCACATTCGTAAATCCGACGTTCGAGGAGCTGACAGGCAGGCCGGACGGACAATTGATCGGCCTGACTTCGCACGATCTTTACCCGCCGGACTACGTCGAGCCGCTCATCGCCAACGATCGCAAGGTCGTCGAAAGCCGGCAACCTTACCGGGTCGTGGAGAAAGTGATATTCGGCGAGGGCGACCGCTTCTTCCTGGTCACCAAGTTTCCGATCAAGGACGAAACCGACAATGTCGCCATGATCGGCGGTGTTGCGGTCGATATCACCGACCGCATCCTCCAGGAGCAGAAACTGGAGCGCCTGTCTCGCATCCGCGAGGTGCTCAGCAGCCTGACTGCCGCAATTATCAGATTGCGCACCCCGGAGGATCTATGCCGGGAGTTGTGCCGGATTGCGATCGACGTTGGTCACTTCAGGATGGCCTGGGCAGGCCTGGTGCAGGGGGAGGCGCAGGGAATACGTCCAGTCGCATCGCATGGTGCGGTGGACGGATTTCTGGAGGTCGTTACCGGGGATCGCGGTATCGTGCGCTTGGAACGGGAAATCCCGGCAACGATGGCGGTGCGCGCACGGCGGCAGATCGTAATTGATGAAATCGAGACCTCGGACACCGATCCTGACTGGAAGCATGCGGCCCTTGTACGCGGCTTCCGTTCCTGCGCCGCGCTCCCTCTGATTTCCGGGGACAAGGTCGCGGGCGTCGGCGTCCTGTTTTCCGAGGAGCCGCACTTCTTCGACGTTGAGCATCTCAGACTGCTCAGCGATCTCGCGGCCGATGCGGCGCTGGCGCTCGAGCGCATGGAAAAACAGGATCTGGTCGAGTACCTGTCATTCTACGATCCGTTGACGGGGCTCGCGAACCGCACGCTGGTTCAGGAAAGGCTGCAACAGTTTCTTCACGAGGCCACGCGCAACCGCCACATGCTGGCGCTCATGATTCTCGACCTGGAGCGCATGCACATCGTCAACGAATCGCTCGGCAGAGGCGCGGGAGATAAATTGCTGAAGCTGGTCGCCGAACGGCTTCAGGGCCAGCATGTGCCGGAGCAGGTCGGGCGCATCGGCATGAACAGCTTCATTGCCGTATTGCCGGACATACGGGATGGAATCCACGCCGCGAGGCTGGTGGAAGAGGGCCGGAAGAATCCGTTCTCGCGCCCCTTCGATCTGGATGGAAACGATATCCGCGTGTCCGCGAGGTGCGGCGTCGCAGTGTTTCCCGCAGACGGTCAGGATTCCGAAACGCTGATACGCAATGCCGAGGCCGCCCTGACCCAGGCCAAACAGACCGGCGACGCGACCGTCTATTACACACCGACCCTCAACGCCGATTTCGCCCAGCGTCTGGCACTGGAAAGCAAGCTCAGGCGAGCGATCGAGGAAAAGCAGTTCGTCTTGTATTACCAACCGAAAATAGACGTCACAAGCGGCGCAATTGTGGGAGTCGAGGCGCTGATACGTTGGAACGAACCGGAATCCGGAATCGTTCCGCCATCGCGGTTCATACCGATCCTCGAAGAAACTGGAATGATCCTCGACGTCGGCAGGTGGGCACTCGCGGAAGCCGCCCGGGCCCACAAGAAATGGAAGGCGGCAGGGCTCAATAGCGGGCGCATTGCCGTCAACGTATCGGCCCTTCAATTGCGCCAGAAGGACTTCGTGACCATAGTGCAGGAAACGACGGCACCCGTGGACGGCGAAATCGGGATAGATATCGAAATCACGGAAACCATGTTGATGCAGGACATCACGCACAGCCTGTCTGTCCTGAGCGCAATCCGCAAGCTCGGCGTGATGATCGCGATCGACGACTTCGGCACAGGTTATTCCTCGCTGAGCTACCTTGCGAGGCTGCCGATCGACTATCTCAAGATCGACCGTTCCTTCATCAACAAGATCGCCGACCGATCCGATGACCTCGAGATTGCTTCCGCCATCATTTCCATGGCCAATTCCCTCAGCTTGAAGACCATTGCCGAAGGCGTCGAAACCCAGGAACAGGCGGATCTGCTCAAGGCGCTCGGCTGCCATCAAATGCAGGGTTATTTGATCAGCAAGCCGTTGCCCGAAGAGAAAGTCATCGAATTCTTCTTGTGAGCGGGGATCAGCATCCCCGCAGGAAGTCGAAGTCGCAACCCGCGTCTGCCTGAAGGATATGCTCGTTGTAAAGCCGGGCGTAGCCGCGCTCCGGAAGATGCGGCGTCCTGAACCCCTCGCGCCTCTTGACCAGGTCGGCCTCGGCAACCATCAGGTCGAGACGCCGGTTCCTGACTGACAGGCGGATGCGGTCGCCGCTTTTCACCAACGCCAGCGGCCCACCTGAAGCCGTATCGGGCGCGACGTGCAGCACCACAGTGCCGAACGCGGTACCGCTCATGCGTGCATCAGAGATTCGCACCATGTCTTTGAGTCCGGTCTTCGCCAGTTTCTTCGGAATCGGCAGATAGCCCGCCTCCGGCATCCCGGAAGCGCTGCGCGGTCCCGCGTTCTTGAGCACCAGGAAATCATCCTTCGTCACATCGAGGTCGGGCAGGTCTATTCGTGCCGACAGATCCTCGAGCGACTCGAAAACCACCGCTCTGCCTTCCTTCTCGAACAGATTCGGATCGGCCGCGGCACGTTTGAGGATCGCCCCGCGCGGAGCGAGGCTGCCGAACAGCGCCACCAGCCCGCCGACCGGGGAAATCGGATCGCTCCGGGGACGGATTACCCCACGGTCCACGAACGCTACGCCACGGGCGATGCGGCTACCCAGCGTCTCGCCGGTGACCGTCATGCAGTCCAGATGCAGAAGGTCCTTCAGTTCGGCGAGCAGCGCGCTCATTCCGCCCGCCGCGTGGAAATCCTGCATGTAGTGGCTGCCGGTGGGTTTGAGATCCAGCAGAACCGGTGTTTCGTCAGAAAGCCGGTTCAGGCGCTCGAGCGAGATTCCGATGCCGCGACGGCCGGCGACCGCGGTGAGATGGATGATCGCGTTGGTCGAGCCGCCGACGGCGAGCAGCACGCGCAATGCGTTCTCGACCGATTGCTCCGTAATGATCTCCGAGGGCCGCGGGCCTTTGGTCCTGATCATTCCGACTGCGCGTACGCCCGTGGCCTCCGCCGCACGTATACGGTCCGCGTGCACTGCGGGAATCGCCGCCGTGTCGGGAAGGCTCATGCCCAATCCCTCGGCGACGCAGGCCATGGTGCTCGCCGTCCCCATCACCGCGCAGGTGCCGGCGGTCGTGGCGAGATTGCCCTCGATTTCGTCTATACCCTGGTCGCTGACTTCGCCGGCGCGATACCTCGCCCAGAACCGCCGGCAATCGGTGCAGGCGCCCAGGCGCTCGCCCCGGTAGGACATTGCCATCATCGGCCCGGTGACGAGCTGGATTGCCGGCACATCGGCGGAGGCTGCGCCCATCAGTTGTGCCGGCACGGTCTTGTCGCAGCCGCCGATCAGCACCACCGCATCCATCGGCTGCGCCCGCACCATTTCCTCCACGTCCATCGCCATGAGATTGCGGAACATCAGGCTGGTGGGACTGAGGAATACCTCGCCCAGAGAAATAGTCGGGAAGTCGATCGGCAGCCCGCCGCTCTCAAGTACCCCGCGCTTGACCGCCTCGGTGAGCTCCGGCACGTAGCGATGGCAGTTGTTGAATCCACTCGCAGACTGGGCGATGCCAACGATCGGCCGCTCCAGCATGTCCTTGGAGTAACCCATCGAACGTGCAAAGGAGCGGCGCAGGTAAACCGCGAACTCCGGATCGCCGTAATTGGTGAGATTGCGGCGCATGCCGCGCTTTTCGTCGTCAGCCATTGCTCGAGGGCGAATCTCCGTTAGCACGATGGACGCGAAGGATTCACTTTCACCCTTCGCTCTTCACCCTTGTTCTTTTTAAATCCGTTCGATGATGGTCGCAGTAGCCTGGCCGTGGCCGATGCACATGACCTGAAGGCCGAGCGTGCCACCGGTAGCCTCCAAACCGGCCAGCAATTTGGACATCAGCCCGGCCCCTGTCGCCCCCAGCGGATGTCCGTGGGCAATGGCCCCGCCCCAGGGATTGACCTTGTCCATGTCGGGATGGATTTCTCTTGCCCAGGAAAGCACCACCGCGGCGAATGCCTCGTTGATCTCGATCCAGTCCATGTCCCTGATGGAGACTCCAGCCTTCTTCAGCGCCAGTTCGGTCGCTGGAATGACCCCGGTGAGTTGCATCATCGGATCGGAACCAACCGCGATGCGGGCGAGGAAGCGCGCTCTCGGCTTGAAACCGTCGGCCTCTGCGACGCTCCTGTTCGCAACCAGCAAGGCGGCAGCACCATCGGAGATCTGGCTGGAATTCGCCGCGGTAATCACGCCGTTTCCGTCCGGGCGGAACGCCGGTTTCAACGAAGCCATCTTGGCCTCGTCGATCTGCGCCCTCACGCCTTCATCGCGCTCCAGCCGCATCGCCTCGCCTTCCGGCGATACGCCTTGCACCGGCAACAGCTCCTTGCTGGCGCCGGCCTTCTGAGCCTTGGCGGCGCGGCGGTGGCTTTCCCTGGCGAAGTCGTCGAGCATCTGCCGCGACAAGCCCCATTTCTCGGAGATGCGTTCGGCGCTTTCGCCTTGATGGATCAGCTCGTGCCGCCGGAACAGTTCCGGATTCAGCACTTCGAAGCCGCTGATGGTCCGGCCCAGTCCGATGTCGAGAAACATCGGCGCGCGGGTCATGCTTTCCACGCCGCAACCGATCACGTAATTCATGTCGCCGGCCGCCACGGCCTGCGCGGCAAAATGCACCGCCTGCTGGCTCGAGCCGCACATGCGATTCAAGGAAACGCCCGGCACTGTTACCGGTAACCCGGAGAGCAGCACCGCTAGCCGCGCGGGATTGGCGCCCTGTTCGCCGGCGAGCGTCACGGTACCGTCGATCACGTCCTCGACCTTCCGCGGATCGATCTGCGACCGCTTGATGAGTCCGTCCAGCACATGCGCCAGCAACGTATCAGGCCGCTGCTCGCGCAGCGCCCCGCCGCGCCTGCCGAACGGCGTGCGCACCGCTTCGATAATCACCGCCTCATTCATAACGCCCCCCAATAAACTGCTTAGCCACAGAGGACACAGAGATCACAGAGGAAAACATAGAGACAACCTAATCTGGAGGAATGCAACGGGGCGATCAGACTTGGCAGATATCGCTGCTTCCGCTCCGTTCGATGTACTTTACCTCATTTCTGTTTTTGCTCTTCTCTGTGTCCTCTGTGTCCTCTGTGGCTAATTGGCCTCAGGTTTTGGTGACCAGGACAACCTTGCCGGTGACACGCTTGTTGAGCACTTCGTTGAGCGCATCCGCGGCGCGTTCCAACGGATAAGTAGCGTGGATGTGCGGCCTGACCCTGGCGGCCGCGTACATCGCCATCAGATCATAATTGTTTTCGCGATTGCGCTCGGGTTCGTTCCTCGTGAACGCGCCCCAGAACACCCCGACGATGGAACAACCCTTCAGCAGGGTCAGATTCAGCGGCACCCTGGGAATGTCGCCGGCGGCAAAGCCGACAA
>JACXTT010005227.1_pt1 | contig 18940 bp, 20 predicted proteins | sample 9270951 | NCBI WGS metagenome assembly JACXTT01 (sample SAMN15532306, study PRJNA645909) | rock metagenome | isolation source: weathered quartz diorite | place: Puerto Rico | collected 2017-06-21 | reverse complement strand
GGGGATCGCCTATATGGCCTTTCCCTTGGAGCGGGTCTACCACGTCGCGGCGTCCTGGGAGCGGCCCTTCCTATGGGCGTGGGGGCTGGGGCTTGGGATGTTGTGTCTCCCATTGGTTGTGACGCGTCGTCGCGCGGGGGGATGGCTGGCCTTCTTTTCGGGGATGGCTTTGATCGTTCGGGCCTGCGTGCCGCTCATCGAGCCGGAGCCGCTGGGGCAGGCGGCGGAGAATCTGGCTTGGTCGTCCACGTTATTGATCGGTGTCTTTTTCGTGGCTGGGGCGACGGTGACCTTCGCCTTTCTTTTTGAGCAAAGTTTCTGGAAAGTCCGAGAGGCGGATCCGCTGGATTTTCCTGAGCACTCCTGAGTCAGTCCGATGTTCGGAGAGGCTTAGGGAGAATGAGGGTCGAGCCGATAGACTTAGGGTAGGCTCTGGCGATCCAGGACTGAAAACGAGGAACCATGCAGAAGCGCTGGAACCTGCTTAACACATTGTTTTTGACGGGAACGCTCGCGGGGGCTCTGGTCCTCGTGCCGCTGCACTTGGTCTTGCACGGGTTCCGTTGGAGTGAGTGGATTGTGGCGGCTGCGATGGTCTTTGCCATTGGCACGGCCATTTCTGCGGGCTACCACCGCCTCTTCAGTCACCGCGCCTACAAGGCGAGTCGGCCCGTGCGTCTGCTTTGGCTGATCTTCGGCGCCGCGAGTTTTGAGAACAGCGCCCTCAAATGGAGCAGCGATCATCGTGTGCACCACCTCCACGTGGATGACCACGACAAGGATCCCTACGCCATCGGGAAGGGCTTTTGGTACGCCCACTGGACCTGGGTAATGGAGGCGAAAGAGGTCCAGGTGGGCGGTGTGGCTGATCTGGAGAAAGACCCCGACGTACGGTGGCAGCATCGCAACCACTTCCTCATCGGTGCCGTGGTATCCACGATCCCGCTTTGGATTGGCCTGGCCTTGGGCGATTTCTGGGGCTTCGCGATCATCGGCGTGCTGCTCCGCATCGTCGTAACCCACCACACGACCTTCTTCATCAACTCCGCCGCCCACGTCTTCGGCACCCGTCCCTACACCGAGGAGAACAGTGCCCGCGATAATTGGGTGCTGGCGCCTCTGACCTACGGCGAGGGGTATCACAACTTCCACCACATGTGGCAGTGGGACTACCGCAACGGCGCGCTGTGGTACCAGTACGACAGCACAAAGTGGATCCTCAACGTGATGGCCTGGATGGGCCTGGTGCGCGATTTCCGTCGCGTGCCGGCTTCAGCCCTCAAGCGCGCCCGCATTGCGGTGGAAGAGCAGCGCCTGGCCCGCGGCCTCGCCACCGCTCATCCTGCCAAGGATCGCCTAGCCGCGGCCCGTGTTCGCTTGGATCAGGCCATGGCGAGCCTTCACGATCGCCGCGAATCCTGGGCTCGCAAACGCCGGGAATTGAAGGTGCTTGGACGGGCCAAGGCGGAGCAGTTCCAGATGGCCAAGGCTGAATGGAAGGACGCCATGGCGCGTCACAAGGCCGAAATGGCCGCCGCATGGGCCGAGTGGAAGGAAGCTCGCCGGATGGCGCGAATGGCCCTCGCCTACGCCTGATCCTGCGCGTATTCTGGGGCCTCTTTCCGGAGGCTCCATGCGACGTCACGCTCTGCCCCTGCTCCTGATGGTTCCGGCCCTGTGGGCTCAGGAACCCGCTGCGGCTCCCGCCGAAACCTCGCTCTCCGCAGGTGAACGCCGTCAGGCGCTGCAATTGCTCGGGGATGCCCGGACGGCCGTTCAAGCCGCGATGAAGCTGACGGCGGCTCAGCGCGCCTGGAAGCCCGCGCCAGACAAGTGGTCCGTGGATGAGTGCCTGGAGCACATCACCGTCACCGAGGAGCTGCTCTCGGGCATGGTGCCCAAGGCCCTCGGAGGGCCCCGCAACCCGGCCAGCCGCGCCGATATCAAGGTGGTGGATGCCGAAGTGGTGGGCGGCGTGAAGGATCGGAGCCGCAAGTTCAACGCCCCCGAAATGCTCGTGCCCACCCACCGCTTCAAGGAGGTCGGGGCGCTAGAAGCGGCCTTCAACAAGGTGCATGGCTCCATCGAGGAGTTGGTGAAGACGAGCGCCGCCGATTGGCGGGGCCGCGTCTCGCCCCATCCGGCCTTCGGCGCCTTGGATACCTACCAGTGGGTGCTTCTCGCCGCGGGCCATACCCTGCGCCACTGCGCGCAGATCGAGGAAGTGAAGGCGGCGCCCGGCTTTCCCAAGGGGTGATCCGCAGACCGGAGGCTCGGCTCTGCCGGGCCTCCATGGGATACTGGGCTGTTAACGTTTCGGAGGACCCATGGCCCAGTTCGACCTGATCGTGATCGGTTCCGGCCCCGGCGGCTATATCGCCGCCGTGCGCGCCGGCCAGCTTGGCCTCAGCGCCGCCATCGTCGAGAAGGACCCGGCGGGCTTGGGTGGCACCTGCCTACGCCGCGGCTGCATCCCGGCGAAGACTTGGTTGGAGAGCGCCCACCGCATCGAGCAGATGCAGGATGCTACTGAATACGGCATCGACGGCCTCGATCCCAAGTCGCTGCGCGCGAATCTGGAGAACATCGTCAAACGCAAGAACCGCATCGTCCTGAAGAACGGCAAGGGCATCGAGTTCCTCATGAAGAAGAACAAGGTGCAGGTGCTGAAGGGCTTCGGCAAGCTGCTGGGCGGTGGGCGCGTGGAAGTGAAGGGCGAGACGACGGAAGTCCATACGGCGAAGAAGATCATTCTCGCCACGGGCTCCGTGCCCCGCGAGCTGCCTGGGCTCGAGACAGATGGTGGCCGCGTGCTCAACAGCGATCACCTCCTGGATATGCAGACGCTTCCGAGTCACCTCGTCATCCTTGGTGCCGGCGCCATCGGCGTGGAGTTCGCTTCCGTCTTTGCCCGCCTTGGAAGTAAGGTGACGTTGGTGGAGCTGGCGGATCAGCTGCTGCCCATCGAGGATGCCGCCATCGGCGCCGAGCTGGAGAAGATCCTCGCGAAGTCCTACAAGATCGACTGCCGTACGAAGACCAAGATCGCCAAGCTCGACCGTTTCCCCGACAAGGTCGTCTGCCATCTGGAAGGCGACAAGCCCGGCCAGATCGAGGCGAGCCACGTGCTTATCGCTGTCGGCCGCGGTCCTGTGACCGCAAACCTCGGTCTGGAGGCCACCAAAGCCGTCGTCGACCGCGGCTTCGTCAATGTCGACGGCTTCATGCAGACAGGGGAGCCGGGCCTCTACGCCATCGGCGATATCGTCCGCACGCCCATGCTCGCGCATGTGGCGAGCGATGAGGGCGTCGTCGCCGCCGAACATGCGGCGAAGAGCCTCGGCAACGCCACCGTCCACCCCCATCCCATCGACTACACGAAGGTGCCCGGTTGCACCTACTGCGATCCCGAGGTGGGCTCTGTGGGCCTCACGGAAAAGGCCGCGCGCGAGAAGGGCTACGACGTGGCCATCGGCCAGTTCCCCTTCATGCCCATGGCGAAGGCGAACATCGTCGGCGAGCCCCACGGCTTCATCAAGATCGTCTCCGAGAAGAAGTACGGCGAGATCCTCGGCATCCATATCCTCGGCCCCAAGGCGACGGAGCTCGTCGCCTCCAGCGTGGCCCTTCTGGCGGGCGAGATGACGGTGGATGCGCTCATCAACACCATGTACCCGCACCCCACGCTGAACGAGGTCTTCCCTGAGGCGGCGCGCGCCGTCTACGGCCGCGAACTGAACATGTAGTCGGATGCGAGCACGCGCAGTGGCATTCCTGGGCCTGGCGGTTTGGACCGCTCAGGCCCAGGCTTCGCTCGGCAAGCTCATCTACCGCACCCCCGCTGGCCGCGCAGTGACACTGCAAATCGTGGATGGGGGCCATCCCGCCTTCATCTCCTTGAAGCGAGAGCAGGGTGACGCCGAGGTGCTGCGGGAGTTTGTACTGGCCCATAGCGGACCGGAAAAGGTCGTCGATGGTGCGTTGAAGCCGCTTCCAGAGCAGGCACCCCTCACGTGGAAAGTGGATGCCAAAGGCGATCGCACCTTTCTGAAGGGTGGAGAAGCCATCTTTTGGCGCTACACGCCAGGGCTCGTGTTGCCGGTTCGCTTCAGGCTGCTCAAGCAGGAGTGGGCCTTGATCGCCGCCGAACTTCCCCACAGGATGTTGGTGGAGCAGGGAGGCTAGGATGTCGCGCACCGAAAGCATGGACCGCTGGCTGAAGCAGTACGCGGGCGACCATCGCAATCCCACCAATCATCGGATTCATCAGATCTTCATCCCGCTCATCCTGCTCTCGGGCGTGGGCATGCTGCAGATGATCCCTCTGCATCGCGTGGCTTTCGGGGTGACGCTGGGGTTGGGCGACGCGGCGCTCATGTTCCTGCTCGCCTTCTACAGCCATCACGATCTGAAGCTCGGATTCGCCGCCGTTCCCGGCGCCATTGGCCTCGCGCTGATCATGCGCTTCATCCTCTCCTGGCCCGTCCTGCTCGGCCTCTTCGCGATCGGCTGGGTGGCTCAGCTCATCGGTCACGCCAAGTACGAACACAACAAGCCGACGCTCACCGACAACCTCATCGCGCTGCTCGTCGCGCCGGCCTTTCTCGTGGATGAGCTGCTGCCGCATTCACCTCAGCGCTGAGGCTCAGTCCTCTTCTTCTTTGCCCTTCAATAGCCGCTGAAGCAGACGCTCCGGAAGGCGGTGTTCCTTGCGGTCTTCCTGAAGCATGGTGCGGTAGCGCTTGTTCTTGAGGAGCTCGGCTGCGGTGATCTGCCGGGCCTTGGCATCGCGAAGGGTGACGAGGAACCCTTCGAGGTCGTAGGCCTTGTACTGCAGCACAAGGAGCAGCGCGCAGGCATCGGGATCGATTTTCGCGCCAGGAGGCGCCTGTTCCAGCACCGCGCGCACGACCCGCAGGGCTTCTAGCGGTTCCCGGTCCACCAGTTGTTCTGCGGCTTTCAGCGCGGCATCGTCGATGGCGGCGCTATGTCCTGCTGCCTGGTTTCGGAGTGCCCATAAGCCTAAGCTGCCTCCCGCGAGCACGACTGCGGCCACGCTGAGAATGAGGCCGCGGTGGGATTCCCGCGGTGCGCGCTTGCTGTCGGTTCGCGGAAGCGCGACGGTGGCCTCGTCTTCAGGTTTCCAATTCACGTCCTGAGCGGCGCGAAGGGCCGTAGCGAACTCCTTGGCACTGGGGAAGCGGGCCAGAGGATCTTTGGCGAGGGCCCGCTGAAGAACATGGCGGATGCCAGGGCCGAGGCCTTCGAGGCGCTTGGGATCAGGTTCCTCGGGGGGCTGATTGATGATGTTGTAGATGAGTACGCCGCTTGTGTCGCCGGTGAAGGGACGGCGCCCTGCGAGCCCCTCGTAAAGGATGACGCCCACGGCGAAGAGATCCGCGCTCGGCGTGGCCTGGCCGCGGCTCAGGTACTCCGGGGCCATGTAGGCGATGGTGCCGACGACCTGGCCTGTTTGCGTGGCTTCGGTGCCCAGGGCTTTGGCGACGCCGAAATCCAGCACCTTGGCCTGGGGACGGCCCTCAGGCCGCGTCACCATGATGTTGGCGGGCTTGATATCGCGGTGGACGATGCCCTTTTGATGCGCGATCTGCAGGCCGTCGCAGACTTGGGCCATCACTTCGAGAAACTCAAGCGGCGCCAAGGACTGAGCGCGGAGTAGATCGAAGAGGCTCTGACCCTCCACCACTTCCATAGCGAAGTAGAGCAACCCTTCGGCTTCGCCGAATTCGTAGATGGTCACGATGTTCGGATGATGAAGCACTGCGGCGGCCTGGGCCTCCCGAGCGAAGCGGGCCTTCAAATCACCGAAGTCGCCGCCCTCCGCATCCGGACGGATGGTCTTGAGCGCCACCTCCCGGCCCAAGGAAGAATCCTTAGCGAGGTACACCTCCCCCATGGCGCCGCGGCCTAGGGGACGAATGATCTCGAACTTGCCAATGCGGGAAGGCACTGGGAGATCATGCCGTGGCTAGAGCCGTCCCGCCAACCACGCAAAGCTCAGAGCGTTCAGCAGGCTGTGCCCGAGGATCACCAAACCCAGTCCTCCAGTGCTGCGGCTAAGCCTCCGGGCGACCCATCCACCGCTGGCCGTGTAGAGGAAGGCGGGTGCCGCGGTCCACCATCCAAACACCAGTCCGTTGGCGACGAGGTGGTGAAGCCCAAAGGCCGCCCCATGTTGCGCGTCGGACCACCGGGGCTGATCAAGGGGCAGGGCATGGCGCCAATAGGCCTCTTCGCAGATCGAGTTGGCCGTCAGGGTGTAGATGACGTAGCTGGGGAATCCCCCTGGCCAATGGGTGAGGAAGGTCTGGGCCCCCGCCAGGGGAAGGGCGGGGCTCCCGTGATGGAGGCGAAGGATGACCAAGGCACCCGCGGCCATGGTGAGGCCCACCGGCCACACCCAAAGGGGCATGCGGCCCCAATGAGGACGGGGATGCCGAGCGGCCCCCAGAAGGCATAAGCCGTGATACCCCACCAAGGTGAGCCAGGGAGCCTGGGGAAGAAGGGCCAGGGTGGCGCCGATCCACAGGGCAGGGAACCAAAAGGGAATGTTCACAGTTTCGTTACGCCCTCGATACAAGATCGTCATTCGAGGACGGGGGTCCAGTTCTGCACCACAAATATCTCATCGGAAGCTTTAGGGGCTTCTGGAGGGCGGGGCCTGGATCGACTGCTCTACAAGGATGCGGACGAAGAAAGGTTCAGCACCGCGCGCAAAAATGCGGCGGCGCTGGCAGGGCAGAAAGGCGGCGCAGCGCTTCGGTCCAGGCGCTTATGGGGCCTCGGAATGCCGTGGTTTCGGGGGTGAGCTGGCGGAGGGCGTGAAGGCCGCTGGGATCGTCCTCCGCGGGAAGGAAATCGATGGGGTTTCCGGTGGCGGCGCGAAGGCTTTGGCGCAGGGCCTCGCTCAGTGCTGTGGCGGTGGGGAGATCGATGGGCGGCACGACGGCTTGGCTGTGCTCAGGTGGAGGCGTGCCCGGCCACCAGGCCGCGGTATCGCCTTTCCACGTGGGCTGCAGGAAGTCCGCCTCCGCGCCGAGATACCGGCGCAATTCGAAGGCTTGGATGGAGGTCAGGGAGAGCGGCGCCAGCGTTCCATGGCCGCGTACCTGACCTGTCAGGCAGCGCCACAGCATGGGTTTCCCCGCGAGCCAGGGCAGGCCGGCGTCAAGGGCCGCCACTAGCGCGCCGATGCGGCGGCGCTCCCGCTCCAACACTCTGCTTAAGTCAGATCCGGGGAGGGGAAGGAGACCCACGAGGTTGAGGGCGCGCTCTTTCTCTCGGAGGTCGGCATGGGCTTCAAGGGCAGGTTGAAGGTCCTCGGAAGTGCGGCCGAGCACGGCCACGCGAGCAGCTGTGTGCTCGGCGATGCGTTCCACGAGAATGAGCGAACCGCCCGGTCCGGAGAGTAGGGCACCTCCAAGCTCAGCCGCGAGACGCAACCCCTCCATCACTTCATCGCCTCGGCACTCCTTGTGGACAACTCACGTTCAGCATGCGGCGTCTTAGCGCTTCCAGTCTATGTTTCGAAGATACGAACAGGGCCGCCCGAGGGCGGCCCCATCAAAGCACGAAGGTCGTGATTAGATGTCGCAGGCGTTGAGGGAGTTGCACACAATGCCGCAGGTGTAATAGGTGAGGCATCCGCAGCCCGTGGCGCACTCGGGGAAGAGCGTGGCGGGGGTGGTGAGCTTCACGCCGGCCTGAACCTGATTGAGGGTCTGGCCGAGGGGCATCAGGGTTTCTTTATTGAGATTCAGCTTCTTCATGGGGATCTCCTCTTCGAGATGAATGCAAATCGAGCTCTGGAAGGCTGGAGCCTTCTGGGGAGCGGTGATAGGTGCTATGAAACGACGGATCCCTAGGGTGCTGAGCAAAGATTACCGATGGGTCCTCGGCTTTGCGAGATCACTGGGTCAAATAGGAGTATTTGCGGGGTGAGGCTTCCTACCTAGGCACAGGATGGTTAGGAGTCGGCACACTGTGTAATAGATCCTGCGCGTCATCGAGCCAGAAAAAGGGCCGCCAAAGGGCGGCCCCATGCGAATCTTTAGGCGGTTAACCGATCGCGCAATCCACGGTGTACACGCAGGCGATGCCGCAGGAGACGCCGGTGGCGCACACGCAACCGGTGCCACAGGCCGGGTAGAAAGTGATGGGGGCCAGCTTGCCCCCCACGATTTGCTGAAGGCCTTCGGGCGACTGGCTGAGGGGTAGGAGGGTTTCTTTATTAAGGCAAAGCTTCTTCATGGGGACTCCCGAATGGATGTGCAAGGCATGAGGTGGCACGCCAACGCCAGGAAGGGTTGCCCCTCCGCAAGGTCATGACGTGAAAAGGAAAGCAGTAAAACCCTAGGGTGTTGGGGGAATCATACGCCCTGAAAGAAACCTTTGCCATATGTATCGACAAGATGACATGCGCTCAAATGAGTGCCTCATCCCATGGCGTCTACGATGGCCTCCCTCCGGCGTTCCAGATAAGCGGCAGCATCTGGCATGAAGACACGGTGGATCAACCAGCTCGCAGTCGCAAGGATCAGCATTCCGGGCGCGAGGAAGGTGGGTGCCTGCCATTTAAGAAGTGCATAGGCACCTCCGAAAATGAGCGAACAACCAAGAGAGACGCCCATGCCGATGAGCACGAGGGGCAGAGGCATCTGATTGTTCTTCAGGCTCGCGCGGTCGATGCGTCGGGGCATCCACGCGCTGGTGAAAGCGCCCACGGCGTTCTGCGCGAGGAAGAAGCAGGCCCCCAGGCCGAGCGCCGCAACGAGTTCGAGAGGATGGGGACGGAAGAGCGGGATCATCAATGCGAGAAGCACCACCACCTGGAGGCCCTGGTAGAGGGCGTAGCCCTGAAGCTTGCCCTTCAGCAATTGCCGGCCACTGATGGGGAGAAGGAAGAGTCCCTTTACGCCGTGGCCGTCCAACCCGAATTGATTGAACTGGAATTGATTCCCGAACAGGGCGAGGTAGGCGAAGGAGCCGGGGATGGCCCAGAAGGCCGTGCCGCTCATATGAGCCATCGGTCCGCGCAGGAAGACGACCGTCATCAGCGGCATCACGAAACCGAACTTGCCGTGGTGACTGCTGAGCAGGGTGCGCAGTTGTAGACGGGAGATGCCGTCAGGCGCGGAGCGGAAGGACCAAAGTTTGTCCTCCCCCTTTTCCTCCACAGGAGCCAGGGCTTCTTGTTCCCGCTCCAGCAAATGCATGGCCCCCCAACCAATGAGAACGATGAGGGCAAGTGGGTAGAGCTGAAGAAGAAGGGCCTTCATCCACTGGCCTTCGCCTGCGGCATTCAAACCTCGCATGGCCCATGTGGTGGGCAGAGCTTCAAGGGCCTTGAACGCGCCATCCGCGAGGAGCCGCGCTTTTTCGGCGAGTTCGGGGCTGGGGTGAATCTGCTGCTTGGAGGCGACTTGGCCGAGGAGCATGGAGCCCAGCCATACGATGCCGAGCAATCCGAAGACCAGTACCTTGAGCCGCTTGGCGAGCCGCTGCGCGAGACTGCCGAGGAAGAGCTGCAGCACAAGCATCAGGAGAAGGCATTCCAGATAGACGAAGGGGAGCGCAGACAGGAGTTTTGGTTGGCCCACCGCCATACCGGCCATGAGCGAAAGTAGGCCCAGGGCAAGGCCCAGCACAAGCACGTCACCGATGCCTGCGACAAGCTCGGCGGAGAAGAGCTGAAGGCGCCGGATGGGGAAGGCGCGGTACTGCTCCCAGCTCAATTTCTTTGCACCGCCGAGGAGACCACCCATGATGCCCCCGATGAAAACGGGAAGGGCGAGCAGGGCGCCGCCCGCGATGATGGCGTTCTCCGCAGGCAGCGATTTGGCGAGGGCCAGGCCGCCCATGAAGAGCCCAACGGCAATGGGAAGGCTGACGAAGAGCCCCAGCACGAAGACGAGAAAGATGACGGCCCAGAGACCCTGCTTGCTCAGCTCCTTGGTGCTGCGTGCGAGGCTCGTGTGAAAGTGCGATGCGAGGAGGGCGCGGGTGGGGCCTATAGCCATGAAAGCTCTCCCGTCCGCACGCCGCCCACCAGATCGACGAAGAGGCTTTCCAAGCTCTCTGCGCCTTGGCGCAACTCGTCCAACTTTCCGAATCCTTTCATGCGGCCGTCGTCGATGATCGCGATGAGGGGGCAGAGTTTCTCCACGACTTCCAGGATGTGGCTCGTGAGCACCAAGGTGACGCCGCGCTGCTGAAGAGAGAGCAGGATGTCCTTGATGGTGCGGTTGGTGACAGCATCGATGCCCTCGAAGGGCTCGTCGAGGAAGAGCAGCTTGGGGCCGTGGATGAGCGCAGCGCAGAGGGCGACCTTCTTCTTCATGCCGAAGGAGTAGTCGGCGATGAGGGTTTTGGGGCCGGGCTTCAAATCGAGCTTTTCAAAGAGCTCGCCAGTGCGTTGATCGATGACGCCATCTTCAAGGCCGTACATGCGCCCGACGAAGCGCAGATATTGAGGGCCCGTGAGCATATCGAGCAGGGCCATATCCTCGGGCATGGCGCCGATCTGGCGTTTGATGGCGATGGCATCCTGCTCCAAATCCATGCCGAGCACGCGGATGCGGCCGGAGGTGGGTTGAATGAGGCCCGTGACCATCTTCAGCGTGGTGCTCTTGCCAGCGCCGTTGCGACCGAGAAGGCCGAGGAAGGTCCCCGGCTCCAAGGTGAGGTTGAGGTGGTCCACGGCCACCTTGTCGCCAAAGCGTTTGGTGAGGTCTTGCAGTTCGAGAGCGAGCATATCGTTAGGCTATCCGTGAGTTTAGGTGGGTGATGAAAATGGGGATTTGTTACGATCAAGATTTGATTAGATCTTTTTTTTCTTGATTAAAAAATTTTCAAATATTAGGCTGCAATTTCATTCCAACAGCCTTGAGCTGTCTATTTGATAAGGAATAAAGATGAAGAAATCGATGCTTGTATCTATGCTTTTGGTGGCGGGCGCTGGCCTTCAGGCTCAGGATGGGTTCCGCGTTGGCGCGGCTTGCGGATCGATGAAGACCACGGGTCCTGCGACGAATTTCGCCTACAACATCACGGGCGTGGCCTCCAATCAATCCATCAACTCTTACAACTACGACCAGCCCACTCAAACGCCTCTGACGCTGAATCTGGCGCTTGTGAAGGGAGACGATGAGTTCTCCTTGTCCTGGATGGACTCTAACAAGACCGATACTCGGGATCTCTCCAGCCCGACCAATCCTTATGGGCTCAGTGTTCCCTTGGGTTCGGGCACCAGTGCCAATGTCCACGGCTCGCAGCGATTGAAAGTATCGACGATCGACTTGGCCTGGAAGCATGCCTTCATGAAGAGCAACTCCGGTGCCCTCGCTTTTAGCGCAGGCCTGCGCTCTTTCGACATCTCCGATGAGTTTCATACCGTTGGCACTAGCGCTGGCGGTGCTCCGACTCAGGCCCTTCATGCCAAAGGCAAGGGCAGCGGCTTTGGTCTCACGGCAGGCATTCACACCCGCCTCAACTTCAATGATCGCGTGTGGCTGACCTCCGGATTCACCGCGGCCCAGCTCGACACGACCGTGAAATCCGACCAATTTGTGGTGCTGACCTCGATCGGAACCACCCAGATGCCCAGCGAAGATCGCCACGAATCCACGCTGCAGACCGAGACCTACCTCCGCCTGAACGTGAACTTCGTGCGGGGCTTCGATGGGTTCGTGGGCTACGAAGTGAAGAACTTCGGGAACGACAGCGCCAAGGTGATCAATACCTATACCCAAGCCGGCATTTACACCACGAGCGGCTTTGGCCTGGCGGGCATCACGGCGGGGCTGAGCTACACCTTCTAAGGCCTTGAAGGATGCTCGGATGCTGAGGGGGCCATGGGCCCCCTCATTGCGTGCGGCCCTCATCCTTCCGCCTCGGAATCCGAGCCGCGGCGTTCTGCACTCGGGAGTCGCCCCGCGCGGCGGAGCGACTCCCGGAGCAGAAATTCAATCTGGCCATTCAGGCTGCGCAAATCCTCGTTGGCCCAAGCTTGCACCTTGGCCAAGAGTTCAGGATCTACCCGAAGCAGAAAGGGTTTGCGTTCAGCCATCTTGAAAGCCTAGTGGTACAGGGTGCCGGTGTTCACGACGGGCTGGGTGGCGCGCTCGCTGCACAGGACGACGAGAAGGTTGCTCACCATCGCCGCTTTGCGCTCCTCGTCGAGGGTGACTTTTCCGCCTTCTTCCAGGCGCTGGAGCGCCATCTCCACCATGCCCACGGCGCCTTCCACGATGCGGCTGCGGGCCGCGAGAATGGCGCCGGCCTGCTGGCGCTGCAGCATGGCCTGGGCGATTTCGGGAGCGTAGGCGAGGTGGCTGATGCGGGCGCCCTGTACTTCGACACCGGCTTGGCTCAGCACGTGCTGCAGCTCCGAGCGCAGCTTGGCGGCCACTTCATCCGTGCTGCCGCGCAGTGAAAGTTGACCCTGCTCGTGAGCGTCGTAGGGGAAGTGAGACGCGAGGGCGCGCAGCGCCGCTTCGCTTTGCACGGAGACGAACTTCTCGCAGTCTTCCACCTCGAAGAGAGCTTCAGCGGTGTCGACGACGCGCCACACGATGATGGCGGCGATCTCTACGGGGTTGCCGTCCTGGTCGTTCACCTTGAGGTGGGAGCTTTCGAAGCTGCGCACCTTGGTGCTGATCTTTCGCTTGGTGAGGAAGGGGTTGGCCCAGGCCATGCCCTCCTGGCGCACGGTGCCGCGGTAGGCGCCGAAGAGCTGGAGCGCGGCGGCTTCGTTGGGGTTCACCACAAAGAGGCCCGTGAGGGTGAACACGCTGAAGATGATGATGGGGATGGCGAGGGCGAGGCGAGCGGGGGCGTCCTGCACGGCGGCGCTGATGATGAGGGCGACAGAAGAAAGGATGGCCAATAGGCAGATCAGCAGGACAGGTAAGCCGGGTAGGGCAAGGGCAGGTCGCTCTTTGAGCATGGGTGGAACCTCCGAGGGACATCAATGTGATATCACTTTGATCGCTCGTCAAGGCTCCCGTTCAAGGGGAAGAAGGTAGCCACTCAAGGGGTCAAACCGTCGGTTCAGAAAGGTTTCGAGTACAGAAAAACGAATTTATAAAAATATATAGCTGGTTATTTCATATTTGTTCTCAGGCATTACGCCTTTTTGGAGAACAGAATGAAGAAGTGCCTTTCTCTTAGCCTCCTTTCGATGCTTCCCCTCGCAGCCCAAGACGGTTTCCACGCGGGGTTTCAACTCGGGAGTGCGCGCCCCCTCGTCCAATCCACCGTCATTGGTGCCTACACCGGACCCATGGCCGGTGGCACCGGTACGACCGTCTCCCCCGTTCTGCTGCCTTACGATCGCCAAACGCCCTTCACCTTGACTCTGGGGATCACCCAAGGAGCGGACGACTTCTCGTTGGAAGTGTTCAGCTCCAAAAAAACGTCCAGCCGCGTGGATCGCGGCGCTGGCGGCTCCATCTCCTACATTGGAGCGACCGCCAACCGGATCGACAGCAGCACCAGACTCGAATCCCAAGTGGTGGATCTCGATTGGCGTCATCGCGTGGCCGAAGTCGGCTCCACTACCTTCAAGTGGAGCATGGGCCTGCGCTATGGGTCCTTCAAGAATGAAGCTCCCGTGACCCTCTACAACACGCCTGGAGAAACCCCCACCAACACCATCACCCTTAAAGGCGAGAGCAGCGCCTTCGGCTTAACGACAGGATTGGAGGCCCACACCCAGTTGGCGGATCGCTTCTGGTTTGAAGGTGGCGTGAAGGTGGCCTTCCTCGAAGGCAGCTTGAAGGGATCGTTCCGTATCGACGACCTCACACCTCCGGTGACGAGCAACATCGATTACCAGCAGAGCGAGAAGGTGCATCTGTTCCAGACTCAGGCCTACGCTCGCGTCGGCATGAACTTCATGCGCGGCTTCGACGGATATGTGGGCTACGAGATCCGCACCTTTGATCCCGCCTCAGCCGAATCCCAATACCCTGGTGCCCTCGGAAGCCAGGTCCATCAAACGAAGGGATTTGGGCTCGCCGGATTCACGCTCGGAGCGACCTACCGCTTCTAAGAGCGCTTGCTTGCACACGAGAAGGCCGGCCGGAGGGCTGGCCTTCTTGTGCGCGGACTGGAGCTATTTGAACTGGCTGATGGTCTGGAAGGAGTGGGTGAAGGCCACTATCCCGCCGGACGCAGGAAGTATCTTCCGCTGTCGTTAGAGATGGTAAAGGGACGGTTCGGCGAGAAATGCAGTGCCAAAAAACGAATTTTAAATAATTTATGATCGCTTATTTCATAATCTAATTCTGGCCTAAAGCCTACTTGGAGGAATGCATGAAGAAACTGCTCTCGTTGGGACTTCTTTCCGCTTTTCCCCTTCTCGCCCAGGATGGCGGTCGGATCAGCCTCCAGGTCGCTAGCGCCCGGCCCCTGGTCGATGGGGACCAGATGGCGAACCGCGTGGTCGTCACTTCTCCTGTGACCACCGTGACCTTTATCGATTTCCCCTACGACCGACACACACCTCTCACGCTCAGCTTTGGTTGGACGGCGGGGCAAGAAGAGCTGGCACTGGATCTCTTCTCCACGAGCAAGAAGAGTTCGGCCACGGAACGGGGCACGAACCTCGGCTACGCCTCCAGCACTTACTCCCGCATCGATGGCGAGACGAAGCTGGAGGCGATGGTGTTCGATGCCGCATGGCGCCATCACCTCGCTCGCAATGGATCCATGGACCTGGCCTTCTCGGCGGGCGTGCGCTATGCCGATCTCAAGCATGAGAACCACCAGCTTCTCTATGGCACGCCGGGCGAAACCCTTCAGTACGACCTGACCACGCAAAGCAAAGGTAAGGCCTATGGTCTGACGACTGGTCTCCACGGGCGCGCTGGCTTGGGCGAGAAAGCCTGGGTGAAAGCTGGAGCCACCCTCGCCTTCATGGAAGACACGGTCACCAACCACGCGAGCATCATCAACACCCCCTCCACCGGCGCCGGCATCCAGGTGAACTTCGCGGATGGGCATCGCCACTTGACCCAGAGCGAAGCCTACCTTCAGATGGGCACGGATTTCGGATCCCATGTGCAGGCTTATCTGGGTTATGAGTGGCGCCAATTCGGGAAAGAGTCCTTAGGGCTGAGCGGCCCGCCCATCCCCAACCTTCCCTTCGTGCTGGGCTTCGGCCTTGCGGGCTTCACCCTTGGTGTGACCCTGCGTTTCTAAACCGCGAAAAGGAAAAGGAGGCCACCAAGTGGTGGCCTCCTTTTTTATGTAGGCGCTTTACGCGAACTGGCTCACGGTCTGGAAGTAGCGGGCGAAGGCCACCATGCCGCCTGAGGCCTGCTCCCAATCGTAGTTCTCGTTGGGCGCGTGGTAGCCGTGGCTGGGGAGCGAGAGGCCGAGGAAGTACACCTCGCAGCCGAGCACGTCCTCCATCGTCTTCACGGCACCGATGGAGCCACCTTCGCGGGTGAAGGTGCACTGCGCTCCGAAGGCGAACTGGTAGGCATCGCGGATGGCCTCGGCGTACTTGCCGGTGACGTGGCCCTTGAAGGCGGCGAGGCCGTGCTCCTCGTGCACTTCCACATCAGGGGCATGCTGCTTCACGAAGGCCTTCACGCGCTCCAGCACCTTGTGCTCGTCCATGGCGGGTACTAACCGGCAGCTCAGCTTCACTTCCGCGCGGGGCGCCACGGCGCTCTTGATGCCGGGGCCCGTGTAGCCGCCGACGACGCCGTGCACTTCCATGGTGGGCATGCCCCAAACGCGCTTGAGGATCTCCAGCGGGTCCGTGTCGCGTACGCCCTTCAGCATGTGGTCCTGCATGAAGCGCTCGGTGGTGAAGCCGCTCTTCTTCCAGCCCTCGAGTTCTTCGGCGGTGGGCGGCACGACCTCATCGTAGAAGCCGGGAATGAGCACCTGGCCCGTGTTGCCGTCCAGCATCTTGCCTACGAGGGTGATGAGCTCCGACAGCGGATTGCGCGCCGCGCCGCCGACAACGCCGCTGTGCAGATCGTGATCCGCCGTCTCCAGCGTGAGGCGGAAACCCTGGAGGCCACGCAGGCCCGCTGGGGTGCTGGGCTTGCCGCGGGTGATCCACACAGTGTCGCTCACGACGATGGCGTCGGTCTTGAGGCGATCCTTGTGGGTCTGGAGGCCGGATTCAAAGCTCGGCGAACCGATTTCCTCTTCGAGCTCCCAGAGGAAGTGGATGTTGAGGGGCACGCCGGCCTTGCGGGCGGCGAGGGCGCCGAAGAAGGCCGTCACGGCAGGGCCCTTATCGTCCGTGCTGCCGCGGCCCTTGTAGGTATCGCCGTCGATGACGAAGGTGAAGGGATCCGCCAGCCACTCGGGCTCGTTGGCGGGCTGCACGTCCATGTGGTTGTAGACGGTGATGGTGCGATGCGAGGCCTCTTCGCCAAACCAGCCGTGGATGAGGGGATTGCCCTTCGTTTCGAGGATCTCGGCCTTGCCTCCGAAGCGCTCGAAGAGGCTCTTCGCGGCCTCGGCGCAGCGGCGCACGTCACCGGCCTTGGCGGGGTCGGCGCTGACGCTGGGGATCTCCACCAGGGTCTTCAGTTCCTTTTCGAAGGTGGCGCGTTGCTCCTGGGCGAAGGCCCGCAGGGCATCCAAAGAAAGCAGTTCGGCGGTGGGCATGAGGACTCCGGGAGGAACCCCCAGGATACCGGCCTCACAGTAGAGCTAGAATCACTGATCCCCGGAGTCTTTCATGGACCGCTTTGGATCCTCCAAGCTGCGCATCGTTTGGGCCCTCGTCTTCCTCTTCCTGTCAGGACTGGTCTTTATGGCCGTCAAGGGCGTGCAGGGGCCGGAGGGGAGCCAAGTCTATGTGGCGGGCCTGGGCGTCTTGCCCCTCGGTGCGGATACCCTCCGGGCCAAGACTCTAGGCATCCTCGATCCCGTCTTTTACGGGACGGTGTCCATGATCGTGCTTTGCGGAGGCATCTTCCCCCTGGGCACTGGCGTATCGGCTGCGGCCCCGCTGGATCGGGTGAAGGGCTTCCTCGGGAATTGCGGGTTGGGCGTGCTCCACGGCGCCTTTCTCGCCCAGGTGGCCACTCTTCCCCTGTGGGCCCTCTCCTTCCGCATGTGCGGGGAACCCTTTCCCCCCGAACTGTTGAAAGCCGATTTGCTGGGTCTGCTGCTCGGCATCCAGCTGCTGCTGTGGGTGGGCGTGCTCATGCGGCTCTTCCGCTCCAATCTCGGTCTGGCGGTGCTCTTCACCCTCCTTCTGCGGGAAGTGGGGCCCACCATGGCGTGGTTCTCGGATTTCGGCGAAGAGGCGGGCCTCACGAAGGGCGCGGTGGCCACGGTGAAGGTGCTGCAGAGCCTCCTGCCCATGTCGAAGCTTCCTAGCGATCCCTTCAGCCCCATGGCCCTTCCGCTTTCCATTGGCGGTCCGCTGCTTCTGGGATGCCTGGTGCTGCTGATCCCTTCCCGGAGCGGCAAGGCTCCCGCCCCTAAGAAGGCCAAAAAATAGTGCGACGCGCTGCCCTGATCCTCCTGGTCGCTTCCCTTCACGGGCAGGCACCCCAGGACGCATCCGGCCTTCGCAAAAAGCTGGCGGAGGTGCAGGCGCGGCTGACCCAAGTGGATCAGCAGGTGCAGGCCCTCAAGAAGCGGCGCAAGGGCGTGCTCGTGGATCTCCAGGCCATCAGCCTTCAGCGCGACAAGGCCCGGGCTCAGGCCGAAGGCGCGCGCCTCCGCCGCGATCAGGCCGCAGGCGAAGTGCAGCGCATCACCAAGGAGCAGCAGCGGATTTCGGAAGAGATGTTGAAGCTCCGCGCTGATCTCCGCCGCCAGGTGCGCTGGCTCCAAGCCCTAGGACCTTGGGGGGATATCGGGCTTTATCAGGGCTTCGCGGATCTCGACAGCTTCGTCGTGCGCGGGAGGCTGCTGGCCTGGCGCCGTCTGCAGGAGCAAAAGCGCCTTCAGCGCATCCAGTCCCTGCAGGGCGATCTCACGGCCCGAGAAAAAGAGCTGAAGGATGTGCTGGGTCGCCTGGCCAAGGAGGAGCAGGAGGGTGCCCAGTTGCAGGCCTCGCTCAAGCTCTCCGAAAACCAGCTTCAGGATTTCCTTCAGGGTCTCTCCAAGGATGAGGCTGCTCAGCGCCAAGTGCAGGCGGAGTTGGCGGAAGAGGCGCTGCAGTTGGAGCGCATGTTGGCCAAGCTGCTGGGTCAGCCTCGCTCCGAACTCTTCGAAGCGAGCACGCGGTTTACGGATCTCAGAGGCGAGCTCCCCACACCGGTGGAAGGCTCGTTGGCCGAAGGCTTCGGCGAGCAGCTCCATCCCAAGTACAAGACGAAGCACGATCGTTCAGGGTTGCTCATCGAAGCCGATGTCGGCGCCAAGGTGAGCGCCGTGGCGGATGGCAAGGTGCTCTTCGCAGAGCCCTTCCAGAGCTACGGCCCCATGGTGATCCTGGATCACGGCAACGGGTGGTACAGCATCTATCAGCATCTCCAGGGCATCATCGTGGCCAAGGGCCAAGTGCTGCACCAGGGTGAGGCTGTGGGCACCGTGGGCGAGACGGTGGATGGGCCTAGGCTGGGCTTCGAGATCCGCTACCAATCCAAGGCGGAAGATCCGCAAAAGTGGCTGAAACGGCGTTATCGCTGACCGAAAGATTGTCCGATTTTCGAGAAAGGGGCTCCCTAGAGGCCCTGCCGCCAAGGGGCGAAGGTAGAAGAACCGCGCTGCGGTCTTCCCGGAGAATCCATGATCTCGCCTCTTCGCTCACTCCTGCTTGCTTCCGCCTTGGCGCTCCCCGCCGTCGCAGGCCCGCTGAAACTCCAAACCTATGTCGGTTCTCCCGCCGGCTTCAATGTGGTCTCCACCTTGGTGCTAGGCGAGAAGGATGCCCTCCTCATCGACGCGCAGTTCACCCGCTCCGATGCGCACCGGCTCGTCGCCCAGC
>JACXTT010005226.1_pt1 | contig 18942 bp, 20 predicted proteins | sample 9270951 | NCBI WGS metagenome assembly JACXTT01 (sample SAMN15532306, study PRJNA645909) | rock metagenome | isolation source: weathered quartz diorite | place: Puerto Rico | collected 2017-06-21 | reverse complement strand
CGTCTCCGGTGTGCTTCGAGGCGGACTTCTCGAATCCGACCGTGAACGCAGCGGGAAAGTTCCGCGCCACGGAATGAGGGGCGCCGGGTGAATGACGGCGCCGGCGTTACTCGAAGAGCGCATCGCGCACGACGCGGTGACCTATTAATTGTGCGCGCCCTTCGGGGTCGTCACCCGTAAGCGCGTCTAGCGTTCTCTGCGGTCAGGCGGCATCGCCGACCGAGCCGGATACGATCCCGACCTCGACGCCGTAGCGGCCGGAATTCGCGTCGGGGCTTGGGCAGCGACCCCGCGGGAGTCAACTCGCCGCGGAGCCCGTCACCGACCGGTCAGCTGCCGTCCGTCGACGCCGACATCGATGCTGTCGTAGCGTGCCTCGAGGCATGGGCCGTTCGTCAGCTGGACGAGGACGTGCGTGACGTTGGTGAACGAGGTGGGGAGCGCGAGATTCGGGCCGCCACCCTTCGCCTGAATCGCCGATCCCTTCGCCTCGGAGGCGCGGAGCGTGATCGCCGAGACGCCGTCGTGGGTCGCATCCGGATCGCGATACTGATATCCGTCGCGGATCGCCTTCCAGCACGGCTTCCCGCGGCACGTCCCACCCGCCGGAACGACCGCATCGGTGAGCGTCCGCGCCGTAGCCGACGTCATGTCGAAGACGCAGAGGACCGCGCCCGACGGACCGTTCACGGGATCGAGGAAATACGTCACCAGCGCGGGATCGCGCGCCGCGAAGGCCACCTTGTGCCGCGTCGCGTCGCCGGTGCGCAGCCGGAGCGGACGCACCGGAAGCGACGCGCACCCGATCTGCGGATGGTCGATGCACCCGGCGAACTCGTCGCAGCTCTGACAGGCGGGACACGTGACGGCCGACTGGGAGACGCAGTTCCCCGCGCCGTCGCACGCCTCCACCGTGCACGCGTTCCCGTCCGCCGAACACGCCGTCCCCGCGGGCGCGAGGGACTGGACGCACGAACCACCGCCGCAACTACCCGGAAGACACGTCGTCCCGCAGACGGTCGCCGGCACGTTCTGGCACGTCCCCGTGCCGTTGCAGCTCATCGCGCCGCACACCCCCGTTCCCCCGCACGCGACTCCCGCGGGCTCGAACCGGCACGTCGAGGAGCAGCAGTCGCCGTCCATCACGTTGCCATCGTCGCAGTCCTCGCCCGGATCGACCGTCCCGTTGCCGCAGAGTGACCGCGAACCGGAGAGGTCGGCGGTGGTCGTGAAGCAGCCGGCGGGAGGAGTCACATGCTCGAAGTAACCGACCGAGGTGCCGGTGAACGTCTGCCCATCCGCGGCGACCGTTCCGCTGGCTGTGGTGTCCGGACATTGAAAGGGGACTGACGGTCCCGGTCCCAGGTCAACCTGGAAGTCGCCGGTCATCGGATCGATGAACCCGCCGTGCGGGCTGCCGCCGTTGACGCGGACGGTGAGCTGCATGCCGGTCTGCTGGACGGCCCAGCGCTCTGATCCCTCCGCCTCGATCGGGCTCGTCACGTGGACGTGAACCATCCAGTCGCCCGTGAAATCGATCGCCGCGGCCACTCCGCCAACTAGCGCGCCGACGGTGGCGAGGGCGAGCATCGCGAGTGTTCGCATCGGTGCATCTCTCCGCGTCGCTTCAACCGTGGTCGTCCGATTCCCGCGATCTGCCGCGCGACGTCAACTAAAATCTCCTTCGGCACGTCAGTCGCCGGCCGCGCCGAGGGTCGCGGCGGTGTTCGTCCGCGCCGCTTCGAAGCGGCTCTCCCAGCAGCCGCCCTGGTCGCTCTGGAGCTGGAGCACGAGTGGGAGGCCCGCGGGCAGCGTCGGCCGCGTCAGGTTCGCACCGCGCGCGCGGAGCTTGATTTGCGCGCTGCCGGCGGCACCGGGCCGGAGGTCCAGCCGCTGCAATCCGTCGGACGTGCCGGCCTTGTCGCGATAGGTGAGGAGCCTCTGTGTGCGCGTCCAGCAGGACGTCGCGCCGCACGAGCCGCCCGCGGGCGCATTCATGACGAACGCGAGCTCTGACGACGGCCCCGAGAGGTCGTAGCCGCAGAGCCTGTAGTCGTCGCCGACGTTGTCGGGCGTTCCGAAATCGGCGGTCGTCGTCGCCGCTCCGCGACGCCAGTCCCACGCGAGGCGGTTACGGGAGCCGGTCAGGTTGGCCTGCACGACCAGACGCGCCCGACCGTCGACCACCGACCGCGCGCAGAGCGGTGTCGATTGCGGCGCCGGTGCGCACAGCCCGGCCTCATCACAGGTCTCGCACGGGGGGCAGAGCCGCGATCGGCTCCCCGGGGGGAGCGCCACGTCCGTCGGGCAGTCGGGACCGACGCCATCGCAGTACTCCGCGACGTCGCAGGGCAGCGTGTTCGGCCGGCACATGATGTTCGCTGTCTTCGGTGGGTGGATGCACGTGCCACCCGCGTCGCAGTAGTCCCAGGTGCAGGCGTGTCCGTCGTCGGGGCAGTCCCCGCCCGCCGGGGTTGGCGTGTGGACGCACTGCCCGGCGCCGTCGCAATGGTCGGTCGTGCACGGCACACCGTCGTCCGTGCACGAAGTGAACGATGAGTCGGCGCACTTCCGGAGCGTCTCGTTGCAAATCCGGGCGCACTCGGCGCCGCCGGCGCACGGATTCGCTCCAGTGCTGACGCAGGTGCCCGACACGCAGCGGTCCGGCCCGTCGCAGAAGAACCCGTCGTCGCATGGCGTGTCGTCGGGAAGGGTCGTAACGACCGCGCAGCGAGCCTGCCCGTCGCAGGCGTTCGTCGTGCACGGGTTGCCGTCGTCGCACGCGGCGCCGGCCGGCTGCTGCACGCTGCAGGTCGAATCGCAGCAGTCGCCGTCGTCGAAGTTGTGGTCGTCGCAGACTTCGCCGGGATCGAGGATTCCGTTGCCGCATCGCCGGCCCTCCGCGCCCGTCGTGAAGCTCACGCAGAAACCGTGGAACAGGAAACCCATCGTCACCGTCGCCGTGAACCGCTTGCTGTCGGGGGCGACGGTCCCGTCGATGGTTCCGGGGCACGGGACCGCGTTGCTCGTGCCGCTGAATGCGCCGGTCGTCGGATCGATCGTCCCGCTGAACCCGCCCATGCTGAACGTGGTACCGCTCTGCGTGGCGAACCAGTCCACGAAGGTGTTCGGGGGCGAGCCGAACTTCACGCCCCAGGCGCCGCTCATGTCGACGTCTGCGGCCGCGATCGTCGCCGACAGGACGACGGTCAGTACCAGGCCCGTGCGGACAGCTGCCATGCGCACCGTGGCCTCCCCCCTCGACGCCGGACATATCGCTTCGCCGGGCCTCTCGGCAATGGAAAACCCCCGTCCACGGAGAGGTGTCGACCTGGCGATCGCGCGGGCTGCTCGTCCCGCTAGCGCCCTCGCGCCTTCATGACGCGCTCGGGGTTAGCCTTCGCCCAGGTCGGCGAGCCGCTTCCTCTTCGCCGCGCGCAGCCTACGGCGACGCGAAGCCAACGAACGCCTGGACGCGTCCCCTGCCGTTGAAGCTGATACTCCGGCCGCCGCCGTAGTACCACGTGGTCCAGCCCCCGCCGCCGCTCTCGACGTAGGCCGGCGTCCCGACCAGGCGCTCGACGTCGGCGCGCGACATGCCGCGCTTCACCGTCCGCAGGGTCTCGTACGCCGCGCGCGGCGGAGCCTCGCCCGGGATCGGCGGGGGCGGCGGGGTGGCGGCGGCGAGCGCCGACTCGCGCTGCTCGAGCTGGGCGAGCAGCGCGTCCATCCGCTCCTGGACCGCGGCCATGCGCTCGGTCAGCTGCTCGACGCGCTCCAGCACGTCGGCCATGCGCTCCACGACCTCGCTCTCGGCGCGCGCCGCGTTCTCGGCGGCATGCTGGCTCGCGCGGGGTTTCGCGCCGGCGAGCGTGAGGGCGTCGGGAGTCTCGACGACGATCTCCGGCTTGCTGTCGCGCGAGACGATCGTGCCGTGGACGTGCACGCGCTTTCCCTGGAACCGGCTGCGGAGATCGTCCGGCGGCAGCGCCTCGAAGCTCCGCGCCTGCACGACCGCGGTGAAACGGTTGAAGCTCGGCTCGAACGCGAGCAGGCACGAGAGCGGGGAGCAGTGGACGTCGACCACCTGTCCCTCGACCGTCGCCTCCTCGCCGACGTGCTTGTCCGCCTCGTCCCACGGGATCGCCTCGTCGGCGGCGAACGCCGGGAGGGTGGCGAGCAGGGCGATGAGGGCCAGCGGCGTTCGCATCCCCAACTTGACCCGTTCCGAGACGCCCTTCTATAAGCCGCGCGAGCGAGCGAGTCCATCGCTGTCCCGTCATGGCGGATCCCGTCGCGCCGCAGATCGTCGCCACCCCCGAGTCGCGTCCCTTCTGGGAGGCCGCGCGCCGGCACGAGCTCTCGCTCCAGCGCTGTCGCGCCTGCGCGCGCTGGGTGTTTTACCCGCGCGCCGTATGCCCGCACTGTCTCGCCGACGACCTCGAGTGGCTGCGGGCGAGCGGCCGGGGCACGCTTCACACCTTCACGGTGGTCTACCGCGGCCAGCGCGGCTTCTCGCTGCCCGCGCCGTACGTGATCGCGATCGTCGAGCTCGAGGAGGGACCTCGCCTCATGACCAACCTGGTGGGCGTCGCCGCGGACCCGACGCAGATCCGGATCGGCATGCCGGTCGAGATCGCGTTCGAGGACGTGTTGCCCGAGGTCGCGTTGCCGCGCTTCCGTCCGCGCACATGAGCCGGTTGAGTCGCCGGCTCCGCGGCCGCGTCGCGATCGTCGGCGCGGGGGAGTCGGACGAGCACGGCAAGCTCCCGGGAAAGTCGGCGTTCGCGCTCCATGCCGAGGCGGCGCGGAATGCGCTCGCCGACGCAGGGCTCGAGAAGAGCGACGTCGACGCGGTGTTCAGCGCCGGCCTCTGGATGGCCTCCGAGACCGCCGAGTACATGGGCATCCGGCCGCGCTGGATCGACGGCACGCAGATCGGGGGCTGCTCTTTCATTGCGCACGTCGAGCACGCGACGGCCGCGATCGACGCCGGTCTCTGCGACGTCGCGCTCATCACCCACGGCGAGAGCGGCGCGTCGCGCATCGGCATGCCGGGAACGCGCTTCGGTCCCGACTCGTGGCGGCTCCAGTTCGAGCAGCCCTTCGGGCTCGCGGGCCCGCCGACCGGCTACGCGCTCGCCGCTGCGCGCCACATGCACGAGTTCGGCACGACCAGCGAGCAGCTCGCGGAAGTCGCGGTCGCGACCCGCCGGTGGGCGCAGTTGAACCCGCGCGCCCTCATGCGGGACCCGCTGTCGGTCGCCGACGTGCTCGCCTCGCGCCTGATCGCTTGGCCCTTCCATCTGCTCGACTGCTGCCTCGTGACCGACGCCGGCGGCGCGGTCGTGCTGACGTCGGCAGAGCGCGCGCGTGATCTCCGGAAGAAGCCCGTGTACGTGCTCGGCACGGGGGAGGCGTCGACCCACGTCATGGTGAGCCAGATGCCGGACTTCGCGCGCTGGGACGCCGCGCGCATGGCAGGCGAGCGCGCCTTCGCGATGGCCGGCGTCGCGCACGCCGACGTGGACGTCGCCCAGCTCTACGACGCCTTCACGATCGTGCCGATCATGGCGCTGGAGGCGCTCGGCTTCTGCCGGCCGGGCGAGGGCGGTGCCTTCGTCGCGGGGGGACGCACCGGGCCAGGCGGGGACTTCCCGATGAACACGAACGGCGGCGGTCTCTCGTACACGCACAGCGGCATGTACGGCATGTTCACGCTCGTCGAAGCGGTGCGCCAGCTACGCGGCGAGTGCGGCCCGCGGCAGGTGAAGGACTGCACGTTCGCCCTCTGCCACGGCCTCGGCGGCATGTTCAGTGCCGCCGCGACCCTGATCGCCGGCACCGAGGTGCCGTGAGCGCCGTGTCGGCGGTCCTCTACACGACGGTCGGCTGTCCGCACTGCGAAGTGATACGTGTGCGTCTCGCGGCGGCCGGGACGGTGTTCCGGGAGATCGACGTCAGCCGCGAGCCGCAGGCGATCCCGGAGCTCCTCAAGCTGACGCGCGGCCGGCGGCTGGTCCCCGTGGTGGTGCGCGAGGGGCGGATCGAGATCGCTCCGGACGGCGGGTCGGAGTTCTGAGCGGCACCGGCTGGCGCCTCGCGCACCGAGACGGCTACACTCCCCGACGATGCCGCCGCGTCTCTACCTCCGCCTCGGCGATCGGGTCTTCCACGCCGACCATGAAGAGTGGGGCGAGGGCGCGGTCGTCGAGGAGATGACGTCGGTCCTCGAGGGCGGGACCTGTCTCGCGCGGGTGATGTTCGCCGACGGACGTCAGCGGACGTTCCACAACGATCTCGACAACGAGCTCTGCTGCTTCTTCTTCGGCGTCCGGAAGGAGTGGCACGCGAGCGGACTGCTCGAGGCGGGACACGCGCGTCGAACGCCGTCGCGGCGCCGGCTAAGCTGAGCCGCGGCCCTTTCCGTCGGCTTCGGGCTCGGGGAGGGGCCGGCCCCAGGGATCGGTGCGTGGGATGTGGAGCTTCGCGAGCGTCCGCTGCGTGTCGGTGTTGACCCACGGCACGCCGAGCGCGCACGGCTGCGGCATGCCCTGCTCGTCAGCCTTCTCGTAGGCGGGAAACCCGCCTTTCTGGAAGTGGAGGAGCATCCGTTTCGCCACGCCGCCGGTCTAGCCCGCCGTGGCGGCCCTCGCAACGGCGCCTGCGGCCGGCTATGGCTTGCCGATGGCCCGGATCGCCCTTGCCTTCTCGCCCCTGCGCGACGCCTCGCCCCGCGACGTGGTTGCTTGGGCGCGCCGCGCGGAGGCGCTCGGCTACGAGGGCGTCTTCATCCCGGAGTCGTACTGCGACTCGCTTGCCTATGCGCAGGCGGTCGCGCTCGCGACGGCGCGGCTCCGGGTCGGGACGGCGATCACCAACGTCTATCTCCGCCAGCCGACCTTACTCGCGGAGGAGGCGGCGGCCGTCCAGGAATTCTCGGGCGGGCGGCTCCTCCTCGGCCTCGGGGTCGGCCACCGGGTCGTGAACGAGCCGCTCGGCATCGACATGCGCGACCCGCTCGGGAAGATGCGCGAGGTGATCGGCACGCTGCGCGCCGCCTGGACGAAGGGGCCGCACCAGCCGCGGCCCGCCGTCCCCCCGAAGCTCCTCGCCGCTGCGCTCGCGCCGCGCATGATCGAGCTCGCGGGCGAGCTCGCCGACGGGCCGATCTTCAACCTCTTTCCGCTCGCGCGCTATCCGCGTGCCCTCGCCGCCCTCCGCCGCGGGGCCGCGCGGGCCGGGCGCGACCCCGACACGCTGGAGATCTGCCACTTCACGACGTGCTACCTGTCCGCGGACCGGGAGGCCGCCCTCCACGAGTCGAAGCGCATGCTCGCCCGTTACGCGAACCTGCCGTTCTACGGAAACATGCTCGCCGCGAGCGGGTTCGGCGCCGAGGTGGAGGCCGTGCGCACGGCCTGGCGCGCGCGCGACGTCGCGGCAGCCGAGCAGGCGGTGAGCCACGAGATGGCCGACGCGGTGACCCTGGTCGGCGATGCGGCGTCCTGCCGCGAGCGGCTCGCCGCCTACCGCATGGCGGGCGCGACGCTCGCGATCGTGTTTCCGAACCCGGTCGGCGAATCGCGCGCCGCCGCGGTCGAACGCGCGCTCGAGGCGTTTGCTCCGCGCGCGAGCGCTCGCTCGGGCTGAGACTGCTGACGCCGGTCGCTGCTCGGCGGGCCGCCACGAAGCGCGCCGCCTTTGAAAGCCCCGGAGCCCGCTGCTAGCGTGCGCCGTCCCGCATGGACTGGAAGACGACGCTCAATCTCCCGCGCACCGACTTCGCGATGAAGGCGAACCTCGCGCAGCGGGAGCCGGCGACGGTGCGGCGCTGGGACGAGCAGCGCATCTACCAGAGGCTCCTCGAGCAGAACGCCGGCAAGCCGCGCTTCGTCCTCCACGACGGTCCGCCGTACGCCAACGGCCACATTCACCTCGGCACCGCGCTCAACAAGGTGCTGAAGGACATCATCGTGAAGCACCGCGCGATGACGGGGCGGTTCGCTCCCTACGTGCCGGGCTGGGACTGCCACGGCCTGCCGATCGAGCTGAACGTCGAGAAGGAGCTCGGCCGCGCGAAGAAGGAGGCGCTCCCGAAGGCCGAGGTGCGCGCGCTCTGCCGTGCCTACGCCGATCGCTTCGTCGACGTCCAGCGCGAGGAGTTCCGGCGCCTCGGCTGCCTCGGCGACTGGAGCAATCCCTATCTCACGACCGACCCGACGTACGAGGCGGAGGAGGTGCGCGCGCTCGGGCGCTGCATCGCCGCCGGGCTCGTGTACCGCGGGAAGAAGCCCGTGCTCTGGTGCCCGTCGTGCCGTACGGCGCTCGCCGAGGCGGAGGTCGAGTACCGCGACGACGAGTCGCCGTCCGTGTACGTCGTCTACCCGTTCGTCGCTCCCCTTCCCGACGTCCTCGCCGGGATCGAGTCGCCGGCGGCGGCGATCTGGACGACGACCCCGTGGACGCTCCCCGCGAGCCTCGCGATCGCCGTCCACCCGGAGCACGAGTACGTCGCGGCGGACTTCGGCGGTCAGACGCTCGTGGTCGCCGCGGCGCTGCTCCCCACGCTCACCCTCGTTCTCGGTGCGGCGAAAGTCCGCGCTCGCTTCCCCGGAGCGGCGCTCCGGGGTGCCCGCTGTCGCCATCCGTGGATCGAGCGCACCGTGCCCGTCGTGCTCGCCGACTACGTGACGCTCGAGAGCGGGACCGGTCTCGTCCACACCGCGCCGGGCCACGGGCAGGAGGACTACGAGACCGGTGTCCGCTACGGCCTCGACGTCCTCGCCCCGGTCGACGACCGCGGCCGCTTCACCGCCGAGGTGCCGGAGTGGCAGGGGACGCGTGTCTTCGACGCGAACCCGCGCATCATCGAGCACCTGCGAGCCGGCGGGCGGCTCCTCGCCGCGGAGACGGTCACGCACAGCTACCCGCATTGCTGGCGATGCAAGAACCCGGTCGTCTTCCGGGCGACCGAGCAGTGGTTCATCGGCATGGAGCGCGCCGACCTACGCCGCCGCGCGCTCGCGGAGATCGATCGCGTGCGCTGGATCCCCGCCTGGGGCCGCGAGCGGATCGGCAACATGATCGCCACCCGTCCCGACTGGTGCATCTCGCGCCAGCGCGACTGGGGTGTGCCGGTGGTGGCCGTCTATTGCGAGCCGTGCGGCGAGGCGATCGCGAGCGAGGCGCTCTGCGCCCACGTGGCCGAAGTCTTCGAGCGCGAGGGCGCGGACGCGTGGTTTCTCCGGCCGGCGGCGGAGCTGGTGCCACCCGGATTCGCCTGCCCGCGGTGCCGGGGTGACCGGTTCCGTCTGGAGAGCGACATCCTCGACGTCTGGTTCGATTCGGGCGTCAGCTGGAAGGCGGTCGTCGAGCGCCGGCCGGAGCTCGGAGGCCGGGCCGATCTCTACCTCGAAGGCAGCGACCAGCACCGCGGCTGGTTCCACAGCGCGCTGCTCACCGGAGTTGCGGTCGAGGACCGCGCCCCGTACGGCGTCGTCATCACGCACGGGTTCTTCGTCGACGGCAGCGGGCGGAAGATGTCGAAGTCGCTCGGCAACGTGATCGCCCCCGAGGAGATCATCAAGCGCCACGGTGCGGAGCTGCTTCGCCTGTGGGTCGCCGCGACGGACTACCGCGAGGAGATGCGCATCTCGCAGGAGATACTCGCCGGCTTCGTCGAGGCCTATCGCCGGGTGCGCAACACCGCCCGCTTCCTCCTCGCGAACCTCTACGATTTCTACCCCGCGCGCGATGCCGTGCCGCTCGACCGCCTTCCCGAACTCGAGCGCTGGGCGCTCCACCAGACGCATGCGCTCGCCGAGCGCTGCCTCGCGGCCTACGAGGCTTTCGAGTTCCACGTCGTGTTCCACGCCCTCAACAACTTCTGCAGCGTCGACATGAGCGCTTTCTACCTGGACGTCCGGAAGGACCGTCTCTACTGCGAGCGCTCTGGCGGAGCGGAGCGGCGGGCGACGCAGACCGCGCTCCACGCCATCCTCGACGTGCTCGTCCGTCTGATGGCACCCGTCCTGTCGTTCACCGCCGAGGATGTCTGGACCCACGTGCCGGGGACGGACCGGCCGGAGAGCGTGTTCCTGGCGGGGCTCGCTCTGCCGCCCGGGGCGTGGCGGGCCCCCGAGATCGCCGCCCGCTTCGAGCGACTGCTCGCCGTCCGGGCCGCGGTGACGAAGGCGATCGAGGAGGCGCGCCGGTCGGGGCTCGTGAAACAGGGGACGGAGGCGCGGGTCGTGCTCGGCGCGGAAGCGGTCGACGGTCTGGAGGCCCTGCTCCGCGGGCAGTCCGACGAACTGCCGGCATTCCTCCTCGTCGCCGACGTTGCGCTGGCGGGCGCCGACGTACCCGAGAGTCCGGTGATGCCCGGGCTGCGCGTGGGTGTCGAGCGGGCGTCCGGCGGCAAGTGTCCGCGCTGCTGGAACGTGCGCACGCTCGGCGAGGACCCGCACCACCCGGAGCTGTGTGCGCGCTGCGCCGGGGTGCTCGGGTGAGGCTCGCGGGCGACGGTCGGATCGGCCTCGCCGCCGCCGTCGCGGCGGCGGTGGTGGTCGCGGACCAGACGACCAAGGCGGTGGTCGCGCACTCGATGGCCCTTCACCAATCGATCGACCTGCTCCCGTTCTTCGCGCTCACCTATCTGCGCAACAGCGGCGCGGCCTTCGGCGTGCTCGCCGCCGCCCCCGCGACGGTGCGCCTGCCGCTGTTCTTCGCGGTGACGGTGATCGCGGTCGCGGCCCTGATCTCGTTCGTGCGGCGCACGCCCGCGGACGCCCGCTGGCTGGTCGGCGCGCTCGGCGCCGTCCTCGGCGGCGCCATCGGCAACCTCGTCTGCCGCGTCCGCTTCGGCGAGGTGATCGACTTCCTCGACGTCCACTGGGGCGCCGTCCACTGGCCCCCGTTCAACGTCGCCGACTCCGCGATCACGGTCGGCGTGGCGGTCGTGCTCCTGCACGGCCTCCGCCGCGAGGCGTAGACTCAGGGGGTCGGGGCGTCCGCCGCGCGTTCGGCCTCGGTGAGACGGACGAGCACGCGCTCCGCGACCTCGCGGAAGGCGCGGCTCTGCTGATGGGCGGGGTCGGCGGCGACGATCGGGAGCCCGCGGTCGCCCGCCTCGCGGATGGCGGTGACGAGCGGGATCTCGCCGAGCAGCGGGAGTCCCGCTTCGCGTGCCATGGCCGCCCCGCCGCCGTGGCCGAAGAGCTCTGCGCGCGCGCCGCACCCGGGGCAGAGATGCCAGCTCATGTTCTCGATCACGCCGAGAACCGGCGCGTTCACCTGACGGAACATCGCGATGCCGCGGCGGACGTCGGCGAGCGCGACGTCCTGCGGTGTCGTGACGATGACGCCGCCCGTGATCGGGAGCTGCTGGGTGAGGGTGAGCTGCACGTCGCCGGTGCCCGGTGGCAGGTCGACCACGAGCACGTCGAGCATGCCCCATTCGACGTTCCGGATGAACTCGGTGACGAGCTTCGTCACCATCGGGCCGCGCCAGATGACCGGGGTCGTCTCGCCGAGGAACATGCCCATCGAGATGACGCGCAGCCCGAGCCGCTCGACCGGGATGATGCGACGATCCTCGCCGGCCGCCACCTTCTCGGCAATGCCGAGCATGAGAGGGACGCTCGGGCCGTAGACGTCCGCGTCGAGGAGCCCGACCCGGGACCCGAGCGTCGTCAGGGCGAGCGCCAGGTTGGTCGCGACCGTGGACTTCCCGACCCCGCCCTTGCCGCTCGCCACCGCGACGACGCTGCGCACCCCCGGGATCGGCTGGGGGCCGCGCGGCCGAGGCGGCGGCGCGGCTCGCACGATCTCCACCCGGGCCGGTACCCCCGGCATCGACAAGACGGCGTTTCGCACCGCCGCCTCGATCTCCGCCAGGACCTCCTGCTGAGCCGTCGTCGGCGCGAGGTGGACCGTGACCGAGGAGGAGCCGACCTCGATGTCCTTGACCATCCCGAACGAGACGATGTCGCGCGTAAAGCCTGGATACGGAACGGCTCTCAACCGCTCGAGTATCTCCTGGGGCGTCGGCACGGCCCGGCGCTTACCAACCGCCACCCGCACCCGCAAGGGGCGTCATTGTTTGGTCGCATAGCGCTCGGACAGGCAAGCGAGTAACGGTCGTCCCGGGACAAAGCTCAATGGGAACGGGTGGGTGCGCTGTGGCACCTGTGTTGCTTCCGGCCTTAGAAACGATGGCCCCGGACGCCGCCCGAAAGGCAACGAGCCCGCCTGCCGACGCCGGACGGATCATCCGGGTATGGCGCCGACGGATCGGCCTCACCCAGGAAGGGCTCGCCCAGGCCCTCAGCGTGACGTTCTCGACCGTGAGCCGGTGGGAGAACGGTCACGTGCGCCCGAGCAAGCTCGCCTGGAAGGCGCTCGAGCAGCTGGCGCAGGAGCGCGGCTGTCCGCTCGAGGGCAACAGCTCGAACGGCGAAGGCGGGGTCTGACCCGGCCTGACTCCGGTTCGATCGTGCCGGCGCGTGTGCTACACGCGACGACATGGGGCGGCGCGGGCACGATGCGAAACCGCACCGCCCGGCGCCCGCACTGAACGTCCCGTTCGCGGATCTGGAGAAGCACCTCCGCGCCCGTCCAGCGCGGCCTCCGAAGGCGCCTCCCCCGGTTGCTCGTCCTGAGCCTGACGCGTTCGAGCTGGCGATGGCCGGCGTGGTGCCGCTTCGCGGTGGCGGAGACCGGCGTGTCGAGCGCCCGCCCCCGGCGGGCGGCGGACGGCGGCCGGTCAGCGAAGAGGCGGGGGCGCTCGCGGCGCTCTCGGACCTGGTCGAGGGCGCGGCGCGTTTCGACATCACGGACACGCGCGAGTACATCGAGGGCGCGATCGTCGGGCTCGACGCGCGTGTTCTCCGCCGTCTCCGGCGTGGTGATTACGCTCTCCAGGCGCACGTCGACCTGCACGGGATGTCCGCGGAGACCGCGCGCGTCGCGGTCGATCGCTTCCTCGCCGCCGCCGTGACGGCTGGGCATCGCTGCGTGCTGATCGTCCACGGCCGCGGCCGCAACTCGAAGGATCACACCCCGGTCCTGAAGGAGCGATTGAAGAGCTGGCTCGCGCGCGGCCGGGCGGCTCGCATCGTGCTCGCGTTCACGACCGCCCGCGCCTGCGACGGCGGCGCGGGCGCGCTCTATGTGCTGCTCCGGCGGGACCGCACGCGGCGGGCGATCCGGGTACTCGAGGGAGCGAAGCGTTAGGGAGGCTGACCCAGGATGGACGCCGTTCTCGCTCGCGCCCCGTTTGCCGCAGCCGGCGGCCATCTTGGGTCAGCCTCCTAGTGTCGGCGGCGGACGCACTCGGCTGCGTTCGGCTCGTCGCCGCGGCGCTCTTTCCGTGGACGCTCGTTCGTGCGCCGGCGTGGTGGGCGCCGCCGATCGTGTTCGTCGTCGCCGCGGCCAGCGACTTCCTCGACGGGATCGTTGCTCGCCGGCGCGGATCGACAGCGCACGGCGCCGTGCTCGACAACGTCGCGGACGTGGCGTTCGTGCTCGGCGGAACCGCGACCGCCGCGTGGCTCGGGCTCGTTCCGACCGCCGTACCGGCAGCCATCGTGCTCGCGGTCGCTTCGTACGCCGTCGCGGCCGCGCGCCGCGGGGAAGCCGCGCGCAGCGCCGTCGGGCACGCCGCCGGGGTGCTCAACTACGCGCTCACGGGGCTCGTCGCGGGCGCGGTCGCGTATCCCGGCCGGGGCTGGACGCCGATCCTCTCCACGGCGAGCGCCGCCGTCTTCGCCGTGAACGGCGCCGCGGTTCTGGCCCGCGCGGGCGCCGTCGTCAGCCGAGCTCGCGCGCCGCGCGCCGCAGGAAGCAGAGCCCGATGAGGGCGTTCATCAGCATGAACGTCAGGTGCGCGGCCAGGCTGTAAGCGACGAGCGCCGTTCCCTCGGCATAGCGCGACAGGAAATACTGCCAGGCGAGCTGACTGGGCCCCAGGTGTGCCGCCGCGATCGGCAGGGCCGCGAAGAAGAAGATGATCGGGAGATAGGTGAGGAGCGCGAGGAACGGCACGTGGAGCCCGAAGAGCGGCAGCGCGAGCCAGTGCACGACGACCGCGGCGAGGACGTTCGGGGTCTTCAGCAGCATCAGGGCGGCGTAGTTCCAGGGTCGCGCCCGCCGGAACGCCGCGAGGACGGGCAGCTCGGCGAGCCGCCCCCGCCGGGGCCGCGAGAAGAACCAGAGGTGGGCCGCCAGGTAGGCGGCCATCACGCCGTAGACGAGCCACGGGGCGCGCTCCTCACCGCTCACCGACGCCCCGACGAAGGAGTAGAAGGCGAGCTGGTAGACCTCGACGAGGGCGATGAAGAGGACGGTACTCGTGACCTCGAGAAACGGGAGGCGGTAGCGGCGGTGCAGGTACACTGCGATCCCACCCTGCCCGAGCATCGTGTGCAGCAGCGAGAAGATGTACGCCGTCGCGCGGACCGGGAGGATGTCGCGATACGGCACGCGCACGTTGAACCAGGCGACCGCCTCGCGAAGCGCGAGCGAGTCGACCAGCGTGTAGAAGACCGCGTAGGGCGCGACGAGCAGGAGGTAGAGCCCCCATCGCCCGGCGGCGAGGGTGCCGACCACCTGCCCGATCGGATAGCGCCGGAAGAGATAGCCGAAGATCGCGAGCGTGACCGCCCAGGGGGCGATCCGCCGGATCGTCCTCAGGCGGAAGCCTCCTCGTTCTCGAACTGGAGGATGCCGAGCTCGGCGAACCGTTCGCGCACGTACGGCGTCAGGAGCCCCAGGCGCTTCACGTTCGGCACGATCTTCGAGAAGAGCATCTTCCGGAACTCCTGCATCTGTGGCGAGTGGAGCACGATCTCCCGCACCTCGTCGACCGGCCAGCCCATCACCTGCCAGACGTCCTCCATGAGCAGGCGGTCGCGCATCAGGCGGCAGCCTTCGTAGAGGAAATCCTCGCGCTCGCGGCGCTCGGCGGCGGTGAGCCCCATGAAGTAGTCGTTCAGCGAAAGAACGCCGAACGCCACGTGCCGCGACTCGTCCTTCATGACGTAGTGAGTGAGCTCGGTGAGTAGGGGTTCGTTGCACAGCTTGTGCATGTACCCGAAGGCCGCCATGGCGAGGCCCTCCACCATGATCTGCATGCCGAGGTACTTCATGTCCCAGCGCGAGTCGGTGAGGATCTGGTCGAGGAGGGTACGGAGGTGCTGGTTGATCGGGTACGCGCCCGAGAGCTTCTCGCGAAGGTAGCGGGAGTACACCTCGACGTGCCGCGCCTCGTCCATCACCTGGCTGGCGGCGTAGAACTTCGACTCGATCAGCGGCGTGGCGTTGACGATCTGCGCGGTCGCGAGGAGGGCGCCCTGCTCGCCGTGCATGAACTGCGACAGCGTCCACGACAGCGCCTCGCGGCGCAGCTTGCGGATCTCGGCCGGCGTCAGCTTCTCCCAGATGTGGGTGCCGTAGACCGGGATCTGAAGGTCGGGGACGAGTTCCGCCTCTGGGTCGACGCTGGTGTCCCAGGCGAGCTGGCTGGTCGCGTTCCACTGCTCGCGCTTCGCCTTCTCGTAGAGATTGCGCAGCTCCTGGCGGACGGTGTCGTAGTTCCAGGTGTAGGCGACGTCGAAGGTGGTCGGCAGGAACTCGAGGTCCTGGTGCTCGGGAGTCGGGCGGACGGCGGCCTCAGCCATGGGATGCTCCTTTCGACGGCTCGAGGGCGATGCCTCCGAGCGCCAGTGTGGTGGTGGTTTCGATCAAGGTCTCGATCGGCACGGCCTCGTGCTCGGTCCACCAGGCGATCACCTGGGTCGCCATGCCGATGATCGCCTGCGCCACGAGCGCCGGCGGCAGGGGCACGAACGCCCCACTGGCGATGCCCTCGCGGACGGTCTGCTCGATGTCGGCGATGAAGAGCGCCTGGGCGCGGCGGATCAGGTCCTCGTAGGCCGCGGCGTGGCCGAACACGATCTTGAAGACCTCACGGTTGTCGTGCGCGAAGCGGAAGAACGCGACGTTCGCAGCGCGGATCGCTTCGACGGGCGTCCGGGCCTTCGCGCGTGCCGCGTCGACGGTGCCCTTCAGGCGTCGGACGGTGTCCTCGACGACGGCGTCGAACAGCGCCTCCTTGTCGGGGAAATGGAGGTAGAACGTACCGACGCCGACGTCCGCGGCCGCGGCGATGTCGGCGATCTTGGTCCGGTGAAGGCCCTTCTCGGCCAGCACCCGGGTTGCGGCGACGAGGAGCTCCCGGCGCGTCCGCTCCCGCCGGCGCTCGAAGCGGTTCGTGGCGAGGGCCGTGCTTGACGTCTGCTTCATAACTGAACGGAGATTCATTTAACCGATCGCGGCTCCGGCTGTCAAGAGCCCTCCGGGGCAGCCCCGCCGTCAAGAATCCGGTCGGAAGTACCGAGAGATCGGTGTGCCGATGCGTGTCGGGGCACGTTCCACCCCGGAGCGCCTCACGCGGGCGCGGGTGGCGCTCGATCGAGCGGGCCGCGCGGCCGAATTCAGCGGCCAGGCGCTCGAGCGGGCTCTCCTGGCACGCGAATGGAACCGGTTGTTCCCGCCTCCGCGATGGTGGCGTGTGGCGACTAGGCTTTCGGGGACCAGCCCGCGGACGATGGTCGAGCGACCGGGACGCCCTCCCCGGACGCCCACGACCTGAGACAGGCCTCCGCGATCAAAACCGCCGCCGCCCCATCCTCGACGGCCACCGGGGGCGTCTCACCGTCGAGTACCAGGCGAACGAAGGCGCGCAGGGCCTCGCGGACCGTCGGAACGGGCTCGGCGAGGGGGAGGGCAGCGCGCGTAATCCCATCCGCCTTCCAGGCCTCGGCGCGGGTGTGATCCCCGATCAGCTGGCCGCCCTCGCAGGCGACGTCGATGAGCCCCGCCCGTGCCTGCGTGGCACGCGAACCGTTGACCCCGACCATCGCGGCGCTTCCCTCGAGCTCGAGGATCGCGAGGAAATTGTCTTCGGTCCGCCGGGTGACCGCGCGGGCCGTTCGGCACCAAACCCGCACCACCTCGCGGCCGGTGAGCCACCGGACCAGGTCGAAGCTATGCACGCCGGTATGGAGGACGATCCCGCCGCCCGCGATCCCTGGGTCGTCGAGCCAGGCGAGCCGGGAGGGCTCGAAGCGCTGGCTGAGATAGAGGGCGCGCACCGGACCGAGGGCCGGCACGTGATCGCGGATGGCCCGGACGACGGTGTTCCAGCGGAGTGTGTGGGCCATGAGGACCGGGATTCCGGCGCGGCGCAGCGTGTGCACGACCTCGAGGGCAGCGGCCCCGGTTGTCGCCAGGGGTTTCTCGATGAGGAGCGGCTTACGCGCCGCGGCAACGGCGGCCGCGATCGGGGGGTGAAGGATGGGCGGGACGACGGCAGCAACGGCTTCGACGGCCGGGTCGGCGACGAGTGCCTGCCAGTCAGCGTGGAAGACGGCGCCGACCTCGTCCGCCTGGACTCGCCCCGCACCCCCGTCACGCCGGCAGAGCGCGGCGAGACGGAGTTCGGGTACGTCCGTCCGGACGTGATGGAGATAGCGCTGGCCGTGCTTGCCGGCGCCGATCAGCCCGAGGGCGATCCGTCGCACGCGGCCTCCGGCAGGGATCAACCGGCGAGCGACGCCGCGGTCCGGGAGAGGACGCTGCGCTCGCGTCGCTCCCCGAGCCCCGCCGCCGCGCAGCGCTCGAGATAGTCGTCCACGGCGCGCGTGAACCAGCGCCGGGCGAAGGTCGCACCGCGCGGCAAGGCGTCGCCCTCGCGCGACCCGGCGGCGAGCAGGATGAGGGGCTCGAGGAACTCCGGACTGCCCGCGACGCCGAGGACGGTGTGCTCGCTCCGGTCGAGGTAGTCGGCGAGGGCGGCCGCCTTGCCCGGTTGATGCGTCAGGTGGTAGCGGGCGTGGCCGACTCCGTACGCCACCGACCGGGCGACGTCCTGCATCGAGAGCATCGCGAGAAGCCGGTCCGCACGGTTGTCGGCCAGCGCGGCGAGCGCGCGATACATGGCAAGCACGAAGCTCCCGAGGAGCACGTTCGTCGTCACCGACGCCTCGGGATAGGTCTCCGCCGAGAGCATCTCCTTCAACGCCTGCTCGGCCGCGACGCTCGCCCGCCCGAGCCCCTCGCCCGTGACGAGCGCCCGCTTGCGACAGGCCTCGACGTGGCGCGCCTCGTCGATCATCTGCGCGCAGAGGAAGCTCTTCAGCTCGAGGAATTCCTGGTTGATGGAGAACACCCACTTTCCGGGGACCTCCATCGCGACGAGCGCGACCTCCTCGAGGAGCGTGCATGCCTGCGCCATCGCGGCCTCGCGCAGCGGCGGGCGGGAGGCCTCGAGCTCCTTCCACGGGATGTCGACCGCGGGCGCCCAGCGGCGCGCCTTCGCCTCCTCGTAGAGCGCGGCGACGTTGTCCGCCCAGACGTCGCTCCGCCGGTTGATCGTGTAGCCGAGATCGGGGAGCTTCGGCACGAGCGTGCTGCCGCGCGAGGCCATGCTGTACCGGTTGCGGAGGAACTCGGGGATGGCGTCGTAGCCGTAGGGCCCGAGGTTGCAGTCCTCGTAGGTGAGACCGCGACGGGCGTCGGCCGGGCGGGCGCGCAGGCGCGGCGCATCCACCCGGTACCACTCCAGGGTGAGGTTGCCCTGGAGGATGCCGGTTACCAGCTCGATGAGCTCATCGTCCTCGAAGAAGTCCTTCTCGGCATAGTAGGCCAAGGTCGGGTCAGGCGGCGGCCCCGAGGGCTTCGCGGTTGAGCTCGAGCATCTTCCACAGACGCGAGCGCTCGCGGCGCTCGGGCATGCCGCACTTGGCGAGACGCTCGAAGTACTCCTCGGTCTGCTTCACCTGGAATGCCAACGTGATGCGGACACCCTGCTCCACGTTCGCCTTCCCCAGTCCCTTCCCCGAGAGGATGATGAACGGCTCCATCACCTCGGTGGCGTAC
>JACXTT010005225.1_pt1 | contig 18942 bp, 17 predicted proteins | sample 9270951 | NCBI WGS metagenome assembly JACXTT01 (sample SAMN15532306, study PRJNA645909) | rock metagenome | isolation source: weathered quartz diorite | place: Puerto Rico | collected 2017-06-21 | reverse complement strand
ATTGCCGCTGTCCGACAGCACGATGAAATCGAAGTTGGACAGGTGACTGGTGCGCGCCAGCGATTCATAGGTGGCGCGCAACCCCGCGAACACGCGCGTCACGTCCTCATTGCAGATCGGCATGATGATGGCGGTGCGCGCCTCGGGCGCGATCGGGCCATCTGGCGCTGCCGAGCGCGAGATCAGGTGGCGGTCGCCGCCCTTGGCCAGCACCAGGAAGCCCATCATCGCCGTCCAGAAGCCGGCCGACACCCATGAGAACAGGACGGCGAACAGCACCAGGATGGCGATCTCGAGCGGATCGGCGCCGTGGTACGGCAGCACATTGCTCATGAAGTACGTGGCCAGCACGGTCTGGATCACGACCAGGCCCAGCAGGAACCAGCGGCGGTGCGAGCCGGCCGGATGCCACTTGCCTTCAGCATCGGGACCGTCGTGCACCGTGTCCCAGGTCTCGGGCACGGGCGGGCGGCCCAGCATGCGGCGCCAGGTATTGCGCAGCCAGCCGGTGACGATATGCGGCGGCCACTGGCGCGGCACCATCGAGCTGCGCTCGGGCTCGGGGCCGGTGTCGACCTTCACGGTGCCGTCTTCGCGCCGCTGCAGCAGCGGCGCACCATCCACCTGGGGATTGCCGTATGCCATCGTGAAACGCCGGCCGACGGAGGCGTAGGCACTGCCGCCCTGCGCGGGCGGCGTGTCCTTGGCCGCCAGGCGAGACTGCAGGCGCGTGATCGCGTCCTGCGCATCGCGGCCGTCGGCGGTAACGGCGATCACGGGGGCAACGGATGCCACGGGCGTGACCGGTGCGACCGGCGTCGCGGCCGCGCCGTCCGCCAGCAGTTCGCTGCGCACTTCAGGCGATACCGGCAGGCGGTCGACATAGCGCTCGCATGCCGCCGCCTGGGCCGGTCGCTGCTTTAGCCTGGGGGTAAGATGTAGCTCCACGTCTCGGATAGGGTTGTATTGCCGTTGCGAAGATAGCCGCGCAACTCAACCGGCTTGGTTTCGTCCTTGCGGCGCATCACCATGGTCATGCGCCAGCCGCCGGTCGCCTCATTGCGCTGCACCGACGTTTTCAGCAGCTCACCGTTGGCATCGGCCGAAACCACCGGGTCGATGCGCACGTTCGCCGGCAGCTTGCCGAAGGCCGGGCCTTCGAAGTCCACCACCAGCGAAAAGCTCGTGTCTTCCTTGTTGCGGGTCTGGCCCTGCCCCAAGCGGGTCTGGGTCACCCACGACAGCGGCGGCTGTTGTTCGCCGTCCTTCTGCCACAGCAGCCGGTACTCATAGTCGAAGGGTTGCTTCGGCTTGGGCGGGTTGTCCGGCACCCAGTACGCGACGATGTTGTCATTGGTCTCGTCCGGCGTCGGGATCAGCACCAGCTCTACCCGGCCCGAGCCCCAGTTGCCGCGCGGCTGCACCCAGCCACTGGGCCGGCGCTCATACCATGAGCCGATCTCCTGGTAGCTGTTGAAGGCGCGGTCGCGCTGCATCAGCCCGAAGCCCTGCGGATTGGTCGCCGCGAACGAGGTGACCAGCAAGCGCTTGGGATTGACCAGCGGGCGCCAGACCCATTCGCCGGTGCCCAGGTGGATCGACAGGCCGTCAGAGTCATGCACCTCGGGCCGGAAATCCTGCGCGGCCGACGGCTGGTTCTCGCCGAACAGGAACATGCTGGTCAGCGGCGCCAGGCCCAGCTTGGTCACGTTCTCGCGCAGGTAGAGGCGCGACTTGACCTCCATCGCGGTCTCGGCGCCGGGCTTGATGGTGAAACGGTACGCGCCGCTCATGCGGCGCGAATCCATCAGCGCGTAGATCGTGATCTCCTTGGCATTGGGGCCGGGACGCTCGATCCAGTATTCAACAAAGCGCGGGAACTCCTCGCCCGAATTGAGCGCGGTATCGACCGCCAGGCCGCGTGCCGACAACCCGTACCACTGGTCCTTGCCCAGCGCGCGGAAATAGCTCGCGCCCAGGAACGACGCCAGCTCATCCTTGCGCTTGCCCTGGTTCAGCGGATACAGGATGCGGAAGCCTGCGAAGCCCAGGCCCTTGAGCTTGCCGGCATCGACCTTGTGCGGGCCGTAGTTGAACGCGGACGGGTCGAAGCGGAATTCACGCACGCTGTTGTCCACCACTTCATGAATGCGCACGGGCTGGTCGAACACCATGCCCTCGTGGAAGAACGACAGCTCGAACGGCGAGCGCGTGCCGCGCCAGGCAAAGCGTTCGGGCTTGTATTCGATCTCGCGGTAGCGCTCGTACGACAGCTCGCGCAGCTCGCGCGGCAGGTTCTGCGGCGGCGCCTTGTAGGGCGACGCCGCCAGCTGGCGCGCGCGCGCCGCCACGGTGTCGAAATCGAACGCATGGGCTGCCATGGCACAAAGCGCCAGCGCACTGCCACCAAGCCAGGCTGCGATCCGAACACCCGCCCGCGCAGTGCGGCGGCGAGCCCCCGGCCCGGCGACGGGCAAGGCATGGGTAACGGACAGGCGTGGCGTGGCGATCTGTGACATGTATGCCAGGGTGAGCGGTTGAATCGGGGTGACCGGCATCGGCGGTCGGAACGAAGGACGACACAGCAAGAGACGGGCCCGGCGCCGAGTGGCGAGGCCCGGACACGAGGCAAACGGCCCGCGGGGCACTGTGTCCGGTTTGTTGCGATGCGCAATAAACCATAACAATTCGAGACGCAAAAGTCACGTTTCGATCACGCAAGGTTTGAAACAAAATGTTGGCCAGGTTGCCCGAAAGCCGCTCCGGACAAGGCTTTGCGGGCGCCGGGGTCACACGGCCGCAAGCCCCGGCGAGGCCAACGCCTGCCGGCTGCGAGAATCTGGTGGAGATCGGGGCCGGCCGGCAGCCGGCCCTTTTAATACCGTGTTACTTTTTAGCCCCTTCGCTGTACGGATCGAACTTGCCGCTCTTGGCGCCTTCGGAATACGGGTCGAACTTCCCGCTCTTCATGCCACCCTGGCTATATGAATCGAAGGACTTCTGCGCGCCGCCCTGGATCGGCTCCATCTGGTCAGGGCGGGCACCCGGGTTCAACGAGGTCACGTTATCGCTTTTTGCGCCATCCGAGTACGGGCTGAATTTGTCCTGCTTGGCACCATCGGAGTAGGGACTGAACTGGTCTTGCTTGGCGCCGTCGGTGTAGGGATTGAATTTGTCGGCCTTGCCCGTGGTCTGGGCGTGCAGCGTGCCGAATGCGCAGGCAAGTGCCAGGCCGATGGTCAGATAGCGCAGCTTCATTGGATCTCCTCTCGCAGGGGGAAAGGCGCTTGCCTTGCAAAGCGCACAGCAGGCGCCGCTGCCGGCCAACGCGAAGCGCGGGGCAACAATCAACGCTAGGTCAGCGGCTGGCACGTGTCAACCGCACCGCGCGCTGCCGCGGCGCTGCATTGCGCTTACAATGCCACCCAAACGCCACCACGAAGCCACAAGGAATCGTCATGCTGCCTCGGCCATCCGACCCTACCGCCAGCCCTGCCCGCCCTGCCCTGCGCGCCGCCGTCACTGGCGCGCTTGGTGCCGCCCTGCTGTTTGCCGCTGCGGCACCGGCGCAGGCGTACTTCGACAACTACCTGAGCGGCACCATCATTGGCACGCTCAACGACAAGGAAGGCGCGTCGCTGGCCAAGTCAGTGCGCACGGCACTGAACGATACGGCCGACGGCAAGACCGTTGAATGGACGTTCCCGGCAGCGGGACGGCGCCAGCAGATCGACGGCACCATCACGCCGATCGAAAGCAAGACCGACAAGGGCCAGCCCTGCCGGCGCCTGAAGTCCGACCTCAAGCGCGGCAGCGCTGAAGAGCACTGGAGCGGCTGGTTCTGCAAGCAGTCCAACGGACAATGGAAGTCGCGCCAGGTGGCTGACTAAGCGGCGCTGATCGCTCGCGCAGCCGGCGTTCATGCCGCGCGCGACGGCGCGCGATGCGGCCGCGCTGCCGGATCGACCTGCGGCGACCCTGGTTCCTCGTACCACTTGGTCCCGGGCACGTAGACAGTCTTGTCCGGCTGCGCCATGAAATGCGGCGACATGATCTGCACGCCGTGGGTGTTGAACTGGTCCTGGATCGCCGCGTGCAGGGCCGACAGCGCGTAGAAGCGATTGCGCGGATGGTCCAGCGCGCAGAACAGTTCGTACTCGACGTAGAAGTCGGACAGCCCCCGCTGCAGCACGAATGGCGTCGGCGACGGCGCAATATGCGCCGCCTCGGCGGCGGCTGCCAGCAGCATCGCATGGACCTGCCGCCAGGGCGTGTCGTAGCCGATCGTGACCGAGGTCGAGATCAGCGCAGCCTGCCAGCCTTCCTGCGCGTGCGGATCACGCACGCTGCCGTGGCGGGTGTAGTTGTGGATGGCACTGCCGACCACCACCGCGTTGGGCAGCGTCACCTCTTCATTGCGCAGGTTGATCACCTTCACCGAGAGCGCGTCCAGCGAGGCCACGGTGCCCACCGTATCGCCGATGCAGACCATGTCGCCGCGCCGCAGCGCCCGCGAATACACCACCACCATGCCGCTCATCAGCTGGTTGACCACATTGGCCGATCCTAGCGTCACCATGAAGCCGAGCAGCACTGACAGCCCCTTGAAGACATCGCTCTCCGAGCCCGGGATGTAGGGGTAGGCAAAGGTGAAACCCAGCGCCCAGATCACCACCGCCGCCAGCCGCCGCGTGGCGCCTGCCGTCTCCGGATGCATGCCGGGCACCGTGATCTGGCCTTTCTGCACCGCCTTGAAGATGTTCGACACCAGCCGCTGCACCGCGCGGGTAATCAGCAGGATCACCGCCACAGTGACCAGGCCCGGCACCGACGACACCATCGACAGCGCGATCTGCGACAGCAAGCCGACGATAAAGACGCCCATGCGGTCGCCCATGGGCTGGGTCAGCGGAAACTGCTCGAGCGCAAACTCCAGCCAGGCAAAGGCCAGCACCAGCACCAGCCCGATCGCCAGGATCTGCACGACGCGGGCAACCAGCTGGTAGAGCGCGCCGGTCCAGTCGAACTGGCCGCCAACGCGCTGCGCCAGGTGCCGCTCCAGTGCCACCTGCAGGCGGGCGCGCAGGGCCACGCCGGCTCGCGCCACGCCCCATGTCAGCGCGGCCAGCACGGCCAGGCCAAGCAGGCTCAGCGCGGCACCGTGCAGCAGGTTGGGCCAGTGCAGGTGCGCGCGCCGTGCGGCAATGGCCTGGCGCAGGCCCGCGGTGGTACGCGTTGCGGCCGCTTCAAGCGTAAGGTGGTCCTCCGGGGAGAGGTCTTGCGAGGTCAGCGCGAACAAGAGCCGATCGCCCAGCCGGAAGGCGACCATCGGCGCGTCGCCGAACGTGCCGCTGACCTGTCCGAGCGGCAGTGCCAGCTCGCTTTCCGTCAGGTCGTTGAACACCAGCTGCGCGCGCGAGACGCGCATGGCCGGGGTGGCACCCGCAATCTCGGCGCGCATGGTGGTGATGGGCCGGTCCATCAGGCGCAACTCGACCGCGGCCCCGCTGCGCACGGCAATCGGAGCCTGCACGGCCGCGGCCGCGGCCTCGGACGCCGGCGCGGCCAGGCTGGCTTGCATCCACAGCGCGCCTATCACCCAGCCTAGTCCCGCCATCCAGAATGCCGTCAATCGCCGCCACCGCCGCCACACCGCTAGCGTTGCCATAAGACCGCTCCCGTCCGAGTTCGCCTGCGCCGGCGCGAGGGCTCCACGCCCTGCCCGGTACGATGCCCGCAAGCATAGCGTGCGGCGGCGCAGGCGCAAAGCCGGCGCGGCGGCGGCCGCTTGCGGCAGCGGACGAAAAAAAGGAGGCCGAAGCCTCCTGTTGCGATCCGCCCGACATGCCCGGCTTTATCCCCCCGGAAGACACGCAACGCTTGCCGCAGGGCTGTCCTGCGCGCGGCGGGTCCGCGCCATGCAGGCACGGCCGGCCATTATTTGCGTGGCGGCATGGCAGTCACGGACGCAGCCTGCATCCCCGCTTGCCGGGGAGCCGTGCGCCCGCCGCCATCGTCAGCGCGCTCAGGCGCCTTTGTTCTTCGTCGGATCCTTGGCCGCAGGCGCGTGGCTCTTCTTCTTGGTGCTGGTCTTCTTGGCCTTGGCCTTGCTGCTGTCTGCCTTGGCCGGCGCGGCCTTGTCAGTCGACGCTGCCGCCGGCGTGGCCGGGGTAGCAGGCGTCGCCGGAGTCGCAGGCGTCTGCGCCATCGCGCCCGCACCAAACATTGCCATCGACAGCATGACGATCCATTTCTTCATTTCCGTCTCCTCGTTTGCCCTGCGGATAGGTATGGCAGGGATGCCTGCCATGACTGGCGCTTCTGGCTCGCGCCCTGTCACCAGCATCAACGAGGAAGGTTCGCGCGCCGTTGACCGGGACAAACCCTGATAGGGAGATGGATAGGGAGCCGTGGATCGCCGGTCGCGGCCAGGCTTACCTGCACAGCTTGCGCAGCAACTCCGCGGCAATCGTGCCGGGGCCGGCAACCTGGAAGGTGCCGTACTGCGGCGCGCGGATCGTATAGAGCGAGTCGCCGCGCGCAAAGCGCTTGCTGTAGAGCGTCTGCTCGACCACGGCGAACATGGACGTGGCGCAGTTCAGCACCATGCGCTTGAGCGACGAGCGGATCGGCTCGCCGCTGGCGGTGCGGATCACGCCCGACGGTGAGTTGCGCATCACCACCACGCCGACTTCGGTGCCCTGGCGGCGCACCGCGGACTGGTCGAAATAGGAAACCACGCCATTGGCACCCATCAGGGGAAGCCATCGCTGCGGATCGGGGGCGGCGGGATCGGGTGCCGCGACCAGCCGGCAGCCTTCCCTGGGCGTGGACCGGAATACCGTGCCGGTGCCGGCGACCTGGCACTCGTACAGGCCAGCGGCGGCAGCCGGGCGGGTGGTGCTGGAGGGAACGGGGGACGGTGCCGGCGCGGCGCTGCCTTCGGCATGCGCCAGCGGTGCGGCCAGTCCGAGCAGGCAGCCAGCAAACGTGGCTGCGTGCCTAAAAATGCGGAACATCATGGAATTGCCCTCATATAGACGGGAAAAAGCGATCCGCATTGTCGCACAGGAAGCACGCATCCCGGCGCGTTTGCATGCCGGGATGCGTGCAGGCGGCGACTTTTCAGTCGTGCAGGCGCCGCCAGGCCACCAGGTCCTCGATGGTCAGCACCGGCAACTGGTACATCTCGGCAAAGGCCAGCGCCTCTGGCCGGCGTGCCATGGTGCCATCCGGGTTCATCAGCTCGCACAGCACCGCGGCAGGCGACAGGCCTGCCATGCGGGCCAGGTCGACCGAGCCCTCGGTATGGCCGCGGCGCACCAGCACGCCGCCGTCGCGCGCCACCAGCGGAAACACATGGCCCGGGCTGACCACGGCATCGGTGCCCGCATCCCCGGCGATGGCGGCGCGGATGGTGGTGATGCGATCGGCGGCGCTGACACCCGTGCTGACGCCTTCGCGGGCTTCGATCGATACCGTGAAGGCGGTGCCGTACTGGCTGCGGTTGTGCTCGACCATCGGCCGCAGGCCGAGGCTGCGCACCTTGTCTTCGGTCAGGCACAGGCAGACGATGCCACTGCATTCGCGGATCATCATCGCCATGTTGGCGTTGGTCAGGCGTTCCGCGGCCAGGATCAGGTCGGCCTCGTTCTCGCGGTCGTCATCGTCGAGCAGCACGACCGGGCGGCCTTCGCGCATGGCGTCCAGCGCCTGCGCGATGCGCGCGGCCAGGGAACGGGGGTCGGCATCGGCGGCAGGATCCGCGGGCACCTCGGGTGCAACAGCTTCGGTGGAAAGGCTAGACATGAAACGCTCCTTGTTCAGCATCAGTGGGCGTTCCAGGGGAAGGATCAACGGAGTTGCAGCACCGCACGCCGCGCCGGAAGCGCGCGCACGAACAGCCGCGCCCTGCGCGCGGCGCAAGGCAACAGCAAACCGCCAGGCCGGGCAAGGCGCCAGGCCGCGCGGGCAAGCTCCGTCCATCTTCTTTCATCCGGACTATGACCGTCGGCCCTGGCCTCTCACCAGGTCTGCTGACCTCGCACGGGAATGCGAGCGCTCGCGGGCTCGCCGGACACGCACTGCGCGCCGCGGCATACCGCCGGTGGGGACTTTCACCCCGCCCTGAAGACGTAACGAACCGGTGCGGCCATGTAGCCAGCACCGGCCAGCGCATGTTAGCACGATTGTTGTTTTTTTCTTCGCGCGGGCGCTCACCCACGCTCGGCCATGTCCGACCATCGCAAGGTGCCTTCCCGTGTACTACAAATAAGGACGGGAGGCAGCGCATGTGCAAGCGGTTCCCGCAGTGGCGGCCGCCTCATACCTTGCCGGACAACAACGCAGCACCTCTTCATCCGTGCTTCCCATGCGCCGACTCGAACAAGAATCCAGACAAGACCGCCATGTGAGTTGTTCCGCCTTCCATCCGCCCCCGCCCTGCCGGCGTGCGCGGCAACAGCGGGTGCGCCGCACCGTCGCCGCGGGCCTGCTTGCCCTGCCCTTGTGCCTGGGAACGACGGCGCGCGCCGCGCCTGCCGTGCAGATTGGCTACGGCTTCGACAATGACAACGACGTGCAGAAGGCGGAGGTCGCCATGTTGTGGGATTCGGGCTTTGCGTGGGGCAATCCGCAAGGCTGGCAGGTCGACCTGCAATGGGAGGTCAACGTTGCGCGCTGGCGCAGCAGCAGCGACAACCAACCCAACGACCTATGGGAGTTCGGTGCCTCGCCGGTGGTGCGGATCGCATGGTGGCGCCACACCTGGGTGCCCTTCCTTGAGCTGTCGGTCGGGCCGCGCCTGCTGACCAGCACGCACACTTCGGCCGAGCACAACATTGCCACCGCCTTCCAGTTCTCGGACTACGCCGGGATCGGCCTGACAGTCGGCAAGGACCGGCGCTTTACCGCGGGCTACCGTTTCCAGCACCTGTCCAACGCCGGCATCAAGCAGCCCAATCCTGGCACCACCTTCCACGTCATTTACCTGCGCTACCACTTCTGAGCGCCGGCCGCTGCGGCGCGCCCTGCGTTTCAAACAGGGTGCGGGTGGCGTCGTCGGCCGGGAAGAAGCATTCGATGCGCAGCTCCTGCAGCGTGATGTCCTGGGGAATGCCGAGCGTGGTCAGGGTCGAGAACAGCGACGCGCGGAACGCGCCCGCATGCAGCACCACCGGCAGCAATGGCGCCGGCGGGCCATCGGTGCCGTCGTCCTCGCGCAGCAGCATGCCGCCCGGCCCCACCATGTCAGGATGCCAGGCGGCGATGCGCCCGAAGATCTCGCGCGCGGTCTGGTCGTGGGCCTGCACCTGCAGTTCCTGCCACACGCGCCGCAACAGGTAGCGCCCGACCTGGCGCGCGTTCTCGATCACCGGCCACAGGCCTTCCGGATCAAACACGGTCAGCATCAGGTTGATCCTGTGGCTGCCTTCCGTTAGCGATGCCGGCGCGCGCCCGCCCAGCAGGGTATCGAGCATGCGCCGGTAGGCCGGGTTGGCATCCACCAGGTTCCAGAAGCGGTCCAGCACCACGGCCGGGTACGGCTCCTGCTTGGCCAGGATCAGCGCGATCGCCTGCTGCACCATCTGCAGCGGCGGCGAAGCCAGCGCGTGTTCGCTGTAGGCCGGGGCAAAGCCGCCGGCCAGCAGCAGCCGGTTGCGCTGGCGCAGCGGCACGCCCAGGCGCTCGGCCAGCGCCAGCACCATTTCACGGCTGGGGCGGGCGCGGCCGGATTCCAGGAAGGAAATGTGGCGCTGCGAGACTCCGGCCGCCAGCGACAACGCCAGCTGGCTGTAGCCGCGCTTGCCTCGCCAGTAGCGCAGCAGGCCGGGGAAGTCGAGGGTGGCCTCGGAGGCTGGGGTCAGCGTGTCCATGGCATGCATTACAGCATGCGCCGCAGCGTATGACCATTACCTGGCAGGTAATGGATCCAATTCAGTCACCGCCTGCGGAGCGCCGGGCCCCGCCGCCCGCACCGCGTCGATCAGCAGGCGCATGGCCGGCGTCGCGGCCCGCCGCCGGCGCAGCACAATCCCATAGGGCACCAGCCGCCCTCGCATCGGCACCGGCAGGACCGCCAGTGCGCCCAGGGCGGCGAAGTACTCCGCGATGGCGCCCGGCACGACGGCAATGCGGTCGCTGTCCGCCAGCAGCGGCAGCGTGCCCATGATCGACGAGGTCTCGATGATGTCTTCCGGCAGCGGCACGCGGTTGTCGCGGAAGGTCTGGTCGATGATCTGCCACATCGGCACGGCCGCCGGCGGGATGATCCAGGGATAGCCAGCCAGGGCGGCCAGCTTGACGCCGCGCTTGCCTGCCTGCGGATGGCCGGCACGCGCCACGATGGCCAGCGACTCCTCGAACAATGGCTCAAAGGCGAGATCGTCGGCCATCGCACCTTCCGGAATGCGCCCGATCACCACGTCCAGCGCATCCTGCCGCAGGGCCTGCACCAGCACGTCGCTGGTATCGACCTGCATCAGGATATGCAAATGCGGATAGCGCGCCTTGAGCGCATTGATGACGCCGGACAGCACCGAAGGCACCGGGGCCAGGATCGAGCCGAGCCGCACCTTGCCCACCTCTCCCGCGGCGATGGCGGCAAATTCATCATGCAGGGCATCCAGGTCGGCCAGCACCACGCGCGCGTAGCGGATCAGCGCCTCGCCGAATACCGTCGGCTCGATGCCGCGCGCATGGCGCGTGAACAGCAGCGTGCCGACCACGCTCTCGAGTTCGTGCAGGGCCTTGGTGACAGCCGGCTGCGATAGCGACATCTGCGCGGCGGCGCGCCGCAGCGAACGGTGTTCGGCCAGCGCAAGGGCCAGGCGCAGATGCCGCATGTGCAGGCGTTTGCGCAGGGTGGAGGCGCTGGACAGTGTGGCGGGGAGGTCTGGCATGGTGGCCGCTCAGGGTGAGCTTCGGCGAAGATCGGGCTTTATAGCATGCGCCATCGCCGCTGACGCTCCTCTCCCGCTGAGTGCGAGAACAACCTTGCTCAGGCTAGCTCGAACGGCTTGGGAGCACAGATGCGATAGAACCTCGCCGCATTGCCAACCAGCACGCGCTGCCTGGCCACGGGATCTGGCAGCGCCTCGCACACCGTGCCGAGGATCGTACCGAAGTCCGCGCTCAGGCCCGAGACCGGCAGGTTGCTGCCGAACATCGCCCGCTCATGTCCGAAAATCGCCAGCACCTCGCGCACGATGCGGCGGTTGCCCTGCGCATCCCAGCGCCCGCCGGCCAGCCCGAACTCCGACAGCTTGACCGACACATTGGCGCAGGCAGCCAACGCCTCCATGCCGGCGCGCCAGCTAGCCAGGCCCTCCTCCGAGCGATCCAGCGGCAGGCCCGCGTGATTGAGCGCGATCGGCACGCCCGGCAAGGCGGCCGCCACCTGCGCCGCCTCGCGCAAATGCCAGAACGGTACCCGCAGGTCCCACGACAGGCCGTGGCGCTCCAGCCGCGCCAGGTCATCCAGCCAGTCCTGGTCCTGCATCGACCCGGGGCGCCCGGCCACCGACTCGCCCGGCGCCAACGCCGTCAGCGGTTTGCACCGGATCCCCCTGACCCGCGCGAAGCCAGCCTGGCGCGCCAGCAGTTCGGCGCACCCAGGGGTCCCGAACGGTGCATAGGCCACCACCGCGGCAGCCATCCCGGGGCGCCAGGCCTGCCGGTGCAGCCACGCGGTCTCGTCAATGGCTTCGCGGCGGTCGCGTTCGGCTTCTATGTGCACGGTGGCCAGCACGGTGACGACGCTGGTGTCATGCGCGTACTGCGCCTCCAGGTAATCGCGGCGCAGAGTCTCGTAGTCGCCGAGAAAGAAGGTCTGCGGCCGGTATTCGTCCTGCAGCCAGGGATAGCGGCCGCGCCCGAGTTGCCACAGGTGGTGGTGGGCGTCGACGATGGCCAGGCCTGCGGGCAGCGCGCCAGTTGTTGCCCGGGTCATCGGCACCGCCTCGGCAGCGTGGCAGCCAGGGCGCCAGCCAGCACCAGCGCGGCGACCAGCAAGTAGACACCGGCGCCCGCGCCGACGCGCTCGATCAGCACGCCAGCCGCATAGGGACCGCAGAATCCGCCCAGGTTGCCGAGCGCATTGATCACGCCGCGCGCAACACCTGCGTGCTCGGCGGCCAGCAGCCGCGGCGGCAGGGTCCAGAACACCCCCGCGGCGGACTGCAGAAAGAAGCCGCTGCCGACCAGCAGGCCATAGGACACCCAGGTACTGTCGTGCCACCACACCGAACCCGCGAGGCAGGCGGCGAAACCCAGCAGCGGCCAGACCACGAAGACCTTGCGCCGTCCGGTGCGGTCGGACAGCGAAGACATCGCGAGGATGCCGGCCATGGTACCCAAGTAGGGCAGCACAGCCAGCATGCCGACCTGCCCCATTCCGCCTCCTGTCAGGCCTTTCAGGATGGTAGGCAGCCACAGCGTATAGCCGTAGATCCCCATCTGATAGAGAAAATTGACGGCGATCAGGCGCCAGATCACATCCTGCGACAGGATGTGAGCCAACACCGCCCGCGTGCTGCCCGCGCCCTGCCCCGCGTTCGCGCCAGCCGCGGCTGCCTGCTGCTCTTCCTCGCGCAGGCGGGCCAGCAGATAAGCCTTCTCTTCGGCGGAAATCCAGCGCGCCTGCTCCGGCCGGTCACAGGCCAGCCTCCACCACACGCCGAGGCAGGCCAGCGAAATCAGGCCTTCCACGATGAACAGCCAGCGCCAGTCGAGCGCCGCGATCACCAGGCCCGACAGCGGCGCGGTGATGATGCCGGCGATTGGCACGAACAAGATCACCAGGGCGTTGGCTCGTCCGCGCTCGTGGTCGGGAAACCAGTTGCCGACCATGGTCAGCACCACTGGCAGCATGCCGCCCTCGGCCACCCCGAGCGCAAAGCGCAGAATCAGCAGTTCCGCCTCGTTGCGCACCAGTCCAGTCAGCACGGAAATGACGGCCCAGGCCAGCATCGACCAGGCGATGAAATTGCGCCCGCTGCCGCGCACGGCCAGCTTGCCGCCGGGAATCTGCAGGAACAGATAGCCGACAAAGAAAATGCCGCCGGCCAGGCCGGCCATGCTGGCACCGATACCGAGCGCGTCGCCCATCCCGCCCGGCATCGCGAAAGCGATATTGACGCGATCCATGTACGAGACGATGCAGACCATCAGGATCGGCGGGATGATGCGCCACCAGCGCTGGGCGGGGATGCTGGGCGCACCGGTGAGAGGTGTCGCGTCGATGGCGACGGACGTGCCGGCGCCGGCTTGGTCCAAGCCTTTCATACTCTGTCTCCGTATGGATTTCTGGGTATCAGCCGCCGGCATCTGCGCTGCCTTCGCGGCCTTGTCGGTTGAAACGCCCGCTGGCTACCGCGGCGGCAAAGCCAGGATGGCAAGACCGTCCGGTTCCTTGCCGGTGGTGAAGGCATGGCGCAAGGTCAGGCCAGGCAGGTCAAGCTGGCCGACGGTGTGGTCGTTGAGCGCGACATAGGCGCGGCTCGGGTCAGCCGGATGGAAGGCGAGCGCGATCGGCTTGGCGCCGGTATCGACCCGACCGGTCTCTGCGAGCGTGTCGGGGTCGAAAATGCGGATGCTGCGCTCGCCGTAGTTGAGCACGAACAGGTGGTTGTCCGGCGACCAGTAGATGCGGGTGGGGTCCTCGCCGGTCGGCACTGTGCGCACGGTTTCCATCGTGCGCGCGTCCAGCCGGGTAAGACTGTGATCATCGCGGCTGGCGACGTAGAGCGCCGCTTCGTCGCGACTCAGGCAGCAGCCCTCGGGGCGCCTGCCGGCGTACGCTGCGCGCGGAGCGCGGGTGGCGTCGTACGGGTGCACCAGTGTCACGGTATGCGACAGCAGGTTGGTCACGTAGGCACGCTCGCCATCGGCCGACAACACAAACAGATGGCTCTTGACCCCGCCCGCCGGCACCGCGCGGTCCGGCACCGGGCGCTCTAGTGGCGCCTCGAACACGAGCAGCATATTGTCGCGCTCGCTCAGCGCGTAGACGCGCCCTTGCCGGTCGATCTGCAGGCCATGGATGCGGTGATAGGGCGAGCAATCCAGCCGTGCCCCGACTGTGCCGCGCATCAGGTCGACCGCAATCACCGCGGCGCCGCCGTCGCCGGCATGTGCGAAGGTCTGCACACCATAGTGGCCGACGTAGCCGCACAGGCGCTCGCGGTCCACCACGAATTCATGGGGATAGTCCGGCAACTGCACGCTGAAGCGGCGCTCGCCGCCAACCAGTTCGTAGGCGCTGAAGCTATGGCCGAATTTCTCCACCAGCACGGCCGTCCATCGGTTGTCCATTCTGTCTCCTTGTGATTCGCACGCCTGTCGGATCCAGGCTTTTCGTAAGCGGGGCACAGGTAGTGCCACGGACAGAAGTTTGGCGCGGCCAACGATAACTATCTATTGAATATTAGGCATCGAGCGATCTCCGGTGGTTATCGCTAAGCGACCGGAGCAGCCGCCACCATTGCCAGGCTGCCCGGCGCCGTGTCGTCATGCGCGGATGGTATGCTTGCTGCTTTCAACTCACACGCAAAGGGCGCGTACCCTGATGGAAATTGCCATACTACTGGCGCTGATTCTGCTCAACGGCCTGTTCGCGATGTCCGAGATCGCGCTGGTCACGGCCCGTAAGGCACGTCTGCAGCGCCAGATCGAGAACGGTGACCGCGGCGCGATTGCCGCGGTCCAGCTGGGCGAGGACCCCACGCGCTTCCTGTCCACGGTGCAGATCGGCATCACGTCGATCGGCGTGCTCAATGGCGTGGTCGGCGAATCCACGCTGGCGCAGCCGATGGGCCTCTGGCTGCAAGGCTTCGGCTTGTCGCCGAACACGTCCGGCTATGTGGCGACCGCCATCGTCGTGGCCGGCCTGACCTATTTTTCCATCGTGCTGGGTGAACTGGTGCCCAAGCGCCTGGGCCAGATGGCCCCGGAAGCGATCGCGCGGCTGGTCGCGCGCCCGATCGGCTGGCTGGCCGTGGCCTCCACCCCGTTCGTCAAGCTGCTGTCCAGCTCCACGCGGCTGGTGCTGCGGATGCTGGGCACCAAGGTCGATCGCGGCCCGGGCGTGACCGAGGAAGAAATCCACGCACTGCTGGTCGAGGGCTCCGAGGCCGGCGTGATCGAGCAGCACGAGCACACCATGGTGCGCAACGTGTTCCGGCTGGACGACCGCCAACTGGCTTCGCTGATGGTGCCGCGCGGCGATGTCGTGTACCTGGACGTGGAAGAGACGCTGGATGAAAACCTGCACCGCATCGAAGAATCCGACCACTCGCGCTTTCCGGTCGTGCGCGGCGGCATGCACGACATCATCGGCGTGGTCAGCGCGCGCCAGCTGCTGGCACGCCGGCTGCGCGGCGAGGAAGCCGACCTGAAAGCCGCGGCGCAGCCGGCGGTGTTCGTGCCCGAGAGCGTGACCGGCATGGAGCTGCTGGAGAATTTCCGCGGCTCCGGCGGCCAGATGGCCTTTGTCATCGACGAATACGGCGAAGTGCTGGGCCTGGTCACGCTGCAGGACCTGGTCGAGGCCATCACCGGCGAATTCAAGGCCGACGCCGCCGGCGAGGAATGGGCGGTGCAGCGCGACGACGGCTCGTGGCTGCTCGACGGTCTGATCCCGATCCCGGAACTGAAGGACCGCATCGGCCTGCGCCAGGTGCCGGAGGAAGAAAAAGAGCGCTACCACACCCTGTCCGGCATGCTGCTCCTGCTGCTGGGCCGCCTGCCGCAGATCGCCGACAGCGTGCAATGGGGCGACTGGCGCTTCGAGATCGTCGACATGGACGGCAAACGCATCGACAAGGTGCTGGCCGCGCGCCTGCCCCCGCAGGAAGGGCCCGAGGAAGAAACCACCGGCTGATCAGGCCAGCCAATCCGCCGCTGCCGGATTCCGGCGGCGGCATCAATCCAGGATCACAGCCGATGACGGCCATCTTGATCCACCTCAAGTTGCAGGTTGCGACCAAGTCACCTTGGCGCAATTTGCAATGTTCCGCCCCTCCCCCTTCGCTTATGATCGGCCTGTGCGGCCCGCATGCGGCCGTGGCAGGCATGAATCACCAGGGCCTGACGACAAGCGCCGGCGGCCGCCCCAGCGGCCAGCCGAACGACCAAATCTGATACCGGGGAGACGCGGGCATCGCACGGCCATCAACAGGCGGCCCGCAAGACCATCCATGCATCCTGATGCCGATGACATCGCCGCGGCCGCGGGCGCGCCTGGCGCGATGCAGCCGTCCGCCCTGGTGTCCGCGCTTGCGGCACGCCGCTCCGGCACCGGGCAGCCAGCGACGATCCTTTCTATCCGCCTGGACCGCTTTGCCAGCGCCTGCGAAACCCTGGGGCCCCGGCGCGCGGCCAGGCTGCAGGCCATCGTGCAGGCACGCATCGCCTGCCTGCTGCCGCCCGGCGCCATCATGCACTGGATGGCGGCGGCAGACCTGGTGGTCATTACCGCGCTGCCTGACGGCGTGCCCGACCCCGGCCCGGTCGCCAGCCGGCTCGCCGACGACCTGTCCCGGCCGTTCGCGCTGGAGGGCTTCGAACTGTTTATTTCGTGCAGCATCGGCGTGGCCAACGACCATCCGGATATCCCGGCGGAACGCAGCCTGCAGCAGGCCCTGGACGCCATGCTGCGGGTCGATCGACGCGGGGGCGACGGCCTGGCGCGCGCCGACAAGCCCGCCGCGCCGCCGATCGCACCCCTGCTGGCAGCCCTGCCCGACGCACTGGAGCGCGGCGAGCTGAGCCTGCAACTGCAGCCGCGCGCCGACTTCGCCAGCGCCGTGGTCAGCGGCTACACCGTGCGGCTGCGCTGGCATCATCCGGCGCTCGGGCGGGTGGCGCCGCAGGATTTCCTGCCGGCGGTGGAGTCGCTGGGGCTGGTCGGCCGGATTGGCAGCTGGCTTCTGGAAAGCGTGCTGCCGCTGGTACGCGCCGCCGAAAACGTGGCCCCGCTGCAATTCACCCTGCTGGCCTCCAGCGCCCAGCTGCACCGCCCGCAGATGGTGGAGGCACTGGCCCAGGCCATCGACGCAGGCGGCATCGCACCGGACCGCCTGTGCATCGAAGTGTCGGCCAGCGCGGTGCCGGCCGACGCCGACATCATTGCCCGCTTTGCCGCCCTGCGCCGGCGCGGGCTGCAACTGACGCTGGGCGATTTCGACGACAGCCCGGGCTGCCGCCAGTTGCTGGCGGCGCTGCACCCGGACAGCGTCACGCTGGACGCGCGCCGGCTGGGCCATGCACCCCGGCCCGGCGATTCCGCCAACCGTGCCGACAGCCTGCGCGCCGCCTGCCGGCTGGCCCGGGGCGCCGGCGTGTCGGTCTGTGCCAAGGGAATCGAGACGCGCCAGCAGCTTGAGGCGGTGCGTGCCTGGGGCTGCCACAGCGTGCAGGGTTACCTGCTGGCGCAGCCATTCCCCGCGACCTGGCTGCTCCAGACCCATGCGGCAATCCAGCAACGCGCCCGGGAGCTGCTGGCGCCCCACGCCTGAGAGGCGGCTGGCGTTGCGGCCGTTGCACGATTTACAAATTGGCACATACCAGATGTCAAACCGGCTCACAGCAGCGGTAAAATCAGCGCAAATCCCTCAATCCCTGAATCTCTCGATTCTTGAAATCCTCGAAAGGAGCCCGGCGTGAAGAAAGGTTGGATCTGGTGCGTTTTGTTTGCCACCCTGTTGGCTGGCTGCAACACGATGGCGGGGCTCGGCCAGGACATTCAGCGCGGTGGCCAGAAGCTTGAAAGCTCGGCGGACCGTCACAAGTAAGCCGCCAGCCCCAAAGTCTGATGCGGCCCGGACCGCGTCGAAATGAAAACGGCACGCCATGCGGCGTGTCGTTTTCATTTGCGCTGCCGGTGCTCAGCCCTTGCTGCGCAGCGCCCTGGCCTGCTCGGCCAGCGTGCGGATGCGGCTCCAGTCGCCGCTGGCGACGGCGTCCTTGGGCACCACCCATGAACCGCCCACGCACACCACGTTGGGCAGCGCCAGGTAGGTCGGCGCCAGCGCGGCGTCGATGCCACCGGTCGGGCAGAAGCGCAGCTGCGGCAGCGGCCCGCCCAGCGACTTCAGCATCGGCACGCCGCCCGCGGCCTGCGCCGGGAAGAACTTGAGGAAGGTGAAACCGGCTTCCAGCGCCGCCATCGCCTCACTGGCCGTGGCCACGCCTGGCAGCAGCGAGATGCCCGCGCCCTGCGCGCCCTCGGCCAGCGCCGGGGTCAGGCCGGGCGAGACGGCAAACTGCGCGCCCGCATCGCGTACGGCGTGGAGCTGCTCGACGTTCAGCACGGTGCCGGCACCGACACAGGCCTGCGGCAAGGCTGCCGCCACGGCCCTGATCGCTTCCAGCGCCACCGGCGTACGCAGCGTGATCTCAAGCAGCGGCAAGCCGCCGGTGACCAGTGCCTCGCTGACGTGCAGGGCCTCGTCGACCGAGTGGAATTCCAGCACCGGGATCACCGGCACATCGGCAAGGCGTTGAAGCAGCGGGGAAGTCTGGTTTTGCATGGCTGTCTCGGAGTAGGGAGTGCAGAAGCGGGGTTTCAGAAAAGCAGGAGTTCAGGCCTACGGGGTCACGCGATCACCGACACCGACTGCGCCAGCCGGCCTAGCACGGTCTGGGCGTCGGGGATCGGCGCCACCGCGCCGTAGCCGGTGGTCGACAGCGCCGCGGCCACGTTGGCATAGCGCGCCGCCTCGAACGGATCGGCACCCGCGGCCAGGCGCGCGACAAAGCTGCCGCCGAAGCAGTCGCCGGCGCCGGTGGCATCGATCGGCTTGACTGGATAAGGCGGCACCAGCGCGCGCGACTCGGGCGTGGCCACATAGGAGCCCTCTTCGCCCAGCTTCAGCGCGACCAGGCCGATGCCGCAGCCCAGCAGGTAGTCGACGATGGCGTCGCGGTCGTCCAGCCCGGTCA
>JACXTT010005224.1_pt1 | contig 18942 bp, 13 predicted proteins | sample 9270951 | NCBI WGS metagenome assembly JACXTT01 (sample SAMN15532306, study PRJNA645909) | rock metagenome | isolation source: weathered quartz diorite | place: Puerto Rico | collected 2017-06-21 | reverse complement strand
CCAGCGACGGGGAGGTCATCGAGGGCGTGGCCTCGGTCGACGAGAGCGCGATCACCGGAGAGACTGCACCGGTCATCCGCGAGAGCGGCGGCGACCGGAGTGCGGTGACCGGCGGCACACGCGTGCTCTCGGACTGGCTCGTCGTGCGCATCACGTCGCAGGCCGGCGAGACGTTCCTCGACCGGATGATCGCCATGGTCGAGGGCGCGAAGCGGCAGAAGACGCCGAACGAGATCGCGCTCAACATCCTGCTCGCCGGCTTCACGATCATCTTCCTGCTCGCCACCGTGACGCTCCTCCCGTTCTCCATCTATGCGGTGCACGAAGCGGGTCAGGGCACGCCCGTGACGGTGACGGTCCTGGTCGCGCTCCTCGTGTGCCTGATCCCGACCACCATCGGCGGTCTGCTCTCCGCCATCGGCATCGCCGGCATGGACCGGATGATCCAGGCGAACGTCATCGCGATGTCCGGGCGAGCCGTCGAGGCGGCCGGCGACATCGACGTCCTCCTGCTCGACAAGACGGGAACCATCACGCTCGGCAATCGGCAGGCGTCGGCCTTCCTTCCCGCCGACGGGATCGGCGTCGAGGCGCTCGCCGACGCCGCCCAGCTCGCCTCGCTCGCCGACGAGACTCCCGAGGGGCGCAGCATCGTGGTGCTCGCCAAGGAGCGCCACGGCATCCGCGAGCGCGACATCCACGCGCTCGGGGCGCAGTTCGTGCCCTTCAGCGCACACACGCGGATGAGTGGAGTCGATTTCGACGGCCGGCACATCCGCAAGGGCGCGGCGGACGCGGTCGAGACCCACGTGGGGCAGCTCGGCGGACGGTTCCCGGACACGGTACGACTGGCCGTCGAGCGCATCGCCAAGGAGGGCGGAACCCCGCTCGTCGTCTCCGACGGCGCGCGAGTGCTCGGGACCGTGCAGCTGAAGGACATCGTGAAGGGCGGCATCCGCGAGCGCTTCGCCGAGCTCCGTCGCATGGGCATCAAGACGGTGATGATCACCGGGGACAACCCGCTCACGGCCGCGGCGATCGCGGCCGAGGCGGGGGTGGACGACTTCCTCGCGCAGGCGACACCGGAGACCAAGCTGGACTTGATCCGCGAGACGCAGACGGGCGGCAAGCTCGTCGCCATGACGGGCGATGGCACGAACGACGCCCCGGCGCTGGCGCAGGCCGACGTGGCGGTCGCCATGAACACCGGCACCCAGGCCGCCAAGGAAGCCGGCAACATGGTCGACCTCGACTCGAACCCTACCAAGCTGATCGAGATCGTCGAGATCGGAAAGCAGCTCCTCATGACGCGCGGGGCGCTCACGACGTTCAGCATCGCCAACGACGTCGCCAAGTACTTCGCCATCATTCCCGCGGCATTCGCTGCGACCTATCCGGCGCTCGGCGCGCTCAACATCATGCGTCTCGCCACCCCGTCGAGCGCCATCCTCTCGGCCGTGATCTTCAATGCGCTCATCATCATCGCGCTGATCCCGCTCGCGCTGCGCGGTGTGCGGTACCGTGCCGTGGGCGCGGCCACGCTGCTCCGGGACAATCTCCTGATCTATGGGCTCGGGGGCATCATCGCCCCCTTCATCGGCATCAAGGCTATCGACCTCGTTCTGGTCGCGATCGGCGCCGCCTGAGGTTCTGCGATGGAATTCCGTGCGCAGCTCCGTCCCGCCTTCGTCATGCTCGTGCTGCTGACGATCCTGACCGGGGTCGCCTACCCGCTCGGCTTCACGGCGGTCGCGCAGCTCGTCTTTCCGGCGACCGCGAACGGCAGCCTGATCGTCGAGCAGGGTCGCGCCGTCGGGTCGAGCCTCATCGGACAGCCGTTCGATGATCCCGGGTATTTCTGGGGACGGCTGTCGGCGACGGCACCGGCGGCGTACAACGGCGCCGCCTCGTCGGGGTCGAACCAGGGTCCTTTGAGCGATGCCCTCCTCGACGCGGTGAAGGCACGCCGGGATGCCCTGCGCGAGGCCGACCCGACGAACCAGGCGTCCATCCCGGTCGATCTGGTGACCGCTTCCGGGAGCGGGCTCGATCCGCACATCAGTCCGGCCGCGGCGCGGTACCAGGCAGCCCGGGTGGCCCGGAGGCGCGGCATCCCTCTGGCCCAGGTCGAGGCGCTGATCGAGCAGTGCACCCTGGGGCGACAATTCGGCATGCTGGGCGAACCCCGGGTGAACCTGCTCGAGCTGAATCGAAGCCTGGACCGCGATACACGGCGATAGAGGAGCCGTCGCTGGCGAGGCCGCGTTCAGAAACGGCGCGCCGATCGTCGCCGCAAGCGCGCGCGGGGTCCCCCGATGGCGTCCTCGCCCTCGAGACCGCAGGTCCCCGCCCGTCCGTGCGGAGGTTCGCGCTCGTCGGCGCGCTGGTGGCGGCGGCGGCGACCACCGCGGGCGCCGTCATGGCCGTCCTGCCGCTTCGGGATCCCGGCATGTTCTTTCTCGCGGCCGTCCTCCTGAGCGCGGTGACCGGCGGCCTCGCCTCATCGGTCTTCGCCTCGGTCCTGAGCGTTCTCGTCTACGACTTCTTCTTCACCGAGCCCTACTACTCGCTGCGGATGACCGACCCGCAGGGTTACCTCTCCCTCGGTGCCTTCCTCGTCGTCGCGGTCCTGACCAGCCATCTCACCGCGCGGGTACGCGATCAGGCCGAGGCGGCGCGGCGGCGCGAGGCGCGCGCGAAGGCCCTCTATGCCTTCGGCCGCGCGATCACCGGCGCGGCCACGGTCGAGGAGCTGTGTCGCGCGATCAGCACGCACGTCGCGCAGGCGCTCGGCGCACCCGCCGTGCTCCTGCTCCCGGACGGCGGGCGGCTGACGGTGCGCGCGACCCATCCCCCCGGCGTCGAGATGAGCCCGGCCGAGCGCGCAGCGGTCGATTCCACGTGGGAGCACGGCCAGGCTCCGGGCCGGATTCCCGGCGGGGACTGGCTGCGGGTGCCGCTGCGCACGGTCCGCGGCGCGGTCGGCATCCTCGCCTTGCAGGAGGGGCGGCTCGGCACGGGCCTTCCGCTCGATCAGCGGCAGCTGCTCGAAGCGCTGGCGGGTCAGGCGGCGCTGGCCATCGAGCGAAACCGCATCGACGTGGTCGAGGCGGTCATCGAGAGCATCGAGGACGGCCTCGTCGTCCTCGATCGCGAGAGGGTCGTCGTCCACGTGAACGACGTGGCGTGCGCCATCCTCGGCTGCGAGCGAGGCGAAGCGCTCGGTCGCCGCTTCGAGGCGCTGAGCAGCAACCACCCGCACTACGTGCGGCTCCGCGCCGCGGTCCGCGATTTTCTGTCCCATCCGGAGCGCAAGGACGAGGGTGTGGAGCTCGCCCTCTTTCATCGGGGGCGCGACCACTTCTACGCGCTCCGGCCGACGTCGTTCCGCGACCGGAGCGGGGCGCACGCCGGCCACATCCTGCTGCTGCAGGACGTCACGCACATCCGCGATCAGGAGGCGCGGCGCGAGCAGCTGATGGCCACGCTCTCCCACGAGCTGCGCACGCCGCTGCAGTCCATGCGCATCGCCGTCGAGCTCCTCGTCCGGGCGGTGGCGCCCCTCGGTGGCCGGCCGGGCGAGCTCGCGGCGGCGGTTCGCTGCGACGTGGGCAGGCTCGAGGACATGTCCCAGCGCCTGCTCGAGGTCTCGCGCTCGCGCGCCATGACGATCGCCCTCGAGCGTCAGCTCGTCGATCTCCGCCTGGTGCTGGCGCGTGTCGCCGAGGACTTTGCTCTCCAGGCGGCGGAACGTGGCGTCGCGCTCGAGACGACGGCTCCGCCGGACGGGACGACGGTCATGGGAGACGTCACCAAGCTCACCTGGGCGCTCTCGAATCTGGTGACCAACGCCCTGCGCTACACGCCGCGCGGGGGCCGCGTCCGGGTCGAGGCGGCGCCGGACGACGGCGCCGTGCGCGTCGTGGTCACGGACACAGGCCCCGGCATTCCCCCCGATCAGCGCGAGCGCATCTTCGACCCGTTCGTCCAGGGGCAGGAGGGCACGGTGGGCGCTGCCGGTCTCGGACTCTCGATCGTCCGCGACATCGTCCAGGCCCACGGCGGCCGCGTGCATCTGGAGAGCGAGGTCGGCCGCGGCAGCCGCTTCGCGCTCGAGCTGCCGCGAGGATGATCGGCCGATGGCGAGCGTCCTGATCGTCGATGATGACGCCGGCATCCGCACCCATCTCGCAGCGTATCTCCGCGAGCTCGGCCACGAGGCCGAGGCGGCGGCCGACGCGATGGCCGCGCTCGCGGTCACGGATCGGCGCGCCTTCGATGTCGTTCTCGCCGACGTCCGCATGGCCGGCATGGACGGGCTCGCGCTGCTGCGGGAGCTTCGCCGGCGACACTCCGAGCTCGGCGTGATCCTGATGACCGCGTACGCGACGGTCCCGGACGCAGTCGAGGCGATCCGCGGTGGCGCGTACGACTATCTGGTGAAGCCATTCTCACCGGAGCAGGTTGGACTCGTCCTCGGCCGCCTGCTCGAGGTACAGGGCCTGCGGCGGGAGAACCGGACGCTGCGCGAGGCGGTGGACGCGCCGCCGCTTCTCGAGTCGCGCGACCCGGCGATGCAGGAGACCCTCGCGACCGCGCGCCGGGCGGCGGACTCGGCCGCGACCATCCTGCTCCGAGGAGAAAGCGGGGTCGGAAAGACGGTCCTCGCCACGGCCATCCATCGCTGGAGTCCGCGCGCGGCCGCGCCCCTCGTGACCATCGCCTGCACGACGCCGACCGAGCACCTGCTCGAGAGCGAGCTCTTCGGGCACGTTCGCGGGCGCGTGGAGGACAGGGCGGGCCGGCTGGAGGCGGCGGAAGATGGCACCGCGTTTCTCGACGAGATCGGCGAGCTGCCCGCGGGCGTCCAGGCAAAGCTGCTACGCTTCCTCGAGGAGCGGTGCTTCGAGCGCGTCGGGGGGACCGGCACCGTCACGGTGACCACCCGGGTGATCGCGGCCACCAGCCGGGATCTCGCGGCCGAGGTCCATGCCGGCCGCTTCCGTCGGGATCTCTTCTACCGGCTGAACGTGGTCGCCCTCCCGCTTCCTCCGCTGCGCGACCGACGCGAGGATCTGGCGCCGCTGGCCGATCACATCGTGACGACGCTCTCGGTGCGCCACCGGCGTCCCGGGCTGTCCTTGACGGCGGCCGCCCGCCGGGCCATCGACCGCTATCCGTGGCCGGGCAACGTCCGTGAGCTGGTCAATGCCCTCGAGCGGGCCGTCGTCCTCGCCCGTCGCGAAGCGATCGACGCCGAGGACCTTCCCGATCAGGTGCTGGCGCCGGCCACCGCACATGCGCCCTCAATCGCGGCGGCGCAGGATGCGCTCGCGGACGTCGAGCGCGCGCACGTCGAGCGCATTCTCGCGGAATCCCCGACGCTCGAAGAGGCGGCGACGCGCCTCGGCATCAATCCGACGACGCTCTGGCGCAAGCGGCGGCGCTGGGGACTCGGGTAGGGGCCCTAGACCGCGTAGCGCAGGTCCTCACGCTCCGAGACGATCCGTACCGTCATGTCCCGCTCGCTGTTCGGCTCGACCGCGCCCCAGCGGATGGCGAAGGTCTCGGCCTGGATATCCGGTGCGAGCCTGCCCGAGCGGCCGAGCACGACCTCCGCGGCGCCCAGCTCCTGCGCGGCGCGAGCGATCGCGAAGAAGGCGTCGTTCGAGGTGAGGACCAGGGGGACGACGCTCTTGCCGTGCTTCTCGGCCAGGTCCACGACCGCGGTGAAGATCGCCTGCTCGTCGGGCGTGAAGTTGGGGTTGCTGCCCGTCGCCACCAGCTCGCGCTCGACCTTGACCGTCGGCACCACGACGTCGACGCCCTCGCGTTCCGCGTCCGCGAGCGCGCGGTCGAGGTGGCGGAGGTTTCCGGGGTCGCGGACGGGGACGAGCTTGCATCCCGGCCGGATCGCGATGGCACCGGGTTCCAGCTCCGAGGTGTAGCGGACGTTGAACTTCTCGAGATGCTGCAGGGCAGGGCCATGGCGATGATGGATGCGCTCCGACGCCCAGAAGATCACGAAGAAGATGACCGTGAACGCGACTCCCCACTCCGTCGCCACGCGCTTGGTCACGAGGTTGACCAGGGCGGTCGCCAGCAGCACGAGGAAGATCAGGACCAGGCCGACGGGGATCTCCCACCGCCCCAGTCTGAGGTTCATCGGTACCCGCCATTCGCGCGGCCGCCGGTCCTTGAAGCGCAGGACCACCATCGACAGCGCTTTGAAGACGAAGCTCCACACGACCCCGAAGGCGTAGGCCTCGCCGAGCGCGTACACGTTCCCGCGGCTGGCGACGATGGTGAAGATCTGGAGTCCGACGACCAGGTTGATGATCCGGTGCGTCGTGCCGTACCGGCGATGCGGGAGCCGGAACCAGTCCGGCATGACGCCGTCCTCGGCCACGCGGTTGAGCACGCCGTTCGAGCCGACGATCGCCGTGTTGACGGCGCCGGCGAGGATCAGGAAGCCGACGACGACCACGAAGGCGCGCAGCGCGAGGCGAACGGACAGCGGGCCGACCACGTACATGGCGAGTCCGCCCACCAGGTTGTCGCTGTAGGTGCTCATGCGCACGTCGTCGGGGATGATCATCACCGCGAAGAACGAGACCAGCCCCGTCGTGAGCATGCTGAAGAGGAAGATGACGAACCCGGCCTTGATGAGGTTCGGCACCTTGGGATGCGCGATCTCGCGGTTCACCTGCGCGAGCGACTCCTCGCCGCTCATGGCGAGGATCGAGTGCCCGAAGGCGATCAGGATGCCGAGGGCGCCGATCCGCTTTTGCCATTCCCCGCCGCCGAGCCAGCCGAGCGCCTCGTCGCTCAGGTGCAGCTCGAACGGCGGCAGCGTCGCGCCGCGCTGCCAGAGCGTCAGGCCGCACCAGGCGAGCATGACGATGACCATCACGGTGGTCACCCCCATGATCTTCATCGCCTTGTCGCTCGACTCCTCGATGCCGAGGATGTTCTGGTGCCAGAAGTAGAGCGTGACCGCGATGGCGATTGCAGCCGAGCCGGCCGCGGTCGGGATGGCGGCAGGGAAGTGGAGAAGGCGTAGCAGCTCGTTCGCCAGTCCGACGATGTACTGGCCCGCGGACACGCCGCTGATCGGCCCGGTCAGCACGTAGTCGAACATGAGGGCCGAGACCGAGAGCTTGGCGAGCGTGCCGCCCATCGCCTCCTTGACGACCCGGTAGACGCCGCCGCGTACGAACATGGCGCACGACTCGATGTACACGCCGCGCACGGCGTACGCGAAGAGCATGACGGCGCCGATGTACCAGGGCGCGGCCTTGCCGATCGCCTGCTCGACGATGCCGCCGATGTAGTACACCGTCGAGGCCATGTCGCAGAGCACGATCGCGGCGGCGCGCCAGAACGAGATGAAGACGAGCATCGCCGTGGTGACGACGATGATCTGCGGTCGGGGCGTGGCGGCCGGCGCCGCGGCGGGTGACGGCTCGGGAGCGGCCACGGCGCTCAGGCCGCGTCGAGGCTGCGCCGGGCGCGTTGCTCGTGCTCGGAGAGCACCGCCAGCAGCTCGATCGCCGAGGCCGATGCGAGCAGCCGCGCGCGACACCCCGCGTCGCTGAGCAGCCGCGCCGCCGTCGCGAGGAGCTTCAGCACCCCGCCCGGCTGCTCCGCGGAGGCCACGAGGAGGAGGAAGAGCTGCGTCGGCTTCCCATCCAGCGCGCCGCACGCGATGCCCGTGCTGCTGCGGGCGAGCGCTGCGACGGGGGCCTGGAGGCCGGCCAGGCGCACGTGCGGGATGGCGATGCCGTTCTCGAGCGCGGTGGTCGATTGCCGCTCGCGCTCATGGAGCGCGCTCGCCAGGGAGCCGACGTCGACGTGCGGAACGGTCCGTCCGACGTGCGCGGCGAGCGTGTCGAGCACCTCCGCCTTCGTCCGGGCGGGCAGCGCGGGGAGAACGAGCTCGGGGGTCAGGAGGCTCGAGATAGTCATCTGCAACAGCGCCGTGCACTTTGCATGCCGGGGGAAACCGGCAATGCCCGGCGACCATCGGGGTCACGGCAGCCGCTGGGACTGCTGCAGATTGCAATGCACCCGTGCACATTGCACGGGCATAGCGGGGGTCAGCGGGGACCGAATTGCATCACGAGACCGCCGGCCACGACGAGCAGTCCGCCAAGGACCAGCCCCGGCGTGGGCCGCTCGCCGAACAGGACCAAGGCGAGCACCTGGCTCACGACGAAGAGGACCGCGATGTAGAGTCCGATGAGGCGACCGAAGTCGATCAGGCGATCAGCGTTGACGACGAAGCCGTAGGCGAGGAGCAGCGCCCCGCCGAGCACGGCGGGTGCCCACGAGCCATGAACGAGGCCGCGCCGGATTCCCGCGTCGCCGCCGATCTCCAGGAGCGCCGCAAGGACAAGGACGGCGAGCATCGTCATGGCGCGCTCATATCACCCGCGCCCGGGGGCGGGGCGCCGCTACACCTAGTCCCCCACCCCGTTTCTCGTCTTCGTGCGCCAGGAGGGTCCGCGTCCGAGCTGACGGGCGAGCCAGAAGCCGTAGGCCAGGACGGCGGCGAGGGGGAGGCCAATGATCAAAGCGAGCGTCATGCCGCGCGGAGCACGCGGCATGCCAGGAGGGCCGGGCCGCTACCGCTGCGTCATCCGGCGCACGTGACGCGGTGCCCGATGCAGGCTGCAGCAAGCCGGTCGTGCGTTTCGCAGGATCGACTCACGCCGCCGGCTTCGTCTCGCGCGCGCTCGGGCGCTCGAGCATGCGCGCCGTCCACGCCGCCACCGCGGGCGGCGGCGTGATCTCCATCAGCCCGAAGAACTCCACGAACGGCGCGTAGCACACCTCGACCAGCGAGTACCGGTCGCCCACCATCCACTGCTTGCCCGCGAGCTGCTGCTCGACGATGCCGAGATGCCGCTCGATCTCCTTCTTCGCCTGCGCCATCGCCGCCACGTCCCAGCGCTCCCTGGGCAGGAAGCGCTTGGGAAAGATGATGATCCCCGTCTGGCGCGCGAGCTGGATGTCGCAGAGCTTCATGTGCATGGCGACCTGGGCGCGCCCCCGGGCGTCGGCCGGCACGAGCGGCGGCTTCGGATGCGTCGCCTCCAGGTACTCGAGGATCGCCGTCGACTCGTAGAGGACGAGGCGGTCGTCCTCGAGGGTCGGCACGCGGCCGTAGGGGTTGAGACGCAGGTAGTCGGGGCCGCGGTGCGCGCCCTTCGCCATGTCGAGCTCGACCAGATCGACCGTGATGCCCTTCTCCAGGCACGCGATCCGCACCCGGCGCGAGTAGGTCGAGAACGGGTGGTAGTGCAGCTTCAGCATGTGAGGATCACCTTTCCGACGTTCTGCCGCTCCTGGATGAAGCGGTGCGCGGCCGCGGCCTCGATCAGGGGGAACGTCTTCCCCACCACCGGCTTGATGCGCCCGGCCTCGTAGTCGGCGAGGAGCGAGAGCATCTCGCCGCGCAGCAGGTCGATGTGCTCCCAGAGGTGCCCGAGGTTGACGCCGATCACCGCCTTGTTGTCGTTCATGAGCTTGATGGGGTGGAACCAGGGGAGCGTCGCCAGGCGCTTCACGGCCCCGAGCCGGCTCGGCCCCATGCCCGTCGCCGCGCCCGAGAGGCCGAAGCACACGAGCCGCCCGAGCGGCGCGAGGCAGCGGTAGCTCTTCCGGAAGGCACCGGTCGCGTCGAGCACGATGTCGACGCCGCGCCCGCCGGTCACCCGCTTCACCTCGGCCTCGAAGTCCTGCGTGCGGTAGTCGATCGCGTGGGCGACGCCCGCCTCGCGGAGCATCGCGTGCTTGCCCGCGGAGGCGGTGCCGATCACCTCGGCGCCCGCGATCCTGCACAGCTGGATCGCCGCCATGCCGACGCCGCCCGCGGCGGCGTGTACCAGCACGCGCTCGCCGCGCTTCACGTTGCCGAAGTGGCGGAGCATGAGGACGGCGGTGAGATAGTTCACCGGGATCGCCGCGCCTTCCTCGAAGCTCATGCGCGCGGGCATGGGGAAGAGCTGCGCCGCCGGCACCGCGATCGCCTCCGCGTAGCCGCCGAAGCGCGTCAGCGCGACGACGCGCTGTCCGGCGGCGAGACCGCCGTCGGCGCCGGCGCCGAGGCGCTCGACCGTGCCCGCGACCTCGTAGCCGACCACACAGGGGCGCGGCGGTGCGTCGGGGTAGAGGCCGAGGCGCGCCATCACATCGGCGAAGTTGACGCCGCTGGCGCGCACGCGGACGAGGGCCTGGCCGGGCCCGGGCACCGGGTCCGGTCCGTCCTTCACCTCGAGCGCCTCGGGCGGCCCGGTGCGCGTGATCCAGACCGAGCGCATGGGAGCTCCTTTCTCGTCAGGCGCGCCGCGACGGCGGCGGATAGGGACCTGGTGGGTACGCCTCGTGCTGCGGCAGGTCGTCCGCGATCTCGAACCAGGGCGCCTTCGAGCCGACGAAGATGTGCAGCTCCTCGCGCGCCCCCGGGTCGTCGTCGAGCGAGCCCGCGGGTATGCCGACCCGCCGGAGCTGCTGGTTGACGCCCGGCACCTTCGCCCCGCACGTCCGGCAGAACCACTGCGTGAAGCGCTCGGCCTCCGGCACCTTGTAGGACGCGAGCAGCTCCTCGCCGCGGAGCCAGCGGAAGGCGTCCAGGGGGACGAAGAGGTTCGAGGCGTGCGCCGCGGAGCGCGCCTTCCGGCAGCGCGAGCAATGACAGCTCACGATGGGTCCGGGGATCGTGCCGCGGATCTCGTACGCGACGCCGCCGCAGAGGCAGCTCCCGCGTACGGTGCCGGCCGCGGGCTCCGAGCGTCGCTCGAAGACGATGGCCTTGCCCATGCCCGGAGGGAACTCGTCGAAGCGCGGCAGCGAGCCCGCGACCTCGTGCCAGGGCGCCTTCGAGCCGACGAAGATGTCCCCCTGGGGGCGCATCCCGGGGTCATCGTCCAGGAGGCCCGGCGTCATGAACACGATGTCGCCCGTCGCTCCGGGGAGCGCCGAGCCGCAGCGCATGCAGGACGGCCGGTCCCCGCCGCCGGGGGGCGCGTAGTGGCGAAACTTCTCGCTGCCACGGAGCCAGCGAAACCGGTCGGGGTGTACCGCGAGCGCGCTCGAGAACGCACTGCCATGATGCTTCCGGCACATCGAGCAATGACAGTGTCCCATGAACTCGAACGGCGCGTCGGCCTCGAAGGCGACGTCGCCGCACAGACACCGGCCGTGGATCGTCATGCCCGGGCTTCTAGCACCGGTGTGTCGCCGTGAGAATGGGTGTTGCGCGCGCGCCGCGGGCCGTGCTTTCTCTTCCCGCATGAATCACGCGCTCATGATGGAGGCGCTGGCCCGGGCCTACCCGGACCGCGAGTGCATCGTCACCCCGACGCGCCGCCTCACCTACGGGCAGGTCGCCGACCGGATGCGTCGGCTGGCGAGCGTGCTGCACGCGCACGGGCTCGGCTGCCGCCGCGAGCGCGCCGCGCTCGAGAACCACGAGTCGGGGCAGGATCACGTCGGCCTCTATCTCCTCAACTGCCCCGAGTACATCGAGGGCATGCTCGGCTGCTACCGCGCCCGCTGCGCGCCCTTCAACGTGAACTACCGCTACGTCGACGACGAGCTCTGCTACCTCTTCGACGACGCCGACGCGACGGCGGTCGTGTACCACGCGCGCTACGCCCCGACCCTGGCGCGCATCCGTGGCCGGCTGCCGAAGCTCAGGCTGCTCCTCCAGGTGAACGACGGCTCGGGCGAGGCGTTGCTCCCCGGCGCGCTCGACTACGAGGCGGCGCTGGCCGCCGCCGCACCGGCCGGGCCGCGCGTCGATCTCACGCCCGACGACCTCTACATCATCTATACGGGCGGCACGACGGGCGCGCCGAAGGGCGTCCTCTGGCGGCAGGAAGACATCTACCACGCGGCCATGAGCGGCGGGCCGCCGGGGATGGAGGGCCCGACGACCCTCGAGGCCCTGGTCGCCGAGGCGGAGTACGGCACCTACATGCGCACCATGCCGGTGCCGCCGCTGATGCACGGCGCGGCGCAGTGGGTGACCTTCGGCGCCATCCACAAGGGCGGTACGGTGGTGCTGCAGGGGAACCCCGAGAAGCTCGATCCCGAGGACGTCTGGGGGACGGCCGCGCGCGAGGGGGTGAGCACGGTCGCGATCGTGGGCGACGCCTTCGCGCGTCCGCTGATCGATGGCCTGGACAGGAAGCAGTACGACCTCTCGAAGCTCTTCGTGCTGGGCTCGGGCGGCGCCATCCTGTCGCCGCACAACAAGCAGGCGTTCCTCGAGCGCCTCCCGCACGTCACCGTGGTCGACGGCTTCGGCGCCTCGGAGACGGGGGCGCAGGGCTCGCATGCGAGCCGCGGCGGCGAGGCGGTCACCACCGGCACGTTCTCGATCCCGGGCGCCGTGGTGCTGAAGCAGGACTTCTCGGGGTTCGTCGCGCCGGGCGCCGACGAGATCGGCTGGGTGGGACGCGAGGGTCACGTCCCGCTCGGATACTACAAGGACGCGGCGAAGACGGCGCGCACATTCCCGGTGGTCGGGGGGACGCGCTACGCCGTGCCGGGGGATCACGCGCGCATCCAGGCCGACGGCGCGATCGTCGTCCTCGGGCGTGGCTCCGTGTCGATCAACACGGGGGGCGAGAAGGTCTACGCCGAGGAGGTGGAGCAAGTGCTGCGCCGCCACCCCGCCGTCTACGACGCGGTGGTGGTCGGGACGCCCGACGACCGCTTCGGCGAGCGGGTCACGGCGGTGATCCAGCCGCGGCCGGGCGAGCAGCCGACGCCCGAGGAGCTGGCCGCCTTCGCCGCGCAGCACCTCGCACGTTACAAGCTCCCCAAGACGACGGTGCTGGTCGACGAGATGGTGCGGAGCCCGAGCGGCAAGCCCGACTACCGCTGGGCCCGGGCGCGGGCGATGGAGGCACGAGGGCTGCAGGCGGGGTGAGCCCCCCGGGCCTGATGGTCGGGTGATTTTTCCGTTGACAGACGCGCGACCCCGGACGTAGGTTCCCAACCATTCATGGTCGCATGACGTGCGACCAAATGGGGGGGCCCATGCAGATCGTCCGTCGCGGTGTCGTCGTGTGCCTGCTTCTCTGTGGATCGGTCGCCTGGGCGCAGCCCACGCCGGATCACCTGCAGTGCTTCAAGATCAAGGACCAGGCGGCGAAGAAGGTCTACACGGCCGACCTGACGCCGGGAAACAACGCGTTTCCCGCGGCGACCGGCTGCAGCATCTTCGTCCCGGCGAAGCTCCTCTGCATCGACGTCGTGAAGAGCAACGTGACCCCGGCGCCGCAGCCGACTCCCCCGGCCGCCGCGGCGCAGACCTACCTCTGCTACAAGGCGAAGTGCCCCAAGGCGCAGCCAACGGCCACCTTGAACGATCAGTTCGGGACGCACGCGGTGACCGTGAAGTCGATGAGCCTTCTCTGCGCCCCGGTTCCCGGCCCGACCACCACGACCACGACGACGACGTCGACGACCAGCACGACGATGGCGGGTTGCACGAACGACATGCAGTGCTCGGGGATCAGCAACTCGTGCCGGCATCCCGCCTGCGTGATGGGAACGTGCGGCACCTTCTTCGTGCCGGCCGGCACGCCGACGGGCATGCAGGTGCCCGGCGACTGCCACCAGGAGCAGTGCGACGGCATGGGCGGCACCGTCAATGCCATCGACAACTCGGACGTGCCGGCGGACGACGGGAACCAGTGCACCTCGGAGACGTGTGTCGGGGGAATGCCTTCGCATCCGAACCTGCCCCAGGGCTCTCCGTGCTCGCAGGGCGGGGGCACCGTCTGCAACGCCTCCGGCACGTGCGTCCAGTGTCTCACGGCTTCCCAGTGCCCGGGGATGGACACGGAGTGCCAGCAGCGCACCTGCAGCATGCAGACTTGCGGCACGACGAACGCGCCGGCGGGCACCCCGCTGATGACGCAGACGCCCGGTGATTGCCACCAGCTACAGTGCGATGGCGCGGGCGGGACCACCAATGCCATCGACAACACGGATGTGCCGGCGGACGACGGGAACCAGTGCACCCAGGAGCTCTGCTCGTCCGGTATGATCACGCACCCACCGCAGCCGATGGGCTTCCCATGCTCGCAGGGCGGCGGTACCCATTGCGACGGGATGGGTTCCTGCGTGCCCTGAACCGGCCGTGTAGTCGCGCCACCGGGCGCCGGCGTATGCTGTGGGCATGGATCGCCACCCGGCCCGCTGGTGGCACGCGGCGGAGCGCGGCAAGCTCCTCTGCACGCTCTGCCCGCGCTACTGCCTGATCGGCGAGGGGCAGGCGGGCTTCTGCTACATCCGCCAGAACCACGGCGGCGCGCTGTGGAGCGCGGGCTACGGGCGATCGACGGGCTTCGCCGTCGATCCCATCGAGAAGAAGCCGCTGAACCACTTCCTTCCCGGCGCGCGCGTCCTGTCCTTCGGCACCGCGGGCTGCAACCTCGGCTGCAAGTTCTGCCAGAACTGGGACATCAGCAAGGCGAAGATCGACCAGCACGCGAGCGAGACGACGGCGCCCGACGAGATCGTCGAGCTGGCGCTGCGCGCCGGCTGCCGGGGGATCGCCTACACCTACAACGATCCCGTCATCTGGGCCGAGTTCGCGGTCGACGTCGCGCGGGCGGCGCACGACGCCGGGCTGGTGAACGTCTTCGTCACCGCCGGCTACGTGACCCGCGAGGCGCGCGCCGAGGTCTTCGCCCACATGGACGCGACCAACGTCGACCTGAAGGCCTTCACCGAGGAGTTCTACCACCGGATCACCTTCGGCCACCTGGAGCCCGTGCTGGACACCCTCGCGTGGCTCCGGCGCGAGACCGCGGTGTGGACCGAGATCACGACGCTCCTCATCCCGGGCCTGAACGACGGCGACGAGGAGATCGCGCGCGAGTGCGAGTGGATCGCGGAGCACCTCGGGCTCGATGTCCCGCTCCACTTCACCGCCTTCCATCCCGACTTCAAGATGACCGAGCGGCCGCGCACGCCGCCGGGGACGCTCGTCCGCGCGCGCGCGATCGCGCGCGCGCGTGGGCTCCGCTTCTGCTACGTCGGCAACGTGCACGACGCCGAGGGCCAGACGACGTGGTGCCCCGGCTGCGGCGCCGCGCTCATTGTGCGCGACTGGCACGCGATCCGGCGCTACCGGATGGGCGGCGGGCGGTGTCTCGAGTGCGGCGCGGAGATCCCCGGCCGCTTCCATCCCGGGCGCCACGAGGGGGGAGAGCGGCGGACGGGAGGCGGGAGGGTCGGGGTGTCGCTGGCGTGACTCACGCCCGCGTCGCCAGCGGCGGCACCTGAACGCGGTGCTCCGGCGCCGCCTGCTCGAGGGCGTACGCGACGCGCAGCGCGAGCCCGTCGGCGCCAGCGGGCGCGAGGATCTGGATCGCGATGGGCAGGCCGCGACTGGTACCCGCCGGGAGCGGCACGGACGGGATGCCGACGAGGTTCGCGGCACCGCCGTACGGGCCGACGACCGGCGCGAAGGTGAACTCGTCGGTGTCGATGCGCGGTGCGGGCATGGGCGCCGCCGGGGCGAGCAGCACGTCGGCCTCGACGAAGGCTGCCTGGTAGTCGCGTGACACGAGCTGGCGTCGTTGCTGGGTGCGCACGCAGGTGGCCACGTCGGGGACGCGGGTCAGGTCGTGGATGCGCTGGACCTGCGGGCTGAAGACGCGCGGGCGGTCCCCCACGAGCGCGTCCAGGCCGACGCTGCCCTCGATCGCGAACAGCGCCATCGTGGTGCGGAAGACCTCCTCGTGGTGCGGCATCCGCAGCTCGACGAGGCGCGCCCCGAGCTGCTCCAGGCGGCGGGCCGTCGCCTCGTACGCGGCCCGTACCTCCGGCTCGGGCGCCGGGACGAGCAGGTCCGGGCTGGTGCCGACCCGGAGCCCGCGCACGCCGCTGTCGAGCCCGCCGACCAGATCGGGGACGCGCCCCGGGCGCGAGTAGATGTAGTCCGGGTCGAAGCCCGCGAGCGCCTGGGCCGCGAGCGCGGTGTCGCGGACGTTGCGCGTCAGCGGGCCGGGAACGGAGAACGATGTGCCCGGACCACCGAACTGGCCGCGGTTCGTGATCAGGCCGAGCGTTGGCTTGAGCCCCGTCACGCCGCAGAAGGCGGCGGGGAAGCGGATCGAGCCGCCGCCGTCGGTGCCGACGTGGAGCGGCCCCATGAGCGCTGCCGTCGCAGCGGCGGCCCCGCCGCTCGAGCCGCCGGGCACGTGCTCCGTGTTCCACGGGTTCCGGGTCGTGCCGAAGAAGTAGTTGTTGGTGGTCATGCCCTGGCCGAGCTCGTGCGTCGCCGTCTTCCCGGTGAGGACCGCGCCCGCGGCGCGCAGCCGCTCGGGGATGCCGCCGTCCTTCCCGGGCACGTGGTCGCGGAACATCCCCGAGCCGTAGGTCGTCCGTAGCCCGGCCGTGTCGATCAGGTCCTTCACGCTGACCGGGATGCCGTGGAGAAGGCCGCGATGGGTGCCGGCCGCGATCTCCCGCTCGGCGGCCCGCGCGGCCGCGAGCACCTGGTCGCGTGGCGTGAGCGTGACGAACGCGTTGACGGTCGGGTTCAGCGCGTCGATCTGCGCCAGCACGGCCTCGGTCAGCTCGACCGGCGAGAGCGTGCGACCGCGGATGCGATCCGCAGCCTCGGCCAGCGAGAGGCGCACCAGCACCATGTCCGCCATGGGCGCGGGACTCTAGTACGCGCCGCGCGGGACGGGCAAGATGACCGGAACGATGCCGGAGCGTGGCTTCATCTTGACGCCCACGTACCGAATCAGCGGCGGTCGGGCCGAGGTGCACCTCCACGCGGTGCTCGATGGGGGCGAGCCGGCGCTGATCGTCGACGATCGGCTGGCGCCCTACTTCTTCGTGCGGGCAGCCGACGAGGCGACGGTGCGTCGCCTGGCCCCCGGGGTCCGCCTGGTGGCGGGCGCGCTCCGCACCCTGGGCGGCGAGCCGGTGTTGCGGGTCGAGGTGGTCCTCCCCGGCGACGTGCCGGGGGTACGCGACCGGCTCGGCGGGGTCGGGGTCGACTGCCTGGAGGCCGACCTCCGCTTCGCGTACCGCTACCTGATCGACCACGGCATCCGCGGCGCCTTCGCCGTGACGGGGGACTTCGAGCGCCGCCCGGGCGTGGGACGCGTCTACCGCAACCCCGCGCTCGCTCCCGCGGAGTTCGCCCCGAGCCTCCGCGTGCTTTCCCTCGACATCGAGACCAGCCCCGACGGCCAGCGGCTCTACTCGCTCGCCATGGCCGGCGCGGGTGGCGAGCGGGTGCTGATGATCGCCCGCCGCGAGGTCGCCGGTGCCGAGGTCGTGCCCGACGAGCGCACGCTCCTCGAGCGCTTCCTCGCCCACGTGCGCCGGGTCGATCCCGACGTGCTGACCGGCTGGAACGTCTGCGACTTCGACCTGGTCGTCCTCCAGCGCGCCTGCCGGCGCGCCGGGCTCCGCTGCCCCCTCGGGCGGACCGACGACGAGCTCGACATCCGCCGCGACCAGAGCTTCACGCGCGAATCGCGCGCCGTCCTCTGCGGGCGCGTGGTGCTCGACGGCCTGGCGCTCCTGCGGAGCGCCTTCATCCGGCTCGAGGACTACCGGCTCGACACCGCCGCCCAGCTGCTGATCGGCAAGCGGAAGCTGTTCACCTCGGAGCACCGCGGGGCCGAGATCGAGGCCGCGTACCGGGACGACCCGGCGAAGCTCGCGGCCTACAACCTCCAGGACGCGCGCCTCGTCCTCGAGATCCTGGAGCACACGCGGCTGGTCGAGCTGGCGGTCGAGCGGAGCCTCTCGACCGGGATGCAGCTCGACCGCGTGGGCGCGGCGATCGCCTCCGTCGACTCGCTCTACCTGGGGGCGCTGCGCGCCCGCGGGCGGGTGGCGCCCTCGGTGCGCGCCGCGGACCACGCCGGGGTGGGGATCATGGGCGGGCTGGTCCTCGACTCGCGGCCCGGCCTCTACCGGAACATCCTCGTCTTCGACTTCAAGAGCCTGTACCCGAGCATCATCCGCACCTTCAACATCGATCCCCTGACCTTCGTCGCGTCACCCGGCGCGGAGGCGGTGATCCGCACGCCGGGCGGCGCGGCCTTCCGCCGCGACGAGCCCGGCATCCTGCCCGAGCTGGTGGCGCGGCTCGCCGTCGAGCGTGCGCGCGCCCGCAAGGCGGGCAACGCGATCGCCGCCCAGGCGACGAAGATCCTCATGAACTCGCTCTTCGGCGTGCTCGGCTCGACCGCCTCGCGCCTCTTCTCGCCCGCGGTCGCGAACGCGATCACCGCCGCGGGCCAGCACGTGATCCGCCTCGCGGCGGCGGCGGTGACCGACGCGGGGTACCAGGTCATCTACGGCGACACCGACTCGCTCTTCGTCGACGTCGGCGAGGGGGACACGGCACGCGCCGCAGCCCGCGGCGAGGAGCTGCGCGCGGCCATCGGCGGCGCGGTGGGCGACGCGGTGGCGCGCGAGTTCGGCTGCACCAGCCACCTCGAGCTCGAGTTCGAGAAGGTCTACGCGCGCTTCTTCATGCCCGAGGTGCGCGGCGGCGCGACGGGGAGCAAGAAGCGCTACGCGGGGCTCATCGTTGGCGGGGAGCGTGAGGAGCTCGAGCTGGTGGGCCTCGAGGCCGTGCGCCGCGACTGGAGCGGCGTGGCGCGCCGCTTCCAGCGGGAGCTGCTGGGCCTGGTCTTTCACGATCGGCCGGTGCCGGACTTCGTCGCCAGCTTCGTGGCCGACCTGCGCGCCGGACGCTTCGACGGCGAGCTCACGTACCGGAAGGCGATCCGGAAGCCGCTCGCCGAGTACACCAAGACGACGCCCCCGCACGTGAAGGCGGCGCGGAAGCAAGGCGCCGCGGCGGGCCGCATCGTCACCTACGTGGTGACGCGGGCCGGGCCCGAGGCGGCCGGCGAGACGACCGCGCCGCCCGAC
>JACXTT010005223.1_pt1 | contig 18943 bp, 15 predicted proteins | sample 9270951 | NCBI WGS metagenome assembly JACXTT01 (sample SAMN15532306, study PRJNA645909) | rock metagenome | isolation source: weathered quartz diorite | place: Puerto Rico | collected 2017-06-21 | reverse complement strand
CATCGCCAACGCTGGATTCGTTCTTGTCCGATCTCAGCCGTGCCGGTCGCCTGACTGGAGTTGGAGAGCTAAAACAGGGCAAAGGCATCGAGATCACTCCCTATGCTACGGGTAAGACCACGCGTTTCTACGGCGAGAGGCCACGAGCATGGCAGGGGGCTGTCGGCGGCGAGATCACATGGAAGATTACCCCGCAGCTGGTTACCGTTTTCACCGCCAACACCGACTTTGCCGAGACCGAAGTCGATACCCGGCAAATCAATCTCACGCGCTTCCCCCTCTTCTTTCCGGAGAAGCGCTCCTTTTTCCTGGAAGGAGCGAACCAGTACACTTTCGGCCTGAACCTGGGAGAGCAGTTCATACCGTTTTTCAGCCGAAACATAGGGCTGCTCGACGGTGTCCAGATTCCCATCGATGCCGGTGTCAAACTAAACGGCCGCATCGGGAAATGGAATCTCGCCGCCCTCGACGTGCAAACCCGCGAAACGTCTCTGCCCAAGCAAGTGGAACAGGACCTTGGATTACTCTCTCCTCTGGTTCCGGGCACGAATCTGTTCGCCGGCCGCGTTTCCTACGACTTTAACGAAAACCTCCGGATTGGGACGCTCGTAACTCACGGCGATCCAGAAGCGCTGCGCAACAATACGTTCGTGGGCATGGACGCCGTCTGGCGCACATCGAAGTTTCTGGGCAACAAGAATCTGCAATTCGGCGCTTGGGCCGCGACCACCCAAGGTGATGTCGGACATGGCAGCAAGATGGGCTGGGGCTTGAGTGCGGACTATCCCAATGACCTGGTAGATTGCAATGCTAGTGTGAACCAGTATGGTGAAGCGCTCGATCCCTTGCTTGGTTTTCTTCCACGTCCCGGCACGCGCCGTACCGATGTTTTTTGCGCGTACCAGCCTCGCCCTTCCAAGACCGGTCCGTTCCGCTGGATTCGCCAGGAGTTTTTTGAAAACGAATATCTGCGCTACACGGACCCGAAAGGCGTGCTCGAATCCTGGGAGTATTTCATGGCGCCGATCAATGTGCGGTTCGAATCGGGCGATCGTTTTGAGTTCAACTGGAACCCGCACGGCGAGATTCTGTCGGTGCCCTTTGAAATCGCTCCCGGAGTGAAAATCCTGCCAGGTTCCTATGAGTTCACCCGCTACCGTCTCGAAGCGCAAACCAGCAGTCATCGGCCAGTACAGTTCGGAACCACCACGTGGTTCGGTTCCTTCTACGATGGCCACCTGACGCAGTGGCAAAACTACTTGAAATGGACCTCTCCAAAGGGCCGAGTGCAGCTCGAAGCAGACACGGAGAATGATTTCGGACGGATGCCGGAGGGCAACTTCGTGCAGCGTTTGTGGCAGTTGCAAGGAGCCTATGCGTGGACTCCCAACCTTGTGCTCACGAGCTTTGTGCAATATGACACCGAATCACAAAACATCGGCACGAATACCCGATTGCGCTGGACCATCAAGCCCGGCGACGACCTCTTCATTGTCTGGAACCGCGGCTGGCGGCGGCTGCCCCTGAGTCCTCACGACACCAGCATCGTGCCACAAAGCGATATCGTTACCGTGAAGGTCCGTTGGACATTTCGGAAGTAGGGCGCGCCGGCAACAACCCCCGTACGTTCTTGACCAAGGCCGCAAATCGTCCCTGTGGGTGGCGGGTGAGACCTCAGCGCTGAGCGCGGCGGAACGCACAGATTATCCACAGATTTCACCGTTCGCACAGTCTTGACTTGGCATATACTTCGCACGCGCAAATTGGCGTCCCGCGCTGGTTTGCGCTTAGGAGACTCCCCCATGAACAAGTCAGTCGAGATCCTGCTCACCGTTCTGGCTTGGGCCGGAATGTATTTCGCGATCCCGAAGCGTGCAGCGCCAGCCGGTAGTCCCGTTGTTCGTGCCCAACAGGAGGTGATCATCGCTGATGGTAGCGACCCAATGCCGTTGTGCCGTGGGAGGCGCTGCAAATAGTTAACTAAAACAGTCTTCCAAGCCGAAAAATCGGGCCGCCAAAAATAAAGTTGCAAGGCTGCCAGGGGAGAGGTATGCTTCCGGCTCTGAGCTACCTCAAGCGATGAACTGGCTAACGTATTTGAGCTGGCTTGCGGGCCCCGCCCTGCAGATTACCCTTCTGGCCTTCCTGGTCCGGCGTAAGCTGCATCCCGTCTTCCCCAGGTTCTTTTCTTACATCATCTTCCAAATCGTTAAATCGGGAATTCTGTTCGTGACGTACAGATATTTCCAGGAAAGCTATTTCGACGCCTACTGGACCGGGAACGCCCTCAGCGTGCTGTTGGCCGTCACCGTGATGGACGAAATCCTACAGAGCCTCTTCAAACAATACGGTGGCATTCAGACTCTCGCGACCACCATCTTCCGCTGGTCGTGCGGGCTGCTCCTTCTGCTGGCAATCGTGGGCGCGGTGACCAGCCACGACGACGGCGTAGACCGGGTGGTTGCAGCGGTACTGACCTTTGAGCGCAGCGTTCGCCTCATGCAGTGTGGCATCTTCCTCCTCTTGATGTTGCTCTGTCGCTTGCTCAAACATTCTTGGAAGCAACCGACATTCGGCATCGCGCTCGGTTTCGGAATCTTTGCCAGTATCGAACTGATCCTGGTCACCATGGTCATGTCGTACAGCGACACTCCCGTAGCGATCGTTAGTCTGGTGAAGAGCTTGGCCTACAATGCCGTCACTCTTCTCTGGATCGGCTACCTGAAGCAACAGCCCGAATCAGTGCCGCAAGTCGAGGTAGCACCGGGAATGGGAGCTCTGAACGTGGCGTTGGCCGGGTCAACTGCCGCTCCTGGCGACACATCCTTCATGACCATGGTCGAGCAAGCCGTGGACCGCGTCCTCTCACGCCATACCTGGCCGGCGCCACCTGCCGACGGGCCTCATGTCATTGGCCGCAAGCCGGGGCCGGAAGAGCGCAATTGAATAACTTCCTACCGGCGTTCGAGAAATGAAGCCCCCGGCAGAAGAATCGCACGCTGGAGCGAGCTGGCCTCCCGAAGAGGGCCAGGTTGTTTCCTTCAAGTCTTCCTCCGGCTGGAAAACCGGGATTCTCGGAGGAGTGCGCTGGGGCCTGGTGTGGCGCGATTTCATTCTTGACGATGGCCGCGTGATCCCTGAGCACAAGATCTCAGGATGCCCCCAGCCGCCGCCCTGGCGCAATCTCGCCGACGTGACCCAGGACGAGCGCGAGCTCTGGGAGGAGCGTCTCGTCTCCATGTCGGAGGCCGGGTTGGACCCTCGCGATCGCGAGCAGTGCTTCTGGGCCGAACTCAATCAATACCTGGCATACACGTACCTGAGGTTTAAAAAAACCGGACAGCAAGCCGTGGAAGACCCCGCGACTCGCCCCGACGAATTTCCCGATCAGATTCGCGACGTCAAGCACGTCGTGATCGTCCGGCTGACTGAAATGCTGGAACGGAAAAGCAACTTGCGCGAACGCGAATCAGCCGCTCATTCCTTAGGTACCTTGAAGAAACTGGAGACGACCCTGGAGACGTATTCTCCGACGCGCGACTGACGCTCCCCGTTGCCCACGGCTCCTCTCTTCCCATTCATAATTCCAAACTCTTTACAATAGGCACTCTTGCGCTTTACGGCCCCTGCGCCCGCAACTCGCGACCCATCTACAACTTCGCGCCATCACATATTAGCTTAAAGCAATAGTAAAATGTTCCACGTGGAACACTTCGCAAATGTGCAGGATTACATCCTCAGACCGGCTGCCCGTCGGGTGCCTTGGCCGGCGCAGCGCCGGCGGCAACGTCCTGCACGAATTCGCGCCGCCGCTCTGCGCCTTCGCGGTTCGTGAGGACACGTACGCGGCGGGCGGGAATGTTCGACGGATCGAGGCGGACGATGCGGCCACGCTCCACCGTGATATGAAAGCGGAACCAGTCTGTGCGGAACATGCGTCCCGAGGCGAAGAAGGTCATGGAGGCGGCGATCTGACCTTCAAAGTCCGCGCCCGTACAGGTGATCAGACGTTTGCCGATGTCCTGGGTATATGTCATCCCGCCGACCAGAGGATCATTGAGCACACAGCGCTCGAACGGTACCAGGAAGGTGATCTTGCGGATCTGTAAAAGCTGCAGGAGAACTGAGAGCTTCGCGAGATTGGTGACGACGATTCGGGCCTCGGTAGCGGAGATACGCTCCAACTTGAGGTGAAGTTCGGGCGACCACTCGCGCTCGAATTCTTCGCGGGCCAGGGCCAGTCCTTTATCGGTGGCCGCGACGTACCGGAGTGTGGCTCGGGCCAGCACCACACTGAAGTAGCAGGTGACAACAGTGGCGAGCACCGGGATGTACGCCAGCAACGCGGTGAACGGGATGTGATAAAGGCTGTTCCAATTCATAGAAGCGATTGGCTCCTTGTCCAGGCGCGCGGGCGCGGGTTTGAGAAATTAGCGGGGAGGGCCGTGAGCGTCAAGGAAAGTCTATCGGGGGATGGGAAGCGGCTCCAGATGCGCTTGGTGCAGAGTCGTGGCAGGGAAGAGGACTGTCCCTTTGGTAATGATGACCGGGGCGGATTACCGCCGCGTGGAGAAAGAAGCAAGAAAGGTAGCCGAGCAGGAACCGGGCCAGAGCGATCGGGGAGGATTTGGGTGTTTGTTCCGGGACCTATTGCTCCACGACCATGACCGCCTTCTTCGCGGTGGCGTGCTGGTTTCTCAGGAGACGCGCGACGTCGCCGAGAGGGGCTTCCACCGGCGGTTTGGCGCCAACTTCCCAGAGTGGGCGCTCGCCCTGCGCCCACGGGTTTACAGAATTAATGAGGATATTCTGCTCTTCTGCCATCGGGCGCTGAGTCGCGCGCAGCTCATGACTGGGCATCTGCAACGGCTGCGGTTCGAAGCTGATCACTGACGCACCGGCAACGGACTGCGCCACGGCAGCCGTGGAGCAAAGGAAAAACAAGGCGAACAGGGTCGTTTTCATGGACAAGGGTCTCCAGATCAGAACCGTGGGGATTGGGTTCGCGTCCGCCCGGCAAAAGTGGTGCGGACGTACTTCTCCTGCATCGACTATAGCAACCGCGATACCAAAGGTCGGCGGCTCTGAGCTGTGTTCGGGGTGGTTACCTTTGGCATCTCCGTAATTGTTTGCACAATTGTGGAATGGGTTTCAGGTGTCGGGCCGCAGTTCTCAGAGGTAAGCTCCCTTTCCAAATTGGCACGAGAACGAAAATCGCGGGCAGAAAATCCTCCAACAATCTCGCAAGACTGGCCTATCATCCGACCCGCCAGATGATTCCAAGTTTTGAGCCAAGGAGATTTCAATGATGAAGCGAGTGGCGCCGTTTTCTGCCCGCCTGACACTTGGGATTGGCTTTGTGAGACAATAGCGCCGAGTTTCCTGCATTAGACATGGCCTCGGTACCCCTTTCTCAGCCTGCAGCGCCCGTCCCGCCCAAGAAGCGGCGCTGGCGGCCGATTCTCCTCAAGACTGTTCTCGTGCTCTTGATTTTGTGGCTGGGGTTCGTCGCCTTCATGTGGCACACCATGAAGCAGCCGCCCGAGAAGTTTGCCACGGTCATGTCGCACATGCCGATTCCGGCAGTGTTCCTGGCGGCGCCATTCGAAACGATGTGGGTGCGGGCTCGGGCGGGCGAATTGCATCCCGGCGATGTCGCTCCAGAATTCAACCTTCAGACTCTCGACAAGACATCGCACGTAGCGCTCTCCTCGCTGAATGCGCATGGGCCGGTGGTCCTGGTTTTCGGGAGCTATACCTGACCGCCATTCCGGCGGGAGGTTCCCGCCCTCAACAAGCTCTATGAGCAATATGGAAACCGCGTGAGTTTCCTGGTCGTGTACATTCTCGAGGCGCATCCGAGCGATGTGTGGCAGATGGAGAGCAACTTGAAGGACAAAGTCGTGTTTGCCTCACCCAAGAATGAAGAGGAGCGGGCATTCGTGGCGGGCGCTTGCGTCCGCAAACTGGGGATTAAGTTTCCGGCAGTGCTCGACGGCTTCGACAACACGGTGGAGACGGCTTACACGGGATGGCCCGATCGCATGTACCTGATCGATCGCAACGGGAAGATCGCGTACAAGAGCCGCCCGGGGCCGTTTGGATTTGAACCGGATGAACTGAAGGCGGCGTTAGAAAAGACCGTGCCGGGAAACGCAGTAGCCCGAATGCAGAAGTCAGAAGTCAGATTGCAGAAGTGATACTTTCCGGTTGGCGCGAGACTCCTCGCGACGCTCGTGCAAGATCTTAAACCCCAAAGAACGCTGAGGAAACGCAAGGGGCGCAGAGAAAATCCAATGAAGAAACTTTTCGTGTTGCTGATCGTGATGCTTGCGATGACGGCGTGGGCGCAGTCTGCGCCGGGATACAAGGTCGCGAAGACGTGGAAACTAGGCGGCGACGGGGGATGGGACTATCTCACCGTGGATGCCGATGGGCGGCGGTTGTTCATCGCGCGCGCGACGCGGGTTATGGTGCTCGATGAAGATTCCGGGAAATTGCTGACCGAGATTCCGGATACGCCCGGCGTTCATGGCGTAGCGCTGGCGCCGGAATTTGGGCGGGGGTTCGTCAGCGACGGCGGCGAAGACATGGTTACGATCTTCGATCTTAAATCCCTGAAGGCGCTGAACAAGGTTAAAGTTGGGACTCGCCCGGACGCGATCGTCTACGACTCTTTCACGAAACGGGTCTTTACGTTCAATGCGCGCAGCCACGACACGACGGCGGTGAATGCAGCCAAGGGCGAGGTTGTCGGCAAGGTCGACCTGGGTGGCAAACCGGAGTTCGCCGCGAGCGACGAGAAGGGCATGATGTTCGTCAACATCGAAGACACATCGGAATTGGTGGCGTTTGATCCGCAGAAGCTGGTCGTGAAATCGCGATGGAAGATGGCGGGATGCGAGGAGCCGACCGGGCTGGCGATCGATCGCAAGAACCGGCGCTTGTTTGCCGGTTGCAGCGGAAATAAGAAGATGGCGATCGTCGACGCGGACAACGGGAAAGTGATTGCGATGCCGGATATCGGAGATGGCTGTGACGCAACCGCGTTCGATGCCGATCAGAAACTGGCTTTTGCGTCCGCGGGGGATGGGACCATCACGGTGATTCGCGAAGACTCGCCGGACAAGTTCACCGTGGCGGAGACAGTCAAAACTCAGGACCACGCGCGGACAATGGCGCTCGATCCCAAGACGCACGATCTGTTCACAGTCACCGCGAAAGTGTTGGCCGAGAGAAAAGTTGAGCCGGATTCGTTTGTGGTATTGGTGGTAGGCAAGGCGAAGTAACAGAGTTGAACACCAACGGCTTCCCAATGGAAAAGCGCGGGGCTGCCGTATGTGGCCCCGCTGCTGGTCGCATCGAGCTAGACCTGCCCGATTCCCCCATCGACGTTCAACTCAATGCCGTTGACGTAAGAAGACGCACTACTGGCCAGAAACAAGGCGGATTGCGCGACTTCCTCAGGGCTGCCGAATCGCTTCAGAGGAACTTGAGACACGATGTTCGCTGCGAACGCGTCCAGCGCCTCCTTGGGCAAACCCAACTTTCCGTAGATGGGAGTGGAAATCGGACCGGGACTGACCACGTTCACGCGAATTCCCCTGGAGGCAAGCTCGGAAGAAATGCTCCGTGCCAGTGAGCGCACTGCCGCCTTACTGGCTGCGTAAACGCTGGTCGTGGGAACGCCGGCCTGGTTGACGAACGACGTGTTCAGAATGACCGAAGCATTGTCGTTCAAAAAAGGGATGGCTTTCTGGACAGTGAAGAACACGCCCTTGACGTTGATGTCGAAGGTCTCGTCGTAGGCGCCTTCCGAGACATCGCTGACCGGAGCGAACTTTGCAATCCCGGCATTGGCAAAGAGCACATCGATTCGACCCAGTTTCTTCGTCACAACTTCGAACAATGTGTCCAGATCCCTCAGTTTGCTGACGTCGGAACGCACGGCGACCATGCCGGTGCCGAGCTCCTTGACTGCCGCGTCGAGCAATTGTTGGTTGCGGCCAGAGATCGCGACCCTGGCGCCTACTTCCTGGAACAGCTTAGCGGTAGCCAGGCCGATGCCGCTGCTGCCGCCCGTGATCACCGCAACTTTTCCTTCTAGCGTTTTCATCGCTTCATCCTTTCGTCTCTTTGTATGAATGCACGTGGTTGTTTGTGGAGCGGCGTTTTGTTATGCCGCCTTGTTCTGCGTTGTCAGCTTGCGACCGAGAAAATCTCGAATGGCTCCAGCGATTTCCTGATGATGTGTTTCCAGAGCGAAGTGGCCGGTGTCGTAGAAGCGCACCTCGGCGCCTGGGTTGTCGCGTTTGAATGCTTCGGCACCAGGGGCCAGGAAAAAGGGATCGCTGTTGCCCCAGACCGCGAGCAGCGGCGGCCGTTTGGTGCGGAAGTATTCCTGGAACTTCGGATAGAGCGCGACGTTGCTGGCGTAGTCCAGAAACAGATCGAGCTGGATTTCGTCGTTGCCCGGCCGGGCAAGCAGCGCGGAGTCGAGCTGGTACGCCTCCGGCGCGACCAGCGCCTCGTCCTGGACGCCATAGAGGTACTGCGACTTGGTCGCCTCTGGCGTGAGGAAGTCGCGTAACGCCGCGCGATTTTCCGGTGTTGGTTCCTTCCAGTATTTCTGGATTGGATTCCAGCCTTGGCTCAGGCCTTCCTCATAGGCATTACCGTTCTGCGAGATGATGGCCGTGATCCGCTCGGGATGCGCCAACGCCAGGCGAAGCCCTACGGGCGCGCCGTAGTCGAAGACGTAGATTGCGTAGTTTTCGATACCGATTGCCTGGGTAAAGGTGTCGATGACTTTGGCCAAGCGCTCAAACGTGTAGCGGAACCGCTTGCGGTCCGGAGCTTGCGAGAAGCCGAATCCTGGAAGGTCGGGTGCGACCACATGGTAGCGGTCGGCCAGGGCCGGGATGAGGTTGCGGAACATGTGCGACGACGTCGGAAAGCCGTGCAACAAGAGTATGGTTGGAGCAGATTTCGATCCGGCTTCGCGATAAAAAATCTTGGAGCCGTCGACGATGGCATGCCGGTAGCTGGTCATGATTGATCTCCTTTGAAGATTTGGCCGGGAGGGCCTGATGGTGCGCCGTCCCAGGAACGTTCTGTACGCTCACAAGATCAGATTTGCTAACCTATAAAAAGTTTCATTATCGGTGTTATACTTTATCGGGGTCGAAATATGGGCCGAGCTCGGGTTATTCATACTTCCGACTGGAAAGACGGATTCCTGTTCGTCGGCAACCAGTTGGTTTTGGACTTCCTGAACACATGTCCGGTCCAGAACGATGAGCCGATGGAGTTACTCTCCGATTTCAGCGCTCTCTTGCGCTGGTTTCGGGCAGCTGAGCTACTCAGTCCTCGCCACGTGGCAGATCTTCAGCAAAAGTGGGGAAAATCGGCCCGGGCTCAGAGCACTGTGGGGTCCGTGCGCGAACTGCGGGAGAAACTGAGAAAGGAGATTCTCACCTGGGAACACGGCGGTGCCGTTCATCAAGCGACAGTGGCTGAACTGAATCGGCTGTTGGCGGACCATCCCATGCTCACGAGGTTGAAAGCAACCGGAAGCGCGTCCTCGACGGAGTTATGGTTCGAAGCACGCCAGCCGAAAGACTTGCTTGCCCCGCTGGCACATAGTGCAGCGGCACTGTTCGCGAGTGTGGATCGCAACCGCGTCCGGAAGTGTGGACAGTGCGTACTCCATTTCGTTGACATCAGCAAGAAGGGGACGCGACGCTGGTGCAGCATGCAGCTGTGCGGAAATCGGCTGAAGGTGGCGGCCTATGCGGCTCGCCAACGCGCGCGGCGTCACCAATAAGCAAGAGGTCCAGATATACAAACTTTGAGGCTTGGCTTAGAACCTTGCCGTGCGGCGGGGAGGGGCGCCCACCGGACAGGCGGCGGGGGCGCTGGCGCGACGCAGGGGACGACGCGGGGCTGGACTGGGTCCTGGGGTCGGAGAAGAGATAAAAGGCGACGGACAAGAGTGTGGGTCCCACACCCGGTTACTCCACACTGGCTCAGGCCAGGATGGAGTCGTCGAGTTTCTTGCGAGACCAATTCTCGGCGGCCTGGACAAAGGCCATCACCAGAGGATGCGGCTTCTTTGCGGTAGAGGAGAGTTGCGGCTGAAACAGGGTGGCGATGAAGAACTGGTGCGCGGGGGATTCGATGGCACGGCATTCTTCTCCGGCACCGCGGGCTACGATCGGGAAGCCGGCTTCCATCGCCGTCCATTCAAATTCGGGATTTACTTCGAAGTTGCAGAAATACTCTTCCTCGACGACTTCCTTTCCGTAGTAACCAGCGAGATACGAACCCGGTCGCAAGCGAATCTTGGGGACGGATCCGGAGAGTTTGGGAGCACCCGCGGCCCGCTTGGAAACGGCGCAGGCTACAGGATAAATGATGATGTTCTTTGCGTTCGGGTCTTCTTCGGCGGTGGTGGCGTCTTTCATGCCGAGGACGTTACGGGCGCACTCGATCAGCGTGTACTGGAAGCCTCCGCAGGTGGCGAGGAAGGGCCAGTCGTGGACCCGGGCGAACTGGATGCCTTTCAGCATGCCGTCGAGACTTTTGTAGGGACTGCCGGGGGCGGCCCAGAGGCCGTCGTAAGTTTCGAGGACTTTGGGAGCGTCGGGGGCGAGCAGAGAAGGCGTCGGCAGCCACGCGGACTCCAGTCCGACGCCGAGTTTCTTGGCGGAATGCTGGAGCGAGTCGTTGGTGGCGTGATGGGAACGAAAGTCGGGATTAAAGTCGCCGAGAATTCCGATCCGGACGGGTTCGGGCACAGAGATATTTTAGCAGGGCGGTGGTTGGCACTTAGCACTTAGTTACTGGGGATTGGTGCTGGGGACGCCGCGATCGAGAACGTGCAAATGCCCAGTGCAGCGTTACAGCAGCTCGAACTGCGCGAGCACCACGTAGATTCCGAGCAGCGTGAGACCTGCGCCGAGCCAGATCATGGCAGTGGATTTCCAGGCCAGGGAGCGGACCAGGTCGTGCTGGCTGCGCCAGGAGATCAGGAATGATGGATCGTTCCTGCCTTTCATCAGCACGACCGGCGGCGTGAGATCGAAGGCAGGTTGATCAGGACTCGGCGGCTGATTGTTCCCGGTGACCGAGATCTGCGAGACGCGCGGTGCGGCAGCTGCAGCGACGTCGCGAGGGGAGACATCGGCGGCTTCCCAGGCTAGCGGGTTGGTAATACCGGCCTTCGTCAGGGCGGCGGCGATTTTCGCCTGCTGGGTCGGGTTGGCAGGTAGAGCCGGAGCTGCGGGCGCGGAGAGTCGAATCACTGTGGGCTGCGGAGGCGGAAGGGGAGCCGGGCCGGAACCGACGGTGATGCGCGAGCCGCTCGTTTTGTCTTGGGCCGTCTCCTGGGCCATCAGCGGGAACGGCTTGACTTCGATCCCGTGATTCTCGGAGAGGGTGCCGACGACGAAGAGCTGGCTTTGCGGTTGTATCGAGCACTCCTCGACGCGGATCTTGTCATCCGGTGCGACGCCGTGACGCGCCAGGAAATTGACCGTTTCCTGCGACGCATGCGGCGAAAAGATCGTGTCGCTGAAGTCCTTCCGGATGTCGCGGTGGAGGTCGAGCTCGGCGCCTTGCGGCTGGATAAGCATCTGGCCGGTGCCGTCGTCGAGGAAGAACGGGACATGCAGAGTCTCTTCTGCGACTTTCTTCCATTCTCCGGATCTGCTTTCGTCGCTCTTCTGCCAGGCGGTGGTGCGATAGAGAAAACACGGAGTGGCGGCAATCGGAGTACGCAGAGTGTACGGGCCGATGGCCACACCGTTGACTTCGACCAATCCGAGGGAAGCGCTGCGAATCTTCGAGACCGGAGTGTTGATCAGAAGACGCTTGCGGACGAGGAGACGAAATCCACGGACAAAGAGATAGAGGCCGCCACCGAAGCCGACCGCAGCCAATAGGGTCAGCTGGTTGAATGCGAACAAGGGATCGGCGACGAAGGAGGCCACGGTTCGTTCCTGAATATGTCCGGCAGCAGTTCTGAGAACGAGGATACGGAGCAGAACGCGGAGGCACACGAAGAAAGCTGCCGGAGAGCTTACCGAGGTAACGGGCGGCAAAATGAAGAGGGTAAAGAAGGAGTGCCGGACTCAAACAGCGACGTGGCGACTCTTCAGAATCTCTGCGACCGCAGCCATGGCCGCTTCCACTTCTTCGTCGGTGTTGTAGAAGTGTGGCGAGAAGCGGACGCCGGCTTTGGGGCGGTAGTCCACAAGGATGTCGAGTGCGAGCAGGTCGCGGCAGACTTGCTGGGAGTCGGGCATGTCGATGGAGACGGTGCCGCCGCGCTTTTCAGGATCGCGGGGGGTGTTGATGCGCCATCCGTGCCGGTCGGCGAGTTCGATGAGGCGGGCCGTTTGGCGCTTTGATTTTTCGCGGATGCGGCCGACGCCGGCTTCGGCAATGATCTTGATTCCGGGGCGGGCGGCTTCGAGGGAGGGGATGTGGGTGGTGCCGTTCATGAAACGAAAAGGCGGCTCTGTGTAGCGGATGGGGCCGACTTCGAAGGCCATGGAGTCCTGGTGGGCGAACCATCCGGTAAGTTTGGGTTCGAGTTTCTTGCCCAAGTCTGGACGCACGTAAAGATACCCAACGCCGGGCCCGCCGCAGAGCCACTTCAAGACGCCGCCACAGGCGAAGTCCGTGTTGAGGGCAGTGACATCCACCGGGACGGTGCCGAGGGACTGGAAAGTATCGAGCACGACGTGAGCGCCGACTTTGTGGGCTTTCTCGATGATTGCTTTTGCGTCGTTGATGAAGGCGCTGCGAAAGATGACGTGCGAGATGGGGACGAGCAGAGTTTGTTCGTCGATGGCTTCGAGCAGGCGTTCGGTCGGGACGGTAACGCCATCGGTGGTCTTGACCATGTTTACGCACGCGCCGTACTGACGTTGCGCTTCCCAGAAATACATCACTGAGGGGAAGTTCAGGTCACTGTAGACGACTTTGTTGCGCTTGCCGGTGAAGTCGAAACAAGACGCGACGACGGCCTGGCAGGTGGTGATGTTCTGATGTGTGGAGACGGAGTTTGGGGGCGCATTCATCAGCGCGCCGATTTCGTTGCCGATTTCCAAAGCCAGCATCCACCAGCGCTCTTCCCAGGCGCGGACACCGCGGGTGGCCCAGGTGTCGGCGTAGGCGTGGAGGGCGTCGTAGACAGCGCGGGGCATGGCACCGAGCGAGTTCGAGATCATGTAGTTGGTGCGGGCCAGGATCGGGAATTCGGGGCGGTACTGGAGCAGGGCGTCGGGCATGGGGTCATTGTAATGCGGATGGTGCTCGGGATGGGCATGGGCGGCGGGCGAGGACGCCCGCCGGACAGCCGGCGAGGACGCCGGCGCTACGGTCGCGTGCGCGGGCGCAGGAGGAAGTAGAGGATGGTTAGGCTGATCAGAAAAAACATGGCGCTGATCAGGTTAACGCGGGAGTCGTACCAGGTCTTGCCGACCGCGGCCAGGACGACGATCAGGCCTATCACAGAGCCCCAGCCCTTGAGCGGAGAAGGAGTGGGAATTGCGGCGGCTTGATCCGGGGTGATGCGGCGCCGGAAGGAAATGTGGGCGGCGAGGGAGACAATCCAGGAGAGCATCATGCCGAAGAAAGCACCGCGCAGGATGTATTCGAAAGCCCGGGAGGCGGCCCAGTATTCGAGGGCTAGTGCCACGATGATCCCGTAGGAAGAGACGAGCAATGCAAATGTGGGCGAGCCTTTGGAGTTGAGGCGGCCCAGGATGGCGGGTGCCCATCCGCTGCGCGCGAGGGAGAAGAGCATGCGGCTCGAAATATAAAGGGCCGCGTTCGCGCCCGAGAGCGCAGCGGTGAGCACTACGAAATTCATGATGTGGCCGGCGCCGGGTATGTTCACCGATCGAAAAACGGTGACGAAGGGGCTTTCGGTCACGCCGGCGCGGTTCCACGGCATGATGCCGACCAGGATCACGATCGCGCCCAGATAGAGGAAAGTAAGAGTGAGGAAGGTCATCTGCACGGCGCGGGAGACTTCCTTTGCGGAAGTGGACTCGCCGGAGGTGACGGCGACGAATTCGACTCCACCGAAGGTGTAGATCGCAAAAGTGATGGCGAGCAGCGGAGCGGCCATGCCGAGGGGAAAGAATCCTCCGTTGGAGGTGTACTGAGGCTGGGCTCGGCCGGTCAGTAGTAAGGATGCGCCGAGCAGGATGAAAGCGGCGATGACGGCCACCTTGATCATGGCGAACCAGAACTCGAAACGTCCGAAGCTACGCACACCGACGAGGTTCGTGGAAAGAAGGAAGGCAGAGAAAAGCACGACCCAGACGAGGGCGGGAACGTGGGGATACCAGAGCTTCATGTAGGTGGCGGACGCGACCATCTCGGCACCGATGGAGACGGCGATGGCCAACCAGTATCCGGCGCGGGAGATAAAGCCGGCGTAGTCGTTCAGGTAGAGGTCGCCGTAGACGCCGAAGGATCCGGCGGCGGGATGGGTGCCGGCGAGTTCGCCGAGGGCGAGGGCGACGATCCAGCTGATGAAGGCGGCGAGAATGAAACTGAGAATGACGGCGGGGCCGGCGAGTCCAATGGCGGCGGCGGTTCCCAAGAGGAGGCCGGTGCCGATGGAACCGCCGACCGCGACCATGGTCATCTGGCCCGCGCTGAGCTGGTGGCGAAGGCCGGATTCGACGTTCGAGGCAGGGGAAGACATGGACGAATTGTTGTATCAGAAGAAGTGGGCTGAGGGCGAGGGCGCTCTCGAGACAGCCGGCGGGGACGTCGGCACTACGGTCGGGGCGCTGCCGCTGACATTCCCCAGGCCGAGGCTGCGTCGAGCGCCTGGGCGACCGCAACGCGGTCACGGCCGGCGTGTTTTGCCTGGTAGAGGGCATGGTCGGCGCACTTGAGGAGGAGTTCAAACTGGTCGGTGGTTTCCGGGAAGGCGGCCACGCCGATGGAGGCAGTGACCGGGGCGGGCAGCTCTCCCGGCCGGGCGAGGTAGAGTTCCTTGAGGCGGTTGCGAATTTCCTCTCCGCGGACGGCGGCTTGTTGCAGCGTGCATTCGGGGAGGAGGATTACGAATTCCTCGCCACCGTAGCGGACCGCCAAATCTTCGGCGCGCACACTGGAGAGTAACGTCTCGGCAACGAAGCGCAGGGCTTCGTCACCGGCCGGGTGGCCAAACGTGTCGTTGTAGCGCTTGAAGTGATCGATATCGAGGAGCATGACTGCCAGGGACCGCCCGCGACGGCGGGTGCGGTGAATTTCGTGCTCGAGAAATTCCTGCATGTAGCGGCGGTTGTGGAGGCTAGTGAGAGGGTCGCGAGTGGCTTGGACGCGAAGAGCCTCGCGCAGGTCGAGGTTGGCGATGGTGAGCGCGATCTGGTCGGCGGCGGCCGATGCCAGCTGCTTGCTGCGGTTGCGCTCGTTGGTGTGGGTTGCCTCGGACGTTTCAACCGTATCGCCGTCATCCTGGATGGTGAGGACGCCGATGGCCTCGCCATTAGCGACGAGGGGGATGTTGACGGGAGAACCGTCACTGCGGAGGGCGACAGCGTCCGTGGTAACGTCGCCACTCTGAAGAAGCCGCTCACCCCACGCGGCGGCGGGCTCGGCTCGATTTCTGGAAGTATTGAGTACAGAGAGTTGACCTCTGGTACCAGGCAAAAGGCGGGCCAGGCGCTCGGGAATGGCGCGGAAAGCATCCTCGCGAGAGGCGGAGGCCTGCAAGAGATTACCGAGTTCGTTGATCTGAGTGATGGCGCTGGTCTCGATGCGAGCGTCTTCGAGCAAGCCGCTGATGGTCTCGTTGGCTTGAAGGAGTTCGTCCTGAACTGCTTTCCGTTCTGCGATCTCGCGCTGCTGATAGTACTGAGTTGGCGCCAGCCGAACCGTGAAGGCAAGCAGGGAAACCGAGACGGTGAGATTTGTGAGAATTCCCCCGTGGGCCTCTTTCCAACGATCCATCAGCAGGTCGATGGAGAACAGGACAGCCACGAGGACCAGGTTGGTGGTCAGGAAACTCAGGAAGCTGGCCTGCACCGGCGAATGCGGCATTTCGGCGGGGGCGGTCCAGGTGAGGGCGACAAGGCCGGCGGCCACGTACGGGAGTGCCCATCCGAGATCGAACCAGGCGGAGGCAGTGGCGTAGTGGTGCAGGTCGATCCAGTTCCCGAAGTAGGTGACAACCGCACAAGTGACCAGGAAGCGTCCCAAACGAAAAAGCAGATCACGGGTGCTGGGGCCGCGGGCGAAGAGCAGACGCACCGCCACTGCCACCAGGAGGAAGATGCTCTCAAGGTTGCTGACGCTGATGTTGCGCAGAAGGGCATCGGGGGGCAACATCTGTTGCACCGGGAGAAGAAAGAGGCTGGTAAAAGTGAGGCTGACGACGATCGTGACTTGAAACAGGTCAAGAAAGACTTCCGACCGCAGCCGCTCGCGATCCATTTCAGGGAGAAAAAGGATCATCAGGATGGGCGCGCCGTAGAGGCAGAAGAGCACGCGCCAGGTGGAATCCGACAAAGTGGATTGCGCGAACAGAGTGTCATAAGCCCCTAAGGCTTGGGGAATTTGCAAGATCAGAAGCGAGACTACGAACAGGAACCAGAAGAGTGCGGCGGTGCCACGGGCACGCCGGAATACGATCCAGCCGCAGGCGATCGCGAGGAAATTGTGAAGAACCAGGATGAACTCGGAGACTCCGTTGCCCAGTCGACCGGTCCCGAAGGTCAGGTAGCCCAGCGCCTGAAGGGCCATGAGGACGACAAAGAGGACGGTGACGAATCTTGGGTTGTGAAGGCTTCGAAATCTGTCGAGGCTGCGGGGAGAAGTTATGTCGGCGGAGACAGGCGTCACCATCACTGTGGCCATGGGTCGGAGCCGGAGGTCGGCCGATAGGCAGAGAATCGGCGGGTGAGGGCTAGAACTTCAGAGTTAGGAAAACTCATTGGGGCGAGCGGGGGAATGAGCGATGACCTTGGTAATCATCGCCAGCTCTTACCGCGTTGCTGGGGTGACGGGTCAAACCTAGAATCAAAAAGGGTCTCTCCGCCCCTGGACCGCCGATGCCGGAAAACCCCAATCGTGTCGAAATCGCCCGCCGGGTTGAGAAGGCGGAGAAGCTCTTGCAAAAGGGCAAGACCGCCGAGGCACTGGCGGAATATCTGCTCGTCCTGCAGGATGATCCCCAAAACGACAATGTGCGGCAGATGGCTGCCGACCTGTGCCTTTCCTTGAACAAAGGAGCGCAGGCGGTGACGCTGCTCGGGGAACTGTTCGAACGGCAGATCGCCTCCATGGACGCGACTCGGGCCAGCCTGACGTACAAGAAGCTGGCACGGTACACCAACCCGACGTGGGAACAGAAAGTGCGGTTCGGGCAATTGCTGGAGCATTCCAACAAGAAGCTGGCGGTGGGTACGTTCGAGAATGCGCTTGAGGATCTGAGCAAGCAGGGCCGCAAAGAAGAATCGCTGCTGGTGTTGCGGCGAATCGTGGATCTGGAGCCGACGCAGCAGAACCATTTGCGGGTAGCGGAGTCGTCGGCGGATCTGGGGGAGCACGTGCTGGCGGCGCAGTTCTTCCTGAAGCTGGCGGACATCACGGTGACCACAGGCGGGAACGCAGCGCAGTGGTTCGAGCGGGCCTATACGGAGAATCCAACCGATGCCAAGAACGCAATTGCGTATGGCAAAAGTCTGCTGGGGCAGGGCGAAGCGGGCGCGGCTATCTTTATTTTTGAACCGCTGGTCCAGTCGGGAAATACTTCGATCGAATTGCGGGATTTGTATGCGCAGGCGCTGCTGGCGGCTGGGCGCTGCCTGGATTGCGAACCGCTGATCTGGCAGATGTTCGAACAGAATCCGGCGCGCATGCACCAGGTGGTGAACCTGATCGGGAAGATGGTGGATTCCGAACTGGATGTGGAGGCGGTAGCTCTGGCGCGCAAACTGGAGGTGTTCCAGCGCCGGCGCGGCGAGAGACGGTCATTTATTACAACGATCCAGGAAGTGGTGGCATCGCACCGCGCTTCGACGGAGATGATCGAGTTCCTGGCGGAACTTTTCAATGCCGCCAATCGGGAATCGGATTACGCTCAGGCCTTGCTGAAGTTGTTCGATCTTTATTGCGCGAAGCACGATTATCAGAAAGCGGGCGAATGCCTGGACCGGGCGGCGGAAGTGGATCCCTACGAGCCGGGACATCAGAAGCGGCTGGAAGCGTTGCGCGGCAAAATTGACGACCAGCGCTTCAACGTGATCGCATCGCGGTTCACGGCGGTGAAGAAAGCGGAACAGACGGTCAAGATCGAAGAACCAACGCTGGGTGCGGCTGCGCTCCAGGACCTGATGCTGCAAGCCGAGATTCTGGTGCAGTACGGTATGCGTTCCAAGGCAGTGGAACGCCTGCAGAGGATTCAGGAGCTATTTCCCAAGGAGGAAGAGCGCAATCAGGACTTGCAGCGGCTTTACATCGCGGCGGGAATGGCGCCGCAATATTCGGGTGCGCTGCCGCCGCAGTCTCCGGCCCCGAGCGTCCAACCTGCTGCGAGCACTCCGGCAGCTGTGGCTCCGGATGCGACCGATGTGAGCAGTCTGACGAAGGTGGCGGAGATTACACGCAAGCTTTACAGCCAGGGCAACGCGGAGAGCGTTTTGAAGACCGCGGCGAGCGAAATTGGTGGACATTGGCGGGCGGCACGCTGTATTGCCGCCATGCGGAAACCGGGGCTGTCGCCGTCGGGCGTGCAGGAATATCACGTGGACGGCTTGATCACGGGCAGTTCAGGTTCTCTGGTCAGCCTGGTGGAGACATTGCAGGATCTGGCGGTGGCGCGGGGTACGGTGACAATCAGCGATGGAGGGAATTGTCCCGGATTTGTGGGGGTGGCGGGGGGGGACGGGGGATTGCAGAACGAAACCGT
>JACXTT010005222.1_pt1 | contig 18949 bp, 13 predicted proteins | sample 9270951 | NCBI WGS metagenome assembly JACXTT01 (sample SAMN15532306, study PRJNA645909) | rock metagenome | isolation source: weathered quartz diorite | place: Puerto Rico | collected 2017-06-21 | reverse complement strand
GGCGGAGGGGGGCCGGGTAACACGGGGGCGGGCCCCCAACGCCCGCCAATCCGGTGACCCGGGTGGCGGGGCCTGGGCATACCTGCCAGGCGGGGTGACGGGGGGTGGGGCGGGTTCCAGGGCGCCACACGCTCACCCGCGCCTCATCCTTCTGGCGTGCGGCTCTCGGCCAAAAGCATGAGGCAATGGCGGCGGCGGCTTGCTACCTTGGGATGAAAGGCATCTGCAGACACTTTTGCCGGCGGCGTGCGCTGCCCTGATGCCCTGCAAGGCGGGCCGCGCCGCGGCCCGGATCCCGACCGGGTGGCAAGCGCATCTGCGGCCCGGGCCCGCTGCCAGACCGAGTCAATGCCGACCTACCTCATCGCCAGCAATGAAATGATGTGCCGTGTTTTGGCGCGTCGCCTGAACGCACTGGACGTGCCGCAGCCGATCACGTGGCGCACGCCGCAGTGGCTGCATGAATCAGCGTGCGCATCGACGCAGGCGTGGTCATCGGAGCCATCGCCGGACCCGGCGGATATTGCGCTGATCGATTGCAGCGCGCTGGAGGGTGACCCGCGTGCGTTGCTGGACCAGCTGCAGGCACGCCTGGCGCCACGGCGCTGGCTGGTGCTGTCCGATCGCCTCGATGCCTCGCTGATGCTGCATGCCGCGCTGCTTGGTGCCAGCGGGTGTCTCGCGCTGCCGGCACCGCTCGAACTGGTCTGCGCAGCCACCGCGCTGGTCTGGGCGGGCGGCCAGTGTTTTCCGCGCATGGCGCTGTCACTGACGGGCGCCAACGGGACGGGCGCCTCCCTCGTTTGAGCGAGCCGTCCTACATCCACCGGAGGAGTGCGCATCGCACCCGATCACCTATGCTTGATTCGCCCGGAGGCAGAAGCCAGCCCAGTTTGCAGGCAGGCCGCCCCGGGGAAGTAAGGGGGTCATATGGAGGCCGGACTGGAATTCCTCGTCGTTCGCGGCTTTGCTGTGCGCGAAGGCAGAGGCAAGTGGGCGTGCTGCTTCGAGATCAGGCTGGCTGCGAGCCTGGACGATGGTTGCCACGCGGGTGCCAATGAGGGCAGCGATGAGCCGCTGCTCTACCGCGGTGAACTGCACGGGCGTCAGTTTGACTGCGAGCTGGCCGCAGCCGACGCGGCCCGCGCGGCCGGCGAGCGCGAAGCGCGGCTGCGTGTGGAAAGCCTGAGGGCGCTGATCATTGCTCAGCATCGGCATCGCGTGCCGCCGCCACTCGTAGCCTGAGCCTGCAGGCATCCCGCGAGAATCATGCACAGTGGCACCCGGCGGCCTCGCCGGGTGCCACTGTGCCTTTGTCATTCCCTTCGTGATCGCGCAGCTAGTGTCCAGTTCCGTAGATGGCTTGCCAAAATGAAATCGTCCAGTTGGCTGTCAGGCTAGGCGCGAGGAGGCGCCATAGCCGTAGCTATGGCAACGACGCATGGCGGCCAACCGGTCGATTTCATGGCAAGGTATTTGCGGAACAGGACACTAGCCGGCGAGCCAAAAAAAAAGAAGCCCGCCGACCGGGGGACCATGCGGGCTTTGAAGGCGTGCGGGCCATACTGCCCGCCCACACGTCTCCTTGACGATAACCAATCAGCTCGCCCTCCTCCATCAACCAGAAGCACCATGCGCGCATATTTGCGGCTGAGTGCCCCTGAACTGCCTGAACCGTCCGCCTGTTTGTGCGCCGTCCAACAGACTGGCCCGAACCGCGCGCGCCAAGATCGCCATTACGGCCAATGGCAGCAAGTATCTGGCTCGGGTTCAGGGGGAGACGGAAAAATGACTGGTGTCAGCGCTCGGCCTGCCATATCGCACGTCAGGCACGCGCGCGGGCCCGGCATGGGCCATCCGTACCCGCTCATGAAACGGCATGGCAGGCGCGGAGGTCACTAGTGCACGGCGACACCAGGATGCGCGGGCGGGGCGGACCGGGGTTGCGCGGCGGCAATCCGGTGTGGTCGCACGTCAACTGCCATATCGACCTTTGGATCGAACTGCTGCACGGGCTGGACCTGCCGCCGGTCGCGGCACTGGCCTGCGCGGTGCGGCAGGACTTCGAGGCCGACCACTTCACGCAGTGCCGCTTTCCGGATGCCGACCTGGAGCGGCTGTACGGCCTCACCGTGCACGCGCTGGCGTTCTACGACTCGCTCGAGTCGCACGTGGCGGCACAGACCTCGCGCGGCCATATCGTCGTGATGGAGCTGGACAGCAGCCAGCTGCCGCCACCCCGCGGCGCGGGCTACCTGCGCCATTGCATGCCCACCTGCATTGCCATCGATGTGCTGATCCCCGAGGCCGGCGCGGTCGGCTACTACCACTCCGACGGCTACCACACCGCGACCGGCGAGGACTACGCCGCCATCATTCGCCTGGCACCAGGCGTGCGCAGTGCCGAGACGCTGCCCTTCATGCATGCCGACGTGGTCCGCCGCAACGGGCACCCGCACGCTGCCGAGACGCTGCTCGAGGCCTCGCTGGCATTGCTGCGCTTTCACCTGGGCAACCGTCCGCGCGAAAACCCCGTCACCCTGTTTCGCGCGGTGTTTCCCCAGCATCTCGAGCGGCTGATGGCGCGCGGCGAACCGGGCTTTCACCACTACGCGTCAGGCGTGCTGCGCCAGCTCGGCGCCAATTTCGAACTGCTGGCGCGCTACCTGCGCTGGCTGGTGCTGCACGGGCAGGAGGTGCCCGAGAAGGCGGCGCAAGCCTGCTACACCATGGCCTCGGAGGCGATGGTGATGCAGTTCCGCCTGATGCGCGCGGTCATCAGCCGCAAGCCGGACCGTTGCGAAGACTGCCTGGACCAGCTCGAAGCCTCATACCTGGCCAGCGTGCCGTTGCTGGCCGCGCATTTCGGCGAGTTCACGCCATGAGCCGGCAGATCGTGCCTGCAGCGGGCAACCCGTGGCTTGTGTGCCGCCTCTGGCGCGTGGCACAGAACCGGTTTGAACCGGCGCCGGGGGCAAGCCGGTGCATCCGCCTTTTGCACGATAGCCCGGATCTCATGCCGACAGCGGAGGGCATGCCATGTATCCAGCCTTGCGTGCCTGCCGTGGCTGATTAGCCCGGAGCTGCTTCCAGCCGCCGTGCTGCCTCGCCTCGTGCGGCGGCGGCAGACATCGCAGCCGCCGCGGCGCATGGTGCCTTTGTTAGCGCCCGCTTCACTCTCGCCTTTCGGTCCAACCTCCCGATGGATGACCGTTTCCCAGCCGTTCGCCTACTGTCGGAGCGCGCTGCCATGACGCTAAATAGAGGCACTGGCTTGCAAAGAGCGCCGCACCTGGGTCGGTGGCGTAGCCGGCCGGTTCTCGGGCAGCAGTCGTGCCGAGCCAGGCCGGCAGAGCGTTGTTCCCGGACACGGGATTGGACAGGGGGTACGAAAATGATTACGCATCGATCGGATCTGCATGTCAATCACCTGCTCAGCGCGCTGCCGCGCGGCGAGTGGGAGACGCTGGCGCAGCACTTCGAGCTGGTCCGTCTGCGCGCCGGCGAACTCCTGACTGATTCCGGCCAGCGCATCGTCCACGTCTATTTCCCGACCACTGCGGTGGTGTCGCTGCTGTCGCTGCTGGAGGACGGCGCGACGGTCGAGATCGCCGCGGTCGGCAACGAAGGGCTGGTCGGCATCCCCGTGGTCACCGGCGGCGACACCATGCCCAGCCGGGTGGAAGTGCGCAGCCCCGGCATGGCCTACCGCATTCCCGCGCGCCTGCTGCGCGGCGAGCTGCCGCGCCTGCCCACGCTGCAGCGCGTGACGCTGCTGTACGTGCAGGCCATGCTCACGCAGATTGCACAGACCGCGGCCTGCAACCGCCACCACTCCCTGAACAAGCAACTGTGCCGCTGGCTGCTGCTGGCCATCGACCGGCTCAGCTCCAACGAGCTGGTGATCACCCAGCAGGTCATCGCCAACATGCTCGGCGTGCGCCGCGAAGGCGTGACCGAAGCGGCCGGCAAGCTGGAAGACCTGGGCCTGATCCACCACAGCCGCGGCCATATCACCGTGCTTGACCGCTGCGGGCTGGAGAAGCATTCGTGCGAGTGCTACAAGCTCGTCAAGCGCGAGTATGACCGCCTGCTGCCCGCGCTGGCCAGCGCCTGAGCGATACGCTCCGGCGCGCGTGGCCTGCGAAGCGCGGCGTGCATACGCCGCGCCGATCCCATTTGAGGAGCTGTAGTCGTGAGCAGACTGTCATATGCCGGTGGCCCGGCTGAGAGCGCCACCCCGCGCCGTGAGGCCCAGCCGGGCGTCACGCAGGCGCGCGCGCTGATGGACCACCTCGGCTGGATCGCCGCGGCTGGCGTGGCCGGTGCGGCCGCAGGCTTGCTGGTGGCGCTGTCGGCGCCGCCGCAGTATCGCGCGCAGGCCCTGGTGCAGGTAGAGGGGCGCGATGGCGGCATGCGCAGCGTCGCCCAGATGCAGGGACCGGCGGCCTTCGACGCGGGCCTGCTCAAAAGCCGCGCCGTGGTCGGTCCGGTGGTGGAACGGCTGCGGCTCGATATCACCGCGCAGCCGCTGCGTGCGCCGCTGGTGGGCGCGCTGGTCCAGCGCTTTTCCACACCCGGCCAGCCGCGCGGCACCTGGCCCGCCAGCCTGGGCTATGCCTGGGGGGGCGAGCGCCTGGTGATCGCCAGCATGACGGTGCCCGAGGCGCTGGTAGACCAGCCGCTCACCCTCGAGGTGCGCGGCGAGGGCCGCTATCGCCTGATGCAGCAGGACACTTTGCTGCTAGAAGGGCAGGCCGGCGAGACCGCGATGGCCAACGGCATTGTGCTGCGCGTGGACAAGATCGAGGCCGCGCCCGGTACGCGCTTCCAGCTCACGCGGCACGACCTGGCCCGCACCGCCGAGTCCGTGCGCCGCGGGCTCACGGTGGAAAGCGAACGCAGCGAAACCCCGGCGAGCCTGGGTGGCGCGGCCGACCCCCTGACCGCGCCGGGCGGCACCGTGCGCGTGAGCTGGCAATACCCGGACCGCCAGCTTGCCGCCCAACTCGTCAACGGGGTGACGCGCGCCTATATCGACGGCCAGACCGACAAGCGCCGCCAGGACGCGGCCGGCACGCTCGCGTTCCTGTCAGGCGAGCTGCCGCGCGTGCAGAGGGAACTCACGCGCGCCGAAGAGGCGCTCACGCGCTACCGCGCGCGCACGGGTTCGCTCCAGCCCAGCCGCGACGCGCAGTCGTTCCTGAGCAACAGCATGGAGTACCAGCGCCAGATTGCAGCGCTCAAGCTTGAGCGCACGCGGCTGCTGCAGCGCTTCACGCCCGAGGCCAACGAGGTCCGCACCGTCGACAGCCAGATCCAGCAGATGACTCGCGAGCGCGCGGAGATCGACGCGCGCATGCAGACCTTGTCGGCCTCCGAGCGCGAATCGGTGGCGCTCACGCGTGACGTTAAGGTGGCCGAAGACATGTACATGTCCCTGCGCAGCAAGGTCGAGCAGCTGTCGCTGATGCTGTCCGACAGCTCCACCCAGATGCGCGTGGTCGATGCCGCAATCGCGCCGGTCACACCGGTCGGTTTCGGCGCGTGGCCGTTCGCGTCCGGCGGCGCCTTGCTCGGCCTGTGCCTGGGTGTGGCCGCGGTCAACCTGCGCCAGCGCATGCGCCCGTCGGTAGCCAGCGCCGCCGATGCGGAAGAGCGCCTGGGCATGGCCATGCTGGGCGATATCGCCTTCAGCAACGAGCAGACCGAGCTGGAACGGCTGGTCGACGCCAAGCGCCGCCTGGGCATCGCCTCCGGCTTTGTGCTGCCGCCCCATGTGCGCCTGGGCTGGCCCGAGCCTGACACCAGCGTGATCGACGCCGCCACGGCCGCCGCCCCCGAGGACGAGCGCGCGCGCGCCGAACGGCTGATGCGCCAGGGCCTGCACGACCAGTTCCTGCTGGCGCGGCGCGCCCCGCATTCGCTCGCCGTGGAAGGCCTGCGCACGCTGCGGGCGGCGCTGCATTTCGCGTTGCGCGATGCGCCCAACTGCGTGGTCGCGGTGACCAGCCCCGCCGCCGCCGCCGGCAAGACCTTCGCCGCGGTCAACCTGGCGGTGCTGTTCGCTGAAGCCGGCCAGCGCGTGCTGCTTGTCGACGCGGACCTGCGCCGCGGCCGCGTGGCGGACTGGTTCGACCTGCCTGCCGAGCCGGGGCTGGCAGAAGTGCTTGCGGGCCGCAGCGCGATCGCCGACGCGGTCAAGCCGAGCGTGGTCAACGGACTGTTCCTGCTCAGCCGCGGCGCGGTGCCGGCCAATCCGTCCGAGCTGCTGATGCTGCCCGCGCTGGCTGAATCCCTGCGGCTGTGCGCGGGGCGTTTCGACCTGGTGCTGGTGGACACGCCGCCAGTGATGGCGGTGGCCGATGCCACGCTGGTGGCCAACCTGGCCGGTTCCACTCTGGTGGTGGTGCGTGCCGATGTCACGGCGACGGCGCAGGTCGACGAAACCCTCAAGCGCCTGGCGCATGCCAATGCGCGGCTGGCCGGCGGCATCCTCAACGGTGTCATGCCCCGGCGCAGCAACCGGGCGGACTTCAACACCATCAATCCCTATCTGGGCATGCCCCTGCCGCCGCCGCAGCTCAGGCATCCGGCGCTGGCAAAGTCAGAAGCGCCCGGGCAATCCTGAGCGGCAGGACGCCGGCCGTACCCATTTCTGCGTGCAGTCCGTTAGTGTCCTGCCGCAGGAATGGGCCGCGGCGGCACGCGATGGCGTGCGAGTCAGGTCAGCGGGCCACGCGAGGCCGCTATGGCGCGAGCAGGATATGGGCACCAACGACGTTGTTTGCAGCATCGGCACCGGCGCCCACCTTGATGGTGTAGTTGCCACCGGTCAGGTCCGTCGTGATCGAGTTGCTCATGAACGTGGCTGCGTTGATGATGCCGACCACCGATCTGGAGCCGAAGTTCTTGTGCGGATAGGAAAGCTTGTTGCCTGAGAAGCTGGCAACCCCGGCCCTGATATTGGGAAAATCGTCGCGGTAGTCAGGCCCGTGCGTGCTGATGAAGGTGTTGTTCTCGATCACGACGCTTGCCCCCGCGTCGGCCGCCTGGAGCCCGACACCACTGCTCCTGATGGTGTTTCCCCTGACGATCGTATTCACTGCCTTCATGTCGCCAATGCCTTCCGAGAAAGAGGGATAAACACCGCCGTCGATGGTATCGATGTGATTGTTTTCAATGACGGATCCGGGCGCCGACAGGATGATCACGTAAGGATGCTTGTTCCCGGCCCGGCCGACGAATTCCGAATTCCGGATGGTGACGTTCTCGGTGTTCCGGCCATTGTCGCCGCCGACGAACTGCGAGCCTTTGTTATTCACGAAGCGGCAGGCATCGAAGACCATGTCTCCGGTTCTTGCGGTCACGCCGTCGGCCGGCGTTCCGTCTGGCTCGATATCCACCCCGGCGGCGGGCGCGTGGGTAGGGTAGGCCCCGTCGGTCAGGCCCGTGTTGCGGAATGAGGAGTTGGTGATCCGGAAGGATCTTGCCTGCATGATGCTCATGCCTTGACGGGCATTGTTGTACGAATCCACCGCGTGGATGGTGCCATTGAGATCGGCGGTGAAGTCGCCGCCGATGAACAGGCCATCGCAGGCAAAGTGATGGATCTTCAGGTGGCTGAGCTCATAGTTGGAGCTCGCGTTGGTCTGGATGCCAAAAGACGGTGTCTCACTCAGGGGCTTGCCATTCGGCGAGGGCGGCCGCGACAGCTTGTCAACGTTGCCGTTGAGCTCCAGGCCCGAGATCCTGAAGTTGCTGGCGTTCCTGATCTCGAACCCGAGCTGGTGCCTGGCGGAATACCATGATCGGCCAGAGAAGTGGTCGTTGGTGATGGTGAAGTTCCCCTTGAAGGAAACCACGGCCCCGGTGCAGCCGATCAGGCTGAAGTTGCTGGCTTTCAGCAGCCGGATATTCTGGTTGTGATTCGCCCAGGGACCGCGGGTGACGGCGTAGCGATCGATGTAGTAGGTGCCCTTGGGGAAATATACGATCTGCCGCCTGGTAAACCGTTGATTGGAAATATCCGCCGCCATCATCTGGAAGGCCAGATATTCATCCGTGGCGCCATCTCCCCTGGCCCCGTAGGAGGTGATGGACCTCACGGTGGCGCCGGGATAGGCCTGTTTCTCGGCGCTCAGGAGCGGGCAGGGATCCGGGCGTCCGGAGGGCTCCGTGGCCGCGGCGTCTGCCGCGCCTGCGCCCGATGGGTTGCCGGAACCTTGCCGGGTTTCATTCGCGCTCCCGGTTGTCGCCCCGGATCCGGTCTGCGCGTAGCTCGGCAGCAGCAGGAACGAAGAACAGGCGACTGCGGAGACGGACGGCCAGAGGCGCTTCGACCTCGTTCGCTTGTGCGGAGCAGACATCATGTCCCCCTGAGTGGCTGCTGGCTGACCCGGCGGTATTTGCCAGTAGCTGTCACGACTTCACATGGCAAGCCCTCCGGTCCGGCAGCGGACGGAGGGCTTGCATGCCGGCGATAGTCCGGAGTCCTACGGTATTTCTGCTTCCTTGGTCGTGGTCAATGCCGGCTGACCTTCCTCAGGCCCGTTTTGGCGGCTTCGCGCTGTACTCGCCAAGGTAACGGTATTTGCCGAAGTAGTAATGCGCCCGGTACCAGCGCCCCTCGATGCGCAGCCCGTTGAGCAGCACACCCTTGACGTCCGCCCCGCTCTGCTTGAGGGCCCGATAGGATGCCTGCAGTTCGTTCACGGTGGTTTTCTCGGCGAGCGCCACCAGGAAGACTGCCGCTGCCTTGCCGGCCAGGATGCCGGCGTCGGTGGCGGCCAGGATGGGCGGGGTGTCGATCAGGACCAGGTCGTAGCGCTTGGAGAGCGTGTCGAGCAAGGTCTCCATGGCGGGGCTGAGCAGGACATCCGCCGCATGCGGCGGCTCGCTTCCCGTCGAAATGAAGTCCAGGCCAGGCGCGACCTCTCTTTGCACGACCTGTTCGAACGGCGCGCCCAGCAGCAGTTCGGTGAGCCCGGGCGTACGCTGGGCGCCGAAGCGGCGTTGCAGCGATCCGCGCCGCAGGTCGGCGTCAATCAGCAGCACGCGCCGGCCGCTGGCGGCGATCACCGAGAAGTTCGCGCAGATAAAGGACTTGCCGACACCGGGCGCGGGACCCGTGATGACCACAGTCCGGTTCTTGTTGCCGGCCAGCGCGAACTGCAGGGCGGTACGGAAACTGCGCAGCGTCTCCACGGCGGGATCGTCCGGCTGCTCGCGTACCAGCAAGCCGCCACCGTTTGCGGCGTCCTGCGTCTGCGCCTCCTGCGGGGCGAAGGGGATCGTGGTGTAGACCACCAGGCCCGTCCTGCGCTCGATCTCGTCCGCGTCCGCAACGCCGCCGTTGAAGGCATGGCGCAGCACCACCGCCGCCAGGCCGGCGATGAGGCCGAGCACGAGCGCCAGCGCGGTAATCACCTCGCGGTTCGGGCGGATCGGGCCGATCGGCACTTCCGCCGCGTCGACCAGGCGCGAGTTGCCCACCTTGCTGGCTTTCATCAGCCTGAGCTGCTGCACGTCGTTCAGCAGGGACTGCAGCATTTCGGTGCTGACCTTCACGTCGCGCATCAGGCGCAGCACGTTCTGCTCGACGTCAGGCAGCTTCTGGATGCGGCCCGACAGGCCATTGATCTGGGCGTTGACGCTGGCGATCTGGCTGTCGATCAGGGCAATGACAGGATGGTTGGGCATGAAGCGTGAGTCCAGCTCCTGCCGCTTCTGCCGAAGCTCTTGCAGCTTGGTCTGGAGCTGGACCGACTGGTTCAGCATCAGCCTGGATTCCTCGGTCAGGTCGACCGTGCCGCGCTGGTTGCGCATGGCGTTGTAGCGGTTCTCGGAGGTCTCGACCTGCTGCTTGAGCTGAGGCATCTGCTGTTCCAGGAAGGCCAGCGACTTCTCCGCTTCGGCAGCCTTGCGCAGCACGTTCTGCTCGACATAGGCGTTGCCGATCTCGTTGAGCGTGGCCGCCACCATCGCAGGGTTGTCGCCTTCCAGCGAGATGCCGATCACGCCGCTTTGCCTGCCGCGCTCGGTGATCACGAGCCTGCCCTGCAAGCGTGCGATGGCGGTGCTGCGTGGCAGCCGGCGCAGCTCGAACCTGGCGCCGGGGCGTGCGTCGAGCTCGCCGACCAGCAGGCGGACGGCGCCGGCCGGCGTGGCGATCGACAGGGGCGCGCCGACCTTGCCGCTGGCCCTGGCGTCACCGCCATTGAACGACACCGAGTAGCCACCGTTGCCAGTTGCGGTCAGGTCGATCCTGCGGTCTTCCATCGACGCCGGCACGTCCAGCTCCTTGACGGCGATCGATTCGCTTCCCCAGACGTAGCCACCCCAGCCGAACAGGCCCGGGTTGGACAGTTCCCGCTTGAAGTGCGCGACGGTCCCCCCGATCAACGGAAAGTAGCGCGGCTGCGCCTCGACATCGAGATGCAGGGATGCCACGGCCTTGCCCACCACCATGCGCGAACGCAGCAGCTCCATTTCCGCCGTAGGCGCCGGCTTGATGTCCAGCGCCGGCGATGTCGACGTGGACAGCTTGCTTGCACTGCCGCCAGCCGGACCATTGCTCTCCTCCACCTGGACCACGATGTCGGTGCGGTAGACCGGCGAGGCGACCATGGCGTAGAGCAGACCCAGCGCGACGACGAAGATGGCGGTGCCGAGGAACGTCCAGCGGTAGCGGACCAGAATGTCGAGGTAGGCGGTCATGTCGACAGACTTGTCCGGGTCTGCCGCTTCCTCGATCGCGTCATCTTGTTTGGTTATCGTTCTCATGTCGCCTCCCTCTGGCTGTCAATCGACGCAATGGCGTGTTCCTGTTCCAGTTGTGACGACCAGGACAAGATTCCCTGCTTGATCATCTCCAGGACAATGCCGAACATCTGCTGCGAACTGCCGTATGGGTCGGGCACGTCGAGATCCATGCCTTCGCAAAGCCGGAACGTCTTGCCGCGCGACTGCGGGAAGCGCTGTTCGAGCGCTTCCCGCTGGAGGCTCTCCATGACCAGTACCAGGTCGGCGGATTCCACCAGGACACTATCGACGGCGCGCGCCCGGTGGCCGGCGAGGTCGCAGCCCTCGTGGGCCAGCAAGCGCACGGCGCGCGGATCGGCCGCGGCGCCGACAGGCGGCGCGAGTCCGGCCGAAGTCACTTCGAAACCGGGCAGGGCGCGGTTGAGCAGCACTGCCGCCATCGGGCTGCGGCAGATATTGCCGAGGCAGACGACGAGGATGGTTCTGGGCATGCCGGTTTCACTCACTTGATCCCTGCCGCAGTGCCGAGCAGCGACGTGGACGGCAGCACCAGGTTCATCACGCGGCTCCAGCGAACCAGGTCGCGGGCGTCAACATAGACCACGTCTTTCGGCTCCAGCTCAAAGCCTTCGGCAATGGCCAGCGCCGCCGGCGAGGTGCCGTCCAGGTGGAACACCGAGGGTTCGCCGTTCGACGCCTTGCGGATGACGAAGATCTGCTCCGCGTTGGCTGTGCCCGGGTTCACGCCGCCTGCGTCACCCAGTGCCTCGTTCAGCGTCATGCGGCCATTGCGCATCAGCAGCGATGTCGGTCTCGCCACTTCGCCGGTCACGAAGATCTTGTTGTCCTCGCGCTGTTCCACGCGCACGATGTCACCGGAGCGCAGCATGATGCGGGCCGGATCGACGCCCCTGGCCAGCAGGGCCGGGATATTGACGTACCAGCTGCGCTCACCGCGCGTCACGCGTATGCGGCTGTTGTCGCCGGTCAGGTTCAGCACGCCGCCGGCACGGTTGAGCGCTTCGACCAGCGTCATCGGCGCATCGTCGATGGCGAGCATGCCGGGCGTGCGCACTTCGCCGTCGACATAGACGCGCTGGCTGCGGAAGCCCAGCACACGCACCGTCATCTGTGGATTGCGCACCACGCGGGAGAGGATGCGGGCGGTTTCGTCGCGCACCTGGTTGGCGGTCTTGCCAGCGACCTTGAGCGAGCCGGCATAGGGAAACTGGATGTCTCCCTGTGCGCTCACCACGTAGCCGGGCAGGTTGGAGCCACCGGTCGACGCGGGAATTTCGTAGCTCGCGCCGGGGCTATAGGTCTGGGTCGGGAAGACCAGCTCCGGGTGGTCCCAGACCACCACTGAAATGATGTCGCCCGGGCCGATCCGGTAAGGCTGCGCCGGGGCGTACAGCTGTTCGACGCGCTCGTTCGCGGGCTTGACCTTGTGGCGCAGTTCGCGCACGAGGTCAAGCGTGATCGGCGTCACGGTGGGCGTTGCGTCGGGTCCGACCGCCTTGACCGGTGCCTTGCTGTCGAAAACCATGCCAGGGGAGACGGCGCATGCCGTCAGCAGCGCGCTGGCCAGGAGGGGCAGCAGGGACGCCGCCGCGCCGCGGCGCTTCGGCTGGTTGGGGCGCTGGATGGCACAGTTGTAAATTGATTTCACGGCGATCTCCTCGCGAAGCGGGCAGGCAACCACGCCGGTACTTCACCCACGATGCACTGATCGTAGGAATGCCGGCTGAAAGTCTCGGTGCGCTGACACACATTGCTTTCAAGCGAGAGCCCCGACCACGGCTAGGACCGGAAACAACAGGGCACGGATGGAGGTTCCCCTCCTCCATCGGGATGAGACGGCCATCTGGACGATGGTGCCACCCCGGCCAAGCTGTAGTCTGCGGGAACACACGGCCGGCACGGCCGCATGTCTGGTCAGCGAATCGAGCATAGGCGATGGCCGTGGGGGCAGCCCTGACGGGGCGCCCCGCAGTGTGCGGGGGGCAACAGTGAGCGCAGTTGCTGGGGGGCAGAATATTTAGAATCGGTGCAAGCGCCCGGCCAACCGGGTGGCAGCGCCAGGCGCAGCCGCGGCAACTGAGGTTCAGTGCCAGGATGCGTCATCAGAACGAAGCGAATGTGGTCCTGGCAAGGCGCGCGGCCCCGGACAGCAACAGTTGTACGGCAGGACCGCGCGACGACGCCAGCGTGATTTTGATAGGGGTTCCAACGAAGACCGGCAAGACTGGCAGGTGCGCGCGGCACATCCGGCGGCCCTGCCGGCAACGATTTTTCCGATCTTCTTTCCGGAGAGACCTGGCATGCAAATGCAGATCGCCCGCAATGTATTCTGGCTGGTCTTCGAGCGTGGCCTGCAGGTGGTGTTCGGCATCGTGAGCGTGGCCATGATCGCACGCGCGGTCGGCCCCGAAGGCTTTGCCGAGTTCCAGTATGCTCAGTCGCTGGTGCTGATTGCATCAGCGGTCGCCCTGATCTGTGGCAATGAAGTGGTCATCCCGCGCCTGGTTGCGGACCAGGCACCGGCCGCGCAACACCGGCTGCTGGCCCATGTATTCGGGCTGCGCGAGATTGCCGCCGTGGTGGGCTACCTGCTGCTGGTGGTGGTCGTGGCAATGACGGAAGACGACGAGATCATTGTCGTGATCGTCTTCATCTCTGGCATCCCCATGCTGTTCCGCGAACCCTTCGGCGCGGTCCGGACATGGCTGCAGGCGCGTACCGACAGCCGCCCGGCCGTGATTTTCAGCATGGTCGGCCTCGCCTTCCGGATGATTGCGGTCTCTGCGCTCTACCTGGCAGGCACGGACTCCGCGCCGGCCTTTGCCTGGGTGGTCGCCGTGGAAGCCCTCTTGGCTGCCGTGCTGCACGCCCGCTACTACCGCAAGCGCAGCCCCCGTGTGGCGGTCGAACTTGACTGGTCGCTTGCCAGGACGCTGTTGCGCGACGGCACGGTGTTCTGGGCGGGCTTGATCCTGATGCTTAGCGCAAAGCGCATCGATCAGCTCCTGCTCAAGCCGCACATTTCGCTGTTCGAGCTTGGCGGCTATGCGGCCTCCATGCAGGTTCTGGACAACTTCATGATGCTCAGCGCGATCATCGCCAGCTCGGTGGCGCCATTGATGATCTACGCGCAGCCGACCACGGCGCTGGTACGGCGCAATGTGCTGTACGTCGTCGCCGGCATGGTCGTCATGGGGGTGGCGGGAGGCGCGGTGCTCGCCTACTGCGCGCCCTGGATCATCGCCCTGATCTATGGCGACCACTACGAGGCGGCGGCGGACCTGTTGCGGTGGTCGGCGATGGCCTCCGGGCTCGTGTTCGCCGATGCCGGGTTGTCGCTTCTTGTGCTTTACCTGCGCAAGCCGGCCTGGCTTCTTGAGAAATGGCTGCTGGTACTTGGCACCATGGTTATGGTCGATCTCATCGCCATTCCGTCGTACGGTGCCTACGGCGCCGTGCTCGGTTATTTCGCGGGCAATATCGTGGCCGTGGGCGCCGGCATCGGCTTTTTCCTCCGAACCCGCGAGCCTTCGGCAATGGAGCAGGCAGCATGACTTCACGTCCAACAGTCTGTTTTCTGGTCGGCACACTGGATCTGCTCGCGGGCGCAGAACGAGTCACCACGGTCGTCGCCAACGGACTGGCGCGGCGAGGCTGGCAAGTACGGATCCTCAGCCTCTGCAGTCAGGTCAGCCAGTTCGCACTCCACGAGGCCATCCAGATCGATGCGCTCTACACCACGCGGCCGTCATTCAAGTCGAAATACCCCGCGACGGTACTGGCAATCAGGCGCTACGTGGCTGACTATGGCATTGACGTCCTGATCGGCGTGGACACCATGTTGGCATTGTTCTCGCTGCCTGCCTGCCTCGGCTTGCCGGTACGGCAGATCGCATGGGAACACTGCCATTTCGACCAGGACCTGGGCCGACGCAGCCGTCGGCTGGCGCGGGGACTGGCGGCGCGATACTTCGAGCGGGTGGTGGTACTGACCGAGCGCGACCGGGCCCGCTGGCATGTCGGCACCAAGCCCGCACGCGCGGTCGAAGTCATTCCGAATCCTCTGCCCTTTGATCTGTCTGAGCCCGACTGCCTGCCCCGCCCGAAAACCGTCCTCGCGGTTGGCCGCCTGACCGAGGCAAAAGGCTTCGACATCCTGCTTCGCGCCTGGAAGCAAGTGGTGGCGGCAGCGCCGGGATGGAAGCTGAGGATCGTGGGCGAAGGGGAATGCCGAGCCGAACTGGAGCATCTTGGCGCCCAACTGGGACTGCACGATTCGGTCAGCCTGCCCGGGGCAACCAGCCAGATTGCGGCGCAATACCGCGACGCAGGAATCTTCTGCCTGAGTTCGCGCTATGAAGGCTTCGGCATGGTGCTGATCGAAGCCATGGCCTTTGGCTTGCCGGTGGTGTCGACGGACTGTGAAACGGGGCCTCGCGAGATCTTGCGCGATGGCTTCAATGCGCTGCTGGTACCGGTAAACGATAGCAACGCGTTGGCGGATCGGATGCTGCGCCTGATCTCGGACGAGAGTATGCAAAAGCGTCTGGCGCAGGGCGGGGTGGTGACGGCACAAGGCTACGCGGGCCACTCGATTCTGGCACGCTGGGAAGACTTGCTGCTTGCTGTCCATTCGACCCGTGCCGAGGTCGTCGAGATCATGAGTTGAAGCGGCGCCCTGGATCTGTTGCGTTCTATTGAGAGTATTTCGATCATGGTCTTTGCAACTTCGGCATGGCATGTGATAAGTGCGTCTATCGTGCTTTTGGTTGGCATGGTCATCGCTTTGGCAGCAGGGCGAAAGTTCGGTATGACGACACCAGGAAGAGTTCTGTTCCTATATGTCTGGCACAGCGTATTCTGCGTCCTCTACGCGAATGTTGTGCTGGAGAGTGGTGGGGACGCGCTGGATTACTACCAGCTCTCGCTGCAGCCGTATCCCGAGTTTTCGGTTGGCACCGAGAGTGTGAGCTACTTCGCTCACTTGTTTTCCTCTATGCTCGGCTTCTCGTTCCTGGGCGTCTCCTTTGTATTCAATATTTTTGGCGCTTTAGGACTACTGGCCTTTGACTCCGCGCTACGTTCTGTAGTCGATGGGAACGGCGTGAGAGTCCGGTGGTTGAGTACGCTGATCGTCCTGCTGCCTTCAGTCAGCTTCTGGAGTGCGGCAATCGGCAAGGATTCCATCGCCTTCATGGCTGCTAGCCTGGCGCTTTGGGCAAGCCTGTCCATGCCGCGCCGATTCGGCGTGATGGTGCTTGCGGCGGCATCGATGTTTGTCGTGAGGCCGCATATGGCGGGGCTGCTGATCGTAGCGATAGCGGCGTCACAGATCATCTCCTCACGGATATCTCTGGCATGGCGCCTGGGGCTTGCAGCCGTTGCCTTGGGCTCCGCGGCCATCGTCGTGCCGTTTGCCTTGGACTATGCCGGCCTCGGCGACGCGGGCACGGCATCGGATATCGGGCAATACATCGAAAGCCGTCAGAGTTATAACCGGGAAGGCGGTGGCGGCATCAATATCGCGGAGTTGTCATTGCCAATGCAATTGTTTGCCTTCCTGTTTCGTCCCTTGCCGTTCGAGGCAGTCAACGGATTCGCCCTGGCCGCTTCGGTTGAAAATGCGATTCTGCTGGCGCTCTTCGCAGCCGGAGCCTGGGGCATGCTGAGAAAGGGCGGCGGACATGCTTTGCCAAACCGGGCATTCCTGTGGATATATTGCTGCAGCGCATGGCTGCTGTTGGCAATGGTGACGGCAAATCTGGGTATCTCGCTGCGCCAGAAGTGGATGTTCCTGCCGATGCTGCTGTGTATCTTGATCTGCTATGTCGGCAAGGCGCGCAGCAGGTAATAAGAGATAACAAGCCCGTGAGCGTTCCGCTGTTTGCATCCTGGTTGGGGCACGTGGCAGAGCCCCCGGTCCGGTTCTGGTCCCGCTATGTGGCTTCGCGTACAGATGGAACTGGCGGGAGCGGATGAGACTTCCCTGGTCAGGCATTTCAGTCACGGGGGGGCAGATGAGGGCTATCCAACGACTTGGGGCGAGCGCCGCCGCAGCGCTGCTGGTGGTGGCCGCTATGGCTGCTGTGCCTGTGACAGCGTGGGCATCAGGTTCACGCGCTGCGGCCGCGGCGCCCTCAGCAGGCGGCGACTGCCCACTGCTGGCACTCGAACAGCAGCGATATCCCAAGGCCACGGTCAAATCCGCTCTTGCGTATGGTCTTAAAGGCGACGGTGCGACGGACGAATACAACGCCTTGCAGAAAATAGCGGCCGATATCTCGAATAAGAAATTCGCTCAACGCATGATCGTCTATTTTCCTCCCGGAACCTACTATATCAACCGTTTCGTCAGGGAATCCGGCGAGGGCGCGAACAGAAATAAACACATCAAATATACCAATGCCAGCAACTTCAGTCTGATTGGCTGTACCGGCGCCATTATTTCTGTCAAAGGCGACTTCCGCATGGCCAATGACACGAATCGGGGGAGCCGATGGTGGTACAGCCACACCCAGCAGTTGAATCCTTTCAGTCTGGAGGGGGCCGAAAATTTCAGGGTCTCTGGATTTGAGATAAACGGAAATCTCGACAAGATGACGCGCCAGGCTCCTGCGGACGGCAAGGGCCTTGCAGAATCCGACTCCTATGGGATGCTGACTTCCGCAGCCAGGAACTACGAGGTCAGCCATATGAAGATCCATCACTTCGCCTCCGACGGGATCCTGGTGGGGGCGAGCCACACTGCCGATGATGGCGGCGTCTACGACAACATCGAGGTGTACAACAATGCGCGTCAGGGCGTGAGTGTCATCCAGGCTGTCAATCTGAAGTTCACCAACTCCACCTTCCGGGACACCGGCTTTACCGATGGTGCTTATCCCCATCACGCCCCGTCAGCGGGAGTGGATATCGAGCCCAACTGGACGCCGGCCAATGGTGCTTCGGCAAAGACCGGGAACATCGTTTTTGAGAACTGCCGCTTCAGGAACAACCGCGGCTCTCAGTTCGTGACCGGGGGTAACGGGCAGACCGTCGAAAATGTTCGCATCAGCAACTCCGAGATCATCGGCCGGGTCGGTGGATTCCCGTTCGTGGTGATCATGTCCGTTCCCGGTGGGGTCATTGAAAACAACCATATCGATACCGCCACCGGAGGAATCTACCCATTCTTTGAAGACGAGATCGGTTCCATCCAAAGGGTGAATACCATCGTTCGGGGAAACACTATCGCCAGTTCCGGTGTCGGCCTTATCGCCGCGGATATGGATGCAAAAGTGGTGGTGGAAAACAACACCTTTATCAGCAATCACGATCCTGGTTTCGATAACTACTTCCCTCACATCACGCGAGGAGTCGTGCGCTTTGCTGGCAACAAGATCAACTTCAACACCAAGAATTTCGGCAAGAGATTCGTGATCTCCCTGATCCGGGTTCCGGATTTCAGGAACAATACGTTCACCACCAACCGCACCGACGGAAACTACTTCATTGGCGTGGGCCCGGGAGCCCATCGCGCGGACAACATAGTTTCTGATCATATTCAGATCGGTCAATAGACCCACCACCCTGAGCTGTCCGTTAAGAGCGGTTGTGGCGAGCATCATCGAATGGCCCGCTGGGGACGCTGGCCCATTGAAGTACGTCCTGCCAGCTTTTCCTTATGGCATGAAGCGCTGCGCGTTCGCTACGCGCATTCGGTCTTTCGTACGCCAAGCCACGAAGCCTCGCGCACAGCGCGCCGCCTGCCCCCGATAATTCTTCAAATAAGTCCACTATCCCGTGCCGCCGCTTTCGGGCGCACGCACCCAGGAGATCATGGCCATGGACCTCAGTCACGCACAAGTCGCCATCATCGGCCTTGGTTACGTCGGCTTGCCTCTTGCGGTGGAGTTTGGCAAGCATCGGCCCGTCGTCGGCTTCGATGTCAATGCCGTGCGCATCGACGAGCTCCGCGGCGGACGGGATGCCACACTGGAGGCCAGCCCGGATGACCTGCGCAGCGCACACCACCTGCGTTACAGCAGCGACCCCGTGGACCTAAGGGACTGCCAGGTCTTTATCATTACCGTACCCACGCCGGTGGACAAGGCCAAGCGCCCGGACCTGACACCGCTGATCCTGGCGAGCGAGACAGTGGGCCGCGCAATGACGCCAGGCGCCG
>JACXTT010005221.1_pt1 | contig 18958 bp, 20 predicted proteins | sample 9270951 | NCBI WGS metagenome assembly JACXTT01 (sample SAMN15532306, study PRJNA645909) | rock metagenome | isolation source: weathered quartz diorite | place: Puerto Rico | collected 2017-06-21 | reverse complement strand
TATCGCCTTTGTTCCAGTAGATTTCGTGCCACGGTCTCAGACCGCTAGATTCCAAGAACGCTTCGTAACCGCTTTCTTGGCGTTCTTCGCTATTGCCTTTCGCTTGAATTTTGCTGCTGTACCTCATGTATCCGACGCACGCCGGATCGAGTTGCTTCGTGAATGAACGTCCCATAGGATTGCCCTTTCCAGTAAGATGAGATTGTCTCATAAACAAAAAATCTGGCAACACCTATATGGATGCAAAAACTTTCGCCTTTGTCAGCCTCGGTTGCCCGAAGGCCACCGTCGATTCCGAACGCATGCTTGGCAAGCTCGCGCTGGACGGCTATACCCTCGTCGCCGACCCCGACGGCGCCGACGTCGTCGTCGTCAACACCTGCGGCTTCATCGAGCCCGCTCGCCAGGAATCGCTCGGCGTCATCCGCGAGATGCTCGCCCTCAAGGACACGGGGCGCGTCGGCTCCGTCGTCGTCGCCGGCTGCCTGGCTGAACGCAAGCACGACGAGCTGCTCAAGGAAGTCCCCGGCATCGATCAGATCGTCGGCGTCTTTGGCCGCGAGGAGATCGCCCAAGTCGTCGATCGCGCCGTCGCCCACCAGTCCGAGCAGCGTTCGCTGTTTCGGCCTGCGCCGGTGCGCGCCCTCGAAGACACCGCGCGCTTGCGCATCACCCCCCGGCATTACGCCTACCTCAAAATCTCCGAAGGCTGCGACCGCACCTGCACCTTCTGCGCCATCCCCGGCATGCGCGGCAAACACGTCACCAAGCCAATCGAGGAAGTCATCCGCGAAGCGAAGGAGTTGGCGGCCGACGGCGTGCGCGAACTCATCCTCGTCGCTCAGGACACCACCTACTATGGGCTCGACCTGTACGGCAAAGTCCGGCTCGCCGAATTGCTGCGCGAGCTCGACCAGATCGACGGCATCGAATGGATTCGCGTCCTCTATCTCTACCCGATCTTTTTCAGCGACGAGCTGATCGAAACCCTGGCGACCGCGAAGAGAATCATCCCGTACCTCGACATGCCGTTGCAGCACATCAACGACCGCACGCTGAAGCGTATGCAGCGGCGCGTCCGACGCCAGGATATCGAGGAGCTGCTGGCAAAACTGCGAAAATCGATCGCCAACCTGACGATGCGCACCACCTTCATCGTCGGCTTCCCCGGCGAGACCGACGCGGAGTTCGAGGAACTGGCCGACTTCGTGCGTGGCGCCAGGTTCGAGCGCTGCGGCGTCTTCACGTATTCCTATGAGCCCGGCACGCCGGCCGTCAAACTCGACGGCCATCTGCCCGAGGAAATCAAAGAGGAACGCCGGGCGCGCCTGATGAAAACGCAGCAATCGATCGCCCTGGCCTGGAGCGCCGCCCAGGTCGGCAAGACGCTCGACGTGATCGTGGACGGCCCCGACCCGGAGCTGCCGAGCCACGTGCAAGCGCGTGGCCATGCCGATGCGCCCGACATCGACTGCCTGGTGCGCGTCAAGGGGAAGAACCTGTATGCGGGGGATATTGTCTCGGTCAAGATCACGGCGGCGGATGTATATGATCTGGCGGCGCGAGCGGTGGGGACGGTCAGGTAGGCGGCGCCAGACTAGGAGATCGCATGATAGGTCGCTGGTCTTTGGTGGTAATGATTCCGACAATTGCAGCCGTTCTTGGCAACGAGACGCGGGCCGACTCGTTGCCTTTTTTCTCACGCGACAAAGTTCAGATTCGCTTGCGGTTCGAGGGCCTGGAAAATATCCTGAGTTCGAGTTTTAGGTTAAGTATAGTTCACGCAATGGGGGCGTCCCACATCTTCGGAAAGTGAATCGCGACGATTGGACATACCTATCGATGTGGGGAACGAATCTCGGAACGGTATTCTTGATCGCAGCTCCACATGGAGTTAAGATGCCGGAACCGTGGGACATTCACGACAAAGGCGATTGGCTCGCCAGGAAAATCCCCGGAACTCTACAATCCGAGCATCTGCTTGGCGAGGAGGGCTTTCTTGACGACCAAGAGAACGGCTGTGAGGTCCGTTACGACGTCGTCGTTGACGGCAACACGCTCAAGGCAGAGCTTGTTGAAGTGATTCACTCTCGAACCAATCAACACCTGATCTGGATTACGACCGCGGTTCTCCTGAGCATGGGTCTGGCAATCGCAGTAGTCGTAGTGGTGCGACGATCCAAGCGAATCATTTCTGCATCGAATGAGTAACGCCCGGGCGGATGGTAGGAGCGATGCGGTAGAAAAGTTACATCGCCTGTGGTAGGTTGATGGAAGTACGAAACCGCTTGAAGGGATAATCATGGTACTTCTACACACGGACCCCATGCCTTTGCGAATGGATGACACCGGTACGATTCGTGTCGGTGCATCGCGGGTCACGCTCGACGTTTTGCTCGCCGACTACCGCAACGGCATGTCGCCGGAAGAGATCGTCCGCGAACTCGACACGCTTGACTTGGCCGACGTGCACTTTGCCATTTCCTACTACCTCCGCCATCGCGACGAAGTGGACGAATACCTGCGCCAGCGCCGGATTCAGGCCGACGAACTGCGGCGAAAGATCGAAGAAAATCAGTCGAAACGACCGAATTTTAAGGCGGAGCTCGAAGCTCGACTGGCGCAGCGAGGCATCAAACTCGACGAGATCGATCCCTGAACGAAGCGTGCGACTCCTTAAGTGCATTAAGTAGCCGGAGCGTTGCGCGTCGCGGCCTCCGGTTTTTTGTGGAATTCTCTCATGCCGAATTCCTCAGAGCTGACCGCCGAATTGCGCTTTCTCACGGATGAGGATGTCCCTGGCGCAATTGCGCGAGGGTTGAAGAAAAGACATCCCCGCTTGGACGTGCTAAGAGTTCAAGAAGTGGCTCTCATGCAAACACCTGACCCGCTGATTCTGGAGTGGGCCGCCGCGCAAGGCCGCCTGATCATCACGCGCGATGTCAGTACGATGAGCGCACACGCCTTTGAGCGAGTGGCGCTCGGCCTGCCAATGCTCGGCGTTTTTGTCATCCCCGAGCGAATGTCGGTCGGGCTGGCCATCAAGGAATTGGAAATTATTGCTTTCGCCAGCAGTCCCGACGAATGGCGTGACCGTGTGGAATTTCTGCCGCTGTGAAGTCAGCGCCAACTCACTTCTCCGCCAATAGCTTCTTGATCTCATTCTCCACCGCCGCGCTATTCTTCTCACCGATGAACGAGAGGATCATGCATGCCCAGAAACGCGCCATGGTGAGTGCCTCCGCCAAAGACATGTTGGCACAAGCATGACGAATCAAGGCTCGATAGTCAACAAAATCATCGAGCACAGAATCAAAAAGACAGGAGCGATTCAGCCTCTGGTGCATTCATGATTTTGAGAGTCATGATTCCGTGATTTCATGGAAGTGCATCCAGCAATGCATCGATTTCGGCGCTGGTATTGTAATGCACCAGGCCGAGCCGCAGGAAACCGCCCGGCTCCAGGCCGAGTTGTTCCGACACTTCGAGGGCATAACTGTTGCCCGCCCACGCGTAGATCTGCTTGCCGGCGAGATTCGCCGCCATCTGCTGCGGCGATACGTCCTTGGCCGTGATGGAGATCGTCGGCACGCGCTCGTTCACCCGATTCAGATCGCGAATGCCCAGCACGCCGAAGCCACGATCGAGCAATCCCATCAGCAAACGAAAGCTCAAGCTTTGTTCGTATTGCTGGATCTCGGTCATCGCTTGTTTCAGGCGTGCCCGGCGAGGCAGGTTCGACGGCACAAGATCGGCAAGATACTCGACGGCAGCGACGACGCCGGCTAACCCCTCGTGATTCTGCGTGCCGGTCATCCATTTGCCGGGCAAATCGTTCGACGATGGCCGAACCTTGTAGCACGGCAACGATTCAAGAAGCTCGCGCCGGCCCCACAGAATGCCGACGTGCGGGCCGAAGAACTTGTACGCCGAGCAGGCGAGGAAGTCGCAACCCAGCGCTTGCACGTCGATCGGACCGTGCGGGGCGTAATGGACGGCATCGAGAAACACGGTCGCACCGGCTCGTTTGGCTTCCTTCGTGATCGTCGCCGCGTCGTTGATCGTGCCGACGCCGTTCGAGGCCAGGCCGACGGCGACCCACTTCGTCTTGTCCGAAAGCTGCTTGCGAAAGCTGGCGAGGTCGAGCGTGCAATCTTCTTTGTGGATGTCGATCCAGCGCACCGTCGCGCCGGCATCGCGGGCGGCCAAGACCCACGGCGACACGTTGGCGTCGTGATCGAGTCGCGTCACCATCACCTCGTCGCCGGGCTTCCATATCTTGGCGATCGATCGGCTCAAGTGAAACGTCAACGAGGTCATGTTGTTGCCGAAGATGATCTCGCTGGGCGACGGCGCATTGAGCAGGTCGGCCATCGCCTGATGAGCGTCGTCGAGAATGCGGTCGGACTCGATGCTGGTCGCGAAGGCGCCGCCGTGGTTGGCGTTGCAGTGCGTGAGATAGTAGACCATGGCATTGAGGACACGTTGCGGCACCTGCGTGCCGGCGGGGCCGTCGAGGAAGATCGGCGTGATGCCGTCGCGCCGATACTGCAGAGCGGGGAATTGGTCGCGGAGAGAAAAGAAGTTGATCATAAGCATCTCGTGGTCTACGTTTAGCGCTCGCATGGCGCCATGCGAGCGCTAAACGGCAAGCCAGGTTGGTCGATTGCCGTTGTGGAGATAACATAATCGTCGCGTTGCCCGTTTTCCATCATCATTATGTTGCCGATCCTTCCCGCGACTGTCATCGGTAGCTGGTCGTTCCCCGGCTGGTACGTGAAGTTCTGTGCGGATGTCGCGCAGCATCCCGACCAGTTCGGCCCCGACGACCGCGAGGAAGCGCTGCGCGACGCGGTTCGGCTCGCGATCGACGATCAACTGCGGGCCGGCGCCGACATCATCACCGACGGCGAGATGCAGCGCGTCGATTTCAACCTCGGCTTCTACGACTATCTCGAAGGTTTGCAGCCCTTGCCGAGCGCCCGCCAGTGGGGCGCCCCCGCGCACGATCAGCGCAGCAAGTACGTCTGCAGCGCTCCCCTGAAAGCACCGCGCGGCCTGGGGCTCGTCGAGGAATATCGGCGTCTGCGGCAATTCACCAGCGCGCCGATCAAGATACCGATCCCCGGCCCATTCACGCTGGCCGGTTGCATCCAGGGGGGCGCTGTCTACAAGAATCGCGATGCAATAACCGCCGCGCTGCTGCCTATCGTCAATCACGAGATGAAACAGCTCGTACAAGCCGGCGTCGATTTCGTGCAGCTCGACGAGCCGAGCTTCGCCTGTCACCCCTCTCCCTCCGGGAGAGGGACGGGGGGTGAGGGTGGACCGGAGCAATTCCTCGACCTGATCGCACGCACCGTCGCCGGCGTGAAGGCGAAGATCTCCATGCACATGTGTTTCGGCAACTATCGCGGCCGAGCGGTCGGCTGGCGCAGCTATGTGCCGCTGTTCCCGCATCTGGCGAAGGCCAACGTGCAGCAGCTCGCGCTGGAGTTCGCGAGCCGGGAGATGGCGGAGATCGAGTTGCTCAAGCAGATCCCCGCGCCAATGGAGGTCGCGGTCGGCCTCGTCGATGTCAAAAATACCTGGATCGAACCGCCGGAGCTGGTGGCCCAGCGCCTTCGGCAAACGCTACAATATATCGAGCCGGAGCGCGTCCACGTGACGCCCGATTGCGGCTTCTCGCAGACGGCGCGCTGGATCGCCCAGAAGAAGTTGGCGAGCATGGTTGAGGGCGTGAAACTCGTGCGGACGAAACTGGGTGGCAAATGAACGAACCGTACCTCGCCATCCGCGTCGTGATGATGCCGCGCGACACGAACCCGCTCGGCTCCATCTTCGGCGGCGTCATCCTGAGCCACATCGACTCGGCCGGCGCCATCGGGGCGCGGCGCGAAGTCGCGCAGGCTGGCGGCGCGTTGCCTTTCCTGGTGACGGTGGCGATCAATCGCGTCGTGTTCCAGCAGCCGGTACTGGTCGGCGACGTGGTCAGCTTCAAGACCCAGCTCGTGAAGATGGGGCAAACCTCGATCACGATGAACGTCGCGGTCGAATCAGAACGCGGCACCCAGACGCTGCCAGTGACGGAAGCGGAGATCGTCTACGTCGGCATCAACCCGCACGATCGCAAGCCGCAGGCCTTGCTGCCGGACCGGCCCTGAACCTCCTTTTCAGAGAGGGGTGGAGCGGTGAGGGTGCGTGTAAAACACGCAGGCGCAATGCAACTCATTTTGGCAAGAACGATAGACTTGGTAAACTGGGTATGTTCCACGTGGAACATTGGGTAATTCATCAGGGTTGTGGAAGGGATATTCGCCATGTCGTTCACGGCCGCCCATTTGTATTTCGATGACGTCCAGGTCGGCCAGGAGTGGGAATCGCTGGGCCGCACCGTGACGGAAGCGGACATCGTCAACTTCGCGGGGCTGTCGGGCGACTTCAATCCGATTCACGTTGACCACGAGTTCTGCAAGACGACCATGTTCCGCAAGCCGATCGCGCATGGCCTATTGATTCTGGCGATGGGCAGCGGCCTGGGGTTGATGTTCCCGCCGATGCGGACGCTGGCGTTCCTCGGCATCAAGGAATGGAAGTTCGTCGAGCCGGTCTTCATCGGCGACACCATTCGCGTCAAGGCCAAGCTGCTCGAAAAAGAAGAACGCGCGCGCGGCCGCCGCGGCGTCATCACCTGGCAGCGGCAGATCGTCAACCAGGACAATCGGCCCGTCGAGGAAGGCGTCATCCAGACGCTCGTCGAAGGCCGCGGCGGCAGGGGCCAGGAATCAGGGGGCAGGAGTCCGAAGTCCGAAGGATCACCATGACCATCCGCACGCGCTTCGCACCGAGCCCCACCGGCTACTTGCACATTGGCGGCGTCCGCACGGCGCTGTTCAACTGGCTTTACGCGCGCAAACACGGCGGACAGTTCATCCTGCGCATCGACGACACCGACGCCGAACGTAATCGCCCCGAGGCACTGCAGCCGATCCTCGACGGCTTCAAGTGGCTCGGCATCAATTGGGATGAGGGCCCCGAGATCGGCGGACCGTATGGGCCGTACTTTCAGGCACAGCGTGGCCAGTTCTATCGCGAGGCGGCGCTCAAGCTCATTGCCCAGGGGAAGGCGTATCCCGATTACATGACCACCGATGAGCTTGCCGCGGACCGGATGAACAAGCCGCTCGAGGAGTTCCTCAAGCGCAAGCCGGACGCCACACCCGACGAGGTCGCGGCCGAAAAGGAAGCGATCAAGGCGGGCAAGCGAAAGTACGCATTCCGCGGCCCCAATCGCGATCGGCCTGCCGAGATAAACGTCAAGGAATACACGGCTCGGCCGACAACGGTGCGCTTGAAGGTCGAGCCGGGCCGACCCGTCGTGGTGGACGACCAGATCGGCGGCCGCGTCGAGGTGAATACGGACACCATCAGCGACGTGGTCATCCTGCGCGCGGACGGCAGCGCCCTCTACAATTTCGCCACGGTGGTGGACGACGTGGCCCTGAAGATCACACACATTATTCGCGCGAAGGAACATCTGGCGAACACCTATACCCAGGTTCTGGTCTACAAGGCGCTCGAGGCGCCGCTTCCCGTGTTCGCGCATGTGCCGGTCGTCAACGCGCCGAACTCACCCAAGAAGCTGAGCAAGCGCGATGCCCACAAGTTTGTGACGCCGGAAGTGATCGCGCTGTTGCGCGCGGTGCATGCGGTGCCGGCTGACTGGACCGACGAGCAGATCAAGAAGAACGAGAGCCTCAATCCGGTGATGGTCGAGTTCTATCGCGTCATGGGCTACTTGCCGGAGGCGCTCATCAACTATTTCGGCCGGCTCGGCTGGTCGCTCGACGACAAAACCGAGATCATGTCGCTGGAGACGATGGTCGCGAATTTCGGCTTCGACCGCGTCAACATTGCACCGGCGAGCTTCGATCCGGCCAAGCTTCTGTGGGTCGCGGGCGAGTACATGAAGGCGGCGCAGCTGGAACGCAAGGTTGACGGCGTCATTCCGATCCTGCAGCGTGCGAACCTTCTTCCTCCCCTCTCCCCCCGGTACTCCGGGAGGAGAGGGGCAGGGGGTGAGGGGTGAGAGGACCCTTGCAACACGAATATTCCACAATCCGGGACGCCGACCCGCTCACCCCCGGCCCCTCTCCCGCTGAGTACAGGGGAAGAGGGGAGAGAAAAGATTGCCAAGGTCGTGGCCGCGTGCGGCGATCGCTTGAAGATCTACGCCGACGTGCTCAACTATGCCGCGTTTTTCTTCCGCGCTCCGCAGTACGATCCGAAAGCGCTCAAGCAGCGGCTGCACAAGGACGGCATCCCGGAGGCGCTACGCGAGTTCGCCGCGTTGCTGAAGGATGCGGAGCCATTCGACGTGCCGACGCTGGAAGCGAAGCTGCACGCATTCAGTGAAGCGAAGCAGCTGAAAGGCGGCGACCTGAATCATGCGTTGCGCGTCGCGACCACGGGCGTCATGATTGGGCCGGGGGTTTTCGAGTGTCTGGTGATTTTTGGAAAAGCAGAGACGCTGCGGCGCATCGACATGGCGCTGCGGCTGCCGATGACATAAGGTACAATATATTGGGTTGTGAGGTGCGTATTGACACCGCAATCATTGAACCTCAAAGGCAGCACGCAGCCCGAAATTTACATGGGAACCGTCGATGCCATCGCTCAGGTGATGCTCACGAATCCAGCGCAGTTCTGGCAAGACTCTCTCGTCCAGGACGGACCAATTGAAATCTGGGAAATCCATGGGGAACGCTGGCTTTTCAACGGCAATCACCGCTACCAAGCCGCGGTCCAAGCGAGCGTGGACATCCCCGAATCGTGTATCACGATCGTCAACAGGAGCGGCTCGGCAATTCCCACCTGGCATTTCGACCAGATGATCTGGCTCGCGGGCATCAAATGAGGATGAACCGATGGACGAAATCGAATTTGGCGTGCTGCAGGCGTGCCAGGAATATGTGAAACGCCAGCTCGAAATGTTGCCGGCCTTGGCTGCCGCCATCGGTGTCGCAGAAACAGACGTCTTCTACACCAAGATGCGCCGTCCGATTGCGCAGCGCGGCACGCTGCCAGGTGGCGATTGGGCCTATTTTTTCCACGGATACGAGTGTGATCTTCGGAATCTGAACGACGGGCGATTCCTGCGTGTCGACTTTGGTCCGGAGGGACGAGTCGGAATTCTGAACTCTTACGGCGTGCTTCGGCTCATCATGACATCCGTGTTGCCGTGGCGAGAATTTCCAAAGTTGAGAAGTTATTTCGCAAAAGACGGGCCCCCGTATCACGAGAATTCCGGCGATTGGCAAAAGATGTCTGAGCTATGGGATCGCCTGGATTCACAGGGATTCTTCGAACAAACGGCTCCGAGTCTGGTGGCCCTGCAAGCCAAGCACACCAAGCGCGGCGTCGATGGCTTGAACCATATCGATTATTCGTCCGAGATTGCCGACGAAACACGTTTCGATTGCGCGGTTGCCCATCGCCAACAGCTTTCCCCCAAAGCCATTGCGATTCTCAAGGGGCATGTCCTTGGCGAAACGTCCCGCGTTGAATCTTCCGATAACGCCAAAAGCAGCGCAGTCACCGCGTAGGAGTTATTGATCCCCATGGGCAAAAAAGAATACCAGCTCTGCGGCCTCGGCAACGCCATCGTCGATATCTTCCTCGAGGTCTCCGAGGATGAATTCAGATTGCTCGGCTTCGAGCGCGGCGGCATGCAGCTCGTCGACGTCAATGAACAAAAACTGCTGCTGCATCGCCATCAGCACGAGGAGCCGAAACTGGTCAGCGGCGGCTCCGTCGCCAACTCGACCATCGCCTTCTCGCAGCTCGGCGGCGCCGCCGGCTTTATCGGCTGCGTCGGCGACGATCGCTACGGCCTGTTCTACGCCGGCGAATTCGAGGAGCTCGGCATCGATATCGGCAGTCCGATCATCGTCAACGAGACCACTGGCACCTGCGTCTGCATCATCACCCCGGACGCCGAGCGCACCATGCGCACGTGCCTGGCCGTCTCGAGCCATCTGGCCGCCCGGCACGTCGATGAGGAGCGCATCAAAAACGCCGATTGGCTGTTTATCGAGGGTTACGTCTTCGCCAACCCCGCGACCGGCCAGACCGCCATCCGCGCAGCGATCAAGCTCGCCAAGCAGTACGGCACGAAGATCGCGATCACCTGCTCCGACGCATTCATCGTCAACGTCTTCGGCGACGCGCTCCACGAGGCGCTCGCGCAGGCCGATCTATTCTTCTGCAACGAGAGCGAAGCTTGCGCCGTCGCCAAGGCGACGACAGCCGAGGAGGCGTTCGCCAAGCTCAAGGGCAAAATTCCTTCCGTGGTCGTGACCAACGGCCCGCACGGCGTCTACCTCCGCCACGCCGGCATCGAGGCGCACGTCCCCGCCTTCAAGAGCGAGCCGAAGGATCTGACCGGCGCCGGCGACATGCTCGCGGGGGCGTTCCTCTATGGCATCACGCACGGCGTCGCGCCGGAGAAGGCAGCCCGAGCCGCCTGCTTTTTGGCGCACAAGGTCATCTCCCAGATCGGCGCCCGGCTGCATCATGGGACCAAGCAATTCTGGGAAGAGGGCCTGAGGTCATAAGGACCCGCGCAGGTTCGCTGCGCTCACCGGCGGGCTTGGGGGCTTATCATGCGCGACCGCTTGCAAATCGTCGAAGGCGACATCACCAAGCTCGATGTGGACGCCATCGTCAATGCCGCCAACTCCAGCTTGCTTGGCGGCGGCGGCGTGGACGGCGCCATTCATCGGGCCGCCGGCAAGAAGCTGCTTGAAGAATGCAAAGTGCTCGGCGGCTGCCAGACGGGCCAGGCCAAGATTACCAGGGGCTACAATCTCAAGGCACGCCACGTCATTCACACCGTCGGCCCCGTCTGGGGCGCGGAGGCCGGCCGCGAGGACGATCTGCTCGCGGCCTGCTATGCCAACTCGCTTAAGCTCGCAGTCGAGAATGGCCTGAAGAGAATTGCTTTCCCGTCGATCAGCACAGGCGCCTTCGGCTTCCCCATGGACCGTGCTGCGCGCGTCGCCATTCGCGAAGTTCACGAATTCCTCGGCGCCAATCCCGACTTCGAAAGCGTTTTGCTCGTCTGCTTCGGCAAGGAAGCGTTGCGCGTCCATCAGCAGGCGCTGGCGGCATCGGCGTGAAAATGTGCCGACGAGAAACCATTGCGTTCCGGGCGAGCGTGTGGCACAATGAGCCGACTCCCTTCATGGAAAGGACCACATCATGCGTCGGCATCTCTTGGCGCTCGGTTGTTTCATTCTCATGACCTCCATGGCGGCGGCGCAGGAGAAAGCCAAGCTCCCCGACGGCGCTGCGTTACGCATCGGCAAGCATCGGCTGCGCGTCGGCGGCGCCATTGCCGATTACGCCTTCACGCCCGATCATCGAACGCTGATCGTCGCCTACGACGAAAAGGACCCGCGCCAGCCCAACATCGTCCTCTTCGACGTCGCCACCGGCCTGGAACGCACACGCCTGGCCGTGCGCGGCGCCAAGCATATCGCGATGGCCCGGCACAAGCCGATGATGGCGGTAGATTCCTACGACGGCGTCGAACTGTGGGACGTGGCGGCGGAAAAACGCCTTCGGCAATGGGACTTTCCCGAATGTGTCGATGAAGCGAGCGCCGTGGCGATCGCGCCGGACGGCGCCCAGGTCGTTGCCGCCACGCCGACGCTATTGCGCTGGAACGCCAACACCGGAGAAGTGCTGCCGTCGTTTCGGCCTCGCTCTTCGGAGTTTCCCGTGCAAGCGCTCCAGTTCTCGATGGATGGCAGCAAGCTCGTGACCACCGAGAGCCATCCGCGAAGCGATCGGTCGCGCAGGTATTTTGGCTTCGGAGGCGCAGAAGAGTCCCTTGTCTTCGAGGTGGCCAACTGGTACTTGTCGCCAATCTCCGGCATGGTGGGCCCCCGCACGCGCTTGCTGCACACCACGCTCTGGTCGATCGGCTCGCAATTCGTGTTTCGGCCCCACGTGCCGATGACGGTCGTCTGGGACGCGAAAACGGGTACGAAGCTCTTCGAGATCGGCAACGACATCGGCGGCGACGCGGTCGTGTCGCCCGACGCTTCCCTGGTCGCGCTCAGCGGACGAAACAACTTTACCTATAATCGGCGAGTCGATCTCATCCGCCTCGAGCGAGGTTGGCCGCATGTCGGCTCGCTTGACGGCGCCGGCATGATCGTGTTCAGCCCAGACAGCAAGCAGATTGTCGTTGATGGGAATTACCTGTGGGACATCGCCGCCCGCAAAAAGGTGCGTGAGATCGACGCGCTCGATGCCTCCTCCATGCGGTTCTCGTATGACGGCAAGTTGCTGGCGGCGGTGACCGGCGATGAAATGCAGGGCGATCGCTACGGTGAACGTTACGGGATCCGAACGCACAAGTACTATAGCTCATTGGCCTACCCTTCGCCGATGTCGGAGTCCAACGTCCTGCAACTGCTGGACGTATCCACCGGCAAGCCAAAAAGCTACGAGGACGGCTACGCCGGCGCCGTCGGCGGGCTGACGTATTCGCCCGATGGCCGCTGGCTGGCGTCGTTCAGCCGCGAGATGTTGTTTCTTCACGATGCGAAGACCGGCGCGGAAGTGCGCCGCTGGACCACACACAAGGGCCGCATAACCCAGATCGTCTTCGCGCCCGATGGCAAGACGCTCGCCTCCGCTTCTTACGATACCACCATCGCTCTCTGGGACCCGGCGACCGGCAAGGAACGCCGGCGCCTTACCTACGCCAATCGGCCCGAGACGGCGCTCGCGTTCAGTCCCGACGGCAAGATTCTGATCTCCATCACCGACGACGGCGCGATGCGGCGCTGGAACGTCGCCGAGGGAAAATTCCTGGACTCCACGCAGCCGCTGGCGATGGTGTCCCCTGCCGTAGCCAAATCCGGCGACTATGTCGGCTATCTCGACGTCAACCGCGAAACCGGCAGCATACGCTTGCAGTGGCTGCGCACGCGCACCGGCAAAACCCTGGCCCAGCCCGACCCGCACCTTCTCTTCGCCCAGCATTCCGGCAGCGAATCACTCGCTTTCTCCGCCAATGGCAAGTTGCTGGCTGCCAGCGGCTATGTGGTCACCGGCGAGAACAACCCTGCGCACGCCGTGCGCGTCTGGGAAAGCGCGACGCAGCGCGAAGTCGTGCGTTTCCCGAGCGAGCAGATTCCTACCCGCCTGCTCGCCATCTCGCCGGACGGCCGAATGCTCGCGCAAGGCTCCGCGTTGCCGGGGAAAAAGCGGGAAGCTTTTGAGCTGCTGCCGCTCCCTTTCGACAAGGTTGATCGCAATGACCAACCTTTGAGCGAATACGCCATCATGCTGCGTGACCTTGCGTCCGCACAGGAAAATCGCAAGGACGACGACAAGACGCTGCGTCCCATCACCGGCCATCTGAGCCGCATCACCTGCCTGGCGTTCTCTCCCGACGGTAAGTTCCTAGCGACCGGCGGCGTCGATCAGGTCGTCTACATTTGGCGGGTCGAGCACTTCTTCAAACCGGCCACCGAGCCGTTGTTCAAGGGCGAAGTCGCCGAGCTGTGGTCGCACCTAGCCGACGGCGATCCGGGCAAGGCGTATCGCGCTATCGCCCAGCTCGAACGCCAGCCGAAGGAAACGGTCGCCCTGCTGCGCAAGCACCTGCCGCCGGCGGCGGTCGCGGAGGCGAAAGTCATCGACAAGCACCTGCGCGACCTCGCGAGCGGCAACTTCGCGGTCCGCTCACAAGCCAATACGGCGCTGGAAAAGCTCGGCGATCAGGCGACTGCTCAGTTGCAGGTCGCCCTCAAGACACCCGCCAATCTCGAAGTGAAACGCCGGCTCGAAACGCTCATCGAGAAGCTCGACCGCCCCTTCGAGCTCCCGGACAACATCCGCGCCTACCGCGCCCTGGCGCTGCTGGAACGCATCGGCACGCCGGAAGCCCAGCAATTGCTCGAGGAGCTGTCGCGCGGCGCGCCTTCGGCATGGCTCAGCGCGGAGGCGCGGGAGTCGCTGCGGCGTGTGCCGTAGGGTGCGTGAAACGCACCGTTCGCTCATGATTCATCGCCTTTCGCGCACCCACAAGACGGTGCGTTTCACGCACCCTACAATACAGAAGAGAGTTTTCACGGCAGAGGGTGTCCGGATGGGCTGGGTTGTCGGCGGCGCGGTGGCCGCGATCGTCGCAATTTTCGTCGGCATGATCGCCTGGCAGATTCGCCGCCGGCACATGCAGCGCTGGCTGCCGGCTTACCTGAAGGAACGCGGGCGCTTTCAGACACCGGGGCCGGACGAGGAAGTCCACGTCATTCTGTGTATCTGCGATCACTTCGAGCCGAAGGCGGGCAAGGCGAGCGTCGAGACCGGACGGCAGCGCGTCGCCACCTGGGTCGAGCAATATCCGCGCCAGTTCGCCCGCTTCAAGGACAGCGACGGCCGCCCGCCGCGCTACACGTTCTTCTTCCCCGCCGAGGAATACGAAAAGGATCATATCGACGCCTTGGCGGGACTGTGCCGGGCGGGCTTCGGCGAGGTCGAGGTCCATCTGCACCACGACAAAGACACGGTGGACGGACTGCGCGCGAAGCTCAATGGCTTCAAGGACCTCCTGGTCGGACATGGCCTGTTGTCGCGGCATCGCCACACCGGCGCCGTGATGTACGGTTTCATCCACGGCAACTGGGCGCTGTGCAACGCTCGGCCCGACGCCTGGCATTGCGGCGTCGATCACGAGATTCCCGTGCTGCTGGAGACGGGCTGTTACGCTGACTTCACGTACCCGTCGGCGCCGAGCGCGACGCAGCCGCCGATCATCAATCGCATCTACTATGCGTGCGATCGCCCCGATGGGCCGCGCTCGCAGGACGTGGCAGTGCCGGCGGCGACGGAACAGGCGCTGTTGCTGGTGCAAGGTCCGCTGCTCTTGGACTGGAGCAAGCGCAAGCTGGGCTTGTTGCCCGGGGTCGAGAATGCGTGCTTGCAGACGACCCAGCCGCCGAGCGTCGAGCGCTTGTGGCGCTGGCTGCAAGCGCGGGTGCAGGTTGCGGGCCGGCCCGATTGGTTCTTCGTCAAGCTGCACGCCCACGGCGGCCCGGAGCACGATCACGCCACGCTGCTGGGGGAACCGATGGTGAAGTTTCACGAGGACCTGACGAAGCTGGCGCGCGAGAATCCGAAGTTTCACGTTCATTACGTGACGGCGCGCGAGATGGTCAACTGCATCAAGGCAGCGGAAGCGGGGTACCAGGGTCCGGTCGCGGGGGCGCTTGATTGGGAGCTGGTGTCGAATCTGGGTTCATGATTGGTTTCTTGCAAGCCCAGGGGTGAGGTACTCCGAACTCCTGGGATCGGAGCGGCCGTCATCCCATGGGCTCGGAGTACTTCACCCCTGGGCTTGCAAGTTTTGATCACGCACCAACCGTCTTCGCCAACCCATCGCGGAACGATATCTTCGAATCATATCCCAGCTCTTCGCGTGCGCGCCGAATGCTCGCTTGCGAAATGCGCACATCTCCCGCCCGCGCCGGCTGGTGGGCCGGCTCGATCTTCGTGCCGAGAATCTCGTTCAGATATTTCACCAGTTCGAGCAAGTTGATGCTGCCGCCGCTGCCGATGTTGTACACTCGCCCGACGGCTTTCTTCGAGTCGGCGGCCAATCTTAGCGCTTGCACGACGTTTGCCACATAGACGAAATCGCGCGCTTGCAAGCCGTCACCGTAGATCGTCGGCGTCTTGCCCAGCTTCATGAGCGCGCTGAAGATGGCGATGACGCCGGAGTAGGGACTCTTGGCGTCCTGGCGCGGGCCGAAGACGTTGAAAAAACGCAAGCGCGCCGTTTCGAGACCGTACACCGAGGTGAAGGCGGTGCAGTAATGCTCGCCGGCTAACTTGGCGGCCGCATAGGGAGAGAGCGGGATCAGGGCGTCGTCCTCGGTCCGCTCGGTCCCCGGTTGATCGCCGTAGGCGCTGGAGCTGGCCGCATAGACGACGCGGCGCACCCCCAGCCGACGGGCGGCGTCCAGAACGTGCAGCGTACCGGTCGCGCAGACGTCGTGCGAGACGGTCGGCGTCTCGACGCTCTTCGTCACCGACGCCACCGCGGCCAGGTGGTAGACAACTGCGCAGCCGGCGACCGCGGCATCGACGACGGCGGGCTGGGTTACGCTCCCCTTGACCAGGTCGATTCGGGCCATCGGCAGATTCGCGACGTTGCCGGTACTGAGGTCGTCGAGAACGCGCACGGCGTGCCCGCCGGCCAGGAGCGCATCGACGAGATGCGAGCCGATGAACCCGGCGCCGCCGGTGACAAGACATTGAGCCACGTACCGCCTCCCATGACATCCCTGGTTCCAAGCACGAGCTTGAGAACGAGTTTGAATTGCCTTCAAGTGTAACCTATAGTTTAGGAGCAAAAATTGCGGTCCCCATGGTTATCGACATGACATCGTTGGCGAAATCTGCGTTGTTCGGCCTGTACAAATATTCCGGCGCCATGTCCGTCCAGGAACGCCTGGCCTACTGGTCGGGTAAGCGTTTCATGACGGTCGTGCTGTTTCATCGCGTCACCGATGCGATTCCGGTAGATGGGCTGACCGTCACCACCGCCTGGTTTCGCGGCTTCTGCAAGCTGATGCGCTGCCGCTTCAACGTGGTGCCGATGATGACGTTGCAGCAAATGCTGGCCAATGGGGAAACACCGCCGCTGCGGACCGTGGCGATCACTTTCGACGATTGCTACCGCGACAACCTGGCGGCGGCGCGCGTCCTGAACGAGCACGGGCTGCCGGCGACGTTCTTCATTCCGACGAAATATGTCGGCACGGATCATGTTTTTCCGTGGGACACCGATCTGACGCGAATGCCGAATCTCGACTGGAAGGACGTGCATGAAATGCAGCAGCTGGGGCACGAGATCGGCTCGCACACCGTCAGCCACGCGGACCTGGGCGCCATCACAGAAAAGCGGGCCCGCCTGGAACTTGCCGACTCGAAGAAGACACTGGAAGACAATCTGCAGCGCCCGGTTCGCTGGTTCGCCTATCCCTATGGCGGCAAGAATAATTTCCGCCCCGAATTCCTGCCATTGACCCGCGAGCTGGGCTACGAGGCGTGCTTCTCGGCGCTCAACGGTTTCATTCGGCCGAACATGCGTGGGCAGATCTTGCCGCGCGAGGCGATGCCGTACTTCCGCTCGCTGACGAATCTGGAGCTCCACTTGAGCGGGTGTCTCGATTGGTTCTACGGCGCCCGGCGGCGGGTGGGATTGCTCTAATCGATGGGCGCGCCTAAGCCTCTGACGTTAACGGCCGTTAACAAACAACTGTAAAGATTGGTTCACACGCGAAGCGCCAATCATGGTCCCGGGTGGGATCAATCACATCCGCTGGAGCTGAAATACCCTGATTCTGCCCAAATCACCCGCTTTCCTCGAAAATTCAGGTGTTGGCATGCTGATTGCTTATATTTCCTGTCCGGAACAAACCCGCACTCTTTGCACCTATTGAGAAACAGTCATGAACACCGCCACGAATGAACGCAGGTTTACCATGAAGAAGGCATTGCTCGCCAGCACGGCTGCCTTTGGGATCCTCGCCATCCTCGCCCTGGGCAGCAACGCTCAGGAAGCGAAGAAGGACGACAAGCCGGCGGCTCGCGCCTCCATCGAGGTAAGCGGCTACACCCGCCCCGGCACTCCGGACGACCGGTTCGGCCCGGAAGGCGAGCTGCTTCGCCAGGTCGGCTTCACCGGCGAAGGCGTGCAGAAATTCAAGATCATGGGCGGCACCGTCTACTTCGCCGTCTTCAAGAACACCGGACTCGTCGAAGGCGACACCTTTGGCACCGGCATGGCCAACTTCGACGTCAAGTTCGAAGCGGGCCGCAGCTTCAGGGACAGCATGTCGCCGCGCTACGACCGCAAGGCGAAGTACCTCTACCTCTACCAGGTCGTCAACGATCGCAATCTCGATCCGCGCGTCACTCCGGTCAAAGGAGCCAAAGGCGGCGGTGGGATCGTCAATCCGTTCCTCGTCCCCGGCAAGAACGACTCCAAGGTGCCGCCGCCCGTCACCGAGGAAATCGCCAGCTTCGCCCTCAAATTGATTGCCGATCCGCGGCACATCACCTCATGGGGCCATTTCCGCGATTCCAGCTTCGCCTCCAACGTCGTCGATGTGGACGGCGCCGGCAAGATCGTCAAGAACGTCGTGGACAAGGTCGAGAAAGACGACAAGATCATTCACCTGTCGTTCTCCTACCTCCCCGCCATCGTGACCAAGCTGTCGAACCCCGCCTATGGCCGACACTCCCGCGCTTACTCGCTGGGTGTCCTGGAAACGGGCTTCGGCGTGGATGCGGGCTCGGTCGGCATCAAGGACTCCAAGGCCTACAGCGATATCAAGCTGGTCGCCGACGACGCCGGCAAGGACAACATCGTCTGGGCCGGCTTTGCCCAGAGCATCCTCAAGGCGACCGACCTCGTCAAGGAACCCGAGTACGTCCAGCTCATGTACATGTCGGCCGAGGAGCGGGCGGCCTTGGCCGTCAATCCAGTTATGCCGGGAGGAGCAGCCGAGGTCCTCGAAGACGAGATCACCCAGGCAATCTTCCGCGTCGATTGGCGCAAGGGAAACCTACTCAAGCAAGGCTCGCACAGCGTGGTGTTCGGCTTCACGACCGACCTGCCCCCGGCCAATGCCCCGATCCGCATTGACACGCCCCGCGCGGCGGCGGTCAGTGAAAGCATGCGGCTGGCGAATTACTTCAACGACGAAGGCATGGCCCGTGTAGTTGGACCGGACGGCGTTGTCAATGTCGCCGGCGTGGACGGCGCGGCACTTGCTCTCGCCCTCGGCACCGCTCTGGGTCAAGCCGCGACACCGGTTCCCGCTCCGGCGGCGCCGGCGGCCGGCTTCGCGGGCATCACCGGCGCCTT
>JACXTT010005220.1_pt1 | contig 18960 bp, 11 predicted proteins | sample 9270951 | NCBI WGS metagenome assembly JACXTT01 (sample SAMN15532306, study PRJNA645909) | rock metagenome | isolation source: weathered quartz diorite | place: Puerto Rico | collected 2017-06-21 | reverse complement strand
ATGCCGGTCTACGGAACCTGTAATCGTTCGCGGCCGTTCGCGATACGCCGGGTCTTCCGCCGGACCGTTGAAACTGTTCGGCTCGTAGTTCGGAGCTGACCCTTCGTTCCCGTCGAACCGCATCGCCCCATCCCGGTGGTAGGTATGAACCGGGCACTGCGGCTTATTCACTGGAAGAGCATCGTAGTTCACTCCAATCCGATACCGGTGCGCATCCGGATACGAGATCAGTCTTCCCTGCAGCATTTTGTCGGGCGAGTATCCCATGCCGGGCACGACGTTCTTCGGATCAAACGCGGCTTGCTCGACTTCGGCAAAATAGTTCTCGGGATTGCGATCCAGCACCAGTTCTCCCACCTCGACCAGGGGGTAATCGTTGTGCGGCCATACCTTGGTCAGATCAAACGGGTTGATGTGATACGTGTCCGCTTCCTTTTCCGGCATGATCTGCACCGCCACCCGCCACTTGGGGAAGTCGCCCTTTTCGATGGCCTGGAAGAGATCGCGCTGTGAGTAGTCGGGATCCTTGCCCCGCATCTCGTCAGCCGACTCGCGATAGAAATTCTTGATGCCCTGCTTGGTCTTGAAATGCCACTTCACGTAGAACAGCTCGTTTTTGCTGTTGATCAGGCTGAAAGTGTGGCTGCTGTAACCGTTCATATGGCGGTAGCCATCAGGAGTGCCGCGGTCGGAGAAAAGAATGGTGATCTGGTGCAGTGACTCCGGCGACAGCGACCAGAAGTCCCACATCATGGTCGGCGATTTCAGGTTAGTCTGCGGATCGCGCTTCTGGGTATGAATGAAATCACCGAACTTGAGGGGATCCCGTATAAAGAAGACTGGCGTGTTGTTGCCAACCATGTCCCAGTTCCCTTCTTCGGTATAAAACTTGAGGGCGAAGCCGCGTGGATCGCGCTCGGTGTCAGCCGATCCTTTCTCTCCGCCAACCGTCGAGAACCGGACAAATGTCGGTGTCCGCTTCCCTACTCCGGAAAAAAGCCTCGCGGTGGTGTACTTGGGCATGTCGGGATTCGTGCATACAAAATAACCGTAGGCGCCGGAACCCTTTGCATGCACGACTCTCTCAGGCACACGCTCACGATTGAAATGGGCCATCTTCTCGAAAAGCAGAAAGTCTTCAAACACGACCGGACCGCGGGGACCAACCGTGAGTGAGTTCTGGTTGTCACCCACAGGACGTCCCGCTGCCGTTGTCAGTTTCTTCTTCTCCATGATGTTCTCCTATGTTTGGGTTGGATCGTTGTTGATCGGGACAATTCTTATAGCGTCTTCCCGTGCTCCACGCTGCCAGTCTCAAGTCTAGGAGACTACACTCATAGGAGAAAGATTGTTAAACTGATATGTGACATAACAAACACCTATGGGTTCATCTTGGGCATCTCTTATCTAAAAGGGAAAAGTCATGGAGATTAATCAGCTACGCTGTTTCTCTGCCGTCGTCCGTGTCGGCAGTTTCACGCGCGCTGCGGAACAGTTAGGTATCACGCAACCGTCGCTCTCCCAGCAGATCCAGAAGCTGGAGAAGGAGGTCGCCAGTCCCCTGTTCGAGCGTTTGGGCCGTTCCATCCGGCTAACAGCGTACGGCGAAGCCCTTCGGCAGCCGGCCGCCCACATTCTGCAGCAGGTTGCCGAAGCAAGATCTTCTCTCGAAAGTCTGCAGCAGGGGGTATGCGGAAAACTCCGGGTCGGCGTGATCCCCACCATCATGCCCTACTTTATCGCTCCTAGAATCGGCGAGTTTCTGAGCAGTTTTCCGAAGGTCGACTTGCAATTGACGGAAGACACAACGCCCCGCCTTGTCGAACAGCTGCAGTCCGGCGATCTTGATCTCGCGCTGTCGGCGCTGCCGGTGCGCAACCCCGACATCGTATGCAGCGAACTAACCCGTGAACCACTCTTTCTGGCGGTGGCGGAGAATCATCCGCTGGCGCGCGCGAGGGCTATCAATTTGCAGAATCTGCAGAATGAGCGCCTTCTGCTGCTCAAAGAAGGTCACTGCCTGCGTGACGATGTGCTGATGACCTGCACCCGTGCGAAAGCAGAGCTTCGCTCCGTATTTGAAACCGACCAGCTTGCCAGCATCTTCCAGTTGGTGCGAGCGGGCTTCGGAGTTACGGTAATACCCGCCATGGCTTCCTCCCATTCCGCGGGTTGCAAACTGATCGCACTGCAAGGCAACAGCTTCCGGCGCATCGGATACCTCCGGGCAAAGCGGCATCTTGTGAGCCGTCCCATGCGCGAGTTCACTGCCTGGCTTCGCACCCTCATACCGCACTCCTCAGTAAGGGTTCCGAAACAGCTGGGAGCGTGCGCTTCCTGACTCGGGGACGGCAGAGCGACATTGGCCGACACTCCGGTCCCGTTGAACGCGGCAACTATTTTGCCCGTGCTCCGTCGAACAACTGGAACTCCCGAATACGTGGTGTGCTGGAAGCAGAGAGGATGTTGAGCCGCACATGTTGTGTCCTCATGCGAGGAAAGAGATCGATCTTCTTGTGCCCGATCGTTGTTCCCGAATAGACCGTCTTCCATTTCGCACCGTCCATGACTTGGATCGCATACTTCTGTACCTTCTGTCCGTCCACGAGCCATTCCATGGTCAAAGCGCGGTCGGAACTAATAGGACGGGAAAAAACAAGTCGATCGTTGCGCTATGAGATCCCTCCGGCGGCGACCACACGGTGTCGGGATCGGAATCAAGAGCCGCATGATATGCGGAGGCATTAGTGGCGCGCGCTGCAAGATTATTCTCCGGCGCGTAGATCGAATTAAGCGCCTCGCCGAATTCCTTGAGGCGGTTCACATCTGCGGGAGTCCGACTCTGTGCACCATTTCAGCAAACCTTGGGTCGGAGCGTATGTGGTCGAACAAAAAGTTAGTCCTCAAACCAACCAGCCAATAATCGCGCTCCTGATAAGCGGTGTTGAGCCACTGGAAGGCCTGATCTTTGTCTCCCAAGTCGGCATAGAGGGCAGCAATCGCGGACGCAGAAGAGTACCCTGTCTTGCGCTGTGCTTGCCGGATTTCAATGCCTTTGGTGAGAGCACCCTTCCAGCCGGCGGAACGAAATCCCTGCTCCAGAGCAGAGGCGAATTCAGATTCGTTCCGGTCGTCTGCCAGCTTGCCATAGGCCTTCCATTCTTCAACGACCTGCGGGTACATGCGCTTGCCCCAATAAGCTTGGGCTAAACAATAGTGTGACAGGGCGAACGTCGGGTCCTGTTCTGTCACCTTCTTGCAGACGGTGATGGCCTCGTCGTACTGTAGTGCAAAGACATTGTCGATTCCGACATAGGTGCTAAAGACCGGTGAAAGCGGATCAAGCCGGTGGGCACGATTGACTTCAGCAAGGGCCTCCTGCTCCCTGCCACCAATTATGCCAATATCGCTCGCGTACCACTCGTGTAGCGTGGCATCGTTGGGATCAAGTTCCAAAGCCTTCTTGTACTCAGCCTCTCCTCCGGCAAAATCCCAGTCGTACTCGATCTCGTTGCTGCCCAGAACGGCATGGGGACGAGCCAAGGTCGCATCCAATTCCAGCGCCTTGCGGGCGGCGGCATTCGACTTCGGAAAGTCTTCGCTGGGAGAGCCGCCGTAGCTAGGCAATACGGTATAGGCATCGGCCAGACCCAAATACGCCAAGGCGTAGCCGGGATCTTTGGCGATGGCTTGATTGAAGTAGGAGATGGCCGCCGCAAGGTCTGCAGTTGTCCTTTTGTTCCACGCGAAACGGCCCTTCAAATACAACTCATAGGCTTCTGGATTTTGCGTGCCCTGCTTGGTGACCTGCTGCTTTTCTGACGTGCTGAGTTTGGAACGCAACTTCTCCGCGATGTCGCCCGCAATCTGCTGTTGCAACGAGATGATGTCTGCGTTCTTGCCGCTATAGTGCTGCCCCCAGATTTCTGTGCTGTCCCGAACATCGGTAAGCTCGGCGCTCACTTCGATGCTGTCCCCCCGCGGCACCACTCGCCCGATGACCAACGCCGCCACGCCCAGCTCACTGCCGGCCTTCTGCACATCCACATCCTTCCCTTTGTAATGGAAGACCGAGTTGCGGGACTTGACCTTAAGCTGGGGCACATGGGTGAGGTTGTCGATCAATGATTCGGTGATGCCATCGCTGAGATAGTCGGTATTGGCGTCTCCACCCCCATTGGTGAAGGGCAGCACGGCAATGGAATTGATCTGGGCGGTCTTGCCAGAGCGCAGGTACCAGGCGCCTGCGGCCAATCCGATGACGGCGATACAGGCGACTAGGACGACTGCGAGCTTGCGAGGCTTGAGAATTCGGTTAGACCACTCTGGTGTGGCTATTCTGGTGGATTCGGTATCGCGCTTCAGCCGTTGAAGGTCGGTGCGGATGTCCGAGGCGTGCTGATATCGAAGTTTCCGGTCTTTCTCCAGACACTTGTTGATAATCCTTTCCAGTTCCTGCGGAAGATCGGGATTCAGCCGCGCGGCAGAGGCAGGAGGGCGCTCCAGAATCGCGTGGAAAATGACTCCCGAGGTTTCCCCGCGGAAGGGCAACGCGCCTGTTGCCATTTCGTAGAGCACGGTGCCAAATGAGAACAAGTCAGTGCGTGCATCCAATTCTTTGGCGCGGACTTGCTCCGGCGACATGTAGGCAATCGTTCCTATCGCGGTTCCTGCGGTGGTCAAATGCTGTTCGTCGAGCGTACGCGTCTGGGTGTTGGCCGATGCGGTCTGGCCCGATGAACCAGTGGCAGGCGTCACCTTCGCCAGCCCGAAATCCAGAATCTTGGCGTGCCCGCGCGCGGTCACGAAAATGTTCCCGGGCTTGACGTCGCGATGAACGATTCCTTTTGCGTGCGCCGCATCGAGTGCATCGGCAATCTCGACGCCCAATGAGAGAATCTGTTCAGTCTCCATCGGACGCCCGGCGATCCGGTGGTTCAGTGTCACCCCATCCAAAAACTCCATCGCGATGAAGGCTTTGCCATTTTCCTCGCCGATGTCGTAAATGGTGCAGATATTGGGATGGTTCAGCGCCGATGCAGCTTTGGCCTCACGCCGGAATCGTTCCAAAGCCTGGCGATCCTGGGCCACGTCTTCGGGTAGAAATTTGAGAGCGACGAAACGTTCGAGGTGCGAGTCCTCGGCCTTGTAGACCACACCCATGCCGCCACCGCCGAGGTTGTCCACGATTCGGTAGTGCGAGATGGTTTGGCCGATCACTGCTGTGGCGAATCTTACGTCCGAAAAACGGGCAAGTCAATGAATGCAGAGAGGTTGGCGGGTCTTGGCGCGATTGCTGTTGAAATATCGCGTTTTACTCATTGACTCCCGTTGTGAGTGATTAATGCCTGTTAACGCTAACTGCAGTGACGACGAACGCGCTTACCTTATACTTCTGCTGGACGGGCGTAGGTTCCTCTCAGCCTGAGATAGCGTCATGGCTGCATGAGCACACCGAATCGAATCATCAGGAAATTCGTGTGGACAAGACACCGCAAGAGAACCACGGTTTGGCTTTAACAGGACTGGAAGGAGACATCCTGCAATCGATCGAGCACGTCGGCTGGCACGCACATCTGTGGTTTCCCATCGTTCAGCGAAGAATGTTGAATATTGTAACCGATGCACCGGACGAACAGATTCATGCCGCAATCGTCGGCCTGATTCGAAAACGCACTTTGATCTACGGGGAACCGGAAGGATGGAGGCTTCCGAATTGGAGTCCGGCTCCAGACGTCTCGGGCCCAATTCTTGAGTCGCCAGGATACTTGCGTTTGGCGTATCGCATGCCTCTAGTCCCGCCCGGCCCGGCTGAGAGTTTGCTAGGCAGCGGGTTTGGGAGCTATCAGCTATATTTGTGCGACGCGAAAGGAGACGCCGAGCCGGCGAATTGTGAAGACTTCGTACTCACCGAACTGGAAGCACAGATTTTACAGTCAATAGACCACGTTGGCTGGTATCCGTATCTCTGGTTTCCAGTCGTTGCAAGAGAGATGCTGAATTTTGGTTCAGTTGAACGGGAAGAAAGTGTTCACGCGGCAATACTTGGCCTCATTCGCAAGCGCGGGTTGGTTGTCACGTCGGGAGAGCCAGGCGACATCCCGCAATGGAGTCCGGCGCCAGGTATTCTGATAGCAGCCGAACGTAGAATGGGCGAAGTGCGGGCTCTGCACCCCCCCCTGGCCCGATCGATTTTCTGAGCGATTCCATATCTTTGCGCATGGCGAAACATTTGACATTGACGCCTTTCTCGCAAAATCAACGCTCCATCCCGACTACGTTTGGCGTCGGGGCCCTCGTGAAACCAGTGGCATCGAGATCTTTCTTGGGGACGGACGGCGAATCAGACTTGTAGACCAGGAAGATCTCGCGATCGAGTACCTCAAAACGCACAGGGATGAGCTGCGAGCATTAGCACAGTTTCCCGGCGTAGACACTTTCATTCTGGGATTGGTGTTGATTTGCAAGCCCGAGACTACCGGGTTCTGCGTGGGACCGTCTCCTCAACTGATGTGGCATGCTCTTGATGTCGGGATTCTGCCGCTATATTACGGCACGATCGATGGACGAGGAAGCGATACCTCTGGTCGCCTGGATTGATTGGTGATAAATTGCCATCTCACTCATTGATCTGTTCTGGGTGCTGATACTTTTTCGTAATTATCGGAGGCCTCGCCGCCGCACGCTCATAAACCTTCCCCTTATCCTGAGTAGCGAAACCCTCCTGCACGAGAATGCCTCGGCCAATGAGCCAACCGACCAGCGCAAGGCCGGACTCCAGCGGAACGCGGCTCGACCACGAGCGTGCCACCTGAACGGGCGTCAGGCCGCCGCTCAGGCACTTCAGCAGCGGTGCCATCTCCCAACCACCCAGGAAGGCCACCGGTCCGTCCAGACTTGGATGGCGCAGCGCCGTTTTCATGGTCACGAACTGGCCCTCGATGCACGGCAGATCGACGAATTCGAGCCGGGGCGACACCTCGACCATCGCGTGAGGACGGAGCTGTACGTCGAGTGACATTGGCGGCACCGCAGACGGCGAGGCAGAGACGGCCGCGGCCGCGCGGTCCTGCCAGAACTGTCCTCCCCTGCTCCGCGCCACCTGGAGGTAGTGCCCTGCAGCCCAGCGGCAATGCGAGTTCGAGGCCGTGTCGATGCTCTCCCGGAAAAAGCGAAGAGCTGCCGCGCTCGAATCCGGTTTACGTAATAGGGTGTTTACGACCACAGCGCCCACCAGCGCATTCTGAATCGCTTTCTGGACGCCGCTCGATGAGAGTGGATCGATGGCGAGCGCCGCGTCGCCGACTTTGATGCTGCAGGAGGTGACGCAGGTCTCGTCGACGTAGGGGCTGGCATCGGCGGCCAACACGGAGCCCGCAAGCCGCGCGTCGTGACATCCGTCCATGAGCCCCGATTGAGCGATAAGCTCGTGGAACCGGCCGGCCTTCGATACACGCGGCGCGCTCCGGAAGTATTCGGCGTCGACGAAAACCAGGGTGTTGTAGCTGCCGTCGGGGAGCGGCACGCCCCAGTACCACGCGTCGGCGCCGGCTTCGATGCGCGGCTCGTCAGGGAGGCGTCGGCCGCGCCAGTAGGCGTAAAGGGCGAGCGTGCGGCACCCAGTGCGGCGCCTGCGCGCGGGCAGGGCGGCGGCCCGGCCGCTCGCGTCGGCGAGAAACGTCGTTCTCGACTCGACCATGCCCTCGTCTGTCTGGATACGAAGATGCCATCCGTCTCCATCGCAGCGCCGCTCACGCACGGTCGCAGGCTGCAGCACGTGCACGCCAAGCCTCTTCGCGCGATCCAGCAGCAGCGCGTCAAACCGCCCGCGGTCAACCAGCAGGCCCTCTCGACGAGGATCCCGCCGCCATTGCGGACCCTGATCCCACTGCACGCGCACGTCGCGCACGCGACGAAAGCCAGCCGCTTCGATGGCATCGTGCGCACCAACCATCTCGAGCAGCGGGAGGACGCCAGGAGTCAACGACTCGCCCAGGTGGGCGCGGGGGAACGTCGCGCGCTCGACCAGGCACACGCGATGGCCGAACTCGGCCATTCTCGCCGCGAGCGTGCTGCCGGCCGGTCCGGCGCCGATGATGCAGATGTCACTGACGAACATGGGTCGCCGACATACGCAGATAGGTCTCCAGGCAGTAGTGCAGCCATCCGCGGATGTAGTCGCAGGCTGGACGCCCGCGGCGAATGACCTCGTGATGGCAGCCGCCGCCGCACAGGTAGCGCGCCCAGCAGTCGCGGCACGGCTGCTGCCGGTGCACGTGCCGATCGGCCAGCCACTCCGACCGCCGCTTTGCATCCACGCCCGTGGACAGCGAGCCCATGCGGCCGTCGCTGTCGCCGACAAAGCGGTGGCAGGCCGCCAGATCACCGTCGGTCGACACGCCGAAGTATCCCGCGCCGGCGCCGCACGGATAGGGACGATGCGTGCCTTTCTCGATCTCCCGCATCGCGTTCAGCATGTTCGCGAAGGGATAGCGTTCCCCCGCCGCCGACCGGCGCTCGAACTCGCGGCCGCAGTCGATCATTTCGCCCAGCATCACTTCGAGGTCATCGGCCTGCATCTCGCCGCTTCCATTCGGTGCACTAAGCATCGGCGAAAACCCTACGCTGTGAAAGCCCGCGCTGATGAAATTATCGAGCGTACGGCGCAGCGAGAGATTCTTCGGCGTCACCGTCACCCGTGCAGACACCTGCATCCGCCGCTGCCGCGATAACAGAGGCTGCACGTTCTGCATGATGCGGTCGAAGCTCCCCTGGCCGCCTTTGTACATGCGAAGCGTGTCGTGGACTTCCCGCGGACCGTCGAGACTCACGGTGACCGCGAATCCGAAGGCCTCGAAGAAATCCCCATCCGCGGCGCTGAGTAGAGTGCCGTTAGTCGTGATCGAAAACGTCAGCGTGAGCCCGCGGCGCTCGGCCAACTCGGCGGCGCGCCGCGTTGCCGACTGCAGCACCGAACGGTTGACGAGCGGCTCGCCGCCGAGAAAGGCCAGATTCAGTCGGGCGCCAGGCGCCGCACCGGCTAGCAGCAGATCCACGGCCTCATTCGCCGTTTTGGCCGGCATGTTCTTCGCCGTGCCGCCGAACTCGCCCTGCTGGGCGTAGCAGTATGAGCAGCCCAGATTGCACTTCTGTGCGATGGCGAGCGACAAGGCGTGAATCGGCGGCGAGTTCAGCGGGGTGTCGTCGATAAACGGCGCACCCCCTAGTCCGACATGATCAAGCAGATCGCCGACGCGGCCCTCCGTCATGGCGGTGTCAAACTGCGCAAACAACCTGGAGTCGGCGTCAAACAAGCGGCTGCCGTCGGCGATGAACAGATGCCGGCCCAGCGCGCTTTCGATCAGATGAGCCTGCGGCGAGCGTGGCGCCGACGCCGCCATGTAGTAGCGGGCGTCAGTGCGCAGAAAATCGGTGCGCAGGGCGTCGACAGCCGTCGCGTTCAACGCGTGCCCTCGGGCGTGTCGGGCACGTCCCGTCCGCGAACCACTACTCTGAGCCACTTCTCCCAGTCCAAGAACAGATTGTCGTAGAGGATCATGCGCGAGTCCACGTAATCGTCCGGCACGTACTGCCCGGTGTGCTCCTTCTGAAGCCAGTTATCCCCCTGGCTCGTGCCATTGGATGAGGGCTCGACATTGACGTAGTCGGGACGGGCCGCCGCCCAGTAGTAGCACGAGCATTCGCGGTAGTCGTTCTGCCACGGCGAACAGAGCCCCTGCGTCAGCTCGCCCACCTCCGCCAACACTCGCGAGATGACCGCCGTCTCGCGGTCGAAGAACGGCCGGAGCTTGAACGTGAAGCTGACGTGGGGCGGTGGCTCCTTGTCGTCCCACCACAGCTGATCATCCCAGACCTCATCCGCGGTGAAGTCGCATGTCACCGAGCCTCCGGCATTCTTGTGCAGAATCGGCGCAAGCATGTTCGACCATTCAAGTGGCTGCACCGCATCCGGGTCGTCTTCGGTAGCCAGCGCCACGGAGCCGAACCTGTCCGCGGGATCTGGACCTTTCGCCTGCGCCATCACCTTTACCCCATTGACGCGCAGCAAGCGATGCCCCCTGAGCTTCAGTTTCCCAGGATCGTCCTGCTGCGCGTCGACATCAATCACCAGGTTGTCGTATTCCCGGAGCACAAGCCCCTCGAAGATCCGCCGCCAAACCGCGCGGAAGTCCACTTCAAGCCCGGGGCAGCAGTTTGCGATCGCGTTGATCGGACGGGAACTGATCGGATTGCCCGCGGCAGCGTAGTTCACGTGCGCCGTCCGGTTTCGTGGCGTCAGTGGCGATGAGGCCTCAGTCGGGTTATCTCCGTTCGTGCCCCATTTTAGATCGGGTGAAAACGCCCGGGCATCCGAGGCCGCGCGGATCGTGTCGATCTGGCGGTGGGTCAGCGCCAGGTAGTTGCTGTCCGCTCCGCACATCAGCGCAGGCATCTTCCGCCGGCCCTCGTCTGTGTAGTCCGCAGCATCTTCGGGGCGCCTGACGAGGCGCAGAAACCAAGGCATCGCGCCACTCCGCAGTGCCGCAAACACCTGCTGATGAAGCGCCAGAATCGCCAGGGTGTCCACCGTCGCCGGCGCCATCACAGGCCGCTCCATCCGATCGGTGGCGAATGCTTCTCCGGCGGGCATCGTGTCGAACTGCAGCGGCGGCCGGCCCTGAGGGGAATTGCCGTTCATCACGGCGACGTTGAGGTAGCGCACCGTCTCGTACGCGCGCCGGATGATGTCCTCGGCTTTGGCCCGCGTGACTTCGTACGGCTCGTCGGCCGGCACGTCCGGTCCCTCGATGATCTGCTCGAGGTCGTCTGCCAGGTTACGCACGAACAGGGAGTCCGGCACCACCACCGGCGGACCCGCACAGATCCTGGCAGACGCGTCGAGGCGTGTCCCGTTCAGCGTCAACGCGACCTTCACGAACCCGTCGCACGCGTCGTCAAGGTACCCTCGGCTGATGGCGATATCGTCGTTCAGCCAGGGGGGCGCCGGGGGGATGATCGCGAACAGGGAGGCCGGCATGGTCTCGTTGTAAAACGGCGTCGTGGGCGCCTCGGTTGCTATCGGTGGACACGAAAGCGTGGACGGCGGCGCGGTCTCCGACTCAGTCGACGAGCCGTCAGCGTTGAACAGGTACCAGCCTTTGGACTTGTCATAGATCTGGCGCTCCACGGGCACGTGGTATACCGTCGGGTCGGCAGGTGTGCCTTCCGCCCCCACGTTGGGTCCGTAAATCAGTCCGTGCGCCGGCGTAAACCGCAGCCGGATCTGCGGAAATGCCGCGTTCGGCTTGATGTAGCGCACCCGCCCAAAGTCAATGAAGCGGTCCGCGGCGATGAAATTCTTGCAATAGCCCTCGATTCGTCGCGGGTCGTGACCGGAGAACCAGCCACTATCCGCCACGACGAGATCATCGAGGTTGTTGGTGCGCCGCACCACCTTGCGGTTGGCGACCGACACGCGCCACGAGACGTCCCCCTCGCTGAGCCCGTGCTGTGCCAGGAGGGTCAGCGTCAGCGGTTGCAGCGGCTTCGACGGGTCAGCATCCGTCTGGGCAAACACCTCCAGGAACGGGGCCACGGGCCGGATGCGTCCGCCCTGTTTGAACGCGAGGGTCTCGGGAATCCGCGATCCGGAAATCTCGCCGCTTGCCTCGTCGACGATGAGCGTCTCCTTCCCTTTAATGGTGCGAAAGTCGAGCGGATGTTCCGGATTCTCCTCGATCGTGTAGTTGTCGACCGGTTCGGACGCAGACCCCAGACGGCCAATTGCGAATGGCGGAAGGATGTGTAGTGCAAAGATGCTCATGAGTGTGGACTCCGCGTGGAGCCCGGGCCCTGCAAGACCGCGTCGATCCACGCGATCGACTGACGGTCGAGATCGCGCAGGGCTGTGAGGTACTGCCTCCCATCCACCGGCGCGTCCGGCAGGAGCCTCTTGCAGAGGATCTCCGAGTTCACCAGGAGCTCTCGATGCAGGCGCCAGCAATCGTCGTCAGCCGCAGGCAAGGCCAACGTGTAGGGCAACTCGAACGGCGGTCCGGCCCGTCTAGGGTCGTTCGGCATCTGCTTCTCGTCCATCAGGGGCAATCGGACCAGAATGCCGGCGACTGCCCGTAGGTTGTACATCTCTGAAAACACACGATGCAGGGTACCCGCGCGCATCTTCGGCTGCGTTGCGTCAGTTGCGGGCGGAAGCCGATACATATGGGACAGGTACGTCAGCAGCATGCGATAACGCAGGTTGAACAGGTGCGCCCAATTCCTGGAGTGCTCCGACTCGATATAGGTGCTGTCGGGTCTGTCGGTGAACGTCGTGGGATTGTTCGGCACGTTGCGTGTCGGCGTCCAGGTGATGTTCTCGAACTTCTCGTAGATGCCAATGAAGCGGTCGAAGTGCGAGGGTTGTTCATCGTCGGCACTAAAATCCGCCGCCTCGCCCTGCTCGCCTATTAATTTGAGCGCCGCGAGAACCTCCGTACGTGAGGCCACTTGTGAAAGAATGACGCGCGCCTGAGCCGCCGTCGGAGGAAACGGAAACGTCGACGGGGGCGCGGGCCCGGACCAGCGCGCGGAATCAGTCGACGAGCCGTCATCGGCGGGGCTTTCAGGGTCCAGCGTGAAGGGCTTATACCCTTTCCCCCATTCTTCCCACGAGGCCTGAGCGGCGAAGGTTTCCGGGTGGAATGCCGAGTCGGGGACCAGCGTCGGATTCTTGATGATGCCTACGATCTTCGCGTAGAGCTGCTCTACGCGATGTGGCGAACCCGCAAGGACTTCATTGCGGACCTTCTCGATAATCCGGTTCACTTCTTCCGGTTTAATGCCGTAGTAACGGTTAACCACTGCGGCGGTCTTAGCCGGCGCCTCCGCGTAAACGTAACATGACAGCGAACCCATCGTGAGCGGGCTGAACTCGAACCGTCGAAGGGGAAAGTACTGGTTGTCCCAGGGGCGGTTCCCGCGTGCCCAGAGCGTGGGAGCGCCGAGCAGCGTCAGGATGTTTTGCACCGTCAGAAAGTGTCCCATTTCCTCTTTCGCAATCGCGAGCAGGTTGCGCCGCCACAATCGCACCAGATCCCGCTGATCGGTCGGAACCTGCTCCCCGCCTAGCGAGTACGCCGCGTAGAGATATTGAACCATCAGCTCGTGCTCGACTCCTGCGGCGGCGTGCAGCAGTAGGATCAGATGGTCCAGCCACGTCTCATGGAGGCCCTTTGACAGGCCGACTGGAGAGGCACCGGCCTCGCCCGTGACGGGCGCTGGTGAGGAAATCGAGGAACTCGACTCTGAGGTCGGCTGACGCCGCACGTCGACTCCTTACTTAATACTTAATGCGTGGTCGCGCCTCGGCTTACGTTCCGGAACAGCCGTGCCGCAGGGCGAGCTGGAACTCACTGGTGGTGCCACCGGGTCGACCAGGGCGTGTCGCGCGGAAGTTCGACCCGTAGCAGAGCACGTGGGTCCGGGAACCCGCGAAGCTGGAGAGAGAATATCTGCTTTTTCTCCCTTGGTGTCAAGGTCCGGTGTTTTCGGTTGCCCTACCACATTAGAAATGTCCCCGGTTTGTCCACAATAGAAATGTCCCCTGGTTGTGGTTTCATCTCACCTCGGAAAAGGTGGGTGCGTTTCTTTGTTGGAAGCCTTGTCTACAAATCTGTCGCGAAATCACCTCAGATTTTTCCACAGTGCAGAGTGACGGTTGTGGTCCTCGCGTTCTGAACGGAATTTCATGTAGCATTCATCCAGTTTTAATTCGGCGATTCTATTTTGGCTGGTTTGACAAATGCGCATCCTGGTGGTCGAGGACGAAGAGAAGGTCTCCCGGTTTGTGTCCCGTGGCTTGATCGCGGAGCGCTTTGCCGTAGATGTGGCTCATGAGGGAAAGAGCGGCTGGGAACTTGCCCAGACTTATCACTATGACCTCATCATTCTGGACTTGATGCTTCCAGGCATTACGGGCGGAGAGGTTCTGAACCGAATTCGAAAATCGAAGTCCCAGGTGCCCGTTCTGATCCTGACTGCCCGTGATTCTGTCGCGGACAAGGTCGAGCACTTCGAAGCCGGTGCTGACGACTATCTGACCAAGCCTTTCGCGTTTGCCGAGTTGCTGGTCCGGGTCAAAGCACTCCTCCGCCGCGGACCGGTTACCAGAGCGAGCGTGCTGAGGATCGGAGACGTGGAATTGGACCGCCTTTCACAACAAGTGAAACGGGCTGGCAAACGAGTCGAGTTGACCTCGAAAGAATACGGAGTACTTGAGTATCTGATGGCGAACGCTGGGAGAGTCCTCTCGCGCACAATGATCCTCGAACATGTGTGGGACCAAAGTTTCGACGGCGCTACGAACATCGTCGATGTGTACGTGCGTCATTTACGGGCTAAGGTAGACGATGCCCACGAGCCGAAGCTAATCCGAACAATTCGAGGGTTGGGATACGTAGTCTCTGAAACTGAGGTCGAGGCGTGATCACTCGCTCCATTCGCTTTCGAATGGCGCTTTGGTATGCCGCTTTGCTGGCGGGAGCACTTGTTCTATTTGGAGCTGCCACCTATCTCGGTTTGGAGCGTTATCTTCAGAAGTCTCTGGAGGAGTCGCTGATCAAACAGGCACGTTCCATTGGTGACGTGCTGCTGGTCAATATCAACCAAAGCGGCGAAGACTACGTCGACAACGAGATTACAGAGCACTATTCGCCAGAAATCAACGGACGCTTCGTCCGCGTTACCCGAGCGGATGGTAAGCGAATCTACATCTCCGGTTCCCCAAAAGACGGAACTTTCGACCCAGCCCTGGTTGGCGCTCCCCGATTACCAGTGGCACGCGAATTTACCCATGAAGTTGAAATGTCTGATGGGCACGAACTTCTCCTTCATGGGTTGCCCTACAGGGCGAGCGACGGCACCCAATTCATCATTGAGGTTGCTGCACCCTACAACCAGATTGAATCCGTCCTTCGCGGTCTCCTGCTGACGTTTGCGTTAGGTCTGCCACTGATTGTCACGCTTGCGATCGGAGGCGGATACCTACTGATGCGAGGTGCGTTGCGGCCAGTAGACGAGATTCGACAGAAAGCGGCCAGGATCACGTCACGAAATCTCAGCGAACGGCTTCCGGTTGTGCACACGGGGGACGAATTGGAACGACTCGCCATAGACCTCAACCGCATGATCGAGCGGCTAGAGGAGTCGTTTCACCAGATCAATCGCTTCTCGGCAGACGCATCTCACGAACTGCGCAAGCCCTTGACTGTTCTGCAAGGGGAACTAGAGGCGATAGCACACAAGGGACAAACCTTGCCGCAGGACGTGAGGGACACCATCGGAAGCGCTTTGGAGGAGACCCACCGACTGGCCAAAATCGTCGAAAGTCTGCTTGCGATTTCGCGGCTAGAAGCTGGAGAAGCTCGGGTGCAGCCCGTGCGCCTGGATTTTGCAGAACTGGCGCGCACAACGGCTGACCAGATGAGGCTGCTGGCAGAGGAAAAGCACATTTCCATGTCTTGCGATGGAACTGCATCCATCGAAGTAGACGCTGATCCGTCGCGGCTTAAGCAGGTGGTCGTGAACCTCCTGGACAACGCAATCAAGTACACGCCGGACGGAGGGAATGTCAGCATCTCCGTAGTGCGGCGCGACGATCATGCCGTTCTCGAAGTGGCTGATAGTGGCCTGGGCATTTCGGGTGATGATCTGCCGCACGTTTTTGAACGTTTCTATCGTGCCGACAAAGCTCGCTCTCGTCAGATGGGTGGAACGGGTCTCGGCCTGTCGATCGTCCGCTCAATCTGCCTGGCCCATGGCGGGCAAGTCGCGGTCAAAAGCACGGAGGGTCGTGGCAGCCTCTTCCGCGTCGAGCTACCGCTGGCCACTAGCAATCGGCCTCAGACTCGCAACACCGTAGCCTGACAGCCTCCAAAGCTGAATCCTGAATGAAATTTCATGCTGGTTTCAGAGCCCATTAATGCCAATGGATTAAGTTGTCGGGTCCAGCTGAAACCGTAATAAGGGAGCAGGATATGCCCACCGTCAGGATCGCGATTCTTGCCACCGTGCTCGTCGGCTTGGCAGGCCTCTTTGCTTGCAACGACAAGGATGCGGACGAGCAGCAAACCAGCGCCTCGGAAGCTGCAGCGGGTCAGCAGACGGCAGCTCAAAAACCCGCAGCGAAGCCAGAGGCCGATGAAGGCGAAGAAGGTGAAGAAGGTCCGGCCACCCCTGCTGCGGTAGCTGCCGAAAAACCTGCTCCCCAACAAACCTCGGGTAAGCAGTTCGTTTACAACTTCGATAGCGATACGTCGGGGCAGCTGCCCGCGAAGTTCCACAGCGCAAAAACCGGGGGAGGTACTCATGAGAAGTGGATGGTAACCGTTGACCCAACCGCTCCGTCGAAACCGAATGTCGTTGCCCAGACTTCAACTGACCAAACTGACTATCGGTTTCCTCTGCTCATTTCCGATGAGGGCTCTTTCCAAGACCTGGATCTTACCGTGAAGTTCAAGGCGGTCTCTGGAAGCGTTGACCGAGCCGGAGGGCTAGTTTTTCGTCTGAAAGATCCGAACAACTACTACATTGTTCGCGCAAACGCCCTTGAGAACAATTATCGGCTCTATCACGTAGTAAACGGTCGGCGGAGCCAGTTCGCCGGAGCCAATTTCAAGGTCACCTCGGGAGAATGGCACGAATTGCGCGTACAGGTAGTGGGGAACAAGATCGCCTGCTATTACGACGGAAACAAGAAGATTGAAGCCACTGACGACACGTTCAAAGATGCCGGCAAAGTGGGCCTTTGGACAAAGGCTGACTCCGTAACCTCATTCGATGATCTGAAGGTGACTGCGAAGTAAGTCCTGCGGTCAGTTGTTACGGGAAGGAACAGACATCAAAATGACGAACGGGGAGGAACACCGATGAAATGCCGCATCGGACGGCTCTTTCTCGCGACACTGCTCCTCACGTCACTGCTCCTTGCAACACTGCTCATTTTCAACAGCCCAGCCGCCGGGCAAGAATCGCCCGCCTTGTCGCTTGAAACCCACGTTCCCATGCCGAACGTCAAAGGACGCATCGATCACTTCAGCGTCGACGTGAAAGGCCAGCGCCTCTTCGTGGCCGCTGTTGACAACCACACGCTCGAAGTGGTCGACCTGAAATCCGGCCGGCGTGTGCACACCATTACCGATCTGGCCGAGCCGCAGGGAGTGTTCTACGACGCTTCTACCAATCGTCTGTTTGTCGCCTGCGGCCTTGACGGCGTCACGAAGGTCTTTGATGGGACCACATTTCAAATTCTTGCGACTGTGAAGTTCCCTGACGACGCCGACAACATTCGCTACGACGCCCGCAGCAAGGGTGTAATCGTCGGATACGCCGGGGCGAAGCAGCTGAGGAAGAGGGGGGAAGGAACCGGAGGTCTTGGGTTTCTGGACTCCAACGGGAAGAAGACCGGTGACATCGTCATCGATGCCCATCCCGAGTCGTTTCAGCTTGAGCAATCGGGAACTCGTCTTTTCGTCAACGTTCCAGACAAGAAAGAGATCGAAGTCATTGACGCTGTCAAACGCACTTTCCTGGCCCGCCGGCCCGTTACTTCCGCACAAAACAATTTCCCGATGGCGCTCGACGAAGCTCATCACCGGCTGTTCGTGGGATGCTGGATGCCGCCGCGGCTGGTTGCTTTTGATACGGAGACCGGCAAGGAAGTCGCGTCCGGTGAAATTGCGGGTAGTACGGACGACCTTTTCTACGACTCGAGCAGAAGCCGCGTTTACGTACTCACCAGTCAGGGCTTCCTGGAAGTTTTCCAACAGAAAGATTCCGATCACTATGACCGGATTGCGCGTTACCCAACGCCACCCCGCACACAAACCGGCCTATTCGTCCCCGAATGGGGGAAACTTTTCGCTGCTGTGCAAAAACAAGGTGAGCAGAGTGCCGAAATCCGCGTGTATCAGGCACACTGAGGAGTAGATGGCGCCGTACCGCCTCAACGAGTACAACTGTCACTTAGAGCGGTGTGAGGGTGGGGGCAGATTCGCAGCCTGAACCATAGCATCGCGGAATTGGAAAAGGTCAATGAAGAACACAAAGCTGTCATCGATCAGGACGTACACCTGGGTTGCGGTAATCATTATTCTCGTTTCTCTATCCACAACTTCTCCAGGACAGACCACGGGAGACCAGAAGACAGCAGGAGAATGGAAGACGGTCGAAGACGTTTTCGGATTTCCAGGAGCAAACCTGCCCGGAGGTGTAGTCCGCTTCAACATGCCGCGCAAGGACCTTCACGTCACTCTCGCCGGTACCGAAGTCAAACCTGGGCTTGCCCTCGGGGCTTGGGCAGCTTTCTACCACGTCGGCGACAACGATGCGATGGTCATGGGCGATCTCGTCCTCACCGAAGACGAAGTCGCTTCCGCGGTGAAGACCCTGCTAGACGGAGGAGTCGAAGTCACCGCGATCCACAACCATCTGATCGGCGAATCGCCAAAGATTATCTATGTCCACATGGGTGGGCATGGTGATCCAGTGAAGATGGCAAAGACGATCAAGCAAGCGGTTGGGCTGACCAAGACGCCTCTTCCCCAGGGCGGCGGCACAAAGGAAACTGCAGGCGATCTTGCATTCGACGTAGCCGCCGTGGAAAAGATCATGGGTCGGCAAGGGAACGTCAGTGGCGGAGTGCTGCACTTCAACGCGCCACGAGCGGAGAAGCTTACTGAACAAGGTATGGATACACCCCCCTCGATGGGGGCAGGCACCGTCATCAACTTCCAGCCTACCGGAAATGGGCGTGCGGCGATCGCTGGGGATTTCGCAATGAGGGGAAAAGAAGTTGGACCCGTTATGAAGATCCTGCATGAGAACGGCGTTCAAGCAGTAGCTCTGCACAGCCACGCACTGGATGACGTGCCGAGGCTCTTCTATATGCACTTCTGGGCGAAC
>JACXTT010005219.1_pt1 | contig 18960 bp, 12 predicted proteins | sample 9270951 | NCBI WGS metagenome assembly JACXTT01 (sample SAMN15532306, study PRJNA645909) | rock metagenome | isolation source: weathered quartz diorite | place: Puerto Rico | collected 2017-06-21 | reverse complement strand
CGCGCCGCGGCCACCAGCGCCGCCTCGCCGATTCGCGCCCGCGCCGCCGCCAGCGCCTCGTGATGCGCCAGCGCATCGATCTTCGGCACGCGCCTGAGGCGCGCCTTCAGCTCGTCGGATGGCTCAGCCATGTGAAACCCTTCGGAAAAACATGGTAGCCTCGGCGCATTCGCGGAGGAACATGAGATCCTTGCAGTGTCGTTCTGCCCTTTTTCTGCTGGCCGCCGCCGGCGCGCTGGTGGCGCGCGACTCCGCCGCCGATTGGCCGCCGAAGGAGTCCTACACCGCGGCGGACATGAGCAAACCCGAGAACTGGCCGAACGACCCCGGCTACGGCTACCTCGACGGCGGCAGCGGCCAGTGGGAGTACTACTCGTTCGTCCCCAAGCAGAGCGGCAGCCTCACCCTCCGCCCCGACGAGAAGGCCTCGGGGATGAGCATCGATCTCGCCTGGCGCTACACCCGCGGCGACGACCGCGTGCGCATCGCCATCACCGACTCGGGCATCGAGTGGGACGAGGCCGACCTGCTCGACCGCGCCTGGCTCAACCAGGCCGAGCTCGACAAGCACCGCCCGACCCAGGCCGACGGCACGCCCTGCGGCGGCGCGGGCGACCTCGCCGGCTTCGACTGCAACGGCGACGGCACCTTCAGCGTGTCCGACTACAAGGACACCATCGAGCAGAAGCTCGCGCCGCCCGCGTCGATGGGCCACCCGCGCGGCGACGCCAACCAGAACGGCGTGCTCGACGCCGGCGACCTCATCCTCAACTACAGCGACGGGATCGACGACGACAAGAACGGGTACGTCGACGACATCTCGGGTTGGGACTTCATGAAGGACGACAACAACCCGTTCGACGACACCCGCTACGGCCACGGCACCGGCGAGGCGAAGGACTCGGTCTCGACCGGCAACAACAAGATCGGCCGCGCCGGCGGCTGCCACCAGTGCCGCTTCTTGCCCATGCGCGTGGGCGACAGCTTCATCGCCGACGTCAACGCCTTCGGCGAGGCGGTGGTCTACGCCACCGACAACAACATCAAGGTGGTGCAGTGCGCGCTCGGCACCATCAACATGAACCGCTTCGCCCAGCAGGCGCTCGACTACGCCTACCACAACAACGTGCTGGTCATCACCAGCATGGCCGACGAGAACGCGCGCCACCACAACATGCCGGCGACGTCGAACCACACCCTGCCGGTGCACGCGATCCAGTTCGCGCCGCAGGACAAGGTCACCAACGTCGAGTCGTTCCTCGACTTCAACACCTGCACCAACTTCGGCGGGCAGAACTTCCTCAGCGCGTCGAGCAAGTCGTGCTCCAGCGGCGCGACCGGCCAGTCGAGCGGCATCGCCGGCCTCTTGTTCAGCGCGGCGCTGAAATACAACGTCACCCCGCCGCTCACCGCCGCCGAGGCGCAGCAGCTGCTCATCGAGACCGCCGACGACATCGACGTGCCCGAGTCGCGGGTCAAGGACAGCAAGTGGTTCTGGTCGCAGCCCGGCTTCGACCAGCGCTTCGGCTTCGGCCGGGTCAACGCCAACAGCGCGGTGGAGTGGATCAAGAAGGGCAAGTTCCCGCCCGAGATCGACGTGGTGAAGCCGCGCTGGTTCGAGATCCTCTACAAGGACCAGCTGTCGGGGCCGATCGACATCGGCGGCACCATCAGCGCCAAGCGCGCGACGAGCTACGACTGGGTGGCCGAGTGGGCCCCCGGGGTGCAGCCGCTCGACGGCGACTTCAAGGAGATCGCCCACCAGAACAACGTGCCCGGCAGCGTGATCACCGGCCAGGACGGCGCCATCACCAAGTTCGAGGTGCGCACGGTCGATCCGACTGCCGAGCCCGACAAGGACAGCCCGCACGGCGAGAACAAGTACACCATCACCGTGCGCATCCGCGCGACCGCGCACTACGGCGGCGCCGTCGGCGACGTGCCGGCCCAGATGCGCCGCACCTACTACGTCTACAGCGATCCCGACCTGGTGAAGGGCTTCCCGCTGGAGATCGGCGACAGCGGCGAGGGCAGCCCCAAGCTCGCCGACATCGACGGCGACGGCGTGCGCGACATCCTCTACCCGTCGTCGAGCGGGCGGCTGCACGTGCTGCGCGTCACCGCCAACGGGCCGCAGCCGCTGCCGGGCTTCCCGTTCGTGGCCGACCGCGTCGACGGCCTGCTCGACAAGCCGCTGCCCGGCAAGCCGAGCTACCTCGCCTCGCCCGGCTACGCCAAGGGCAAGGTCGATCCGTCGCTCGCCGGCGACTCGTTCTCCGACGCGCCGGCGATCGCCGACATGGACGGCGACGGCAAGCCGGAGATCGTCGCCACCACCTTCAGCGGCTCGATCTACGTGATCGAGAGCGACGGCACGCGCCGCGCGGGCTGGCCGGTGCGGCTGCCCGACGTCCCGTCTTGCCCCACCGACGGCTCGAAGCCGACCGGCCCGTGCACCAGCACCGAGGCGATCATCGATCAGGGCGCGTTCGGCGCGCCGGTGCTCGAGGACATGAACAAAGACGGCAAGCTCGACATCGTCCAGACCGGCTTCGACGGCAAGATCTACGTCTTCGGCCTCGACGGCAAGCTCCTGCCGGGCTGGCCGGTGGAGCTGCACTACGACGGCAAGCTCAGCAAGGAGCCGCGGCGCGGGCGCATCCTGGCGACCCCGGCGGTCGGCGACTTCAACGGCGACGGAATCCCGGAGATCCTGGTCGGCTCGAACGAGCGCCTCGGCGAGGGCCAGCAGTCGGGCGCGGTGTACCTGGTCGACGGCCGCGGCACCAAGGCGGGCGACCATCCGTGGCTGCCGAACTGGCCGGTGACGATGTCCTCGTTCTACCTCTTCCCGGTCGTGGCCGAGGGCGTGCCGAACTCGCCGGTCATCGGCAACTTCGACGGCAAGATCGCCGCGGTCGCGCACGGCAACGCCAGCTCGCCGCTGATCCTGCCGGCCGACCCCGGCGCGCAGCCGACGTTCAACGCGACCCCGCCGAACGCGCAGCCGAAGTACACCGATCCCGACACCGGCAACGTGCGCATCGGCGTGGCGCCGTCGAGCATCTTCGGCGAGCTCACCCAGGCCTACCGGCCCAACACCATGTTCCCGCTGTTCGCCCAGCCGTCGCTCGGCGACATCGATCAGGACGGCACGCTCGACGTGATCACCTCCGGCGGATCGCTGAACCTCGCGCTGCAGCTCCAGGGCGGCGGCGCGGTCACCTCGGCCCCGCCGGAGCACCTCTTGTCGATCTGGAGCGGCCGCACCGGCAACATGGTCCCGGCCGCGCCGTTCGTGCTCGAGGACTACACCTTCTTCAACAACCAGGTGATCGCCGACATCGACGGCGACGACTACCCCGAGGTGGTGACCGGCTCGGGCGCGTATTACCTCCACGCCTGGGATGGCTGCGGCCGCGAGCCCAAGGGCTGGCCGAAGTTCACCGGCCAGTGGATCATCCCGACCGCGGCGATCGGCGACGTCGACGGCGACGGCAAGCTCGAGATGGTCGTCGGCACGCGCAACGGCTGGCTCTACGCCTGGCACACCGCCGGCAAGAGCGACAACATCGTCGCCTGGGAGAGCTACCACCACGACAACCGCAACACCGGCAACGCCAACGTGCCGCTCGGCCAGGGGAGCCCGACGCGCCACGCCAAGGAGCCGCTCACCGTCGAGCTGTGCACCGCGCTCTTGCAGCAGCCCGTCGAGGACGCGGGCTCGGTGAACCCGAGCGGCGGCTGCCTCGCCAACTGCGCCGTCGGCGGCCGGAGCGACGGCAGCCGGCCGGCCCTGGCGGCGGCGGCGCTCCTCGCGCTCGCGCTACTCCGGCGGCGGAAGAGCTAGCGCGCTTTCAGCAGCACGCGGAGGCCGTCGGCGTGCTCCGGCGGCACCCGCGTGTAGACGTAGGCGAGGTCCTGCGGCGGCAGCTGCCAGCGGTAGCCGCGCACCAGCAGCGCGGTGAACACCTGCAGGAACACGGTGGAGTAGTCGTAGCCGGCGCACTTGTGGCTCGCCGCGAGCTCGCCGGCGCCCTGCGGCGCGAAGGCGCAGGGATGGCGGCGGTGCTCGGCGCGCGCGTCGGAGAAGCGGTCGGGATCGAAGCGCTCGGCGCGGTCGAACGACTTGGCGGCGAAGTTGGTGGCGTGCTGGCTCCAGATCACCGTCCAGCCCTCGGGGACGCGGTAGCCGTCGAGCTCGAACTCGCGCTTCACCTTGCCGAAGAACAGCGACACGAACGGCGTGAAGCGCTTGGCCTCGCGCACCACCCGGTCGAGCTCGGGCATGGCGCCCAGCTGGGCCGCGCCGAGCGGTCCGGACTTCGCCGCGCCGTCGATCTCCTTGGCGAGGCGCGCGAGGGTCTCGGGGTTCTTGTCGAGCTCGACCAGGAGCGCGCAGAACAAGGTGTAGATGAGGTAGCCGGCGATGTTGAAGTGGTGGAGCTCGAGCAGCGCGTGCTCGTCGCTGATCTTCCCGCCCTGGACCTCGGCGGCGAGCATGCGCGACAGGCCATCGTCGAACTTGCCCTGGCGGTGGCGCCTGACCGCCGCGCGCACCACCTCGAAGATGCGATCGCGCGCCTTCAGCGCGCGATTGAACTTCGTCCCCGGCAGATCGATCGGCAGGCCGTTGAAGCCGGCGGCCAGCACGCCGAAGCCCTCGATCACCTGGTCGAGCTCGGGCCCGGGCTCGAGGCTCAGCGTGGTGCGGCCGATCACCTCGAGCGCGAGGATCTTGAACTGGTCGGCGGCGCGGAACTCGCCGCCCCGGGCGAGCTTGTCGAGCCAGCGGCCGACGATCTCCTGCATCGCCGGCACGTACGACTCGAGCGCCTCGCGGCCGAAGGCGGCGAGCACCTGCTCCTTGCGCGCGCGGTGCGCGGCGCCGTCGAGCAGCGGCAGGCTCTTGCCGCCGAAGATCTGCTCGACGAAGCCGGGCATGCCGCCGTCGCGCTGCACGTAGCGGTCGTCGTTGAAGCGCTCGGTGCCCTCCGGCCCGGCGAGGAACACCGTGTCGCGGCCGAGCACCTTGGAGCGGAAGATCGGCCCGAAGCGCTCGACGCGCTCGCTCACGAATTGGTAGTTGTTGCCGAGCAGCGCCAGCGTCTCGCCGAGGAGCGGAAGGCCGCTCGATCCCGGCGGAAGCGGTTTTTTCTCGTCGGAAGGCATCCGGCGCAGGCTAGCACGCGACCCTCGGCCGGTGCATGGGCCACGGCGGGCGCGCCGGGCAGTTTTGCGCCATGATGAAGGCGGAAGCGCGCGGCGCCCGGGCCGCGTTTCTTCTGCGATGATCAGCCGCTTTTTCGCCATCCTGCTCGCCGGCGTGGCGCTCGGCGGGTGCGGCCAGCCCGCGGCGCACGAGCTCGACACCGGCGCGGCCCCCGAGGTCGACGTGTCGAGCCACGATTTCGACTTCGCCGAGTGCAAGAAGCGGATCGCCGCGGCGGAGGCCGAGCCGGTCGCTCCGGGGGCGCCGCGCTACGACGCCCGGCGCGTGGCCCTGCTCGGCCGCGCCTACGGCGAGCCGCTGCTCTACGTGGCCGAACCGCCCAAGCCGGCACGCGACTGGGCCGACGCCTACGAGGACGGCCTGCGCCTGGCGGTGGACTTCCGCCCGCGGATCAAGCTGCAGGCGGCGCTGAAGCAGTTCCCCAAGGCGGATCTGCGGCGCATGTTCCTGCGCGGCGGCTACCTCTACTCCGACAATCCCCACGCCGCGTACGCGCTGGTGCGCGAGCTCACCTGGGGCGACCTCTACGACGCGCCGGTGGTGCTGGTCGACCGCGGCGCCGAGCGGATCCGCCTGGTGCGCGACGCGAGCGAGCGCCCGCCGATCTACCGCTACGGCAGCGGCCGGCTCCAGGGCCAGCCGGCGAAGCTGTTCTTCGGCGACCGTTCGGCGACCGACGAGCGCGAGCTCGACGAGCCGCTCCACCGCGACCTGCGCGAGCTACGCGATCGCGTCGGCTTCGACCGGATCGCGCCGGAGCACGTGACCAAGACGGCGATCGTCGCGAGCCTGCGCTTCGGCGAGCGCACCGTGCGCGCGCTCCTCGTGAGCCAGGGCGCGCGGCTCGACCTCGCCTGCTACGCCGCCAGCCGCGACGAGCGCGCCGCCATCGCCAAGCGCGTCGAGGACACCGCCTGGCGCCGGCGCGCGGTGGCCGGCCTCCACCACGCGGTCGACGAGATCCTCGGCGAGGAGCTGCCGTTCGATCGCCCATACGACGCCAAGGATCACCTCGACGACGGCAAGCTGCGGCCGAGCTGGGAGCAGGCCTACAAGCTCGGCCAGTCGACCTACGGCATGAGCCCCGAGGGCCACAGCTACTTCGTGTTCGACACCAAGGGCCGGCCGCTGCCGCCCGAGACGTGCGTGGCGATGGTCGCCGACAGCTACGAGCGCGCCTCCGGCACCTGGTACCGCCCGCTCGGCCAGGATCGCGCGCGCACCCCCGGCGGCGTCGATTTCAAAGCCCTGGGGCTCGACAACCGCTCGGGCGTGCTCGCCTTCGGCCTGTTCGCCGACGCGCACCCCGAGCTGTTCGCCAGCCGCCGCTTCAGCGGCGCCGAGCGCATCCCGTTCGAGCGGCGCGACGACTTCTTCGCCTTCCTCCTGGCGAACGCCGACAAGTTCGCGCCCGGCGACGTGCTGGCGATCCAAGGCCCCAAGCCCGACGGCTACGTCCACCAGCACGCCATCTTGCTCGAGGACGTCGATCCGATCAGCGGCTTCCCCTACGCCATGGCCGATCAGATGAAGCGGCCGCGGCGCCGGAGCTGGGAAGGCATCATGGGCGAAGCGCCGAAACGCGCGCTCCTCTACCATCTGCATCCGACCGACGCGTTCTTCGCGCACCTCGCCGCCCAGGCCGACAAGCGAAATTGAGCTAGTAGCCCTTGGATTCCCGCTTTCGCGGGAATGACGACCACGAGATCACCGAGCGCGTTGTCGAACACCGGCGAAGGAAGCAAGCGGGGCTGGGGCCCCGCGTGCGGCCGTGCGCCGGGGCGGCGTGCCCGGTGCACGATGTGTGCGCGGCCTTTGGCCTTGCGCGACCTGACGAGCGCCTGCTTCGCAGGCGCAGATTCGCACGGTTTGGGAGGGGGGCCCCGACGACGCAGTCGGCGGGGGAGGGGCTGCGCCAGCCCCTCTCGGGAAAGCGGGCACGCGAGGGGTAACGGCGGTTGGAAGCATCGCCTTGCCTGTTCGCGAATCATGCTCGTTGATTTTAATGCTTGGGCAGCTTGTGGGGCGCGGGCACGCCGCCTTTTTCGCGCACGTAGTTGGCGATCGCGACCGACAGCTTGCCGTCGAGCTCTTCGCACTTCTTGCTGACGTCGCCCATGGTGACGCCCTTGCACTCCTTGCGGTGATCGGAGATGAGCTGGCCGAGATCGGTGGTGTCGCGCAAGGCGTCGCGGACGTGCTGCTCGAGCCGCTTCAGCACCACCCGCGCGCTGGTGATCTTCGGCGGGTGATCGAACACGAACTCGCCCTCCTGCAGCGTCACGCACGAGCCGTCCCAGCGCAGCACGTCGTAGCTCGCGCCCGCGCCACTCACCTGGATGCCGCTCGAGGTGTCGGCCCCGCGCACGCGCAGGACGATGATCTCCTCGTACATGTTCATCTTCTCGTTCGACGACGCCCCGCCCGAGGCGTTCCACGCGGCCGAGGTCGTCACCGAGTAGCCGCGGGTCCACGGCGTGCCCTTGGCGAACATCGCCAGCGCCACGGTGGGGAAGTCCTCGTTGCAGAAGGCCTTGGCGAGGTACCCGGGCGGCAGGCAGATCTTGTCGCTCGAGCCCTTCGCGCAGGTGGTCGGCATGCCTTCGGCGGGCGCTTCTTTCGCTTCGGGCGCGGCGTCGCCCTTGGCGGGCGGCGGCTCGTCCTTCCTCGGCTCGGCGGCGTCGCTCTTGGCGGGCGCGTCGGCGGTCTTCGGCGGCTCGGCGGCGGCGGTGCACGCGCCGAGGAACAGGAGCGCGAAGGCGTGGCGGATCATCCCGCGATGATCGCCCATCCGGCCGGCCAGTTGAAGGGCGAAGCGCGCCGTGCTCCCCTCCCCCGGTGTTCAACGTGCTGTTCGTGGTGCTCGGCGGGCTCCTGCTCGTGCTCCTGGTGATCGGCTCGATCGCCCTGTCGCTCGGAGCCGCGATGGCCGCCAAGCGCGACGAGGTCGCCGGCGAGGTCCGCGCCGAGCTCGGCGAGGCCATCGTGCTGCTCGAGCCGCGCGCGCTGTCGTTCGGCCGCGAGAACCCCCGCGGCGCGATGGCCGGCGTCGGCTGCTTGGCGGTGACCGCGCGCGAGATCGTGTTCGTGCGCTGGTCGCCGCGCGAGCGCCTGGCGATCGCCCGCGACGCCGTCACCGCCGTCGAGCGGAGCGGGCGCCACGCCGGCCGCGCGAGCTCGTCGCCGCTCGTGCGCGTGGCCTTCGGCGACGACGCCATCGCCTGGCTCGTGCCCGATCCCGATCGCTTGCTCGCGGCGCTCGTCTGACTACCATTCCGCCATGCGCGCCTTCGCCCTCGTGCTCGTCGCCGGCTGCTCGGCGCAAAATATCGCGCGCTTCACCGGCAAGGCCGAACCGCGGCTCGCCAGCGCGGCCGAGCTCGAGGTGTTCCAGGGCCACGACATCCCGCACGGCTACAAGGTCATCGGCGTGGTCACGACCACCTGCGACACCTACAACGGCGCGAGCGGCCTGTTCGAGGCGCGCTGCAACGACGAGACGCTGCTCGATCAGGCGAAGAAGAAGGCCGCCGAGGTGGGCGGCAGCGCGCTCATCGAGCCGTCGTGCAGCGACCACCTGGTGGAGCGGATCCTCGAGCGCAAGGACGGCGGCGGGGCGGTGCAGAACAAGCGCTCGCGGCTCACCTGCCAGGCGAGCGTCGGCCGGCCGCTCAGCGGGGTGATCGCGCCGAAGGTCGAGCCGCCGCCGGCGCCGAGCGGCGAGAGCGTGACCATCTCCGGGGCCGAGGTGGTGTTCCACGGCGAGCCCGAGGCCGGCTCGCCGCTGCACGAGCCGCGGCCGATCGAGGAGGTGGGCGAGCTCGAGCGCGTGCCCGAGGGCTACCCGCGCCTCGGCCGCGTCACCGCCGAGTGCCGGCAGAGCTGCTCGAGCTCCACCGCGCGCCGCGGGCTCAAGCACGCCGCGGCGAAGCTCGGCGCGATCGGCGTGGCCGAGTCGAGCTGCGAGCCCGCCGGCGAGCGCTGGAAATGCCAGGGGATCGCCATCGGCGACGCGATCCGCGACGACCTCCTGGACGCAGGCGCGCCCGGCTGATCGCCGGCTTAGAACGCCACCTGGATCGGCACCGACGAGTTGGTGGTGGTGCCGTCGCCGAGCTGGCCGTTGCCGTTGCCGCCCCACAGCCAGAGGCTGCCGTCGCCCTTGCGCGCGCCCGCGTGATAGCCGCCCGCGGCGATCGCCACCGCCCCGCTCAGTCCCTTGACCGGCGTCGGCACGTTGTGATCGGCGGTGGTGCCGTCGCCGAGCTGGCCGGCGCCGTTCAAGCCCCAGCACAGCACGGTGCCGTCTTGCTTGAGCGCGCAGCTCATCTGGAAACCGGAGGCGATGGCGATCACGCCGCTCAAGTTCATCACCGGGACGGGCATGGTGTACGACCCGCCGGTCTTGCCGTTGCCGAGCTGGCCGTGGTCGTTGCTGCCGGAGCATATGACGGTTTGGTTGCCGAGCAACGCACACAGGTGATACTCGCCGTAGGCGATGTGCGTGACGCCCGCGTAGAACGCGATGGGCGTGGGGGCGGTGAACGCCACCGGCATGCCGGTGAGCTCGTCGATCTCGCCCCAAGCCGACAACTGGCCCGATTTCAGCAGCGCGCAGCTCTGTCTCACGTTGAGGCTCAGCTCGGTGGCGTTGTTGATCATGACGACCGGCAGGGGCACCGGCGAGGACGAGGGCTTGTTGCTTCCGACGCCGAGCTGGCCGTGGGAGTTCGAGCCCCAGCAATCGATCGAGCCCTTGCGCAGCGCGCAGGTGTGCTGGTCGCCGACGGTGACCTGCTCGTACGTCTGCGCCCCGGGCAGCTGGGTCGGCACGTTCTTGTCGACGATCGTTCCGTCGCCGACTTCGCCGGCGCCGTTGCGACCCCAGCAGGCGAGCGAGCCGTTGCTCTCCAGCACGCAGCTGTGGTCGGCCGCCATGCGGATCCCGAAGCTCGCCACCGTCCCGGGCACGGTGATCTTGACCGGCTTGTTTCGGTCGGCGGTGGTGCCGTCGCCGATCTGACCGTACTGGTTCCTGCCCCAGCAGTAGATCGCGCCGGCGTTGGTGCGCGCGCAGCTGTGGGCGGCGCCGAGCGCGAAATCGGCCACCGGCGTGATGGGCGCGCTTCCGCCCATGCCGCCCATGCCGCCCGCTCCACCGGTCGCGGCGGTGCTCGACGTCGTGCCGGCTCCGCCGATTCCGCCGCCGCTTGCGGTGCTGCCGGTGACGGTGCTGCTCGTGCCGGCGCCAGCGCCGCTCGTGGACGCGCTGGTCGTGCCAGCCCCATTGTTTTCGCTTTTGCTGCCGCACGCAGCGCACAGCACGAAGGCAAACGCGACCGACCTGCGCCCGATCATGGATCGGACGCTACACAAGCGCCTGCGCCCGCTCAAGCCTACTCCGAGAACGTCGGAAGGCTCGCGAAGCGGCGGACGTGGTGCTCTTCGTCGCCCCACAGCGTGCTCAGCGCGTGCATCCGCTTGAAATAGAGGCCGATGTCGTGCTCGTCGGTGATGCCGATGCCGCCGTGGAGCTGGATCGCCTGCTGGGTGACGAACTTACCGCTCATCGACAGCTGCGCCTTGGCCGCGGAGATCGCCCGGCTACGGTCGACCGGGTCGGGGCTGTCCGCCTTGATCGCCGCCATCAGCATCACGCTCTTGGCGAGCTCGGTCTCGACGAACATGTCGACGGCGCGGTGCTGCAGCGCCTGGAACGAGCCGATCTTCACCCCGAACTGCTCGCGCGTCTTCAGGTACTCGACGGTCATGTCGAGCGCCGTCTTCATCGCGCCGTAGCCCTCGGCGCACGCCGCCGCCGCGCCGTAGTCGAGCGCGCGCTCGAGCGCGGCGAAGCCCGCGCCCTCCGCCCCGAGCAGGCGGCCCTCGTCCACGGTGCAGTCGAGCGACAGCATCGCCGCCTTGTGGCCGTCCATGCACTGCACCGTCTTCTTCGCCAGGCCCGCGGCGCCGGCGTCGAGCACGAACAGGCTGATGCCGTGCTCGTCGCTCGGGCCGCCCGCGGTGCGCGCCGACACCACGATCCGCTCGGCCGCGTGGCCGTTCAGCACCCACACCTTCTCGCCCTTGATGCGGTAGCCGCCGCCGCTCTTCTCCGCGCGGGTGGCGCAGACGGTCGCGTCGTGGCGGCTCGCCGGCTCCGACCAGGCGAGCGCCAGGCTCTCGTCGCCGGCGATCATCGGCGCGAGGAAGCGCTCCTGCTGCGCCTCGCTGCCGCTCCGCAGCGCGGCCGCGGCCACCACCGCCGAAGCGGCGAACGGCTCGGTGACCAGCGTGGTGCCGAAGCGCTCGAGCAGCAGCGCCGCCTCGACGAAGCTGCCGCCGAAGCCGCCGACCGCCTCGGGGTGCATGATCCCGAGCCAGCCGAGCTCGCCCATCTGCTTCCACACCGCGCGCGACCAGCCGGTCGCGTCGCTCCGCATCTTGCGCATCCGCTCGATCGGCAGCTCCTTCTTCACGAAGGCGCCCGCGGTCTCGACGATCATCTTCTGGTCGGCGCTGAGCTGGAAATCCATGGTCGTCTCCGTCGCGTCACTGAAGCCCGAGGATGAGCTTCGCGATGATGTTGCGTTGAATCTCGTTCGAGCCGCCGTAGATGGTCGTGGCGCGGGTGTAGTTGAAGGTCGACGGCACCCACTGCTCGATCGGCGGCACCGTCCCCGGCTCGTTGAACCATTCGAGCGAGTTGTGGCCCATCAGCTCCATCGCGAGCTCGAAGCACTGCTGGTTGATCTCCGAGCCGCGGATCTTGAGGATCGACGACTCCGGCCCGGGCGCGTGCCCGCCCTGCGCGCCGGCGAGCGCGCGGTAGTTCGCCATCCGCAGCGCCTCGAGCTTGATCTCCAGCCGGGCGATCTTGCCGCGGAACACCGCGTCGTCGAGCAGCGACTTGCCGCCGACCTTGGTGTGGCCGGCGATGCGCTTGAGCCGGGCGATGGCGCGCGACGAGATGCCGACCGCGGCGATGAGCGTGCGCTCGTGCCCGAGCAGGGCCTTGGCGAGCGTCCAGCCGCCGTTGAGCGGCCCGACCAGGTTCTCCTTCGGCACCACCACGTTCTCGAAGAAGGTGTCGCAGAACGCCGGCGTGCCGCCGATGGTGAGCGTCGGCCGCACCGACACGCCCGCGGACTTCATCGGGCACAGCAGGAAGCTGATGCCGGCCTGCTTCTTCGCCGCCGGATCGGTGCGCGCGAGCAGGAAGATCCACTCGGCGTACTGCGCGTAGGTGGTCCAGGTCTTCTGCCCGTTCAAGACGAAGTTGCCCTTGCCGTCGTCCTCGGCGCGGAGCTTGAGCGACGCGAGATCGCTCCCTGAATTCGGCTCCGAGTAGCCCTGGCACCACACCTCCTCGCCGCTGAGGATCTTCGGTAGGTAGCGCTGCTTCTGCGCCTCGCCGCCGAACTGCATGAGCAGCGGGCCCACCATCACCAGCCCGAACGGCGACAGGTGCGGGCTGCCGGCGAGCTCGAGCTCCTCGGTGAGGATGAACCGCCCGGTGGCGTCGAGCCCCGGCCCGCCGTGCTCCTTCGGCCAGTGCGGCGCGATCCAGCCCTTCCGGTAGAGCACCTTGTGCCACTCCATCACCTCGTCGTGGCTGAAGTAGGCGTCGACCTCCGCCTTCGCCTTGATGTGCGGCGGCATGTTCGCGGCGATCCAGCTCCGCACCTCGTGACGGAACGCAACCTGCTCCGGCGAAAACGACATCTCCATGGCGCGCCCTGGTTACTACGAAATCGCTACAATTTGCGGCAAAATCGCCGCTCGCCCGGTTACCGCCAGCTCTCACGACGGGGCGCGACGATGACCCGCGCGAGCACCCTGCAGCGCGACGAGCACGTGCGCGACGTCGCCGAGCGCGCCGCACGGGACGTGCTCGATTCGCAGATCGGACTCCCGCCCTGGTTTGGTGGCCACGGCGGTGACGGTGACGCGATCAAGGCCGCGCTTCCGCAGCCGCTTCTGCAGCTCCGCGGCGAGCGCACGCTCCTCGGCCGTGGTGGTCCTGCCGCGTCGAGCGCCGCCGCGACGCGCCGCTTGGAACTGCCGCTCCCGCTTCGCCGCCGCCTCGATGGTTTGGGCGCTCGCCCGCCGCGGATCGACCGACTCTCCATCCGCCAGCCGTACCTGCTGCTGCCGAGCAAGCCCTGCGGGGGTGTCGTCCGCCGGCGTCGCGGCGGCGAGCTCGACGAGCGCGATCGCCTTGGTCCGCCCGAACCGAATGGCCTCCCGCCGCGTCATCGCCTTGACGACCTTCACCAAGCTGTCCGCCAACGCGACGGAGATGCCGCAGTCTTTCTTGCACACCTCCTCGAAGGATTTCCGCCGCAGCGCCAGCAGCATATCGTCCGTTCCGAGCTCCCGCAGCGCCTCTCCCATGTCGTAGAACGCGTCGGCAATCTCCGCCTTCCTTCGTCGAACGAGCGCCACGAGCTCCAGCGCCCGCGTCCGGAGCCGGGCGATCCTCCGCTCGTGCGCCTGTCGCGCCCGCTTCAACAACGCCTGCGGCAGCACCTTCTTCTTGTTGCTTTTCGACCCGCTCTTCCTCATGACCCCCAGCGTAGGCGGTTTCACAGCCGGCTGTGAATGCGTTCACAGCCGGCTGTGACTGGTGAGCGGTTCGATGGCCGCGTGCAACGGCGCGGACGGCTTGCAAGAAGACCGCGCGCCGTCGAAACAAGGCTTCGTTCATTGGTGAGCGGTTCAATGCGGCACGAAATCATAGCCGTTCGCGGCTACACCATGATCGGCACGCGGAGCTTCGGCCTGCGGCGGCGCTTGCGGAAGCGCGGGTGGCGCCCGGCGCAGTATGGGCAGCCCGATCCCCGGCCGCGGTCGCCGATCCGCGCTTGCCACTCGTGGTAGCGATTGTGCTCGCATCGCCACCACACGCGCTTGGCGGATCCCGCCACCACCGCGTCGGGATTGAGCTTGCCGTTCTTGGTCGGATGCCATTCCCGCGCGAGCCGCGGGTAAACCGCCCGTAGCGAGTTGTCGTCGCCGACGAGCCGGTTGGAGCAGATGGGGCAGCCGCGGCCGACGACGCGCGCCCGGACGACGGCGAGCCAACGGTGGCCCGGCTTCCGCGAGCACTGCCACCACACCCGCCGGTGGCTGCCTGGTCTCAGCTGATCGGGGCGGAGCTCGCCGTTCAGCTTCGGGTGCCACTCGCGGGCGATCGCCGGAAACAGCGCGGCGAGCGACGTCTCGCGCGTCGCCACGAGGCCCGCGCACATCGGGCAGCCCGTGCCTTGCTTGGCGCGGCTGGCGACGGTCGTCGCCCAGACGTGCGCGGCTTCCTTGCGGCATCGCCACCACACGATCCGGCTGCTGCCCAGGCTCACGTCGCCCGCGGTGAGCTCGCCGTTCTTGTTCGGGTGCCATTCGCGCGCGAGCGCGGGGCGGAGCCGCTGCAGCGAAACCGATCGCTTGGCTCGCTTTCGCGGGCAATGCGGGCATCCCTGGCCTCTGACGCGATGGCTCACGCGCGCCCGCCACACGTGGTCGGGGTTCCGCGCGCAGCGCCACCACACCCGCCGTTCCGTGCCGGTCGTGACGTGCTCGGGACCGAGGGTGCCGTTCTTGGTCGGGTGCCACTGCTTGGCGACGTCGGGTACGCGCGCCGCGAGCGACGTCGCCGGGGTTACGACTTTGCCCGCGCACATCGGGCATCTCTGGCCTTCGACGCGATGGTTCACGCGCGCTCGCCACTCGTGCGAGGCGTCCTTGCGGCATCGCCACCAGGCCGAGCGACTGGTTCCGGGGCGGAGCCGCTCGGGATCGAGCGCGCCGTTCTTGGTCGGGTGCCACTCGCGCACGACGTCGGGGTGGAGCGCGGCGAGCGACGTCCGGGCGGTGGCGCGCCGTCCGCTGCAATACGGACAGCCGTCGCGGCGCTGCGTTCGGCTGTTGAGGTAGGCTTGCCACTCGTGCGACGGATCGCGGACGCAGCGCCACCAGATCCTCCGTTGAGCGCCGGGCCTGACGTCGTCCGGGGTCAGCCGGCCATTCTTCGTCGGATGCCACTCGCGCGCCATCTCGGGGTGCACCGCCCGGAACGACGTGTCGGCGCTCGCGCGCCGTCCGACGCAGAACGGGCAGGCGCTGTTGCTGCCGGTCCGCGCGACGACGAGCGTCGTCCACTCGTGCGACGGGTCACGGCGGCATCGCCACCATGCTCGAAAGAGCGTGGTCGGCGCCACGTCGTCGGCCGAGAGCGCGCCGTTCTTCGTCGGATGCCACTCGCGGGCGATCGCCGGATAGCGAGCGAGGAGCGACCGCCCCGGCCGCGGCCTCCGTGGTTTCACGGGGGGCCCGGAGCTCATGGATCGCGAGGACGCGGCGGCGGCCGCGCGGGACGTTCGTTCTTCGAGGATCGTCGCCTCCACCGCCAACCGGCGAGACCAACGCCGAGCACGGCGAGCCAGGGAAGAGGAATGTCGCGGCGCGCGGTGATGCTGCATCCGCCGCGGCCGACGATGACGAGGTCGGCCGGTTCGCTCGCCGAAGCTCGTGGGCTCGCGATGCACTGGCCCGCGCGACAGCTCCCCGCCGAGCAGGGCGATCCATCGGTGGAAAGGGGGTAGACGCAATCGGAACCTTCGCTGCAGGGCGCCGGGTCGTGGCACTCCGGCGGAGGGCCGCACTTCGGGACCGCGGCAACGCAAGCCCCGGCCTGACAGCTGCCGGCCGCCATGCAGGGATCCGTGCCTTTGCAGGAGCTACCGTCCGGCTTGGTGACGGCAAGGCAGTCTCCGCTGCTCGGCTGGCACACGCCTACGTGGCACTCGTCCGGGGCGGGGCACTGCTTCGTCTTGTACGCCTGGCACGCGCCGGCGATGCAGTACGTGTTGCTCGTGCAGGCGTCGTTGTCGTCGCAAGGCGAGAACTCCGGTTTGCCCTGCGGGGGATACACGCACTCCCCGAGGTTCGGATCGCAGTAAGCGGGTGAGGCGCAGGGCGCCACCGGGTCGCACACGACCGGCGCGCCGGCGCACGCGCCTTGCGTGCAGTGGTCGTCGTGCGTGCACGGCACGCCGTCGTCGCACGGGCTTCCGTCCGTCTTGTTCGCGGGGCTCGAGCACGTCCCCGTCTTGGGGTCGCAGGTGCCGGCCTCGTGGCACTGGTCGGGTTTCGGGCAAATCACCGGATTACCGGCGACGCACTTGCCGAGCGCGGTGCATTTGTCCTTGGCGGTGCACCGATCGCCGTCGGCGTCGCAGGGTTCGCCGGCGAGGAAGGTGCAGGTGCCGTCGGCCCATGCGCCTTTCGCCTTGGTGCACGACTGGCACTGCGCCTCGGCGGTGTTGCACGCCGTGTCGCAGCACAGGCCCTCGACGCAGAACCCCGTGGCGCACTCCGCGCCGGACATGCAGGGAACGCCGAGGCCTTTCTTGTCGGAAAAGAGCTCACTCTCGGCCGTGGTGCCTATGCCGCTCAGACCGCCGACGGCCAAGAGCTCCCCGCCACCGATTGACGCGAGCCCGAATTCCGACCGCGCCTTGATCATCGTCGGGCCGGAGTTCCAGCTGTTCGTCGTTTCGTCGTAGATTTCTGTCGAGCTCCAGTCGAACACACCGTTCTGCCCGCCGACGATAATCACGTTACCACCAGGAAGGATCGCCGATCGCAGCTCGTAGCGCTTCACGGACATGTCCTGCGCCAGTGTCCAGGAGTTCGCTGCGGGATCGTAGATCTCCGCGGTCTTCGTGAGGCCGAAAGGTTGACCCGTGCCACCGGCAAAGAGAATGCGTCCCGAACCTAGTCGCGCCGCGGCGTGGTACGCCCGCCCGGTTTTGGCGGGTGGAGTGAACTGCCAAGCATCTTTGACGGGGTCGTAAATACCGGACGTGGAGACGTCGGGTCCCAGCGAGACCAGAGCACGTCCGTCAGGCAACGCCGTTACCGTGTTGCCATAAGTATAAGATATCATGAGCGCCGTGGTGGCGGTCCAAGAGTTGGAATTAGGATCGTAGCGCTCCGCGCCCGGGGGTCCCATGTTTTCGCCACCGGCTACGAGTACCGTGCCATCGATCAAGAGATCAGCTCCGTGGTACGCGCGGTACTTTTGCATGGCGCTCGGGAGAATCCATTTGTCCTGGAGCGGATCGAACACGGTTCCAATCTGCCAACCGGCTATGAGGACACGGTCATTCTTCAGCCGAGTAGCCGTGTGATAGATGTGGGCCGAAGGCATCGGCGGCGCGGACGACCACGTCTTGGTCTTCGGGTCCCACAGCTCCGCGGTGGCGAGAAGCACGTTGTTGTTGAAACCTTCCTCGCCGCCGGCCGCCAGGACTCGCCCGTCCGCCAGCGCTGTGGCCGTGTGATTTCGTCGGGTTTGACTCATCGATCCGGCTGGCACCCACACCGGATCGACGAGCACGGGTCCTCGAGGACGCTCGTCGAGGTGCAGAACGATGGTGTCAGCGCGGGCTTCGAGCGTCGCGCCGAACGCGGCATGCTGCGGACTGAAGACGATCGGGGCGGAGACGGTGAAGCGCCGCGTGCCGTCCGCGTCCAGCACGTCGACCGAACGCCCGTGCTGGCGGAGCTCCCCCCCGTCGACCCTCCAGCGCGCGACGTCGTCGTCGAGGACATCGCCATCGAACAGCAGCCACTCCTCTTGGCCGGCGCCGGACTCGCGCCAGAAGGTCCGGTGGTCGTCGCAGTCGTACGAGGTATGGGTCCACCGCGTCGAGATGCCGCCCCAGCAGCCAAGCTCGCGCACCTCGATCGACGGTCCTCCCGGGAGCGCGAGCGAAATCCTCTCGGACGCTCGCGCGGGAAGCGTGAGGCGCATGCCGCTTCCGTCGTGGACGCGCGCGCCCGCTACGAGATCGGTCTGCTCCGGGAACAGCCGGCGGAGCTCCTCTTCAGCCGGGCGGCGCGCGGGCGAGCACCCCTGCGCGCACGCCGCGAGCGCCAGCGCGATGACCTTTTTTTCCCCGAAGCTCATCGCGAACATTTTGACACAAAAAAAAGACCGAGTCGCCCTGAATGGCGTGCTTCTCGTTAGCAACAGAGCGTGAACAGCCCGCGCGACTCTTTGGCACGCCGGGCACGACGAGCAACCTCGTCGAGCACGAGGCACTCGGGTGCCATCGCGCCGGCGCCAAGGAACGCAGAAACGAAGAAGAGGTCAAGCCATGTCCGCGACCGATCCACAGAAACCCGCCGTGCTACTGCAGATGTTCGCTTCGGGCTTCGTCGACAACGGCACTCCGCCGCAACCGGTGGCCAACGGGTTCGTTCGGGCATTCGAGCCCGGGACGACGACATCGAAGAAGCTCTATAGGGACCGGCTGAAGGCTCAGCCATGGAACGACACTCCGGGCTCTCCCGGTTCCGGCAACCAGGTTCCGCTCGACGCCGCGGCGCGCAACTACAGCGTGTTTCTCGACGAGCGATGCGACCTCCAGGTCCTTACCAGCGGGTTTGCGGCCGTACGCACGATCCCCGACGTCTGGGCCGCCTACGAATTTCAGAACGTCAAGGATTTCGGGGCGATAGGCGATGGCGTAACAAACGACCGCGCCGCCATTCAGGAAGCCCTGGACTGGGCCGCGCGCTACAACGCCGTCAACCCCAGATCGCGGCCGATCATCTACTTCCCCGCCGGGATCTACCCGATCGACGACTCGCTCGTCGTCGCGCGCGTCGTGAACAACCAGTACGCGTTCGTGTCGATGGAGCTCCGCGGCGATCAC
>JACXTT010005218.1_pt1 | contig 18967 bp, 29 predicted proteins | sample 9270951 | NCBI WGS metagenome assembly JACXTT01 (sample SAMN15532306, study PRJNA645909) | rock metagenome | isolation source: weathered quartz diorite | place: Puerto Rico | collected 2017-06-21 | reverse complement strand
CCATCACCACCACCTAGCCAGAAAACATCCGATCCCGCGACTATCCAAAATCCCCAAGAAGGACAGCAGCAATGACCGACATGACGACCATACCCTCAAAGGAAGATGCCCTCACCGAGCTTACGGTGCGGATCGTCGCCGCCTACGTCGCCCACAATCAGGTTGCGGCACTTGATCTGCCGGCGTTCATCGGCAAAATCAAGGAAGCGCTAGCCCGGCGGTCTCCCAGATTGACCGAGGATGATCTGCATGCGCAGCATGCGGTGGCACCGCCCGTCAAACGCCACGTTGAGGGATCAATCCCCCTCAACGTCACGCGGGCGCCGCTGGAGAGCAGGCGCATCGAGGAACCCGAAATCACGCCACCGCCAGCATCGCCACGTAAGCCGATGCCGGCCTATCCGATCAGCAAATCGGTCACGCCGACGCACATCTATTGCTTGGAGGATGGCAAGCGCCTGAGATCGCTGCGGCTACATCTGGAGCGGGCGCATGGGCTCACGCCGGACGCCTACCGCGCCAAGTGGGGATTGCCGCCGAGCTATCCGATGATCGCACCGGAATATGCGGAAGCACGGCGCCAGATCGCCCACAAGATCGGGCTGGGGCATGGAATCAAAGCTCCGTTCCAGGAGCTGGCCGATGTGGGCATCGTCGAGCCTGAGGCGCCGGTAATGCCGAATGCTCCTGACCTTCCCCCTGCGCCTGAGGCCGCGCCGAGCGAGACGAAAACTGCGCCATCGGAAGATGATGCGCAATATCACTACTGAGGCAGCAGATGGACAACATGGTATTGAAGGTTGCGCGCGCAATCGCCAATCAGATCGGCGAATTCGATCTTACCGATCAAAAATTTGACCTCGACGATTCGCGCTTCTTGTCGGATTCATTCTACGGCGATGCGGCACGCGCAGCCATTGTCGCCTTGAATGATCCGATTGCTGGCAACGCTTTGGTTCGCGCCGCCGATGACAACCACATCGACATGGAGCCGGAAGAAGCACGCGAGGTCCTCGACAGGATGATCGCCTACCTCTTGAAGGTAAACCCGTGCCAACACGGCAACTCGGAAATCGACTGTCCTTTTTGTGTGAAAGATAAACGCATTGCGGAACTGGAGGCCGAGAACGGACGCCTTAAATCATTGGTCGATAACACCAAGCCTTAACGATCGTCACTCAATGCGTGAGAGCTGCTCAAGCAGCGGGGGCGTCATGGAGTCAAACCATGTTTCTTCGGAGACCTCGGCGTGACCGCTGGCAAAAGGCTTGAGCATGGTAATGAGGCGGTCGGCGTAAGTCGCCGCCGTCTCTTTGTCGTGGTAGATCGCCAGCGCGTGGAGATAAAGCCTCACGGCGCCCTCCATGATGGAGGCGGCAACGAGGGGGTGCTCGACATAGCCCGAGACGATTCCCCAGATGCCGGTTTGTAGGCCCTGGATCACCACGTCCATGGCCTGAAGGGTTTGGGCGCGAACGTCGTCGGCCGAGGGTTTGGCTTTGTTACCCACCCTGACGCCCTCCGACGCGGTGACTTTTTGATCCCGTACCATCGGCGCGCTTTTGAGCGGAAAGCCACAGATTGGTCAGCTCGATGATCATGTCGGGGGTAATCATGTCGTGGAGAAGTTCGCGGGCCTCGCGCAGGGCGCGCTCATTGCCGTTGCGGTCGGCCTTGAGCGCTTGCTCGTAGGTCTTGGCGCGATGACGTAAGAGCAGAACCATGCCGGCTGATAATGTGTGCATTTGCCAGTAAACGAGCCCCCGCGGTGCCACCGAATCAACTCCCGCAACTTTACTCTATTGGGACCCGCGGCAAGACTGCCTTCTGAACATCGGACGCGCCAAAAATAAAACGGCCCCCCGCACGCTCCCGATGTCCAATCCCACCGCGGGCCACGTCAACGCTTGCATGACCAACACGGAAATGCAAGCTATCGGACCTGAGGCTTAGCCAGTTTATCCAACGCCCAAATTGCCGCAGCTGTCGACGCAGGAACAGCGCGGGAACGCACAATTCCGCAAACGCGACGTGCGGCTCGAAATTGGCGGATTCGCTGGTAGAATCGGCGCCAGGGCTTCCGTAGGACTGACGCAGGCTACGCCCGTCAGGCGGTCGGCCTCCTCCCGGGTGCGCTCGCGATAAAGCGCGGCGATGATGGCGGCAACCCTAGAAGCCCTCCCACCGTCGCCATCGATCAGGAGCCGCGCGAGCCACAGACGTAATGTAAAATTTCCCTTGGCCTCATTGCAGGCTGCGCAGACGACGATGCGGTTGAACCCATTCTCAAAGTGCGTGCCCTGGGATCTCGGAATCAGGTGATCTCTGGAGGGGCGGAGAATGTCATTAGGTGCCCCCGAACTCGACATTGTGTGTCCGCAGTAAGGACACGGCTTTCCCTGCGCCGCCCGCAAGAGGCGCACGTCATTCTGATGCTCCATGGACTACCCCGCTACTTACCCTCAGTTATCAATGATAGAAAACAGGAAGCGCATGCCATCGAAAGACGATCGCGATGCCGACGCCCATCAGGACCGCGATCACCAAGCAGACGGTGGCGAGTGCGGCCACCACGGTGACGTCGATCAGCCGCCGCAGCGTTCTTGCCCTCGATGTTTCGGCCGCCTTCATCACCATCGGAGCATAATGACACAGTGGCGCCCAAGGTCCAGATGCGGTTGACGGTACAATCCCAAACAAACGATGAAAAATTCCGACTGTGATTTTTTTGCCCTGCGTAGGCAACGGCATAGGTTCACGGATTAGGCTCTCGCAAAAATAATTTCTGGTCAATGTCAGTTTGACGTTGACAGTTGGTACAGGCACGTTTATGTATGGGCTCACGGTCGCCGCTGGGAGTTTGGCGGCCGGTTGAGAGGAACCACAATGACCAACATCGCCACACATACCGGCAGCTACATCGGCCTTGAGAGCGGCGCTCACGTCGCCAGCGACGGATGGCACGCCATCGGCTCGCAGCTTCCTGAGGGTGCATCCGCCACCGAAACCCTGGAAGCCGCCGGGATCAACTGGACCGTCAGCAAGCAGCCGATCCGCGCCGCCATTCATTATGGCAAGGAAGACAGCGGAGTTTGGGTCGACGTCCCCGGCAAATTCGCCCTCGTTCGCGACACCGACAACAAGGTCTTCGACGTCGTCGGCAAGGATTGGCGCCCTTACCAGAACGCCGACGCCGCCGCAGTGTTCGACGCCTTCATCAAGACCGGCCAGGTCTCAGCCTACGCCGCTGGCGCAACCCAACAGGGCCAGAACCCCTTCTTCGTCGCCAAGATCAACAAGTCCTTCACTTTCCTGGGCGAGGATCTGAACGAGGGCTTCCTGCTCTTCACCAATCCCCACAAGCACGGCCTTGTCTACGGCGTCAGCGCCTTCAGCCGCCGCTTCTGGTGCGCCAATCAAGTCCCCTACGGCATCGGCCGCCACGCCAAGGATTGCGTGCGCTTTCACCACAACGCGCGGGATTCTTTCCGCTCCAATCCGGCCCTCGCCCACAAGGTGATCGCCGAAAGCGTCGAGGGTTTCGAGCGCCTTGAGGGGCAGGCCAGGATCCTCGCGGGCGGCAAGCCGACGGCCAGTCAGTTGGCGGCCTACTTTCGGCAGGTGTGGAATATCGAGCACGCCCCGGAGGGAACGCCCGCTGCGCTCGCCAAGGAGATCAACGAGCGGCACGACCGCATCTTTGAGAAGATCCTGGTCGCCCACAACGATCAGCCGGGCATCGAGTACGGGCGTGGTACCTGGTGGCACGCTTCGAATACGGCGAGCTACATCGTCGACCACGTCGCAGGGCGCGGTGATGAGGGCAAGCGCTTCCACACGGCGCAGTTCGGCGCCGGGCGCGAGCGCAAGAAGAAGGCCTTCGCCTTGGCACTCGAATACGCGAGAGCGTGAGGACAGCAGAGGAACAGGGAGGCGGTGAGCACCCCGCCTCCCGCAGAAAGATCATCGCAGACTGGGAGCACGACGATGACCGACACCGCCAATTCCGCAGCTAGCGGCGACAGCAACGCCGCCAAGCGCGAGCGCATCATCATCAAGGTGCGCGCCCTGCTGGCCATGACCACGGCCAACGGCTGCACCGAAGAGGAAGCCCTCACCGCCGCCGATCGCGCCAACAAGTTGATGGAGGACTACGACCTCACGTACACGGACATCGAAGCCGAGGTGCGCGCCGAGCGTTACGGCAATCGCTCTCGGAAGTTCGCGGGCGGAAGCGAGCGTCGCCGCAGCTGGCATGAGGTTCTCGGTTGCACCTGGGCGATCGCCCAATACTGGGACTGCAAGTGCTGGTGGCAGAACCAGGATCTCATCTACTTCGGGACTGCCACGGACACGGAGATGGCGCACGCCATGACCGATTTGCTGCGCATCGCCATGGACGGCGAGTGGGCGCGCTACGCTAAGAGCGAGGCGCGCAAGAATCAGCAGCATGTGCACGGTCGCGTGCTCAGAACCGCGTTTCTCTTGGGAATGCGCCGCCGGATCAACGCGCGGCTCACGGAAATCAAGGCGCAGCGCGTGAAGGCCGCGCAACCACCTTTGCCCTCAGGCGGGATCGGTGCCGGTGCCGGAAACGGCCGCGCCTTGGTGATAGTTCGCAAGGAGGTCGTCGAATCAAAGTGGAAGCAGTACGAGAAGGAGGCCGACCTCAAGCTCCGCACCAAGACGTTCAAGAGCACGGTGCGCAACGGCGACGCCTACGCGGCGGGTGCAAGAGCCGGCGACCGCGTCGATCTCGGCGGTCATAAGCTGGGACCACAAACCCGCCGCATTGAGCAGGGCGCGTAAACCGATGCGCTGGGATTGGAAGATGTTCTGGGCTGGGTTCAACGACGGAGTATCCGATCCGCGCACTTGGATCACTTCAACCATCGTCGTAGTCGGCATCTACGCACTCTTTCTGTGAAGGGAGGATCAGATGAAACTCTACGTCAAGGCCGCATCCAAGAAAGCGCTCAACGAGCGGATCGCGCGCGGCGATCTGCCGTGGGGAAAGAATTACTCCGTCTTCGGTGACGGGGGCGACTATCCCCTCGACGGCAATCTCCCGGATGGCACCACCATCGCCATCTTTGAGAGGGTGATCGGCGGCAATCCCGTGGCGAATAGCTGGGGCACCTGGTCGGCGAAGGCTGGGAGGGTCAAGTGACCTCCGACGTTGATATCCTCGCCGCCGATCTGGTGGAAACGGTTACCGCCTTGGAGCATTGGTTCAAGCGCAATGCGTCGGGAGCCAGAGCGGCAGAAGGTTGGGCAATCGTTACCCAGCTTATGACGTCGGCTCTGCAAGCGGGAGAGCTGACGGCAAGGAATAATCAGAGTTTGGCTCTGCTCCATAGGGCGGTGATCACCATCGCTCGGGATAAGGGGCACAATACCAGGCCGCTGCGCCAGCTGAACTTCATCTGAGCGGGAACAGAGAACAGGAACGATCGACGCCATGACCGACATTAGCAAGCTGCAGGATCTGCTGAAATGGAAGCTGCTGGCGGGGAGCCACAAATTCCCAGGGCCGGATGGAGGCACCTGCATCAATGAGGCAGCGATCGTCGCGGCGGGGTATAAGTATCGGAAAATTGGCGATGACAAAAATCTCCCAGCATGTTTCTCCAATGTGATCGGTCAATATCTCATCACTATCAACGACTGTTTGCCAGATGACGCCCGGCAGACGCTGATCCAGTACGTTCTCAAGCTCCCAGGTTCAGCCGATTGCAATGAGGTTGAGGACCGGCGTCACGCATTCATCGACTTCGCAACGAGAGCGCTCTTTCGAAGTATACCAAAACTGAACCCGCGATATCGCTTGAACGTTCATGAATGCGCAAATGAGGTCATGAGACGATATCAGATGAGCCCTCGCGCCAAGAGGCCTCAAATCCTCGCCAAAATCCACGCCATCATCGATGGCGCCTTCGCCATCGGCAAGCAAGCCGAGCCGATCGACGTCGCCATCGCCGCCGAGCGCATGGCCGACATCAAGCGTCACGCCGCAGAAAGGCAGTGTAAGGAAAAATTAGCGGTTGACGTGTAAGGTTCCCGAGGCGCCGGGATCGTCGCGCGTAGCGGGCGCCAGCAGTGAAGTCGAGAACTCAAGCAAGGAGGTGATGTTATGACATAGCGTAAGAAAAGTCCAAGTCGTGAAGTCGAGTACCCTTGATCAAGCGTTGCGTGCGAGTAAGTCACATAAGGATGGTTGACCGGCGAGTAAGTTCGTGGGTCTCGCCGATCGACCTGAGGCCACCACTGTCCGCCAAGGACGGTTGTGAGCGGAATGTGCCCGTCTCCCCCGTCGGGCGCACCGGGTGGTCTCCCTTCTATCTCTGGGGATTTTTAGGAGAGGGAATCGTGGCCATCATGGACCAGGTAGGCGCTACGTTGCGGTGGGCGGTTGTTCTGTGGGCGTTCGGGTTCTTGTTGGCGCTGACGTTTGTAAATGCGCCGCCGTTCTAGGAAAATTCCGCATGCGCCAAATGCGAGTGCCAGAGTTCGTCCAGAGACAAATCAGCGAGTACGCGCGGTGGCATGATGTGCCGCGTTGGATGGCATGGGTCGAAATGAGATCAACGCGGGCAGATAGATCAGAGTTGTGGACAGGGGCGCCAGCGGCATGGCTACCATGGAACATGCCGCGGCGGCCAAAACGAAACACATCAAAGCGAGGGAAACCGCCATGACCACCGCCTACATCCAAGACCGCGCCTACGCCATTCATGCGGCGCTGGCGCGCTTACACCGTGACACCAACGCCTGGCGCGATCTGGGCGCGAAGGATCACCTGACCGAACACCTGATCATCAGCCTGCGAGAAACGGCAGCGATGCTGAATGCGACGGCGACGCGGATCGAAAGCGAGATGCGGGCGAAAGTGAAAGAGAAGGCAGATCTGGATCTCGATCCGGTGGGCGCGTAGGGCTGATCGTGCCGCCGGGGGAAAGGTTCCTCCGCCCCCGGGGCCCAGCGTTCCCGCCGGCCAGCGACCGCTCCCGAGCCTCCCAGCTTTGGGGCGGTCGCGCCAAATCAAGAGTAATTTCCTATGTTGGTCGACATGATCCTGCCATTGGTCATACGAACGCGAGATCGCGGGCCATGGGATCGATCCATGGATTTCGTCGACATCTACGATGCCGGGGAAACCCGCGTTGTCGCCCACGTGCTGCGAAAGTACGCCGAGATTATTGTCAGCGCTGTGAACACGAGAAAAACGTCATGACCGACATCCCCCTGACGAAGCTCCGTAAGCAGATCTTGGAAAAGTGCCGCTCCCACCACGGCGAACTGGAGCGCCGCTGGCAGACGGATGAGACGGCGACGAAGGCGATCCAATTCCTGGTGGCACAGAAATTGTTACGGCGCGAGGTCGGAGACGACGCCAAGGGATTTGCCAACAGGATCATCACCACCGAGCGCGGAATCGCGCTGCTCAACGGCGACCTGATCCGGACGCTCTAGCTAGCTAGTGTGATCACGAACCTGTGTCGTCAATGGGGGATTGACGTTCTCGATGATCGCCTATAGATTGTCGGTACAAATTGGACACGATGACGATGCAACAAGAGGTGCCGCTTATGCCCATCGTCCACTTTGCTGCTACGCCAGAGGACATCGAATACGTCTACGAGAACGGCCCCCGCTCCTGCATGACGAGGGGATCCGAATATTTCCCCTCCAATTGCTCCGTCCACCCCTCGCGCCCCTACGGCAATAGCGATTTGCAGATCGCCTATACGCGGGATCGCTATCGCAAAATCAGTGCGCGCGGCGTCGTGTGGCCCGACAAGAAAGTCTACCACCGCGTCTACGGCATGACCGACGGACACAGATTTCAGCTGGCGGGCGAGCTAGAGACACTGGGCTACATCCGCGGCGACAATTGGTGTTTTGCTGGCGCGCGGCTACGCCACATTAAAGACGGCGAGGGCGCCATCATTCTCCCCCACCTCGACGGCCACGGCTATCGCGGCGAGCACAAATGGACCAAAAATATCTCCATCATCGATGATGACTGGATCAAGATCGACCGCAACGGAACTATTCCTGGTGGGCGAGGGCGCGTCGAGATCCCCGTGCCCATCCCCTGCGGCTGCGGCACCTGTGGACAGAAGAGTTTCTGCGAGGAGATGATCCACGCCTGCGGCGGGCGCTGGCGCAAGGAGTGCATCAAGACCCACAATCTCACGCGCTGCAGCGTTACCGGCCACTACGATCGCAAAGAGAATTTCGTTCCGGTGCGTTGGAATTGGGACCATCATCGCAACTTCTCCTCGGAGAACACTGCGTTTCAGACCTATGCGGTCTCGCGCGGTTGGGCCGAATGCAACCACAATTGCTTCCTCTGTGAGGGCAGCAACATCCTGCACTATCGCGGCAATTTCCGCTCCGTATGCATGCACGATGGCGCGATCTGGTCCGACGCGCATCTGCATTTCCACGGCACGCAGGGACCTGACGGTCACTACTATCCCAAGGATAAAGTGCCGCCGCGGCCAAAGGCCCAAGCGCCGGCAAGCGGCACGCTGACGATTGGTCAGGCTGGTCTGGCCGGTCAGGCAATGACCTGGAATTTCGCTGACGTCGTCTTCCAGGTGCAAGATAATTTCATCCGCGGGCAGGACGCTAATGGCATGATCATCATAGAGCCCGCGCCACCGCCTCCACGGCGCAATCGCTGATCCATCACTAGCCAATCATTCCGTAAGCATAGCATAGGGCGTCGCCATGAATTCGTATGGCAGGATCATTGAGACGGTCGATCAATTTCTGGCATGCTCACCGGCCGAAATCCCTCCGCCCCGACGCTTTCTGCAATTGCATCAGTACGCGCAAGAGGCGCTATGGGCGGCGCAGCTACTGAGCCGATATAAAATCGATCCGACCCGCGATGCGGCGATACTCCGGAATCTCGCCCCCTTCACGCTTGCCGACGTCGCCCAGCGCCTGCGCGCCTGCTGCTACACCAACATTCCCGAACTGAGCGTCGCCGACGCCAGCGGGCACTACGGGCCAATCGCGCTCGATCCCATGCTCATTCTCGACCGCATTGGGGTCATAGGAGTGCTGGCAGCGCACGATCCGGCGTTTCCCTGGGGCGCGCTCCATCTCGGACTGTGGTCCCTCATCTCCAGCAAAGTCACCGATGAGATCATCAAGCGCTATGAGTTCTCCTGGCAGGAGCGCGAAACCTTGCGCGTCGCCTATATCTACGCGCCGATCCCGTGGACGCTGCCGGCCGTCGCCGCATATTCCGAGCACTTCGTCCACCGCAGCCTGCAGAACAAGGCCTTGCTCGCTTACACCATCGACGCCGACAAAGGTGGGCGTGATATTCAAACCCAGATCAAGCCTGGGCGCTATCTCAAGAAATTCTACAGCAAGCACTATAGCTCCGAGCAAATCCGCGCCATGGCAGCGGAAATCACGGCCGAAGGCGTCGAACTCCGTATCGCCCGCTCCACCAAGGAAATCGTCCGCATCTACAATGGCCAGGTGACGACTTCCTGCATGACGGGACAAGCGAGTGCGTGCGTGTACGGAGAATCAGACCTCGGCGTCGCCTATATCTTGGACAGCCGCGGCGAAGTTCGGGCACGCGCCGTTGTTTGGCCCGACAAGAAAGTGTTCTACCGCATCTACGGCGATATTCAATTGTTGCAGGCCAAGCTGGCGGCGCACGGCTACCATCAGGGCTCTGCCTGGTGCTTTGAGGGCGCCAAGATCCGCCGCGTGCGCCTCCCCGGATACTCCAATCCGAACTACGTGCACATGGCCTCGATCGATGGCCACGGCGCCTACAACACCATCCCCGGCGATCCCGACCACCTCGTAATCGCCAAAAACGGCCGCTGCAGCGGCAATCACGCCGCCAACTGAGTATATCTCCAAAGGTACGCGTTCATGTCCTCGCCAGCGCAAGTCCAGTCCGCATTTTCGCAGCTGCCGAAATCCATCCGCGACGATTACCACGATCTCGTCGCCATGCTGCAGTATCGGCGCCCGCACTATAGCGCGGCCGAGGAGAAATTCATCGCGCGGTTCATCGACCCCTTGAGGGTCACCGAGGACGCCTATGGCAATCTGTTCAAGGTCGTGGGAAAGAATCCCACCATCCTCTGGTCCTGCCACGTCGACACCGTCCACCACGCCGGGGGAAGCCAAGATTTGGTCCTCAAGGACGGCAAACTCCAGCTGGCCAAACACTGCACCGCCAACTGCTTGGGCGGCGACGACACCGCGGGCGTGTGGATGCTCACCAGAATGATCCGCGCCAAGGTTCCGGGATTCTATGTCTTCCACCGGGGCGAGGAGCGCGGATGCTTGGGCGCCAAGTGGATCTTGGACCAGTCGCCGTGGCTCCTTGAGGGCATGACGGCGGCCATCGCCTTCGATCGGATGGGCACGGAAGATATCATCAGCCACCAGCGGGGCCAGCGCTGTGCCTCGGAGGAGTTCATCGCCTCGCTCGCTGCCGGCCTCGGCATGAAGCACGCCTCCAAGCACGGCATGTATACGGACACCGCCGTCTACGCCAAGAAAATCCCCGAGTGCAGCAACATCTCCGTCGGCTACGACAACGCCCACTCGCACAGCGAAACGCTCGACGTGTATTACCTCTTTGCCCTGCGCAAGGCGGTACTCCAACTCGATACCAGCAAGCTTGTCATTGCCCGCGATCCCGCGGCGAAACCGGATTACAGCTACAACAAGCCGGCAGACTACACATTCGACTGGAAACGATACAAGTGGGACAAGAAGCTGCGCACGTGGGTGGATCCGATCGACGGCACGGCGATCATGCTGGGGTCGGGATCGGAGACCGCGTCGGCCAATACCGCCTACCCCGACCACGGCTACACGCCGACCAATTATGGCGCCTACGGCTATCTCCCGCCAGCCGGCACCTACACCAACGTCACCGAGCACAACAAGAAGGGCAAGGAGCTGGCGGCGACGTTCGACGGCATCTATGAGGAGGAAGAGGAGCCGGCAAAGGCGACGACCGAAAAGGTCGATCCCCCGACCACGCCGGTTCCCGCCATCGCATCGGCTGCATCGGCCCGGCAGGATTGGGTGAAGACGCAAGCGCGGTTCGTGACACTCGCAGACTTTGCTCGGGCGTACCCTGAGGAAGTCGGCGACTATCTGGAGCAACTCGGCATGACGCCGCTGGCGATGCAGGCGCACATTGACCAGATCTACGAGCAAAAAGTGGTCGGCCCCAACGGCGCGAGCGAGGGAGGAACGCCATGATCCAATACTCGACGCGACCATCGCCAGCTGCCCGGCTGAACTTCTCCTACGTGCGTTATAGCTACTTAGTCTCGGCACGGAGCGATCATCCCAGACCGACGCTGTTGGTCACGCGAGAAAAGCGGGCGGCGGTGATTTTCGCCACCGAGCACAGCACGCCGACGAAGCCGCTGTTCGTGCATGAACTGAGATCGGTCAATATCCCCGTGGGAAAGGAAAATCATCTCTATTTCCTGTCGGAGACGCCGATATACAAAAGAATGTGACGCACATAGAGTTTTCGTGCCGTTCGTCTAGAGGAATTATCTCGCCGTCCCTCACGGCAAGATAAGAGGACGTCCGCGCCTCACGCGGAAAACCCAGGTTCGAGTCCTGGACGGTACACCATCTCAATCGTCGTCAATTCGCTGTTGACAGTGACGACAACAGCAGCGTAAGAGGCGAGACCATCAGGGGTAGGGGAGTAAGCGTAATGAGTGACAAATCGGGATCGCAGGCATCGGCGCCGCCAACACCGCAGGTCAATCCCCCATCGGGTCCCGCGCCGCAGCCACGGGCGGTGGCGCAGCGGCCAGTCATTCCCGCTGGGCCACTCGGACCGGCACTGCCACACAAACCAAGGCCTTTCGGCCTCAAGCCGATCATCCCGCAACCTCAAACCAAGCACATCCTCGTCATGACCAAGCACGGCGTCGCAGTCAAGGAAGTAACCCAATTCTCCTACAAGACCCACTGGCTGGTGGGCTTGAAGGACAACGGATCCTCAGTGGTGGTGGAGCGGTGGGATCATGCACCTACGGGGAAGGAGGTTTCCGACAGGATCAAGGCGGGGTTCCAGAACGATTATCTGTCGTTCGCCCTTGCCAACGCCGCCGGGATTGATCTAAAGTAAACGCATGCTTGACGTTACTCCGCATCTGAACATATCCGCGCGGGTTGCGCCCGCGCTTCCGAGGAGATGTGCAGATGCAGAGAACGCGCGCCTTTCGGCGCCATCAGGCGTACCGCCACATGTGGCGGCGACTGAAAGAAGATTGGAATCAGCATTACGGCGATTTGAATTGCCCATGCCGGCATGATCGCAAGGTAATGGCGCGATTCCGAGAACAGCCGCAGATGTGCTCCAACCGCTGCTGTGGTAATCAGCGCTACCACGAAGGTCCGACGATCCAGGAGAGGAGATCCACCATGCAAGATTAGCACCCACAGAGGAGCTAGACTTGCATGGCCCATTACAAGCGGCGCAAGGCGCGCATACGCGCGCGTACTTGTCTTGGCAGCGAGACGTCTAAGCGTGCGCGCTACGGAATGAAGCCCGTCCGTATCCGCAATGTCTGGATGACCATCGATCCATTCAGCCAGGAGTGGAAAGAGCTATGGGCAAGCAGAACCCGCCGTTACTACCAATGGCTTGGAACCTCGCCAAGGTGGCATGATATTCTGTTTCACACGCGACCAAAGCGTCGCGAGATCCGACGCCTAGAGCGTGCCGTGATGATGGATTGGGTGGACAATGAAGACCTCGCGTGGCCATTGGGCTCCCGTCGACCTATGAAATACTATTGGTGACATGGACAAATCAACACGTTTGCTATCCGCCAGAGAGCGCGATCTCTACGAGATGGGGGTCCGCGACGGCAGGGTCCGATGGCTCGGCATGGAATATGCGCCCAAGGATTTTACCCCGATCCTGGCGGTCGGGAGGGGCGCCGACGGCCGTCCTCTGCGGGCGATCGTGCGGTGGGGATGCGCAACCCATCGCTTTCGCTCGGATCCCGCCTGCGGAGCAGACCCTACGACATGCCAGTGGGAATGGATCGGCGAGATGGGCACGCGCTACGGCATAGCGTTTACCTGGTTTCAGCATCTGCCCGAGCCGCCGAAAGATCTGTGATCCCCCAATGACCCGCAAAGCAGCGAAGAAGAAACCCGCCTCGCCGTGACGGCGTGGGTGATGAAGCATATCGTCGCCCACGCCAAGGAAGGGGGAACCTACCGCTATCTCATTTACGACCGTCTGGGCTTTGCGCCCGACGCCTACATGCCCCTGATGGACGACGGCATCACGATCAGCAACGAGTTCGATCTGAGCGACAAAAAGTAGAACCGTTCCAATGTTTCACGTCGAACAGCGTCGACAGTTGCGACGGCGATTTGGGCCCAATCTCCTCGGCGTTCGGGCTGATATAGGCCCAGTTCTGTCTGAGATGGCCGCCAGAGCCGATCCCGATTGCCGGCCGATGGATATGGTGAGGCTGTCCAAAGGCCGCCCGCGGACGAAAAAACAGCACCTGCGCCACGGCACCTGGCATGCCATCCAACGATATCTCAAACCCAGACCAGGGAAACGGCGCATGCGCTACAAACGCCGCCGAATCCTATGAAGTGGGACACCATCAAGAAAGTCCGCCAGCTCGGTCCAGAAGCCGAGGACGTGGTGAACTGGGCTTTGAGAATGGAGGGCGCGCTCCATCGTATCGAAGAGTTCCCCCGCCACGAGATCCACTATCCGGAGGAGCAGAGGTTCGACGATCACCGCGACATCGCCGCGGACATTCTCCACGAGGAAGCCGTGACGGCCTCCATCAACGATGCCGTCGCCACCATCCGGAAATTGCGGGCGGTCCTGAACGATGTCTACGCCGCCCTGGGGGATTATCACGGGATGTCCGCCACCAGCCGCGACGAAATCGACCGCATGATCCGGGAGGCGCGGGCAGAGATTCTTACGGCATTCGCACTTGTGAACGACCCAGATGGAGAATCGCTCTGGTAATTGTTGGTAGACAACCTTATATTGACAACCTGGCGGGCGTGGATTGGCAAGGATGGGCTCGGCACGCCGCGGCGGGATAGGATGGGATCGGATCGCCTAGGATAGACAGCGCTTGGCAGGCGTCGGATTGGACGGGCGAGGATAGAAGAGGCTGGGCTTGGCAGCAATCGCTTGGAGGGACTTGGCGGGGAAAGGTTTGGCGGGGATGGAGAGGCGTGATGAGGCTCGGCATGAGGAGGCCGGAATCGGCTTGGATTGGCACGGCAAGGCTAGGTAGGGCAGGATCGGAAAAATGTGGATAGGCATGGCCAGGCTTGGCCGGTGGGGCAAGGATCGCATAGGCGGGGCACGGACTGGCAGAAACGGCATGGATCGTGAGGGCTAGGCCTGGCAGGTACGGATAGGCACGGATCGGCTGGGAAGGGCAGATAAGGACTGTCGAGTCGGGGATAGGACGGGACTGGCCAGGAGTGGCAGGAGACGATAGGAGCGACGTGGCGAGGTAGGGCTGGGCAAGGCAGGATAGGCAAGGTCTGGGTGGGCCGGGAGTGGACAGGCGAGGCCGGGGCGGACGGGAATGGAGAGACGAGGCTTGGTAAGGAAGGGCAGGAGTGGCGCGACTAGGCTTGGCGTGGATTGGCAACGCAGGAACGGAACGAAAGAGTTTGTGTTATGGCAAAGTTGAACCAGGTGATCGCCATTGAAAAAGGCATCAAAGCACGCGTCTACAGCGAGCTGACCGACCTCAATAAGGCGGTTCAAAAAGCTGAACTATTCAACGGCTTCGCAAAAAATTATCAGAAAAAGGACGAGGAGGGCGAAGACCTCCCGCCCGAGCGCAAGCGCGTACAATTTCAGACCGCCGACGTGCTCCGCAAAACTCAGCGCGCCATGAGCGAATTGATGGCGGTCACGGCAAGGAAGGATTGGACCAACTGCGTCGCCAGGGCCAGCGTTCGCATCAACGGCGCGGCGATCATCGAGAACGCCCCCGTAAGCTATCTTCTCTTCCTGGAGAAGCAACTGACGGATTTGCGCACCATGATCGGCAATATTCCGGTGTTGGACGACGCTGAGAATTGGACCAAGGATCCCAACTCCGGGCTCTACCGCGCCGAGGAGACGAAAACCCACCGCACCAAGAAGGTGCAAAAGCCGATCGTCCTCTTCCCGGCAACGACCGAGCATCCGGCCCAAACCCAGCTCATCACCGAGGACATCATCGCCGGCTTCTGGAGCCAGGTAAAACAATCGGGCGCCATGCCCAAGCCCGAGAAGGAGACGCTGCTGGCGAAGGTCGAATCCCTCCTGCGCGCCGTCAAGGAGGCGCGGGAGGAGGCCAACGTCCACGACGAGGTCGACGTTCCCAACGTCGGCAACGCCATCTTCAACTTCCTCCTAGAGGAGTGAACGAACCGAATTCTCAGCCTTGGAGTGAATGTCACGAACGCGCTTGGAGGTTCGAGTCCTCCTCCCCGCACCACTTATCCCAGATCGGGCTATGCGGGGATGCCGGAATGGTAGACGGGAGCGTTTCATTAGCGCTTGCGCGATCAAGATCAGGCTATTCCAAAGAAGCTGAGCATTGCCGTGCTGGCCCTATCGAGGTGTGCAGGAAATTACCGGGAAGATGCGGGTGCAGGTCCCGCTCCGCGCTCCACCCTATGCGCGGATGGTCCAATAGAAAGACGTCCCGTTGAGCAAAATCCTGCGCATTAAACGTCGAGGCGCCGGGCGAATTCGCGGCGGAGTTATGGTCTCGAAAACCATGACTTAACCGGCGCGGGACTGATTGGATATGCAGTCCCGCGCCACCTATTCAATGCGATCGGATCAAAAATGAATCTGAAAGCGGTGAGCGCAGTTGAACAGATACTGCTGGAATGCGAGTCCGGCGTACGTACTCTGCGTCCCGCGATCGAAATCGTTACTGGGCTCATCGATAAGGGCTTTGCCATCGTTCCGTTAGAAGCCACGTCGAAGATGGTAGCAGCCTCCATGCCGGCTTTTGAGGAAGTTGAAGGCGCCATCCAAATCGCGTGGGTCCACGGATTCACATTGACGGCGAAGGTAGACGATCCGCCGATCAAGCAGGCGTGGCGGGCCATGGTTGGCGCCGCGCAAGGATAGCGAATTGCAGTCCGAGCCCGCAGACGGAGAGCTACCCCGTCGAAATGCGTTTTGGGGGCTTGGGTCATGGTCGAAGACATGACGGGGACGCTCCCGCTGCAATCTTTAACGGCCAACGCCAAATGCGAACGCTATTCAAAAAACCCTGGATGGGGCTTGTATTTGGCGCTGGGACCGGCCTTGCAATTATGATGATTATGCCACCAGTGCTTTGGGCGCTGAGAAAAGCGTCAATCCCCAATCCCTTCGATTTGGTAATCCTCTGGATGGATTACTGGTCACATTAAATAACCGAAGCCGGGGCGTGTGGGGCGCCCCGGCTTCGTCCTGTCAAACCACACGACTGATCCGACAGAGCTTCACCACCTGCCAGGCATTATCAGCGCCGCAGTAAGAATCAGCGCGATCGATAAGTACATGGCGGTGGGAAGAGAGATGTGTACCATGGTCAGAACTTCACGCGAAGGCCCGCAGTGTAGGTCTCGAATGCCGGACCACCCAGGGGCGTTGCGTCGTAGCGCTTAAAGTCGACGAACAGATCCGTGCTCAGACCGTTAATCGCCTGAACTCCGCCCCCACCCCACATCGATGGGCTCTTGCCCGAGCCGTCGAGATGCATCTCGCCCCACTCGCCGAAGATCGTCGTCGCACCGAGATTGGGGAAGAGCGTCTTCTCGATGCCGGCCTGTACTTGGTAGGCCTCAAACGTGCCCCAGATAGCGTCTCCGGTTACCTTGCCGGCGGCGACGTTGGCGAACAAACCCGTCCCCATATGCATCAGAGACGCCGATCCCTGCGTCACCGTCGAGCGCGTGCCGAAGAACGGCGCCGTCAGCAAGACCTGTTGCTCGTCGCGGTAGCTCGCCGCCGCCGCGAAGCGGAAGCCCGCCGCCTCGCCGGAATACCGGAGCGCAACGTCCATCGCGTCCTTAGGATTGAAGCCGATGGCAATCGGCACCATGTCGCCGTTGGCAATCGATCCCGATAGGATAAACCCGGCGAGCAGCGGCGAATCGTACCGCACCGCATCGCGCCGAGTATCATTAAACGGCAGATCATAGCCAAGCAAAACCACCGTGCTCATCGGCGCCAGACTGAGCATCCGGCTCGCCACTTCGGTATTGGCGAGCGTGACCTGGCCGGTACGATCAGAGGCCATTGAGCCGTGTCCCAATGTGACCTTGCCGACAGGAGTTTCAATCCAGCCGGTCAGCGTCCTGATCGTCACCTCGTTGGTGAGTACGCCGGGGATGCCGATCGGGGGCCGCGTGTCGAGCTGGATCTCCACACGAAAGCCGCTCTTCCATCCGGCATTGCCGAGCTTGGCTTCGCCGGTCACGCCGAGCATGCTGGGCGAAGCCGAGTTATTGATTAGTCCGTTCTGTCGAGGGCCGATCAGATTGGTGATGCCGTAGTAGGCGTAATCGACCTGCCCGTATAAAACTAACGTCATCTTCCTGTTACCCTTGCGGGCGGCGGTCGCCTCAAGCTCGGCAACCCTCTCTTCAAGATCGGCGATGCCGCCGGCATTACCGAGATCGGCGGCTTTGGCAGCAGGCAAAACAGAAAATGCAAGGACCGCGCTCAGCGCGAGGCGCTTCATCATGGGATGACATCCTCATGGAGATACGCGGGCACTTGTGGGAGAAAAGAATCACGCGCGACAGGCGCGGCAGGGTTGGCCGTCTATGATGATATCCGTCTCGATGGCAACCCTGAACGACCGTTCATGGCGATTTTCGCTGTGTAGCTGTGTTGGATCGGCAACGGGGTATCGCACCGCGCTGGCGCCGCTCCTCGCGGCGTTTGGCGTTCTGACGATCGCGAAACATCACGACATTCTCCGGGTGCTGATCGCGCCATTTCTGCCAGGCGTGGTCGACGCCCATATCGCGCTGCAATAGCTTGCGAACGTATGCCGGGTGAAGTCCGGTTGCATGGGCGACATAGGCCGGCACGTGGCCCATGGCCAATAACCTGCGGGCGCGATCGGTGCGGGTGATCATACGGCAGCGGAAGCAAAACGCGGATCGGCAATCGCCTTGCGCGCGCGCCAAATGATGCCGGCAACCTGACCGCGGGTCATCTCACGCTTGGCGGCGATTTGGGCGTAGGTGAGATCGCCACGACACCACAATTCGAGAACCGGCTTCCAGCTGTTCCAGACCTGATCGTAATCGGGATGCCTCATGGTCCCACCTCCGTCAATGCGCTGTTGATCGGTGGTGGGTGATGCGCTGATTCGGGGAGGCGAGGAAAGAGGGTTTAGGTTTCTAGGATCCGAAAGCCGTGGATCGCCTCGAACAGACGCTTTTTCAGTCTATAGCTGGCCGTTCTAAATCCTTTACTATCCTCCACGACAGTCTCTCCTGTCGAAGCAAAAACATAGACAAAATCAGCGACGTAGGTGGTGATCGGGATCCCCTTAACCATCAAGGGGAAGCGCTTCTGGCATTCGAGGTTGCGGATCGCGCCCGCGTCCTCAAGAAGTCGCAGCTCAAGATACCGCGTCGCCTCGCGCTTGGAGTCGAACGTGCGATTTTCCGCCACCGTTCGGATCGCGCCATACTTGGATTTGCGGGGTTGGTAGGCGGAGGTTTTTAGAAGTTCGCGAAGCGCAGTGGAGGGAAGCTTGTTAACCCCGAGGGGCAACCGCAACTGGCGGAGAGTGCGGGGCTTGGCCATGGGCGAAATTCTGTTGATATTCGCCCATGGTGGCAAGTCACCGTTTCCTGCCTACCTCACCTCGCCCCGTCCCATCCTAGCCCTGCGACTCCAATCCCGCCACGCCTC
>JACXTT010005217.1_pt1 | contig 18968 bp, 9 predicted proteins | sample 9270951 | NCBI WGS metagenome assembly JACXTT01 (sample SAMN15532306, study PRJNA645909) | rock metagenome | isolation source: weathered quartz diorite | place: Puerto Rico | collected 2017-06-21 | reverse complement strand
GGCCGGGGTGGTGGGGGCGCCCCGGGGGCTCGGGCGTCTCGGGGAGCGCGGGCGTGCCGGGCGGCGCGTAGGGCGCGAGCGGGATGCCGCCGAGTCCGACGATGACCTCGGGCAGCAGGGCCTGTTCGAGCGCAATGCCGGCGACGGCGAAACCCGTTGCGGTGGGCGGATGCGCGTGCACGATGGCGTGGACGTCGGGCCGCAGGCGGTAAATGAGCAGGTGCATGCCGACTTCGCTGGAGGCGTTGCGTCGCGAGGGTTGGCGCGAGCGGCGGCGCCCGGCGGAATCCACCAGGACGAGGTCGCGCGCCTGCATCATGCCTTTGCAGACACCAGTGGGCGTGACCAGCAGGTCGCCTGAGGCAAGGCGGACAGAGAGATTGCCTTCGGTCGCGGCGATGAAGCCGCGCTGGTGCAGCAATCGCCCGATGCGCAGGAGCTCGGCGCGCGCCTTCTTCTGTTCCGACATCCATCACTCTCTTTCCAGAACCGGCAGGACGGGAAAACTATAATCCTTTGCGTGCTGGTCTCGGAATTCGATTATCGGCTTCCGCCGGAGCTCATCGCACAGCAGCCCGCCGACGAGCGCTCCGCCTCGCGCATGTTCCATGTGATGCGGGAGACGGGAGCGCTCGCGGGCCGCAGCTTCCGCGATTTCCCCGGGCTGCTGCGGCGGGATGATCTGGTGGTCTTCAACAACACGCGGGTCTTTCCGGCGCGGCTGCTGGGACGCAGAGCAGGCGCGCGCGCGCAGCCGGTAAGCCCGCGCAATCCGGCGTCGCGCGATTTCCTGAAAGGCGAGGTCGAAGCGCTGCTCACGCGCCAGCTCACGCCCGATGCGCTGGAGTGGGAGGCGCTGGTGCGTCCGGGGCGCAAGATCGGGGTGGGCGAGCACCTGGTCTTCGGCGAAGCAGGCGAGCTTGAAGCGGAGATCACGGCGCGCGGCGAGTTCGGCGCGCGCAGGCTGCGGTTCAAGCCGGTGGCGGATCTCTTCGCCCTGGTGGAGCGCATCGGGCACGTGCCGCTGCCGCCCTACATCGCGCGCGCCGACGCCGGCGCCGACCGCGACCGCTACCAGACGGTCTATGCCCGCGAGCGCGGTTCGGTGGCCGCCCCGACCGCGGGCCTGCACTTCACTCCGGAGATCCTCGACCAGATGCGTACGCGCGGCATCGAGACGGCCGAGGTGACGCTGCATGTGGGTCTCGGGACATTTCAACCGGTACGGGTGGAGCAGGTCGAAGCTCACAAGCTGCTGCCGGAGCGATATGAGATCATCGCGGCGGCCGCTGAAGCCATCGAGAAGGCACGAGCTGCAAAGCGCCGCATCGTAGCCATCGGCAGCACGACTGTCCGCACCCTCGAAGACGCGGCGCGGCGCTCGCGCGATGGCCGCATCGAGGCCGGTGCGCGCGAGGCCGAGGTGTTCATCTATCCAGGCTTCGAGTTCCGCGTCACCGGGGCGCTGCTCACCAACTTCCACCTGCCCTGTTCGACGCTGCTGATGCTGGTGTGCGCCTTCGGAGGGCGCGAAAACGTTTTGAGCGCTTACCGTCATGCGGTCGAGCAGAAGTACCGCTTCTACTCGTACGGTGATTGCATGTTCCTGGAGTGAGCCGCTGGTAGACTGGCTGCCATGCCCAAGTCCGGCGCCGTTTTTCTGATCGATGCCATGGGATACATCTTCCGCGCCTACCACGCCATGGCGCGGGTGCGTTCCATGTCCACGCGCACGGGCGTTCCCACGGCTGCGACCTATGTTTTCGTGAACATGCTGCGCAAGCTGCGCGAGGACTTCCATCCCGAGTACATGGCGGCGGCCTTCGACCTGGAGGGCCCGACCTTCCGCGACGAGCAGGCGGCGGAGATGAGGCCGCTGCGCAAATATGACGCGAAGACCGGCGGCTACGTGGAGGTCGAGTACGCGGGCTACAAGGCGGGACGCGCGGCCACGCCCGAAGACCTGCTGCAGCAATTGCCGTACATCCGGCGCGCGCTCGAGGCTTTTCGCGTGCCCATCCTCGAGTACCGCAGCTACGAGGCGGACGACGTCATCGCCACGCTCGCACGCCAGGCGGCCGAGCGCGGCCACGAGGTCTACGTGGTCTCCAGCGACAAGGACATGCTGCAACTGGTGAACGAGCAGGTCCGCATGCTCAATCCGGCGAGGGACAACCTCATCTACGACCCGGCCAAGGTGGAGGAGGTGCTGGGCGTACCGCCGGAGAAAGTGGTGGACGTGATGGCGCTGCGCGGCGACACCATTGATAACATCCCCGGGGCGCCGGGCATCGGCGACAAGGGATCGGTGGAGCTCATCCGGCGCTTCGGCACGGTGGAGGCGACCCTGGACCGCGTCGCGGAGGTGGAGAAGAAAAGCTATCGCGAGTCGCTGCAGCACAACCGCGAGGTGGTGCTGCAGAGCAAGAAAATGGTGACGCTCGATCGCAACGTCCCGGTCGCGCTCGACCTTGCGGCCATGCGCGCGCAGGAGCCCGATGGCGAGGCCTGCCGCAAGCTCTTCAGCGAACTGGAATTCACTTCGCTGCTCAACGAGCTTGCGCCTTCCACCGACCTGGGCGAGCGCGAGTACGCCGAAGCGAAGGGCGCCGAGGACGTGGCGAAACATCTTAAGCTTCTCGCCAAGGGCGGCGTGCTGGCGGTGGCGGCGGTGCGCAGCGAGCCGGCCGCGAAGCGCAAACGGAAGGATGACGAAGAAGAGGAAGAGAACGAGCAGACGCTGCCGCTGACTGCCATCGCAGAGCCGGAGGCGCAGGCGCGCTTCGCCATCTCGGCCGCGACGGGCAAGGCGCTGGAATGCGCGCCGGAGAGCGCGGCGTTTGCCGCGTTCGCGAAGACGCTGGCGGATGCGAAGGTCCTCAAGTCCTCAGGGAACTCGAAGCAGCTGATGCACGAGCTGGAGGCGCACGGGGTAGAGGCAGCGGGCGTGCGTGACGACACCGGGCTGTACTCCTATCTGCTCAACCCAACGCTCTCATCGCACGCGCTGGAATCCGTGGCGATGCGCCGGTTGAACGTGAAGGCTGCAGGCGGCGCAGCGGAAGCCGCCGACCTGACGGGCAGGCTTGCCGCTTCGCTGCGCGAAGAAGTGGAGAAGGCCGGGCTGCTCAAGGTTTACAACGAGATCGATCTGCCGCTGGTCGCCGTCCTGGCGCGCATGGAGCGCGCGGGCGTGAAGATCCATTCGGGCGTGCTGGCGGCGATGTCGTCACGCCTGGAAGAAGCGGCGACGGCGAAGGCGGCCGAGATCTATCAGCTGGCCGGAGCCGAATTCAACATCAATTCACCGCGGCAACTGGGAGACGTGCTGTTCAACCGCTTGAAGTTGCCGCTGCCGGCGAAGCGGGGCAAAGGCAAGGCCATCTCGACCGCCATTGACGTGATGGAGGAGCTGGCCCAGCACCACGAGGTCCCGCGGATGGTGCTCGAATACCGGCAGCTCACAAAGCTCAAGTCCACCTACGTGGACGCGCTGCCGGCGATGATCGATCCCAGGACCGGCAGGCTGCACACGACGTTTCATCAGACGGGAACGGCGACGGGGAGGCTGGCGTCGTACGATCCGAACCTGCAGAACATCCCTGTCCGCACCGAGCTGGGGCGCGAGATCCGCGCGGCGTTCATCGCCGAGCCCGGCAACCTGCTGCTGGCCGCCGATTATTCGCAGATCGAGTTGCGGCTGCTGGCGCACTTCTCCGGCGACGAGATGCTGGTGGAGGCCTTCCGGCGGGGCGAAGACATCCACACGCTCACCGCCTCACAGGTCTTCGGCGTGCCGCCCATGATGATGGACGCCGAGCACCGGCGGCGTGCCAAGGCAGTGAACTTTGGGATCGTGTACGGACTTTCGCCCTTCGGGCTGGCGCAGCAACTGGGCATCGAGCAGAGCGAAGCGAAGAAGTTCATCGGCGCCTACTTTGAAAAGTACAAGGCGGTGCGTGGCTTCATCGACCGTACTATCGAGGAGGCCCGGCGTGAGCAGAAGGTGAGGAACCTCTTCGGACGCGTCCGTCCCATCCCCGATATCAACAGCCGCAACCCGGCGATGCGCGGCTTCGCCGAGCGCACGGCGGTGAACACCCCGCTGCAGGGCACGGCCGCCGACCTCATCAAGATCGCGATGATCCACATCGACGCGGAGATCCCGCGGCGCAGGCTGCGCGCGCGCATGACCCTGCAGGTGCACGACGAGCTGGTCTTCGAAGCGCCGGAGAAGGAGATCGAGACACTGCGCGAGCTGGTGCTGGAGAAGATGCAGAACGCCTGCGCGCTGAGCGTCCCGCTGGTGGTGGACGCGGGCGTGGGGAAGACCTGGCGGGACCTGAAGAACTAGGCGCCGAGGGCCTTCTGGATGGCCGAGGCGATGGACTCGGCCGACCGGTTCATCTTCTCTTCCGATTCAGCCTCAACCATGACGCGGGCCAGCGATTCGGTGCCGGAGTAGCGCACCACCACGCGGCCGGTGCCGTCGAGCTCGCGCTCGGCCTGGGCGATGGCGCTTACGACTTCGGGGATGTCCTTGAAGTCCTTTTTCTCGCGCACGCGCACGTTGCGGATGACCTGGGGAAAGACCTTCAGATCGGCGACCAGCTCTGCGAGCGGACGGCGGCTGCGGGCAACGGTCTGCAGGACGCGCAGCGCGGTGAGCAGGCCGTCGCCGGTGGTGGCGTCGCCGTCGCGGAAGATGATGTGGCCGCTCTGCTCGCCGCCCAGCACGGCGCCGCTCTTCTGCATCTCCTCGAGGACGTACTTGTCGCCCACGGGCGCGCGCAGCATGCGGATGCCGGAGGCCTTCAGCGCGGCTTCGAGTCCCATGTTCGACATCGTGGTCGCGACCACGGCGTCGCCCTTCAGTATGCCGTTCTCCTTCAGCTGGCGCGCCTCGAGCAGCAGCACGGCATCGCCGTTCACCGCGCGGCCTCCGGCGTCGGCGAAAAGGCAGCGGTCGGCGTCGCCATCGAAGGTGACGCCGATGGAGGCGCCCAGGGAAAGGGTTTCCTTGGCGACGACCTCCGGGTGCAGCGCGCCGCAGTTCTCGTTGATGTTGCGGCCGTCGGGGGTGTTGTGCAGCACGATGCCTTCGATGCGGCAGGCGTGGAAGACCTCGGGCACGAGCGCGCTGGCGGCGCCGTGAGCACAATCGGCCACGACGCGGAGTCCGGCGAGAAGCGCGGTGTCCACGCTCCCGACCAGCCAGCGGATGTAGCTGGCGTGCAAGCCGGGTTGCGACTTCAGCTCCGGCATGCTGGGAAGCGCAGGGGCGGCCACGCCCCCTTCGAGCTGGGTGAAGATCTCGTGCTCGATCTCGACTTCGGTGGCATCGGAGAGCTTGTAGCCGTCGTGGCCGAAGACCTTGATGCCGTTGTCGGTCCAGGGATTGTGCGAGGCGGAGATGACCACACCGGCGGCGAAGTCGCCGGTGCGCGCAAGAAAGGCCACACCGGGCGTGGTGAGAACGCCAGCGCTCTCGACGTCCACTCCGGCCGATGCCAGGCCGGCTGCGACGGCGCGGCCCAGCCATCGGCTCGACTCGCGCGTGTCCTCCCCCAGCACCACCCGTGCCTTGCGTTGCGTCCGCGCCAGGGTGTGGCCGAGAGCGCGGCCGATGAAGTACGAGGTCTCGGCGTCCAGCGGGAAGTGTCCCGCCATTCCGCGGATGCCGTCGGTGCCGAAGAGTTTGCGCGCGCTCATGGCGAATCCGGACTATTGTACGGCACGTGCTCAGGAGCTCTTGCGCACCACGGCGCTGAGCGAGCCGCGGGCGAGGCGGGCGGTGATCTCATCGCCCGGGCGCACCTGGCGCGGATCTTTGAGCAGGTTCCCGGCAGCGTCGAGGACGAGGGCGTAGCCTCGGTCGAGGATCTTGAGCGGCGAAAGGGCCTCGAGCCGCGCGACGGACTGCTCGGTTCGCGCACGGCGCTCGAGCAGCAGACGGCGAGCCGCAGCGACGAAGGCGGCTTCTCCGGCCGCCAGCTCACGACGCATGCCGGTGAACAGGCGGCGCAGATCGAAGTGGCGCAAGCGGGTGGCGGCGACGTCGAGAGCGCGACGGCGCTGCTGCAGACGAGCCGCGAATGCGCCCGCGAGGCGGAAGCCAGCCTCATCGAGGCGCTGCTGGCGGCGGGCCAGCGACTCCTGCATGCGGGCGAAGGCGCCGTGCTGGGCAAGCCCGGTGAGCGCGTTGCGCGCCAGCACCAGGCGGTAGCGTGCGGCGCGTCCGAGCCGCTGTGCGAGTCCGGCGACGCACTCTTCCAGTTGCTGGCGAGATTCCACCACCAGCTCGGCGGCGGCCGAAGGTGTTGGAGCGCGGAGGTCAGCGACGAAATCGGCGATGGTGAAATCGGTCTCGTGGCCGACGGCGCTGATGACCGGTACGCTGCTCGCGGCGATGGCGCGCGCAAGTCCCTCATGATTGAACGACGCGAGGTCCTCGGGCGAACCGCCACCGCGCGCCAGGATGACGACATCCACGCTGCGGGTCCGGCTGAAGTACTGGATGCCCTCGGTCAGCTCGGCGGGCGCGGCCTCACCCTGCACCTGCGCGGGATAGACGGTGATGGGGATCCCGGCGTGGCGGCGGCGCAGGATGTTGAGGATGTCCTGCAGCGCGGCAGCGCGCGGCGAAGTGACGATGCCGATGCGGCGCGGCAGGGGCGGCAGCGGCTTCTTGCGCCCGGCGTCGAAGAGACCCTCGGCGGCAAGCCGAGCCTTCAGCTGCTCGAAAGCCACCTGCAGCGCGCCCGCGCCCTGCGGCTCCAGGAATTGAACCGCGACATGCACCTCGCCGCGCGCTTCGTAGGCGGTCAGCCGTCCGCGGGCCAGGACGCGCATGCCATCCTCGGGACGGAAGCGCAGCAACCGCGCCTGAGCGCGGAACATCACGCTGCGCAGCTGGGCGCGGTCGTCCTTCAGGGTGAAATAAAGATGGCCGGAGTCGGCGGAGTGGCAGCCGGAGACCTCGCCTTCGACCCAGAGGTCGGCGAACTCGCGCTCCAGGCTGGCGCGCATCGCCGCCACCAGATCGCCCACGCTCCAGATGCGGCGCTCGAGTGCGGCGGCGGCTTGAAAGAGGAACCCGAGCTGGCTGTCGTCCATGGCGATGGCGGCGTTGCGGCGCGGCACTGCTATGATAACCACACTCGCCGCCGGAAACGCGTCTCCGCTGCGCGAAGCCGGAGCCTCGGTGTCCAGCATTTCCACAATGGGACATGAAGCAGCGCAGAAGACGCCGCGCCCAGCCAACGCAAGGCCTGCCGTCGAATTTTCGCCCGCTCAACAGCGGATCGTGCTGCTGCTGATTCTGGGCGCGACGCTGTTCTCCTACCTGGGCGCGCTGAAGTTCGAGTTCGTCTACGACGACAAGATCATGCAGGTCACCAATCCGCTCATCCACGAGTGGAGACACGTGCCGGAGTACTTCACCCACGACCTGTGGAGCCATCGTCCGGAGCAGAGCGCGCACTACTACCGCCCGGCGCTGCTGCTGTGGTACATGACGGTGTATTCGGTGGCGGGCCTCGAGCCTGCGCTCTGGCATTTTTCCACGCTCCTCATCCATCTGCTGCTGGTGGGGATGGTGTGGCTGCTGGCGCGGCGCACGCTGAGCGACAGCTGGACGGCGGCGCTGGCCACGCTGCTGTTCGCGCTGCATCCCATCCACGTCGAGACAGTGACCTGGATCGGCGGGGTGAACGAATCCTGGCTGGCGATCCTGTGGATCGGGACCTATCTCTGCTATCGCAACTTCCGCGAGCGGGCGGAACACAAGGCCGGGTGGCTGGCGGCCTCGCTCTTCCTGTTCGCGTGGGCGCTGCTGTTCAAAGAGACCGCTGTCGCGCTGCCGCTGTTCATCGTTCTCGATGAGTTCATCCGCGGGGCCGATGGTGATGAGTTCTGGACGCGATTCAAGAAGGGAATTGCATACGCAGTAATGTTCGTGCCCTTCACCGTCATTTACATGGTCGTGCGCACCTGGGTACTGCGGAGCATCGTGCCGCCGGGGCGCACGCCGCACGGCCTGCTGCAGATGATCTACACGGCGGTCAGCGTGTTTGGTTTCTACATGAAGCACGTGTTGTGGCCGGTGCAGCTGAGCGTGGTGTACGACCTTCCTTATGTCGAATCGTTCAGCGCTGCACGGGTGCTGGTGCCGCTGCTGTTGTTTGCCGCGGGCGCGAGCCTGTGCCGGCTTTGCTTGGACCGGAAATCGGTGGCCGGCGCGCTGAACTGGCTGCTGGTGCCGATGCTGCCGGCGCTGGCCGCGGCGGTCCTGCTCGGGCCGGCGAGCGTGGTTCATGACCGCTACCTGTGTCTCCCTGCGTTAGGTATTTGCCTCGTGGCCGCAATGCTCATCGGCAAACCCGGCTCCGGCGGCGCGCAGGCGCGATGGATGCAGGGAGCTGTGACCGCCGGCCTGGCCGCACTCATGATCGCCGGCATCGTGCGCGAGAGCGCGCCGTGGGCGAACAACCGCACGCTGTTCACGCGGGGCGTGGAGGTCTCTCCCAACGAGGAAAGCGTGAACTCGTGGCTTTCCAGCGAACTCCTGCAGGAGGGACAGCCGCGCGCCGCCGCCGCAGTGAGCCAGCGCTACCTGGCGAAGAACGACCGGTCCTGGTACGCCCACTACGACCTGGCCAACGCCTACTTCGTGCTGCAGGATTTTCCAGCCGCGGAGAAACACTACGCCCGCGCCACCGAACTCTATCCCGAGAACGCGCGCGAATTTTTTTATCTGGGCCTTTCGCGGATGCGCCTGGGAGATCCGGCGGGCGCCGGACCTGTGCTGCGCCGCGCTATCGAACTCTCACCAAGAGGACCGGGGTTCCACTACGCGCTGGGGCAGTCGCTGGAGTCCCAGGGGCGGCTGGAGGAGGCGGTGGCCGAATACCGGCGCGAGCTGGAGAACTATCCTGAGAACCCGTCTCTGCGCCGCCATCTAGAGGAGCTCGAAGCAGAGACCGCAAGCAAGGCGCGCAAAGGTCGCCCTTGAACGATGCGAAAGCACCGGGCCGCGGAAGCGCGGCACTGTTATGATAGCCGCATGGGCTGCCGGAAACGCATCTCAGCCGCGTAAGTCCAGAGCCTCAGTGCCCAGCAACCCCGCATTGGAAGCCCCCGACGCGCACTCCGCCTCACGCGCCCCGGGCCCGGCAGCTCCCGCGCCAGCGCAGGAGCGCATCGCACTCCTCATCATCCTGTCGGTGACCCTGATCTCGTACCTGAACGTGCTCAAGTTCGAGTTCGTGTACGACGACAAGATCATGCAGGTCAGCAACCCGATGCTCCACGATTGGAAATACCTGCCCCAGCTGTTCACGCACGACATGTGGAGCCACCGTCCGGAGCTGAACGCGCACTACTACCGGCCCGGCCCGATGATCTGGCTGCTGCTCATCTACTCGCTGGCAGGACTGGAGCCGGCGTTCTGGCATTTTTCGACCCTGCTTGTCTATCTGGGGATGGTAGGGATGGTCTGGCTGCTGGCCCGGCGCACGCTCTCGGATGGGTGGACGGCGATCGTGGCGACCTTGCTGTTTGCCCTGCACCCCATCCATGTGGAGAGCGTCGCCTGGATCGCCGGGATGAACGAGTCAGGACTTGCCATCCTCTGGATCGGGACCTATCTGTGCTACCGCAACTTTCGCGAGCGCGCAGAGCGGCGGACCGCGTGGCTGGCAGCGTCCCTCTTCCTGTATGCCTGGACGCTGCTGTTCAAAGAGACCTCGGTGGTCATGCCGCTCTTCATCTTCCTCGATGAGTTCATCCGTAGCGCGCGAGGGGAGGCGCTTCGCGCCCAGCTCAAGAAGGCGGCCGCTTACGCAGCCATCTACGTGCCTCTCACTCTGATCTACCTGCTGGTACGCACGCTGGTGCTGCGCAGCGTGCTGCCGCCGGTGCACGAGCCCCATACCCTGCTGCAGATGATGTACACCAGCACCCGGGTGCTCGCATTCTATCTGCAGCACGCGCTGTGGCCGGTGCGCATGAGTGTTATCTACGACATCGCAACCATCAAGGCATTCAGCCTTCGCTACGTCCTGCTCCCGGTTGTCCTCGTGGTAGTGGCGGTGGGGCTGTGCTTTCGCTACCTTCCCCGCAAGGCGGTGGCCTCATCTTTGCTCTGGATGCTGCTGCCCCTGATGCCGGCACTGGTGCTGGCCGGCCTGCTGGGGCCCTCAGGTATCGTCCACGACCGCTACTTTTGCCTCTCTGCCGTGGGTCCCTGCTTTCTGCTGGCGATGCTCATCAGCAGGATCCCGGGGGAAAGGCTGCGCCTGCTGGGAGCGCCGGCGTTGCAGCTTGCTTTGGTCCTGGGGCTGTCAGCCCTGATGATCGCCGGCATCCGGCGCGAGAGCGCGCCGTGGGAGAACAACCGCCAGCTCTTTTCGCGTGGGGTCGAAGTCTCGCCCTACGATGAAAACGTGACCTCGTGGCTCTCCAGCGAACTGCTGCAGGAAGGAGAGCCGCGGGCGGCCATCGAAGTGAGCCGGCGCTACCTGGAAAGGAACGACAGATCTTGGTACGCCAACTTCGACCTGGCGAACGCCTATTTCGTGCTCCGGGACTTCCCTTCCGCCGAGCGCCACTACCTCCGCGCAACCGAGCTCTACGACGGCAACGCGCGCGAATATTTCTATCTCGGGCTGACGCGCATGCGGCTGGGGGATCCCGCAGGCGCCGAAACGGCGTTGCGGCGCGCCATCCTGCTCTCACCGAAGGGGCCCGGCTATCGCTACGCGTTGGGGCAAGCGCTGGCAGCGCAGGGCCGTTTAGAAGAGTGCCTGGCCGCGTATCGCGCCGAGTTGGAAAACTATCCTGACAACCCGGGCTTGCAGCGCCAGGTTGAGGAGCTGGAGATCAAAGTGCGGCCTGCCAGGACGGGGATGAAGGAGATGGCGCCCAAGACTGGGAATCCCGTTTCACCGCAAGCACGGTGATCACATCGTGCAGGTTCTTGCGGATGCGGATGTTTCCCAGGGGGCGTCCCACCGTAGCCTTGTAGAGATGACGGAAGGCGGACCGCTCGTTGTCCCGCGAGAGCCTCATGAAGACGGTGCTGATCTGGAGCTGGTGGGCGATGAATCTCGACTCGACCACCCGGAATCCTGAACGGGAGAGCGCCGAGGAGAGTGTGTTGCGGTCGTAGTAGAAAAGGTGGGTCGGCGGAATGACGGCATAAAAGCGAGGTCCCGAGAGCTTGGCATACAGGCACGAGATGTTGTGGACCTTGACCACCAGCAGGCCCCCGGACTTCAGCATGCGATGACACTTGGCGAGCGCGGCAAGAGGCTGCGGCATGTGGTCGAAGACATCCTGCATGGTGATCACATCAAAGAAACCATCACGCCCGGGGTAGGCGTCAAAGTCTCCCTCAAAAAAGCGGTCGCCGTGCCGCTGGCCCGGTCCGGCCTCGGGCGGGGCGATGTCGCACCCGTGACACTCCCAGCCCTGCATGGCGTCGAGAAACCAGCCCCCCGAGCATCCGACATCCAGCAGTCTGCCCGGTCGGGCGTAACGCGCCTCGATGAGGCCGCGGAGCTTGGTGTAGTAATAGCCGAGGCACTCGCGGTTCACTTCGGAGTAGACCGGGTCGCCTCCCTGCACGTAGTGCGAGGCGAGCTCTTCGCGCGTCAGGATGTTCTGGACGAAGGCCAGAGCACACCCGGCACAACGCACAATGGAATATCCATGGACTCGCCAGAGGGGATTCAGGCTGGTTCCGCCGCAGATGGGGCAGGAAGAATGAAGGTGCTGGAGCGGAGGGCCCGCCTTGGGTGTCAAGGTCAGCGAATCCATGGCGTCCAGATTTGCGCGCTCATCCCCGGCGAGACATCCGCCTCTATTCTATACACTACTCAAAACCGCCCGGAATGACGTCACCCGAAAACACGGCATCGGCGCCCTCGGCGGCGGCTGCGGAACGCCTGGATGGGAAACGTTGGCCCATCGTACTGGCGCTCATCGCCGCGGCCTGCTTCCTGCTCTTTCTCCAGACCTCGGCGTTCGAGTTCGTTTACGACGACCGCTCGGGCATCGTCTACAACCCGAGCATCCAGTCGTGGAAGGAAGCGCCGGGATATTTCCTGCGCAGCGTGTGGGGGCACTCCGAGGGAACCGTGGCGAACTACTACCGGCCGCTGCACCTTCTTTGGATGCTCGCCAACTACAGCTCTTTTGGGCTCGAACCGACGGGCTGGCACCTGACGACGGTGCTGCTGCACCTCGCGGTAACCATCCTGGTGGCACTGCTCGCGCTGCGGCTCACCGGCGACAGCTGGACGGCGAGCGCGGCCGCGCTGCTCTTCGGCGTACATCCGGCGCACGTCGAGGCGGTGGCGTGGGTCTCAGGCGCGACCGAGCCGCTGCTGGCACTCTTCCTGCTGCCCGCGTTCCTGGCGTATCTGCGCGCACGCCGCGAGGGCGGAAGGATCTGGACGGAAGCAGCACTCATCTTTTTTGCGCTGGCGCTGCTGTGCAAGGAAACAGCGATCATCTTTCCGGTTCTAGTGTTTGCCTACGAGATCTTCACGCCGCGCGAGACGGAAGCCCACCGACATGGTGGGTTGCGCCCGGCTTTGCGCGCGACGGCGCCTTACCTCGCGATCATCGTGGTCTACGCACTGCTGCGCTGGAAGGCATTGGGCGGCTTCAGTCACGGGGCGACGCCGGACGCCTCGGCCGATGCCTTCTACTCCATTCCGCGGCTGCTGGGGATCTACTTCGCGCGTCTCTTCTGGCCCTTCCACCTGGCGCCTTTCAGCGACATCCGGCTGACGACGCAGGCTGAGTTCGTGGGGTTCGCGCTGCCGGCCCTGGCGCTGGTGGTGGTGGCGTACATTCTGGTCCTGCTGCGGCGACGGCGGCCGTCTTTGGGCTTACCAATGTTTCTGGGAATCTGGATGCTGGTTCCGCTGCTTCCACCGATGTTCAACCTTGCCCTGCTGCCGCCGGACCTGGTGATCCAGAACCGCTATCTTTATCTGCCGTCGGTGGCGGCGTGCCTGCTGATCGCGATGTTCATACGGCACCGGCTGGCGCACTGGCCACATCTTGCGACCGGCGTGGTGCTGATCTTCGCCGCGGCGCTGGCGGGCGAGACCTGGGTCTCCTGCCAGCCGTGGCACGATAACTTTACCCTCTTCCGCTTCGCGGTGGAGAAGGCGCCGGGCAATGAGTTCGCGCGCGTCCTGTTGGCCAGCCAGATGATGGAGGAGGGAGACACGGCCAACGCGCTGGTCATCGCGCGCGAGGCGGAGTCACTGCGTCCCCGGGACTGGTTCGCGGTGTACACCGTGGCGGGCGCGGAGTTCCGGCTGGGACAGTGGGGCGCGGCGGAGCGCGATTACCTGCGCGCCATCCAGCTCTCGCCCTCGCTGCCGCAGGCGCGCGGCGACCAGTTCTACCAGCTCGGCTTGGTACGCATGCGCATGGGGCGCTACCGCGAGGGGGCGGACACCATACGCCAGGGCCTCAAGCTCTGGCCGCATGCGCGCAACTTCCACTACGCCATCGGCATGGGCCTGCTGCAGGCAGGCGACCTCGAGGGCGCCCGCGCCGAGTTCGAGGCCGAACTCCGGCTGGATCCGCAGCACGGAGCCGCCAGGCGGGAACTTGAGCGGCTGGGCGAGGCGAAGCCATGAACCCGACGGAAACGGAGCATGCTCCGGCGAGGCGCAGAACGCGATGGCTGCTCGTCCTCGTGCTGGCGGCCACGTTTCTGATCTATGCGCCCACGCTGGGCTACGAGTTCGTCTACGACGACACTTCGCAGATCGTGAACAACCCCAATCTGCGCTCGTGGGAGGCGCTGCCCGGCTACTTCACGCGCGATGTCTGGAGCCATCGTGAAAAAGCGGCGGCCCACCTCTACCGCCCGCTGTTCCTGGTGTGGCTGCGGCTGAATTACATCGCCTTCGGCGCCAGTCCGGCAGGATGGCACCTCAGCACTGTGCTCGCGCACCTGGTTGCCACGCTGCTGGTTTTCCTGCTGGCGCGCAGGCTGCTGGCGGACGACTGGACGGCGCTGATCGCAGCACTGATCTTCGGGCTGCACCCGGTGCACTTGGAGAGCGTGGCGTGGGTGGCCGGCGTGACCGACCCGCTGATGTCGGCGGCCTTTCTCGGGGCATTCCATTGCTACCTCGCGTGGCGCGAGAAGCGCGGCGCGAAGCGGCTGGCGGCGCTGGTTTTGTTCGCCGTGGCGTTGCTGATCAAGGAGACGGCGATCGTTTTGCCGCTGCTGGTCGCTCTGCATGCGGCGCTGTTCGCGAATCGCGATGGCGCGCCTACGAGCGGTCCGGCGGTGAAGAGCGCGATCGTCGCGGCGCTTCCGTTCGCGCTGCTGGCGACCCTCTACCTCGTGGCGCGGCACATGGCGCTGGGTGGACTGGGCAACAGCGAGCGCGCTCTCTCGCTGCCGGTGTTCGGTTTCACCCTGCCGAAGGTCTTGTGGTTTTACGCCAGGCTCCTGGTGTGGCCCATCGGACTGAGCGAGTTCTACGATTTCCAGCCGGTAGCGCATCCCGGCTTCGCCACCTTCTGGCTCCCGGCGATACCGCTGCTCGCGATGGCCGCGCTGGCCTGGTTCCGGACCGGCAACCGCACGCGCTTCCTTCTGCTGATGATGCTGGCGCCCTTGGGACCGCCGCTGGCGGGGATCCTCTTCCTCACGCGCAACGAGCTGGTGCACGACCGCTATCTCTATCTGCCGTCGGCGGGCTTTGCGATGCTGGCTGCGCTGGCGCTGGGATGGCTGCGCAAGGTGCGGTTCCCACTCGTGCATCTGCTTGTGGTCCTGCCATATCTCCTGGCGCTCGCGGCGGCGACGCTGGTGCAAAGTCCGCAGTGGACAAGCACCACGGCGCTGGCGCGGCGCGGCGTGGCCATCGCCCCGAACAATGTCATGGCCTACGACCTGCTTGCCGACTCCCTGTTGCAGAACCGCGACTACGCCGCTGCGTTGCCCATCGCCCAGCGCGCCCACGAGCTCGACCCGGACTCCTGGGACACCAGCTACAACCTCTCCTCGGCGTATTTCGCCCTGGGCGACTACCCCCAGGCGGAGCGCTACCTGCTCGACGCGATGCGCAAGGCTCCCCAGGAGCGCGGCGAGTATTACTACCTGCTGGCGCTGAACCGCATCAAGATGGGCCGCTGGCCGGACGCGGAGGGCGCGCTGCGGCGCGGCATCCAGCTCTCTCCGGTCGCGCCGGGGATGCACAGCGGACTGGGCGCGGTACTGCGAATGCAAGGACGGCTGGTGGAGGCGCGGGACGAGTACGCACTGGAGGTGAAGCTGCATCCGGACAACGCCGCGGCGCAGCACGAGCTGGCGGACATCGAGGCCCGGCTGGGCGCGCAAGCGCCGCGCTGACGCAGCCGGCGAAGCACGCTCTCTGCTTGGCTTTCCCGAAAAAAGCCTCTATCATAAGCACCTCCCCTCCCAGCCCAGGCCGGGCCCGGACCAGATGAATCAAGCTGCATACATCCCGGTGTGTAGTTGTACTCCCCGCCTGTCCACAGGACTGGGTTGCAGCCTCAAAGCAGTTCTCGCCGCGACCCTCCTTGCCTTGTTCGCTCCAGCGGCTCCCGCGCAGCAGGTGGACCACGTGGGCCCAGTGCGCATCGTGGTGCGGCCGCAGAATTCGAACGTGGCGGAGAACGGGCAGATCCAGATGTCGGCCTCGCGCGCGTTCTTCACCGGCGTGGGGCAGCCGGGCGGCGAGACCGTGGTGGACACCACCGGCAACCAGAGCGTCTTCTTCTACTCCACCAGCGGCGTGGCCAATGTCGGCCCATACAACGGGCTCGTGACCGGCGCCAACGGCGGCCCCGGCATCACCAAGATCGGCGCCATCGTGGGCTCCTTTATCGGCGAGGCCAACCTGAACGTTGGCCTGACCAGCTTGACGGTCACACCCAATCCGGTCTCCGTCCCGCTGGGTAGCAACAGGCAGTTCACCGCCACCGGGCACTTCGGCGCTACCGACTTCGACATCACCGACTCGGTGACCTGGACCACCAACGACACCAGCGTCTTCATCACCAACCAGCCAGGGTTCCGGGGCTTCGCGGTTTCCCTCGCGCCACATGCGTATCCCTATTCGGTGACAGTGACGGCGACCTCGGGAGCCTTGAACGCATCGGCCACTCTGAACATCACGGCGCCGATTCCGACGGCAGTGAACATCACCCCGCCGTTTGCAACGCTTGCCTGCTGCCCGGCCACTACGCAGCAGTTCCAGGCCATCGCCACGCTGACCGATGGCACGCACCCGGACATGACCGCCAGCGCGGTATGGAACTCGAGTGACACCAGCTTCGTGACCATCCAGAACGGCGCCCAGGCCGGCCTGGCGACCGCAGTGGCCCACGGTGTCACGAACATCTACTGCACTATCCCGGGACAGTTCGGCTCGGCGGACGTGACGGTCACGACCACCTTGCAGTCGGTGGTGGTTTCGCCGCCGTCGTCCAACCTGGAGGTGGGCGACACGCTGCAGCTCGCGGCGCTTGGGACCTACAGCGACACCACCACCCAGGACATCACGACCCTCGTCAACTGGTCCACCGATACTCCGGGCGTGGCCACGGTGGATGCCACCGGCCTGGTCACCGGACAGGGAACGGGAGGGACGGCCAAGATCACGGCCACCCTGAGCACATTCTCCAACTTCGGCAGCGTTACCGGCATCGCAGCCACGCTCAAGCCGCGCTTCGCCTACGTGGTGAACTCCGGGGATTACACGGTCTCCAGCTTTATCGCCGACCCGGACACCGGCCGCCTGAGGCCCACCGGCTGGTTCAACTCGGAGAATGCTCCCAAGCAGATCGTGATTGACGCGCAGCAGCGCTTCGCGTACTTGCTTGAGACCAACGGCGGCGGCACTCCGCCCTGCGGGATTTCCTGTGTGGTGCAGTTCAACATAGACCCGGTGACGGGCGTGCTCACGCCTTCGACCAACCCTCTGGTGCATTCGAGTGTGGTTCCGGTCATCCTCGCGCTCGAGCCCCAGGGGCGCTTCCTCTACGTGGTGAACAGCGGGCAGGACCCTGATTTCGGCAATAACAACAGTATCTCCGGTTTCACCATCAACCCCACAACGGGAATGCTCTCGCCCATCACTGCCGGATCACCCTTTGCCGATGGGCGGTTTCCCTCTGGCGCGGACATCTCCTCCATTGATTTCGACAGCGGCGGCCGGCACGCCTACGTGAACAGCCGGAGCACCTCGGACGTCTGGATGTACACCATCAACCAGGCCACGGGCGCGCTTAGCACCGCCTGCAGCGTGGCCTCGTCGCTGATGTCGCCCTGCGGAGGCATTCCATCGGGTTCTTCGCCCTACTGGGTCTCGGTACGGCGGGACCCCACTGGCGCGCAGCCGCCCAAGGACTACGCGTACGTGGCCTACGCGGGCGCGAACCAGATCTGGAAGTTCGACATCAATGCCGGCACCGGCGCGCTCTCCACCATGCCCACACCGGTTTCCAGCGGGGGGAGCTACCCGTACTTCCTGGGGCTGGATCCCAAGAGCAGCGTGCTGTACGCCATCAATGGCGGCATGGGTAGTGACAACATCACCACCTTCGGCATCAATGCAATGACCGGCGAACTGACGCAGGTCGGCGGCACGGTAACGGCGGGCACCAATATCGACTGGCTGGCTCTCGACGTTTCCGGCCGCTTCCTCTACGCCGTAAACTTCACCTCGAACGACGTGAGCCTCTTCGACATCACACCGCAAGGGTCTCCGAACGCGGGTTTGCCCATCGCACCGACCCAGGCGTCCCCCACCACGCGCGTGCGGCTCAACCCCTTCGACATCGTCTTCAGCAGCGGCACCAAGCGGGTGAAGTACAAGCCGCTCTACGCTTACGTGGCCAACTTCGGCTCGGACAACGTGAGCGCCTACAGCATCAGCCCGGCGAGCGGCGAACTCACCCCGCTGTCAACTCCGACCTACGGCGCCGGCTCCAGCCCGCAGGCCATCACCACGGACTCGCTGGGGAAACACTTGTACGTAGCCAACGGGCTCTCGAATGACATCTCCGCCTTCGCCATCAATAACGGTAACGGCTCGCTCACCTCGCTTGCCACGAATCCGCTCCCGCCTTATCCAGGCGAACGCGCCATGTCGCGAATGACCTTGGACCCTTCCAACCAGTTCCTCTACGTGGGCAATTTCAGCAGCGACGTGCTGAACTACCGGCTTGACTCGACCCCTGGGAACAACGGTTTCCTCTTCGGGCCATCGGCCACCGCCGTTGCGAGTTATCCGAATGCCGTGGCGGTGGATCCCACAGGCCGCTTCCTGTTCGTGACCGTCACCAATGGCGATGCGGTGCAGACCTACAGCATCAACAACGCGGACGGCTCTCTGAATGTGCTTACTTCGGTAGCGGCTCCCGGCGGCCCAGAGTCGCTAGCGGTCGACCCCAGCGGAAGGTTTGTCTATGTTGGGATGCAGAACCATGCCATCCGCCGGTATCTCATCGGCGCGAACGGCGCGTTGATCTTCCTCGACTCCACCGGCGCGATCTCGCCCTTCTCGCTCGCCATCGATCCCCAGGGACGCTTCCTCTTCTCTGCACCGCAATCGAGCCTGAATACCGTGTACAGCTTCACCATCGACCCGGCCATCGGCGCCCTAACACCGGTGGGCGGTTGGTATGCCGGAGTGAATCCTAGCTCCATCAGCATCGACCCCTCGGGAAGCTATCTTTATGTGACCGGTGAAAACTCCGACAGTGTCGCCGGGTTCGCCGTCAACCCCGATGGCACGCTTTCCTACGTTCCCAGTGGCTACTTCCGCACCGGCAGCTTCCCCACCAGCCTCACCACCACCGGCACGCTGGGCACGAACACGGTGACCCCTAACTCCATCACCGTCGCGCCAAGCAATCCCACGGGGGGCATCGGCGCAACCCCGCCAGTTTCGGCC
>JACXTT010005216.1_pt1 | contig 18968 bp, 14 predicted proteins | sample 9270951 | NCBI WGS metagenome assembly JACXTT01 (sample SAMN15532306, study PRJNA645909) | rock metagenome | isolation source: weathered quartz diorite | place: Puerto Rico | collected 2017-06-21 | reverse complement strand
GCTCAGTTCCGCTCGCCTGCCACAAAAAAGGAGGAACTGAACGTGAAGCTCAGCATCTCGGCATTGTCTTCTTCAAACAGCCTGTTCTTTGGCTATCGTTCGCAGAGTTCGCTTCGGTCAAATATTCTGAATTCAGATTTCATCGTCGAGGCAAGGGTTGAGCCGTGTTATTGCCGTTCTTGGCACACAGCCGAGATGTGCTCCAGCAAATTTCCTGTCCGAACGCTCGACACCAAGATTGGAAGTCAAGCCAGGCCATATGTTTCTTCGTAACAGTGAAATGCCTCCGGGCGTTTGCGTCCGGCATTCATTGCGGACTCTTACTATCATCCAGAAAGGCTAACTCTATGAGTATTTTTACACGCGCTTTCGTTGTTGTCGCGTTATCCCTTATCCAGCAACAAGTGTTTGCAACAACCTATTATATCGACTCTCAGCTTGGAAATGACCTATGGACAGGCAAACTCCGGGCCGCGACAAGCAGCCCTTCACCTGATGGACCCTGGCAGAGCCTCAACCGGCTTGCCGGCGTGCAGCTTGCGCCCGGCGATATTATTGAGCTTCAATGCGGGAGCAAGTGGACACAAACACTTCAGATCAATAACTCGGGCACATCCGACCTTCCCATCATTATTCGTTCAGCGTCGCCAACGTGTGGTACCCCACCGTCGATTGATGGAAGCCAGGATATCGACGCCTATAGCTGGGTTCCCCATGGCAATGCTATCTATAAAGCTCCGTGGCCTCCTCTAAAATTGCAGAACGGCCCTCTTGCTTCAGGAGTCGCAGGTTGGACATCCTGGTCTGCTACGGCAGATCAGAAACTTGTCTATGAGGCTAACTGCCCGGATTCAACGAGCGGTTGCGCAGCCTTCACAAGTAGTGGGAGGTCAGGCGATAGTATCGCCATCAGTAACAATTTTTTGGTAGAGGGAGGGATTGCCTACAATGGCGAGCTCTCGTTGAGAGTTCCGATCGGGATCAAGGTCAAGGTATTGGTCAGGCGCGGCAGTTCCCCCTATGAGTCGATTTCCGCAGTGCAGTGGGTAACAGGGACCAGCGCATGGCAAAAAATAAACATCACCTTCGTCTCACCTTATACCGTGGCCAATGCGCGGCTCGACATAGAGGTTCCGCCTGCGGGCGCGACATTCCATTTCAAGAATGCCAGTCTCAAGCCGGCTTTTGCCAACCCCGTCGGCGCATGGACTGGTGATCTACCCCTGCTGCCGGCATACCACCCCAATCGCGGATCTGATGCTGCGCAACCAAATTCAGCTTATGCCAAAGCCGCGGCGGATGGCAACATCATCCGTTCTCCGTATGGCGGGGCCGGGAGTAATTATATCGATATTGATTCAACGCTCGGATTACCTCAAGGGGTTACGCCCCGAGCGGGCAATCGTCTGCGTATCCGGAGCGCCGTCTGGTATCTCGACGAGGCGACTATTACCCAGGTTCAGGGCAACCGGCTTTATTTCCAACCCGCGACTCGCTATCAAATTAAAGCGGGGCAGGGATATTTCTTGCTGGGCGAGTTAGGAATGCTGGACTCGCCTGGAGAGTGGCTCTACGATGCGGATACAGGGTCTACTTATGTATGGATGCCTGACAGCAACAATCCCTCCAGCCAGGTTCGCCTGAGTGTGCTGGAAAAAGGTATCGACCTGTCTGGACAGTCAAACATCGTCATAGAAGGTCTGGATATCCGCTATACCGGAATAGGTATCGATCTGGCGAACACTCAGAACGCCAGCGTACGCTTCGCGAGTATTACAAATACGGCACGCGAGGGCATACTTGGCACGAACGCCAAAAATGTCAGTATCACCTCAAATCGTATTCGCCAGACTGGCGGCGATGCGATTTCCGCCAGGGATTCGGTTACTGTTCGCGTTGACAATAACGACATCAGCCAGAGCGCGGTTGTCACCATCGCTGATCGCATCTGGAGCCTCCCGGCAGTCTCCGAAGCCGCAGTTCTGACTGGCCCATTTTCCACGATTACCGGCAATCGCATCAACGGAACCGCCAACAACGGCATTTGGATATTGGCAAATGGGATTGTCGCAAACGGAGTTGTAGAACGAAATGCGATTTCAAACAGTTGTCTTCAACTGAACGACTGTGCGGCGATTGTCGTCAACCGCTCCTCACCTAACACGCGCATCACTTCAAACCTGATTGAAGGGGTCTATAGCAATATTGACGGATTGGGCCTTAATGCTCCTATTCATGCTGTTGGCATCTATATCGATGATAATTCAACAGGTATGACAGTAAACAATAACACGGTGACAGGGGCCGACTATGGCATACAACTGCACGATGCGTTCAATAATCTGGTCACGGGCAACAAACTATTCGGAAATCGTAAGTATCAACTATATATGCAGGAAGAAACACGCAATGTGCGCGCAGAGGGAGACCTCTATGGCAACAGTATAGAAGAGAACATCCTTGTTCCGGATAAACCCGTCATTTCACTGATGAAGCAAAGCTACGTCGGGCTGACGAATGCTTTCGGAACGTTCGAGCGCAATCGCTACTCCGCGCTCCTCTCCAGCCGAATCGTGGGTGACAGCCCCGCAAATGGCCCTTATGTGGAATTGCGCTTCGATGAGTGGCAAACGATGCCTGTTAGCGCTGGACATACAGCCGATACCACCGGCATGGCCACATATCCGATCGGCTATGCAGCCAGTAAAATCGCCAGCGGCAATATCGTACCAAACGGTAAATTGACTCTTGGAAGCACGGGCTGGTCAAGCTGGAATCTAACCCCGCCCTTGGGGCAACTCAAGCTGGCAAATTGCGCTCCGGGTGGACCTTGCCTACGGTATGCGGCAGGCGCTTCGGAAGGGTCTATCACATCGCCGAATTTTTCCGTTCAGGCCGGTGTATGGTATAGGGTGAGCTTTGACGCCAAGACGGACGAGGCCGGGCAGCCGTTTGCCGTGATGGTCAGACGTGACGGTAACGGAACTAATGTAGGTTATGAGGCGCTTATGGTCAGGCCCGAGGCATTTTCAGGCAATCAAGGATGGAAGCGGTACAGCTTCAGCTTTAAAGCCGCCAAATCGATCACAGCCAATGATCCTTCTACCGGCGAACGAGGCGCGCGCGTCGATTTCGAAGCGATTCCCGCTGGTAAGGTATTATATGTTACCAATCTCGAGATGGTTTCAATCACTCCGCTGGAGGCAGGGCTTAAGTTGCAGTTGCTGACCAACAGCGGCAGAGACGCAATCGATGTCGTATGCCCCGAGGCGGACACCACGTCCGCAACTTGTGCAAACTATGTCCGCTTTACCGATCAGTCACAAGTTTTCTGGCCCCTCCATCTATTGCCGCTTGAATCTGAAATTGTTTTTACCCGGGACCCGACACTTGTCGACAGCGATGCCGATGGTATTGCCGACCTCCAGGACAGTTGTCGTAACACGCCATACGGAGAGACAACAGACGCGGCGGGTTGCGGGCTGGCACAAATACCCGGTTAACTTGAAGAAGTAGGGGGACGGGTTGCGCCCATCCCCTGCGGGGAATCAAACAATCGCTCAACGATTGAGAGGGAGCCAAATAAGAGAGCCAAAAGGCCGCCTAATGCCCCTAATGCCGCCTCAAAAATAACTGGCGAGCGGCCAGTACCAGAAAAAGAGTGTTTGTTACCAAGTAACGCCTCCAGAGGCGGCGCGGTTCGCCAAACAACCGGTGCAACCATTCCAGTCCGGCATCCTGCATCCACCTCGGTGCGCGTTTGATTATCCTCGCATGATAATCAAATGCGGCACCCACGCCAATCATTACCGCTTGAACGCGGCCACGGTGCGCTGCCATCCATAGTTCCTGCTTGGGGCAGCCAAGCCCTACCCAGACTATTCTGGCGCCGGAGGCATTTATCCGGGCCACATCTGCTTCATCCTCTTCTTTGGTTAAAGCTCTAAACGGGGGTGACCAGGTACCCGCGATATGAAGAGTCGGGAAAGCTTCCTCGAGTTGGTGTTGCAACATGCCCAGCGTTTCGGGCGTGCCGCCATAAAGATAAATTGCTTCGCCGCTGATGGCTGCTTGTTCGCAATAACGCCACATCAAATCTGGACCGTTGATACGCCGCTGATTGGGGAAACCCAGCCTGCGCACCATCCATGCGACGGGTGCACCGTCCGGAGTGGCGATATCGGCATTCACCACACTCCGGCCAAGATCCGGGTCCTGGCCCGCGATAACGCATGAATGAACGTTGCAAATGCAAACGTAGCGGCTTTCTTTAGCTCCGGCCCATTGATTGATCCTGCCGATAGCTGTTTCCCAGTCCAATACGTCAATTGGCATTCCCAGAACAGGGACAGTACGACGTGCTGTTGAAGTTAATAGCATACTAATGATAAATTGGTGATTTCAGACATCTTTGCATTCCATCAACGAACCTTTCCACCATGTTTTGAAGCGTGTATTGCTCCCCAGCCTTCCTGGCGCCTGAACATAGCCGGCTATACTCTACTTGATCAGTCAACAAGCTGATAACCTTCTTTGCGTAGGTTTCCGGGTCTCCTCGCGTGATGATGCCATTGCACCCGTCCTTCAGGTAAGCAATTTCCGGGCCATGCTGTGCCTCGTATGTCGTCGCCATGGGGATACCGGAACAGAAGGCATCAAGCACATGCAAGCCAACAGCACCTGGATTGAAAATCACTTTGGCCAGCCGGAAATACGCGGCTTTTTCCAAACCCTTGCGAACGCCCAGGCATTTCATCCACGGCCTCGATTTTGCGGCTGCATGGATATCGCCCGCGCTTGGCCCGTCTCCGATCACGATCAGCCGGAAATCGGGTAACTCGGCATATATTCGATCGGCTGCGGCAACCGTGAAGTCAAGGCGTTTTTCAGGATACAGTGAGCCGCAGAACAGGCCGATCTGCGAACCGCCAACCTCCAAGCGTAACTGCTCCAGACGATCATCTGTAACCGCTGCCAGATCACTTCGGAAGGCCTCGTTATCGATCGCGTTATCAAGGCAGGTTATACGTTTTTTAGGGTACCCGCTTCGCTCAACAATTTCGACTGTCATTTCCGTGTAGGCGAACCACCAATCCACCCGCGTGAGCATGAGGCGCTTCCACTGTTCGCGCAACCCGGCCGGCGCGTTGCTCTGAAAATTGGCTCCGTGACCCCAATATGCTACCTTCGGACCACCCAGCGTACGCTTGAGCAACAAAGGATAATTGGAAAGTATGCGGTTTTCCTGCATGACTATGACTAACTCGGCATCGCGCAAGGCAGCCGGAAAGGGCTGCCATATAATGTCGCGTTCGCCCACCTCCCAGATCCGGTTCCCTACCTGATGCGCCCACGATAACGACCCTTCATCCTTTTTTAGTGCTTCACGACGTGTAGCCTTACCATGAACCAGGCATAAATCAATGCCATGCCGGGCACACGATTCGCGCAAAAGTTCAAAGAAGGCAAGCCTGTAGTGCAGCAGGCGATACTGAAAAATGACGACTTTTCTCATTCGAATGCTGAATCGATGCCGGTACTGGCTCTGCGTTTCGCCTCATACCAAAATCAGGAAGCCGGCTGTCGTCCCGGGAAAAAGTTCTGACGGAAGCGGTGACATCGAACGCCTCGCAAGAGTCGCTTCATTGATGTTCTGCCGCCCTGGTGCTTACTCGATCGCTCGCTTTGATACCATTGTGCCGCATTTATAATGCACAGCGCAACCCGCAAAATACGTACCGGGCTTGCGCCTCATTCTATCTCAGCGGAGTTGCGGAAACATGACAAAACATAGCATTACCCCACGCGGCTCCTATTTTAGAACTTTAATCAATACGCTTAACACTTCCTGAAATGAGCCAACGCGCCTCCTTGAGCCTCTCTGCTTATTTTGTTACTCCTTATATTTCCGGGAATGATTTCCTGCGGAGTGCAACGAGAGTTTCGGCTGTTATGTTGCCGGCACTAAGGCTCGGCTTTGAACTGCATATCAAAATTTGCTTCGCGGCCTGTCAACTCAAGATAGATAGCCTGGCGCCTGGCGGGAATAGGCGTTGCCGGGGCGCTGCCGTAAAACAAAACGTGAGGCCGCGAGGCATTCACTAACAGCCTGATCTTTGCGCCCTTACAGGCAAGCCTGGCCGACCAGCGGGCAGGCGCAGCAAGCCGAAAAACATCAGACCAATACTCGAAACCAGGCCCTGCAGGAGCACCTGACGGTGAAGGGGAACCCAAGGCGGTGTCGTCAAGTTCTACTTTGCATTCAGAATTCAAGAGTAGCCCGAGCCTGTATTGATCTTTGGAACTGTCATTCACTTTGATAGTAACCTTATCCGATACAAGATCATCGCGTAGCTCAAGGCGGCGAGTGGCGGACGCATTTTTCCAATAGTCAGGTTGCGCAACCTCGATGGAAGGCACCTCAGCATTGAAATCGATCACTTTCCCTGGCGCCCATCCCTCCTGACCGGCGCCATTCACCAGAGGCACATTATGAGCCACCCCGAGCCGAAAGTATTTCAGATGCAGTTGTGAAAAATAAGCGACGGTTCCCTGGTCAAGCGAGACCGGGGTCGAGTTCCGGTAAAGCTCGTAATTGAGGGCTTCCTGCTGAGCATGGTTGGCGGCAAGCTGACCATAGTGCATGAATAACTGCCAGTTCGCCGTTTTCAAAATAGCCATGCGCTCAGCTTCGAAGTTTGCGGTGACTACCGACGGAAGCTTTACCGTCAGGGATGGGCTAATTTCCGCCGGATCTATAAGAGAATCCCAATTTTTATAGCGCGTCGATTCCAGCAGCCCCGCGCTTGTCGGCAACACACGGCGCAGGGAAGCATGAAGCCCGATGTTCAGAGCCGGTGAGCGGGCGGCCCTGTCATCTCCGGGAGCAGGTCGCTTGCCATCGGGAAAACGGAACACAAGCGGCGCAAGCAACATATTCTGGGCAATCAACATTTCCCGCTTCAGCGAGTCAAAATAACCCATGAGCGATGCATGCACGAAAAGTGGTTTAAGCGCCATCAAAACGTAATCATTGTATGAGAGTGAACCCTCATACCAGAGAAAGTCTGCGGTAACGCTCTGGTTGAGTAATACGCGTATCCCTTTTGGGCCATCGATTGCCTCCGCGATGAGTTTCGCGTCGTTGAACCGGTAACCAATCAATGCTTTGGCGACCGTAAGCCATAAGGTGATATTGTTGAATCCTTGATCGAAGTCACGCCAAATTTTGGTCATTGGCATGAATAGATCCGTACGCCAGGCTGCCAGACGCTCAGACGATACCGCTTGCTCGATCAAACGGGTTGCCTCGATCAACTGCACGCAAACGGTGGCCTCATCCAGACTTTGACCCATCATCCGCGCTTTGCCAAATCGCGATTGAAGGGGCCAGATATTATAATTTCGCGCATAAAAATCCAATTGCCGCGCCGCCCATTCCGCATAGCGCTTCTCGCCTGTCAGACGATACATTTGTGCAGCCTCTAGAATCTGGTCAGAATTGTAGGACCGCGCATAAGATATCCAGGCCCGCTTGAATTTCGTTGCTTGCTCGCCGCCATCCGCTGGTTCGGGCATCCTGGGCGACCATTCTACCGGGGCCTGGGATTCCGGATCTATTAGCTCATGTTGATGTCCGGCTATCCACTCAGAGCGATCATTAAATGCGGACATCCAGCCATCCAGAGTGGCCTTGCGAGAATTAATCCATTCACGCCATCCGGGATCCTGAACCATAAGGCGCCGCGCGGCAGGCCAGTCCTCCCGGGCCATTCGTATCGTCAATCCGCTTGGTTGCATCACTTTGAGTTCTGGATACCGCGCTTCGAGCGCTGCCATATCCTGGGCTATGGCAGGTGAAGCAGGTGCAATAATCAATAATGCAACCGCGATCGTTAGCTGTATTGTCCTCAAAATATAAAAGAAGACTTGTATGGGGCATGATTCCATAAGCGGGGCCTCCCTCTCTGCCTTGTGTGAACATACTCAGGGTTATTTTTCAGTCAACTTCCAGCGGATGAATCCTTCCAGCCGTCCGATAACCATAAACCAGCTTCGCGCTAAATCTCCGGGTGAGCGCCGCTTCAGCAACGCCAGCAGAAGAGGTGCTGAGCAGCCTCTTATTACCACGTAGGAATCAAGCCTTTGTTTCGCATAAAGCGCGCCTGTGCCCCGCGCTCTGTTCCGGATGTTACGGCACATAGCGCGCCAATCGCCATGCTGTTTTGTGGAAAAACGATGATGAACCCGTGCCTCGGGTGCATGATCAAACCGCGCGCCGAATGTCAACGCACGCAATAGAAAATCAGTTTCTTCGCCAGCCCCGTACCAGCGGCCAACGCCCAGCCGCTCGTCAAAGCCGCCCAACGCCTCGAAAAGTTCCCGGCGGAAGAAGAGAGCAATGGAACTCGCTTCTCCACCTCTGAACCGCCGCCATGCATGAAGAGAAAGCTGACCTGAAAGGTCTTCCCTGCCTAACCCCTTCGCTTGTTCTTCCCAACGGGCGACAACACCTCCTAATTGGGGCTCTGCAACAAAACGATTGCGGACATTCTCGATGACATTGGTTTCATACCAGCAGTCGTCGTCAGGAAAGGCCAGGATTTCGTGGCGAGCGAGCGATATGCCAAGGTTGCGCGCGGCGGAAAGGCTGGGCGGCTCAAGCCGCACGTGGTGAATATCGAGCCCTTGGGCACGGCCGGCTTGGATGTAGAGCATGAGGCGGTCGTCCGGATTCTGGTCGACCACGATAAGTTCGAAGCCAGGGTCACTCTGATTGGCGAGTGATCCAATCATATGCCCCACTTCTTCCGTTCTCCCAACGGTAGCCATTATAAGGGACAGCCTCATCAAGCGGCACTCTCAGAATGTGTTACGACCTTGGCTTCCAGCTTGCCGAAACCCAGCCCCTCCCCCATGCCAGGAATAGCACGGGAATTTATTGAGGGCGCCGCTGTTACCGTGGCTTGATAGCAGGCCCTGTATATGCCGGCAGGTTTGCGCTTGCCTAAAATTTGAACAGTTCCCGATAATTGCGCAGTTACGGCTGATCATTTGTTCTGTTTACCAGACAAATACTCTGCGTTTTAGTAACCGGTTCAGCCTGCCACGCTCTTCCACGTGAAAAGGCTTGATGAAATAGGACACCAGCAGATAAAGACCGCCGGCAAGCGAAGCCATGATGATAAAACCGTACCAGCCATGCTTCGTCAGCCCGATCTGCTGCGTCACCCCGAACGCAATCAAGGCAGCCGCCGCCAGTTTCATGAGTCCGGTAGCGTCAGGCCTGTAAGTGGTGGTACGTGACAAGGCGGCAATGAGCGTAGTGTTGAATATCATCTCACCCGCCATTAATGCGGCGATGGGCCCCCAGAGGCCTTGTCCCGATTGGAGAAGCCAGTAAGCCAGGGGCAGCGCCAACGTCCCCAAGACGCCCCCAAAAAAGCAGAGTTGGCTCATGCCGCTGGCTACTGCCACGGTTTCCAGTATCTGACGCTGGCTGAAGGGGACAAGCGCTATCAGCAATACCGCGAGATAGTTACCCGCATGGGGGAATTTTCCACCACTGAGCAAGTTCAGGAGTTCATTTCCGCCAAGTCCAACGAAGATAAGTATAGGCATTAGAACAAATAGGCTCAACTTTCCGGCAAGATTTGCATTGCGGGTCAGTTCCGTCATCCCTCCCATGCCGACATAAGATGCGATCAGCTTGGGGCGAACCAGGCTGATCAAAAGCGTGGCCGGGAGATAACTGATAATCTGCTGATACAATCTGTACAAAAAGCCAAACAGTGCGGTAGCTTCAACGCCCAGGTAACGCTGGATCAGAAAGATGAGTACATCTGCGCTATAGATTATCGAAACTAGGCGGCTCGAATACATGTGGCGCGCGACACGCCACATTTCACCCCATTTCGGCGATTGCCAGCCATCCTTACCCGGCAAGTCCCGATGTGCTCGCAAATACCGAACCAATCCGCGCAACGCCAGCATGGCCCCCAGTGTTGAAGCTACCACCTCGGCAATCACGACATCACCCAGATGAACTGGACCTCGGGCTGCCACGATGCTTAACAATAGCAACAGAACAAGGTTACGTGCTACCAGGCTGCGTTGTGCGGTACCTTGCTGCAGCAGTGGTCCTAAAATGAAATCCCGGGTATTACGGCCTAGACCGTCCATAAACAATACCAGGAGATACACTCTCGCCACATCGGTATATTGTGCAAGTCCCATTGGTAACAATAACCATGGCATTATCACACCGAGTAACAGTGCGCCCGCCAATACCGATAGGCTGAGCCTGCCAATGATCTCCCACACGAGATGTGCGAGTGTGTTACCGCTGGCGTGCAGGCGGGACTCAGGCAAATAGCGCGCTGCGACCCATGGCAAACCGAAGGATGTCAGAGCAAGAGTAAGCTCCATCCCGGCCACCAGAGTTACGTAGGCGCCGTACTCTTCCACGGATAGCAATCGCACCAGCCAAAACAGAATAATCAGGGTGAGGAGGGCAGAAACACTCTTGCCTATGAGGAAGTGCTCAGCGCTGCGCGAGAGTGCTACGCCCGAATATGGCGAAACACTCATGAACGGCTTTCGGCTGCTGAATGAACATGCCTGCGGTGCAGCCAGGCCAGATAACCCAGCATGATGGCAAACACGATCTGAAAACTCATGGTTTCCAGCAGCGATTGGCGAAAAAAGAGATACACGGAAAATATCGCCAGCGCCGCCTGGATAGCGGCGGCATCCGCTCGTACAACAGGTTCGGCAGATTGCTTTTGCAATTGGCCGGCAGTTCGCCAAGCCAATGCAAGAATGGCCGCAAACAGGCCGGAACCCAGCACCCCCATATCCCAAAGCAGGGTTGAGGCCGAGGTCAGCCCAATTCCGTGCTTGGGGTAACGCATGGCCAGGTGACCCCCTGCGGAGGTGTGCGAACTGCCCAGGCCGTTTCCAAACAGGAAGGATACCGGATTGTGAGCACCCTGTTGCTCAGCCCAAAAAGTCAGTACGGTAGTCCGGTTAAGGTAATTGATACCATAGCCCTTATTGTAAACATTGTAGCTAAGGAAGTCGGCGATCTGTGTGTCGACGCTTCTGTCCGATAAACTCAGATAAACATAACTTGCTGCCGCTGTGAGCAGCGCACCCAGCAGCAGACCGGCCAATCCATAATGCGGGCGGGCGATCATCAAGCGGCGGTAAAGCACCAGAAACATAAGTGGCAGTAATATAACAACTGCCTTGGTCTCTCCCAGAAACAGAGGGGTCATTACCAAAGAGGCCAGCAGAACAAGATGCCGGACGGTCAATATCTTCTCCATCCTCTGCGCCAGCAAGAATGCCAACACGATAACAAGAAAGGTTGCCATCTCCCCGCTGGATCCCCCGGCGTAGCGGGTCGCTCCAAAGGTGCCCGCGACGACGTCAATGGGTATCAGCCCCCGAATGGCATGGCGCAGCCCCTCCCGAACGGGCACCAGGACAATGAGTTGGTAAAGTGCGAAAGGCAACTGCACCAGGGCGACGATCAGAATGAATTTCCTCAATTGGCGGATGTTCCGCTCGTCGAAAGCAAGCCAGCAAAGCGCAAACAAGAGACCCCACATATGAAAATAGCGCTTGAAGCCACCCAGGAACTCGCCCATGGAGTACCACTGGACGAATGAAACAAGCACCGCATAAAAAAGGAAGCTGACCGCAACCCATATGAAGATGGGTGTGCTTCTCCGGATATCCGGTGAGGTGGCGACTCTGAAAAAGGCCACCATCATCAGGATCAAGCCGAGAAGTGAAACTCCCCATGAAGTTTTTGAAACGAGCCCATCATCGCTATAGAGGGGAAGAATTCCGGTCACAAGCAAGCCCAGTATCAGGACCAGCCAGACGATCCATACTGGCCGGGCAAGCAAGACAACCCCCATGACCAGTGATGCCGAGACACTGACAAGTATGGGGTTAGCTGTAACCGAAACCAGGCCGAATAATATCGCCATCAGTACGCCTATCGAAATGATAGCGAGCGAACTGTTCCGGCCGGCTGAAGTGATTGATGAGTTCATCTCACTGGCAATAGAATTTATAGTGCGGCTCTTGCCCGGTTGGGCGCGGCTCTGACTCGGTTGGATGCAGGCAAATGAAGCGCTGGCGTTTTATATCCAAAGGCTCCGTAAACAAGCGCTCCCTTTCTCATCAAGTTTCAGGCTGCTTTTCTTGAATCACCTGCGCGGCTTGGGCCAGCGTGGATGCACCTGATCCGGTGCGGATCAGGCGTATCTTCGAAGATAATCGTGATACGCTTCGTACAATCCCGATTTGAACGCGGTCTTCGCCTGCCAACCCAGGGTATTTAGCCTGGATACGTCCATGAGCTTACGGAATGTACCGTCAGGCTTGGTGATATCGAAGACGATGCCACCCGTATAACCGACTATCTCTCTTATAGTCTCGGCAAGTTCCCGGATTGTCTGATCTTCCCCCACGCCGATATTGATTAGCGGTGGCATGAACGTGCCAGTCGATGCCTCGTCGCTACCCAGCAGAGTATCGTATTGCTCATCGGGAAGATTCATGAGGTAAACGCAGGCCTCCGCCATGTCATCGCTGTATAGGAACTCCCGTCGCGGAGTCCCGGTACCCCAAATGGTAACAGTAGCGTTGGCATGGACCTTGGCTTCATGAAACTTTCGGATCAGCGCCGGGATGACATGACTATTGTTCAGGTCATAGCTGTCGCCAGGACCATAGAGGTTGGTTGGCATCACCGCCAAAAATTTGGTGTCATATTGGCGGTTATAGCTCCAGCACATTTCTACGCCCGCGATCTTGGCGAGCGCGTAGGGCCGGTTGGTTGGCTCAAGCGGACCGGTAAGGAGATACTCCTCCTTCATTGGCTGGGGAGCATGCTTGGGGTAGATGCAACTCGACCCAAGAAACATCAGGCGTTTGACACCATTGCGGTAGGCCTCGTGTATTACATTGCTCTGAATCGCCAGGTTGTCGCGGATAAATTCGGCAGGATAAGTGTTATTGGCATGTATTCCGCCCACCTTTGCGGCAGCAAGAAAAATATACTCGGGCTTTTCCTTATCAATAAAAGTCCTGACCGATCGCTGATCAGCAAGATCCAGCTCGGCATGCGTCCGGGTCAGTAGATTGGTATAGCCTTTCGCCTCGAGATTACGCAAGAGAGCAGATCCGACAAGACCCCGATGACCGGCGATATAAATTTTGGAATCGGGTGTCACGTATTCCGGAAATGCGTATGTCATTCGTAGTAATCCATAGCGTCATAACCATGTTTTTTAACAAGCTCGTCACGTTCAGCACCCCTGAGGTCGGCGCAAACCATTTCTTTGACGAGTTGGTTGAACGTGGTTTTGGGCACCCATCCGAGCTTTTTCCGCGCCTTGGTCGAATCGCCGAGGAGCGTCTGGACTTCGGTCGGCCGAAAGTAGCGCGGATCGACACGGACAATCGTGCGCCTCTTTTCACGAGCTGACTCGATCGTACCGACTTCATCGACGCCCGTCCCATTCCACTCGATGCGCATGCCGAGCTCTTCGGCGGCAGCATCGACGAAATCACGTACGCTTCGTTGAATGCCCGTGGCGATAACGAAGTCTTCAGCCTGCTCCTGCTGGAGCATCAACCATTGCATCTCGACATAGTCGCGGGCATGGCCCCAGTCCCGTAAGGAATCCAGATTGCCGAGGTAGAGGCAATTCTGCAGACCAAGCTTAATCCTGCATAGCGCGCGAGTAATTTTGCGGGTAACGAAGGTCTCACCGCGAAGGGGGCTCTCGTGGTTGAAAAGGATACCGTTACAGGCGTACATACCGTATGCCTCACGGTAGTTTACCGTAATCCAGTAGCCATAGAGTTTAGCCACCGCATAAGGGCTGCGCGGATAAAATGGGGTTGTTTCCCGTTGAGGTGTTTCCTGCACCAAGCCATAGAGCTCGGAGCTGCTAGCCTGATAAATGCGGGTCTTTTTCTCCAGGCCCAGGATGCGGATAGCTTCAAGGAGACGCAGAGCTCCCACGCCATCCACATTGGCAGTATATTCAGGAGAATCAAAGCTGACTGCAACGTGGCTCATGGCGCCGAGATTATAAATCTCGTCCGGCTGTACATGCTGAATGATGCGAATCAGGTTGGTGGAATCGGTCAGGTCGCCGTAGTGCAGGATAAAGTTGCGCTCCGAAATGTGCGGATCCTGATATAGATGGTCGATACGATCGGTATTGAATGAGGATGAACGCCGCTTGATTCCGTGAACGATGTAGTCTTTCGTAAGAAGGAACTCAGCCAGATAGGCGCCGTCCTGTCCCGTGATTCCGGTGATGAGGGCAGTTTTTTTCATTGCATCAGTTGGGTTGGGGATTGCCGTCCAATCTCCGGCGGTACTCGGGTTTCAAGGCGCGCAGCATTTGATCGGCGAAGCGGTTCTGCATCTCGTACGCATGGGCGGCGTCCCCATCGATGGAGGAAACCCGGATCAGCATGCCGTCCGGAATTTTTCCATTCAGGCCGTAGCTCATCTCGGCGATTTTTTTCTGGATGCCGCTCTGGACGACGCGGTCACCCACTGTGGTCCAGTACGTAACAGGTTCGTTACGTGGACCCAGACTTGTCAGAATGCGTGTTACTGCGATTGAACCCGTCTCCGTCGGCAGAGTGCCAATCTTTTTGTCCTGAAGTGCAAACCCTTGTGCCGGATAGCAAACTTCGGGATAGTGAACTTGCATGGAGTCTCGCTGATCTTCTCCATAGGCCAATGAAAGCATGACCCGGTAACCTTTATTATTCGTATAGGTGCGATTAAGCGTCTGGGTATATATCTTTTGTATCATTTGCTGCTGCTGCGGATCGACGATTTGTGCCGAGTTCTGAGGCTCTTCCCGCCATTCGCCGAAAGCGCGTGGGATTACCGTTTCGAAATCGATGGCACGGCCTTCCGCAGAGATTTTCGCAGTCGGCCGCAGGGCCAGAGCGAGACCTGAAGCGGCGAGCATGAGAATCAGGAGCGTAAAATTCCTGAACCAGATATTCGTCATTTTAGGCGGCACCCGAGGCGCGGCTACGCGCATGTCGTAGTCTTACGCCCAGTTGTAATAACGAATCCACTCCGATTATCAGGAGCAGCGCGCTAAGAAACAGAACGATACCGGCAAATCCATGCAAAAAACCCTGCCCGGCTTCATCGCCAAAGTGATAGGTAATAACGGTCAGTATCATTACCCGTATGACGTTGGCAGTGAACGAGATGGGTATGATCAGGACAGCAAGGGTGACGTTGCGAAACAGTGAGTCGTGCTGGATGATGTTGAGATAAAGGAGTCCCAGCGCTTCCAGCGTGAACAAGGTATGCAGGCCAGCACAGGCGTCCGCGACCAGCAATTTGTACTGACCAATTTGAAGGATGACGCCAGCACGGGCAATGGGATAATTCGCCCAGAAGAGAATATGCTCGGCCACGTACGAGACGGCCATTTTCATCGGCATAGTCAGCGCGTCAACTACCGCGCCGGGCAGCGGAATCATGAAAAGCATAAAAAAGAGCGGAAACCACTGCGCCTTGAGCGCGGCACTGCCACGCATGAGTAAAATAATAGCCGCCAGCAACCAGATTGCCGAGCCGATCTCGAACATCAGGATATCTTGCGATCGGCCAACAATGTAGAGAAATAGCCCAAAAACGAAAATAGGCCAACCCGCGGCCACGGAAGGCTGGCCTTCGCTTACACGCCACATATCCGGCCACTTCCGGTAAATAAGCCAACAAGCGATACTGAGGACAATAGGACCATGCGCTTGTTGATCGGTACTCCATAGACCGTTAAGGAGGTCTGTTAGACTTGGCAGATAAAGTACAGTCAACCCCGCGATAACCGGTAGCCAGACGAGCCAGCGATTGGGCCAGTTTGACGGCTCGCTGCGTTGCCTGGTAGCGTTTATGGGAGAGTCAATGCTCATGTTGTTTTGTAACGCATGCTAGTTCGCTATCTGCGCATCGCAGCCATTCTGCTGACGCTTGGAATCTTATTCGGCTTGTTCGTGCTGGGAACACAGTCTTTTGCGATCAATCTGATACCGGCGCCATGGGATAAATTGGTCCATTGTGGACTTTTTGTTCTACTCACCCTGGGAATTGGCCTAGCGAGCGGGCTCCAGGGAAGGCAAATGCTGATTGCCGCCGCCGCTGTTGCGGCGTTGGTCGGCATATTGGACGAATATCACCAGATGTATCTGCCGGGTCGGCAGCCAGGGCTGGATGATCTGGCAGCGGACGTGCTGGGCATCGTCATTGGTGCGGCCTTGCTGGCGAAAGCCCGGATAAGGCAGGCTTGACGCGCAAATATCAATTGAGCATCTTCCTCCCGGCACACTTTCTTCCTTTATGGAAAGAAAATAACCAACAGGAAAAAGATACATAAGGGCGTGGCTCTTCCATCTCGGAGATATCCAGACCAGCTTCGGGTGAACTGCGGCCCCTGGGTTATCTGCATCCGCCCCCCAAGCACGCCTTTCGTTCATTTTGTTCGCTCAGAAATCATTCAATACCGAGCCTACCAGCGTGGCGCGGGTTTGCTGAAGGCTACGGGTAAGTCGATTGATTTCCGGGGTGGAACTATGGTTCTTGCGAGCAAGTATGAGTGCGGCGGAAGTACCCATTGCGACCACGTGGGATTCGGCGTATACATTGCCGGCAGGCGTATCCGCGATAACGATATCGAAATCGCGAATCAGGGATTGCAATAGCTCGGCGAAAGATGGGCGGCCAAGCAGTTCCTGCGGATTGGGCGGCACGGCGCCGGCTGGCAGGATATGAAGCCCGGGCAGCAGAGAAATACGGACAATTGCCTCCGGGCCGGCCCGATTGGCCAGCATTCCCGAAAGACCCGCATTATTGCCAAGCTTGAATAATTCGTGCTGACTCGGGTTGCGCAGATCTGCGTCGAGAAGCAGTGTACGCTCGCCAAGTTGTGAAAACACGATGGCCAGGTTAGCGGCTAGAAAGCTTCGCCCCTCCCCAACACCGGCGCTCATGATGGCCAGCGCATTGTGGCGCGTCTCGGCATTGAACCAGCGCATCATGAGCTGGCCGCGCAAAGCGCGTAGTTTCTCAACCGTAGGACTGAACGGCTTGTAGGCGGCTACTAATTGATGACTAAGGCTCGTGTCGTTTGCGGGAAGGTATAAATTGTCAAACTGGCGTGAAAGAGCAAAACGCACATCGTCCTCGGTCAGGAGACCCAGCGCTATGGCGGTCGCCCCAAAACGTTTGCCCTGCTCTACTTGCAGCCCGGCAATTCGTTCTGCATTTTCGGCGGAAAGGCGTCCGGTATCGATGAGAATGGCTCCAATCGGGCTATCGCTGCCGATGGGTGAACCTTTTTCATAATGGGATTTCTCGCCGGGACCCGTGGTCTGACTTCGCTTAATGGTCGGGAGACTGCTGCTGACAGGCGTCATAGTCTAATTCCGGTTGCTAATTTTCAGGAGCCTTCCATTCCCAACGCAGGCCCGGATGTCTTGCGGCGTGAAGGTCTGTTCGGCAATTTCGTGCGGGGAGACGGCAATATAGCGGAAGGAATCGTCGCCAGCACGGGTAAATCGCTAATCTCGACGAGATCTTCTACCGACCGCACGCGACGATTAACGAGTTCGAGTATCAATGCGACTACTATACCGAGCAGAGTGCCAAGAAAAACAGAAATGAACACGTTGAGCAAGATTCTCGGCCGCGAGTGCTCGGTTGGTACCGAGGCAGGAGTAAGAGACGAAATATTGGTCTGAATCGAATGGCTTTCGAGACGGGTTTGCGCCGAGCGCTGGCTCACGCCCTCGAAGCTGCGCTGAGCCGCTTCGACATCACGCTTGAGCACGTTGATCTCATCGCGTTCCCTGTTGAGCTCAAGCACGCGTTTCTTTTGAGCCTCCATCGCTTCCAGCAATTCCTTTTCCTTTTGCTTGCCGACCTGGTAAGAAGTGCTGAGACTGCTGTGAATACGCCGGGTCTCGCTGGCCAGCCTATTCCTGAGCGAGGCAAGTTCGGACTGCGCACGCTTTGCCTGTGGATGATTCCTGCCGAGATTGATGCTGCTTTCCTGAAGCTTGGCCTCAAGGCGCGCGATATCCGTCTTGAGACCGTTAATTAGAGGGTTCTGCATAACTTCCGCCAGAGTCTCGGGATTTTCGGCGGATTTTCGCTTGCTATTGCTATCGGAAGTTTGTGCTTGCACGATAGTAAGTTGCGTTGAAAGCTCATTCAGCTTGGCCACTTCATGATCGAGACGCTCGTCAGAGGCGACAATGCCCGTTCTTTGCTGATAGGCGGAAAGGGCCTTCTGCGCTTCCTCCAGTCTCTCGCGCACGAGCTTGGTCTGGCCTTCAAACCATTTTGCATATTGACGCGCCGGATCGACCTTAAGCTCGAGATTGACATCGATGTAGGCTTGGGCAAAGGCATTGGCCATCGCCGCGGTAAAGGCTGGATCAACGCCACTGTATTCTATGGTAATGACATTGCTTTCACGCGAGGGCCTGACATCGAGCTTTTTTTTCAGCAGTTCAACCAACCAGACGGTTAAATCACCTTCCCCATCGGTATCTTCGATCCATTCCTCCCTGATGGCCGGGCTTTTATTCATGTGCAGCATCTCGACGACCCGCTGAGCCACCCGGTTGCTATTGATGATATCTACTTGTGTAGCCATGTATGCGGGAGACGCAAGGCCAGGAATCACCATACCGGCGACGGGGTCAGGCGACTTGACATCAATCAGTACCGCGGTGCTGGCCGTGTATTGCTTGGGCAACAAGAGGCTAACGATCAGCGTGACGGCCACTGTAAGCAGCAAGATAGCGATAGCCACCCTATGGCGCGCACGGAGGATAAGCAGAAATTGATGAAATGTCATGACAGGGATTATTCGTCAGAAAATGCTTTCGCGAAC
>JACXTT010005215.1_pt1 | contig 18969 bp, 22 predicted proteins | sample 9270951 | NCBI WGS metagenome assembly JACXTT01 (sample SAMN15532306, study PRJNA645909) | rock metagenome | isolation source: weathered quartz diorite | place: Puerto Rico | collected 2017-06-21 | reverse complement strand
ACGCCGCGACCGGCAGTGGGTTGAAGTTTGCCACCTCGGAAATTCTCGAGACGCTCACCCCGCGCGAGGCCAAGGTATTGCGCATGCGCTTCGGCATCGGCATGAACACCGACCACACCCTCGAAGAGGTCGGCAAGCAGTTCGACGTGACCCGCGAGCGCATCCGCCAGATCGAGGCCAAGGCGTTGCGCAAGCTGCGTCACCCGAGCCGTTCCGAGCATCTGCGCAGCTTCCTCGACTAAGCCGTCGCTGTTCTATCCACACCCGCAACGGGCCGGTTACAATACCGGCCCGTTGTCGTTTTGGGCCTGTAGCTCAATTGGTTAGAGCAGGAGACTCATAATCTCTTGGTTCCAGGTTCGAGTCCTGGCGGGCCCACCAATTACTAGTCCAAGGATGTCCGACGACATCCAATGAGGTAACTAAGTCACTTTCACAGAAGGAAAATTCATCCAGAGACATCTCCGGTTGTCTCTTGCAATCCGGGATCAAGGTGGGTACAAAAGGCGGGACTAAAACGGAGGGCGGGACTACGCCGCCCGAAGGACTCGTACTCGTGACCCTCACCGACACGGCGATAAGAAACGCTAAACCCAAAGGCAAACCCTACAAGATTTACGACCGCGACCGGTTGTTTGTTCTCGTTCATCCAAACGGCTCCAAATACTGGCGGCTGCGTTACAAGCGCGACGGCAAAGAGAAGGCGTTTGCCCTGGGTGCTTATCCCTCCGTGAGTCTCGCCGAGGCGCGCAAGCGGTCCCATGAAGCGCACGATCTTCTGGTGAAGGGGCTCGATCCCGCCGAGCAATGGAAAGCCCAGAAAACGCGGACGAATGTGACAACCTTTGAGAGCGTAGCGCGTGACTGGCTCGCGCTCAAAAAGGGCAAGCTCGCACCTTCCTACTTCGTCAAAATCGAAAAGACGATCCGTACCAATTTGTTCCCGCGTTTGGGCGACAAGCCGATCCGTGAAGTCACGGCGGGTATTGTGCTTGAGTGTTTGCGCGCGATGGAAGCACGCGGTGCGGTGGAACTCGCCAGGCGCTGCAAGTCGTATGCGGCCTCCATTTTCAATTACGCCGCTGCCTTGGAACTCGTGCCGGTCGGTTATAACCCGGCGCGGGGACTGACAAAGGACGTGCTCGAAAGCCGTACTGTGCAGCACTTCCCACACTTGATCGAAGCGGAGCTAGGAGAATTTTTGCGTACCTTGGCCGAGTATCCGGGCAGGGCCGAGACGCGGTTTGCGGTGAAACTTCTGCTGCTCACCTTCGTCCGTCCTGGTGAGTTACGTGCTGCCAAATGGGAAGAATTTGATTTGGAAAAAGACGCGCCCATGTGGCGCATTCCTGCCGAGCGGATGAAGATGCGTTTTCCACATATGGTACCGCTTTCGAGTCAGACGGTTGAAACGCTCAAGGAATTGAAAATCTTTACCGGGCATTCCGCGTATCTTTTCCCCGGTGGACGGGGACGGTTGCCTTACATGTCCGAAAACACTGTTAACAAAGCCATTGCCCTGCTCGGTTACAAAGGGCGCGTGGTCGGTCACGGTTTCCGCGCGACCGCAAGCACGATTCTGAATGAATCCCGCCAGTTTCATCCCGACGCCATCGAACGGCAACTCGCGCACAAAGACCGCAATGAAATCCGCGCCATCTATGATCGCGCTGAACATTTGGAAGAACGGAAACGCCTGATGCAGTGGTGGGCAGACAAGCTCAATGCGCTGGCAACCGTTAACGTGGTTCCACTGCGACAGACTGGATAACAAACGAATCTCGGGGACCCGCTCGGTGGATAAAGTTTGCGCTACACCCGTCCCCGAATTTCGCCGCCAGTCAAACGCGCCGAACTGAAGAGAGCAGCGTGAGCTATCAGCGACAGAAGACTTCCAGGGCCGCCTCACGGCGACACGCCGCTCCTGAGCAAATGGAGCAAGCCCTGGATGCGTTACATGACATGATGTGCCGAGTCGGCGCAGTACTGCGTGCGATGAAACAGGCGCGCGTAAACGGGGATGAGCTTCTATTCGACGTCCTCCAAGACGCCGCAGGCCGAGAACTGGATACCGGGCTTGAGGTGTTCGAGGCCCTGGAGCTCGCGCCTGAAGCTTGACGATATAACGATATCACACTTACGAAAGAGCAAGCGATGTGAACCATGATGCACTTGAATTTTCAGCCAGAGGACGCGCATTTGCAGTTATCGTCCGAGTGTGGGACGACATTGAGTTTTTCGCTTAAGCTAAAATCCGATTCGTCCGTGTTCGCACTAAAGAGCGAATTGTCTTTAAGCAAGTGTATTTTTGTCCTTACGGTTTTCCCGCTATCGCAGAGTCCGTATGCAAAAACGTATGAAGAAGATGGACGTTTCGGCGAGTTTCAGTCGGTCGTCGTGAACCTGGCGGGTAATAAGCCAACAAAAAAAGAAAGCAGCCTTTACAAGATGTGGCTACAGGTACCCGACGACCAATTTAATACGATCTACTTCGAAGCATCCAAACAGAATCTACCATACGACATCACCATTGGAGTTGACGACGATAACGAACAGCCGGACGGTTTAACTGAAGGCGTTTACGATGACATCAGCATTGGCAAAAGCAACCTGGCTCTGCGGTTTTTTTTGTTTACTTTGAACTTGTCGGCGGCAAAAGACAAAACCTGACAATGTGCAACGATAGTCCTGCCGTTCACGCAAACTGCTTCGACGCTTTGACAAGGGGCTAATGTTGCCGATCCGGCGCAGGGCATGACCAACGCCGAACGCTTTCGACAAGGGGGTGAGAATGAAGCTGCCACAGATACTAATTGTCGGTTTGTTTGTATCAAATATTGCAAATGCCTACGACCTTGAAAGGGCAAAAGCAAATATGGCGCAAGACTTGATAACTTGTATGACCTACTACAACTACGGGGCAAAAGTTGATCATAGGGACGGAACAGACCCAACGAATATGGAAACTTCCGCAAGATGGGCGTTAGACCTGGCCGAGATTTACTTGCCGCAGATGAAAAGATTGGATGCCATGTCGGAGTTGTCGGTAAAACTGATAAACAAGCTCGTTAAAGAGGAGGGCTCCGAACGACTTGTGTTGAACTATGCAGATTCCTGCAAAGCGATGCTCGAACACCCAACAGACCGAATGCAGTATTGGTTAGATAAGAAGTAGCAAAATATTTCCGCGAGCGTGTATGAATCAAATTCTCTAGTAGCCTATTGATGTTCAAAAAAATCCAAGTAGAATAATTGCTCCAGCTGCCGGGACTCGCGATCCGGCGGATGTGAGAGCAGGGTCGAGGTGGCTGGCGACCAAACTAGACCGGGCTGGGTGAAAGCCCCGGCCATTCGTGATTCGTCCCACGGCGATGCGACGGCGTAACCGTTGCGTTTCCTGTCCGAAATTTCGGAGGGCGAATCATGCCTACCTCAGTTTTACGACTTCCCGTTGTTCGATCCCGTACCGGCTTAAGCCGGAGCACGATCTATGCTCGTGTTTCCAAGGGGACATTTCCCAAACCTATCTCGTTAGGACCACGCACGGTTGCATGGCTCGAATCGGAAATTGAAGATTGGTTGGTTGAGCAAATTGAGTTAAGCCGCAAGCGCGATAAAACGCCGACTGCTCATGCAGCCGGAGGTCCGTCATGATAGCCGATAGTTTATTGGCACGCTTGGACGGCGTGAAACAAACGGGCGCAGGCCGCTGGTTGGCACGCTGTCCGGCACACAATGATAGAAGCCCATCATTGAGTATTCGCGAGACGGATGATGGAACCGTTTTAATTCACGACTTCGCGGGCTGCGACACCGAGGCCGTATTATCCGCCGTCGGATTGACCTTCTCCGCGCTATACCCGCCGCGCCTTGATGATCATAGCCGCAGACCCGAGCGGCGACCGTTTCCGGCGTCCGATATCCTGAAAGCCATCGCGCACGAGGCACTGGTGGTTGCGATAGCCGCCGAGGATGTGCATCGGAGCAAGAAACTGTCAGATGAAGATCACGAACGGCTTTTCGTTGCGGTGCGGCGCATTCGCCAAGGTGTCGAGATATCGGAGGGAGTGCATCATGGCAACTAATCCCCTCGCTGCCATCGAGAAAGGGCAGCAAACGCTGGACGCGCGCGCCCTAAAGAATGCCCCGGAACCGGGACAGCCAAGATCTTTGAACGTGGTCGAACTTGGCGCGTTCCTCGCGGAACCGATCCCCCCGCGTGAGTCGATCCTCGCTCCGATCATCATGCGCCAGAGCCTTTCCATGATTCATGCCTGGCGTGGGGTCGGCAAAACACACGTCGGCCTGGGAATCGGCTATGCTGCGGCGAGTGGCGGGACGTTTTTACGCTGGAGCGCGGAACGGCCGCATAAAGTTCTCTATCTCGATGGTGAAATGCCGGCAGTGGCTTTACAAGAGCGCCTCGCACGGATCGTCAACGCATCGGACAAGGAACCGCCGGAGGGTTTCTTCCGGCTGGCAACGCCCGACAAGCAGGACGGCGCAATGCCGGACCTCGCCACGGCCGAAGGACAAGCGGCGGTGGACGCGATCATCGAGCAGGACGGCATCGAACTAATTATTGTGGACAACCTGAGTGCCCTGGTGCGGCGCGGCGGCAAAGAAAACGAGGCCGAGTCTTGGCTGACGGTGGCGGAATGGGCGCTCAAGCACCGCGCTCAGGGACGAAGCATCCTGTTTATCCACCACAGTGGCAAGAATGGCCAGCAACGCGGCACCAGCAAACGGGAAGACCTGCTCGATACCGTCATGGCCCTAAAACACCCTGTCCCCTATAACCCGGCAGACGGGGCGGTGTTCGAGGTGCACCTCGAAAAAGCGCGCGGAATCTACGGCAAAGACACCGACCCCTTCGAGGCCAGGTTGACGGCGGATGCCCACGGCGCACAGACCTGGACGCTGCGGGACATCGAGGACAGCACGCTTGACCGTGTTATCGAGCTGCATGGCCTGGGTTTGAAGCAAAACGAGATTGCTGACGAATTGGGCATTAACAAAAGCAACGTATGCCGTGCGCTCAAGAAGGCCGAGGCCGACGGCAAGATCACCCCGCGCAAGAAAGTTGCGCGTTGCGCACCCCTAGACAACGCAACACGCAACTTTTCAGAGCCGAAGCGCAACCACCCGCGCAACAGGGGCGCAACCGATGAGCCTTAAAGTCCTGGCGGACAAGATTATTGCGCGCAACTCCACGCGCAACAATCGCGCAACCGGCACGGAAGGGGTGCGCAACTTTACCCCCGTTTTTGACGACGAGAAGTTGCGTGACATCGCTCAGACGGATGACGGCATTATCTGGTCCGAGACCGAGATCTCGGAAGCCATCGAAAGCCGCGAAAGCAGGCGGGCGCGGGTGCTGACCATATTGGCGACTAACCCGAACCTTAGGCGCGCCTACCTCGTCGAACCGGACGCCTATCCGTCGGCGGCATCCGTTTTTATCGCCGACCAGGACAAGAGCTTTGAGCTACTGATTCCTCGCAAATGGTTTGATCCTTTCGCAATGGCTGAACTAGTGCGGACGTGGGTATCAAAAACAAAATAAATTCGTTAGCCGTGACAGTGCCTTATGATCGAAATCAATCGTTATAGGATGAGCTGAGACGCTGAAGCAGTCCCGTAAATCTATTGGTACACGAATGAGAGTCCCGCCTTGGTATCGTCCGCGCAAACACTATGCCGCCGAATGGCTGCCAACCCTCGATTTGTCCCGCGCCACGGGCATTGGCCCCCTTGAGCCTGGTATGTCTGTGCGATGGGACCTTACGCCGGTGCTCGGGGCATCCGATCCGAGCTACCGTGTACGGGTGGAGGTGGATGTGGACGGCAAGTGGCTGAGCGTGTATCACCATAACACGCGCATTATCCCAGTGCTTCGCCTATGCCGGGATAATCGGCGAATCGGTGCGCCCCTGCGTGCTGTATGTCCGGGGTGCGACAGGCTGAGCTACCGGTTATATCTGTGTTGCGGGGTTCGTTGTGGCAAATGCCAGCGCGTAACCTACGTCTCAGGGCAGGGCAGCGCCCACGACCGCGTTGTTAACCGTCTGCAACGGCTTGAGTATCGGCTACGCTGCGCGGAATACCTGCCGCGTCATCGGGGAGCACAGAAAATACGTGCCGAGATCAACCGACTGGACGGATTGTGGTTTGCCGGGTTGCCGGCAAGTTTGCTTCGCGGCCTGACTGCATTTCAATGACTGAGCGCCGCATAAGTGGGTACAAAAGGCGGGACTATGAATTGCATGAGGCTTGTGCAAACATAATTAAAACAAGTGCTTGCTTTGCTCGTTCGAGTCCTGGCGGGCCACCATCTTTAAAGATTACTGGATCTACATAATGGACCTGCCAAGCAGCAAGATCAGAGCCTTCCGGATAACGCTGTTGGTGGCATTGATCGTGATCATGCATCTCGCCACGACATCGACGCAATATCCGGTGGTCGAGGATATCAACGACAAGGTCAATCATATTTCGGCGTTTTATGTTCTGGCTTTATTGGCCGATTTTTCTTTCCCCAAAAATAGATTCGGGCTTACCAAGGTTCTTGCCTTGTTAGGCTACGGCTTATCGATCGAGATCATTCAGTATTTCTTGCCTTACCGGTCATGTTCACTGTATGACCTTGCCGCCGACGGCGTTGGGCTTATCGTATACTGGCTTTCCTTGCCCGCCTTAAGACATGTTCCCTGGATTCGGTTTCGCTGGGACATCGAAACCGATAAAAACTGATCAAACTCCGCGGGATTAAAGGGTTCGTGTGATATAAAATCGATCACCCCGAGTCCTTTGTGCACAGGTAAGGCAGATGAAAGTGCTCTGGTCGAAAGTCGTTCTTAGGGACAAGTGATGTTCGCCATTCGCATCGTTGGGCTGCTGTTGCTGCTCCTGACGACGGGATGTGTCAGCGTGGAGCGTGCACCGCCTCCGACTCTCGGTCAACCGGGTACGGCTGAAACGGTGACGGTTGAGCCGCCCGCAAAACTCCCCGCCGATAGAAGTATTACCAAGACTGAAACGCCGGTGACCAAGTCTCCGGCAAGTCCTGCTCTCTCTCCCGCTTCTGCCGAGCTACCCCGCAAGAAGCCGGACGCCACGCCCAGTCCGGCACCAGCGTTGGATCTGACAGCGCTGGAAACCCGGCTCAAGGAAACCAAGGCCATCGGCGTGTTCACCAAGATCACACTCAAGAATCAGGTCGATGACCTGCTGAATCAATTCCGGGCGTATTACCAGGGACGGGTAAAGACCACGCTCTCCGAGCTGCGGCAGCCGTATGACCGGCTGCTCCTCAAGGTGCTCTCAGTCTTGCAGGACGGCGACCCGGAACTGGCGCGCGCGATCGTAGCGTCGCGCGAAGCGATCTGGGGCATCCTGGCCGATCCGGAAAAGTTTGCCACTCTCTAATCAGACAGCAGGAGAAACGCGATGAACAAACGTGTGAAGGCTTGGGCCCTGATGATGGCGATGATGGCGTTTTGTACCGGACCGACGCGGGCGGCGGAGGACGTGGCGCTCCTCAAGGACATGACATCCGTGGTCGCGCTCTTGGGGTTGCCCTGCGGTAAGGTCATCAGCGCTACCAAGCAGGGCGATAACGACCATATCGTGTCCTGTCAGGATGGCAATCGCTACCGAGTATTTCTGAATGCCGAAGGCCGAGTCGTCGCGGAGAAAAAATAAACAGCCGGCAATAATAATCTGTCGTGCCGCTGTTCTTCATTCAGCACGCCTTGTCGTTTGCTCGGCGATTTGAGTAGACATGAAGCTGACTCCACAAGATCTGGAGAAGATCTCTGATCTCACACTGGAACACTACAATCAGAATGCCGAGGATTTTCACGTAGGCACACACAACCATGACGTCAGCCAGAACATTGCGGCGCTGTTGCAATACATCGAGGGTAAAGCGCCGTTCACCATACTCGATTTCGGCTGCGGGCCGGGGCGCGACCTTAAGGTGTTTACGGAGCTCGGTCACGTCGCGGTAGGCCTGGAAGGCGCCGCGCGCTTCGTTGAAATGGCGCGCGCCCACGGCAGCGGCGAGGTGTGGCGGCAGGATTTCCTCAGGCTCGATCTGCCGGAGAAGCATTTCGATGGCGTGTTCGCCAATGCTTCATTGTTTCATGTCCCCAGCCAAGAACTGTCGCGCGTATTGCGGGAATTGTACGCGACGCTGAAACCGCGCGGCGTGTTGTTCAGTTCGAATCCACACGGCCATAACGAAGAGGGCTGGAACCGCGGTCGCTACGGCGCGTTTTACGATCTGGAAACTTGGCGCCGCTACCTGTCCGCCGCGGGCTTCGAGGAACTGACCCACTATTACCGCCCCACGGGCGTGCCGCGCGTGCAGCAGCCGTGGCTGGCGAGCGTGTGGCGCCGTATGGGCTAGCTCTGTCAGACGAACAATGACTTTTGTTTGTCGTACACGCACTGCACGGCTGCATTGGATTTCGCGGTCTGCCCCAGGGCAAGGCACAAACCTTCCACCGATTCGCCTGGCACCACGAGCAACATCAGGCCGTCAGGAATTTCAGTGAAGGTGCGCATGCCGGCGCAGCCAAACGACAATACTGCCTCGGCGTGATGATAAGCCAGGGCCAGCGCGCCGCAGGCCGGTCGCCCGGTGGTGCGTAGCCCCTTGCCGGATTTCCAGTGGGCGCTACCCATGGCCTCTTGAATCAGCATCACCTGCCTGCCATCAATCCACAGCAGTACCAGTTCCGGCGTTGCCAACGCCGCGCTGAGTGGCGTGTAGTGCCAGGCATTGTGTTCGGGCAGGCGCGGCAGTGCCGGCACCTCCTCGGGCATGATGTAGGAAACGCCGGTCATGGTTTGCACCAGCGCGCCAAGCGCCTGCATGTCCTCGCCCGCCAGGGAAAATCCCATGACATGCGCGCCCACCTTGCAGTTGTTGTGGGACGCGGCATCGGCGGTGAAACTTGCCGTCTCGGCGCGCCGCCAGAAGCGGCACGCCGACGGCGCGGGCGCGAGACCGGCGCTGATCGGGTCGGAATTGCTCGCGCTCGATATACCTATGGGATCGTAGGCAAGTTGCAATAATTTTTTGAGTTGGTTGTATTGTTCTGCCGGGGTCATGAATTGTTCCTTGTGTTGGTGAGTCGGGCGCGATCGTTGAAATCCACGCCAAGCTAATCGCAACTGGCAGAAAATTCAACGCCACACTTGATGCGCGTTTCCGCGTCCGACCCAGAAGGGGATTTGGATGTGTCCCGCGATTAAGCTCGAATTTGACGGTTAAAAAGCCATCTTGAAGGAGATTGACGGTGGAGCCGCTTGGCGCCATGATGGCATGATAAAAACCATGAAGCGGCGCTGGCTAACCAGTAAAGATCGCAAAAAGATGCGTTAATGCCAGACCCCGAGAGCGACTAAAAATTGAGTCTGACTCCAAGTAATCGCGGCAAAACCTCGCCAGACAACCCGGCGATTGAACTCTTAAGGCGCTGCCGCTGGAGTCTGACCACAAGAATTGCCGACACTAGGAAAGGACCTTAATGCCCATCAAGGACCGTCTTCATCGAAGTGAGCTGGCCGTCCCCGGGAGCAATCCGCGCATGCTGGAGAAGGCCCCCACGCTCGGCGCCGATGTCGTGTTCATGGATCTCGAGGACGCCGTGGCGCCCGCCGACAAGGAGCAGGCGCGCAAGAACGTCATCCACGCCCTGCTGCACCACGATTGGTCGCGTTGCGCCGTGTCCGTGCGCATTAACGCGCTCGATTCGCACTTTTGTTACCGTGACATCGTCGATATCGTGGAGCAGGCGGGCAAGCATCTCGACACGCTGCTGGTTCCCAAGGTCAATGTCCCCGAAGATATCTACTTCGTGGCCACATTGCTGTCGCAGATCGAGGCATCCAAGGGTCTTAAACCCATCGGCATCCACGCGCTGATCGAAACCGCGCGCGGCATGGCCAACGTCGAGGACATTGCTGCGGCCTGTCCCGAACGTATGGAGGCGCTGGTCTTCGGCGTGGCCGACTTCGCGGCCTCGACCCAGGCGCGCGTTACGCACATGGGCGGGGCCAACGCGGATTATGTCGTGCTTACGCACGCGGAGGGCGGCAAGCGGGAACGCCACTGGAACGATCAATGGCACTACGCGCAGGCGCGCCTCGTGGTGGCCTGCCGCGCTTACGGCCTGCGCCCGATCGACGGACCATTCAGCGACATCCAGGACGCCGAGGGTTTTCGCTCGGCGGCGCGCTCGGCGGCGGCGCTGGGCATCGAAGGCAAGTGGGCGATTCATCCCTCGCAGATCGCACTCGCGAATGAAGTATTCTCGCCTACTGAAGCCGAGATCACGCGCGCCGAGCGGATTCTGGCGGCGATGGCGGATGCCGCCAAGAAAGGCCTCGGGGCGGTGACGCTCGATGGCCGCATGCTCGATGCCGCCTCAATCCGCCAGGCCGAGGTCGTGATGGAGAAAGTACTACGAATCAAAGTGGGTCAGGAGCAGCCGGCATGAATATTCATGAATTCCAGGCGAAGGAACTGATGCGTCAATACGGCGTGCCGGTGCCCGCGGGCGGCGTGGCGCACAGCGTGGAACAGGCAGAGGCCGTGGCCGAAGAACTCGGCGTCAGCCGTTTCGTGGTCAAGGCGCAGATTCACGCTGGCGGCCGTGGCAAGGCCGGCGGCGTCAGGCTGGCCCACACCGTTGAAGAAGTACACGCAGCCACCGACGAAATGATCGGCCGTCCGTTGATCACCGCCCAGACCGGCCCGCAGGGGCAACGTGTGCAGCGCGTGCTGATCGAACAGGCCGTCGACATCGCGCGCGAAGCCTATTTCGGCCTGGTCATCGACCGCGCCAGCCAGCGCATCACGATCATTGCCTGCGACGGCGGCGGCGTCGAAATCGAAGAGACGGCGCGTAAAGAGCCGGCGCGCATCCTGCGCGAGGCGGTGGACCCCGCGGTGGGATTGCTCGACTTCCAGTGCCGCAAGGTCGCCGCGCATCTGGGACTGGGCGGCAAACAATTGCCCGCGGCGGTAAAGTTGATGAAGGCGCTGTACCGCTGCTTTCGCGACAACGACGCGGTACTGATTGAAGTTAATCCGCTGGCTGTTACTCTGGATGGTCAATTGCTCGCGCTGGACGCGAAAATGCAGTTTGACGACAACGCCATCTACCGCCGGCCGCACGTGAGCAACTTGCGCGATTTCGACGAGGAAGACCCCAAGGAAGTCGAAGCCGGCGCGCATGGCCTCAACTACATCGCGCTCGAAGGCAATGTCGGTTGCATCGTCAACGGCGCCGGACTCGCCATGGCCACGATGGACGCCATCGCTCTTCACGGCGGGCGCCCAGCGAATTTTCTCGACGTCGGCGGCGGTGCCTCGCCGGAAAAAGTCACCAACGCGTTTCGGATTGTACTCTTGGATAAAAACGTTAAAGCCGTGCTGGTCAACATCTTCGCCGGCATCAACCGCTGCGACTGGGTGGCGGAAGGCATCGTCCGTGCCATGCGCGAACTCAAGGTCAAAGTCCCGGTGGTGGTACGCCTCGCCGGCACCAACGTGGAACAGGGCCGCGCGGTCCTGGCCCAGTCCGGACTGAAATTTCTCACTGCCAACAATCTCGACGCCGCCGCGGCCATGGCCGTGCGCGCCACCAGCGGAGCTTCTGCCCATGAGCATATTTATTGATAAATCCTCGCGCGTCGTGATCCAGGGCCTGACCGGCCAGCACGGCAGTTTCCACGCCGAGGAATCCATCAAGATCGGCACCCAGGTCGTTGCCGGCGTGACGCCCGGCAAGGGTGGCACGAAACACCTCGGCATTCCCCTGTTCGACACCGTGCACGAGGCGGTGGCGCGTACCGGAGCCGACGTCGCCGGTATTTTCGTGCCACCGCCGTTCGCCGCCGACGCCATCATGGAAGCCATCGACACCGGTATCCGCACGATTGTCGTCGTGGCCGACGGCATCCCGGTGCAGGACATGGTGCGCGTCAAGCGTTATTCCGCCGGGCGCGACGTGGTGATCGTCGGCCCCAACACGCCGGGCCTGATCACGCCCAATGAATGCAAGGTCGGCATCATGCCGGCCCATATCTATAAACCCGGAAAGATCGGCGTGGTGTCGCGCTCCGGCACGCTCAATTACGAAGCGGTTGAGCAGATGGCCGAGTACAAGCTGGGGCAGTCCACCTGCGTCGGCATCGGCGGCGATACCGTCACCGGCACGGATTTTCTCACCGTCATGCGCGCTTTCAAGGACGACCCCGACACCGAGGCGGTGGTGATGATCGGCGAGATCGGCGGCAGCCAGGAGATCGAGGCCGCCGCGTGGGCGAAAGAACATCTCGGCAAGCCGCTGGTTTGTTTCATCGCGGGGCTGACGGCGCCGTCACGCCGGCGCATGGGCCACGCCGGCGCCGTAATCGCCGGCCCGGCCGACACCGCGGCCGCCAAGATGGAGCGCATCGAGACGCTCGGCGCCCACGTCGTGCGCAACCCGTCGAAGATCGGCGAGGCCGTGCATCGCGCGGTGCAGTAGTGCCATCACACGATCAATTGAATAAGGAACAATTCAGAAAATATTGTGATCTGACCAAAATTTATTGTGGACCCCGCGTAGAAAGCTGGGCAAGCCCAAAGTGAAATCTCTGATGAGCCGCAACGGGCATAACCGCGGCGATGATTTCAACAACTCTGACTCCTTGATCTCATGAAAGTAGATAGAGCAATTCACGAATCGGAAGAGCTTATACAGTGGCTCGATCAAAATATTGATGGCATCGAAATTAAGTCAAATGACCGTTCCAGGATCGCTGCAGGCTGCTTGGATATGGCACTCGAACATCAGAAAGCAATCATTTTACTTACATCACATCGATTATATGGCTCAGCCGCAGCTCTCGTTAGGCTCGTATTCGAATCGTACGTAAGAGGAGTCTGGTTTTTCTATTCCGCTTCAGATGAAGAGTTGCAGGAATTTAAGAATGACAAACTCGATAAGACATTTGATGAGTTAATCAAAGACATCGAAAAGCACGAAGCATTTCGTGAAGGAACAATATCGAATGTTAAAAAATTGTCATGGAAGGTGATGAACAGCTTTACGCACAGCGGCTTTTACCAAGTCGTGCGCAGAAACAAGGAAACTGAAATTGCTCCAGATTACTCCGATAAAGAGATTCTTGATGCACTAGAATCTGCTAATTCATTTGCAATTCTAACAGCAATTGCCATTTCAGATATTGCTAACAATGAAGCACTTGCATATTCCGTTTACGAACGTGGAATGCAATTCTTTAAGAAACCTCCTAACAAAGCACTTCAGCCAACCTCTGAAAGCGGTGACTGAGTTTTAATCGTTAGAGTTCTCAAGATTAATGATCAAGAGGTCAGAGTTGTTGAAACGTTAAACACTCACTCCCTTCCATAACGGCATCACCACCACGCGCAGGCAGGCGTGTGCCGCACGTAACGCCACCTCCGCCTGCGCGGCGCTGGGTGCGCGCGCAAAAATAAATCCCAGATAACTGGAGCCCTCCGGCAAGGGCACCAGTTCGTAGCCCTCGCGCACGTTGATCACCACTTCCTCGATGTACGGCACTTTCCCGGCCGCCAATACACCCTCGACGCGCCGCAGGATGCCGGCCTGCGGGGTCGGGATCATCAGCACCCCGGCGCCGCCGGCTTCGGTCTGTAACTCAGGACGTTCGCCCAGGGCATGCAACAACACCAGCTCTTCCAGGTTGAGTCCGGTACCGAAGCGCAGCAGGCGCCCGCACAGTCCGCCGATGGTGCGCGCGGCGACTTCCAGTATCCATACGCCCTGCTCGTTGATGCGGCATTCGGCGTGGATCGGCCCTTCGCGCAGTCCGTAGGCCGCGCACGCGGCGGAAATCGTTTCGCGCAAGGCTTGTTGAGTTGGTGTATCCAGCCGTGACGGCGTGATGTAATACGTCTCCTCGAAATACGGGCCGTTCAGCGGATCGGGTTTATCGAAGATCGTCAGGATCTCGAGGCTTCCCTGCGTCAACAGGCCTTCCACCGCCACTTCGAATCCGGGGATGAATTCCTCCACCAGAATGGTTTCACGTTCTTCCGTTTCGCGCAGCCCGGCGCGCGCCAGCAATATATGGATGCGCGCGGCTGCTTGGGTGAGTTCAGCGAGATTGTCGGCGCGAATCACGCCGTGGCTGGCGGCGAGCGCCACCGGCTTGAGCACGCAGGGAAAGCGAATGTCACCGATCTGCGCGGCCAACGGACGGGTGAGGTCGAGCCGCCAATGACGCGGCACCGGCACGCCGGCCCGTGCCAGTCGCGCGCGCGCCAGGTCCTTGCGCCGCGCCAAGTGAACCGCCGCGGTGGGATTATGGGAAAGGCCGAGTTCGGCTGCCGCGAGCGCGGCGAGTTCGGTGCTGGCGTCGTCGCTGCCGAGCACGGCCGCGAACGGCCGCCGTTGCGCTTCGCGCAGGATGGTTTGCAGGGATGCTTGAATATCGCCGAGGTCGAGATGCAGGCCATCGGCGTAGGCACTGACCAGGGAATATTTGGCTTCGGAAGCGATCAGTACTTCGATGCCGCGAGCCTTGGCCGCCGCCAGGAACGGCGCGGTGCGGTAACTGTCGTGCGGGGCGATCAGCAGAATGCGGCGCGGGGCTGAAATAACTCCCTCTCCCTGAGGGAGAGGGGCAGGGTGAGGGTGTTCATCGGTCGTTAAGCATTCGCTATTAATGTCCCCTTCATCTTCTCCTTCTCCCGTAGGGAGAAGGGATAATGACTTTTTCATCGCACTGCTAGAAACCGCCGCCGCCGCATCCGCCACAGGTGCCTTTGCCGCCTACTGCCTGGAACACCTTGTTGAACACAAAGCTCGAATTGCGAAAATCGATCTCGCTGCCTTGCAGATAATTGAGCGCGACCGGGTCGACGAAGACCTTGAAGCCCGGGCCTTCGAGCACGCTGTCGTATTCACTGTCCACGCTGTTGGCGTAGGTCATGTCGTAGGTCATGCCGCTGCAACCACCGCCCGAGACGAACACGCGGATGCCGGCGATGTCGCTGTCGGCTTCTTTCAATAATTCGGCGAACTTGGCCTGCGCCGCCGGGGTGAGTCGCATCTCGGCTTCGCCGATGCGGGTGGAATATTCGTTTGCTCCCATGATATTGCTCCTCATGTATGAATCCAGATGTAAAGCATGGTACTCGATTAGGCCGGAATCAAGAAACCTGTACCATATCACCGCATTTACTGTGGCAATGAACTGTAGCCCTGTAAACCGTAATACAATGCATCATTGTCATTTACACACAAGAGGCACGCATGGCACGCACCGTTCGCTGCGTCGTACTGAAACGCGAGGCCGAAGGTCTGGAGCGTCCGCCGCATCCGGGCTCCCTGGGCCAGCGCATTTTTGAAAATGTCTCCAAGGAAGGCTGGAAACAGTGGCTGCAACGCCTGGCCACGATCCTCAACGAGAACAAGCTCAGTACCGCCGATCCGGGTAGTATCAAGGTCATCGAGCAGCACATGCTCGGTTTCCTGTTCGGCGAGGGCGATATGGGCAAGCTCCCACCCGGTTTCCAGGCCGCCGGCGCCAAAAAATAACCGGGCCTGAAAACCCCGACGTCTCTCGCGTGCCTTGCATGAAAGTCGTCCTGATCAATCCCTACGAGATTGGCCGCCAGCCCTTCGGTCTGGCCGAGCCGGCGGCGTGGCTCGCGCGCGCCGGTTGCGAGGTGCATTGCCTCGATCTCACCCTGCAACGCCTGGATCCCAAAATGTTGCGCGATGCCCGCGTGGTGGCGATTTATGTCGCCATGCACACCGCCACGCGCATCGCCATAGAAGCGATTCCGCAGGTGCGGGAATTAGCGCCCGAAGCGCATCTGTGCGTATACGGCCTGTACGCGCCGATGAATGAAAAGTTGTTGCGCGACTTGGGAGTGCAAACAGTTCTCGGCGGTGAAGTCGAGCCGGCGCTGGTATCTCTAGTAGAGCGGATACGCGCGGGTGACGGCAAAGTTCAAACCGAGCCGGTAGTGAATCTGTCCAAAATAGAATTTCTCACGCCGGAACGCCGCGCGCTGCCGCCCCTGGGACGTTACGCGCACTTGCAGTTGCCGGATGGTGGCCGCAAGACCGTCGGTTTCACCGAAGGCACGCGCGGCTGCAAGCACCTATGTCGCCATTGTCCGGTGGTGCCGGTGTATCACGGCACGTTTCGCGTCATCCCAGTGGATACCGTCATGGCTGACGTGCGCCAACAGGTGGCGGCCGGTGCGCAACATATTTCTTTCGGCGACCCGGATTTCCTGAATGGCCCGACCCATGCGCTCAAGCTCGTTAATGCTTTGCGGGCCGAATTTCCGGATGTTACTTACGATGCCACTATTAAGATCCAACATATCATCAACCATGCTGAGATGTTGCCGACATTAAAATTCACCGGCTGCCTGTTCATCACCGCTGCGGTGGAATCGGTTGACGATCGTATTCTGGAACTGTTGGCCAAGAATCATACGAACGCTGATTTCGCGCGCGCCGTGGCGTTGTGCCACGCGGCCGGCATCGCACTGGCGCCGACCTTCGTGGCGTTCACGCCCTGGACCACGCTGGAAGGCTACATCGCGCTGCTCAAGCGCCTGCTCGAACTCGATCTGGCCGAGAGCGTGCCGCCGATCCAGTTGGCGATACGTCTGCTGATCCCGCAAGGTTCGCTGTTGTTGGAGTTGCCTGACATGCAGGCGTATATCGGCAAGTTTGACCCCAAGCTCTTAGGCTATCCGTGGGAAAATCCCGACACGCGCGTCGATCGTCTGCAATTCGCAGTGCAAGATTTGGTGATGCAAGCCGAGGCGGAAAAATCAAGCCGGCGCGAAATCTTCGCGTCTATCTGGAAACTGGCGCATGCGGCGCTCGGTGCGGAGACACCGGTAATGGAGGACAGCGGTACGGGCGCAACGATCCCGCGCTTGTCCGAGCCCTGGTATTGCTGCGCCGAACCGACACACCAGCAACTGCAAAGTTTTTAAAGCTTGAGAAAGGTAATGGTTGCAGTCTGGGGAAAATGGTGACGGGGTCGGACAATCTGTCAGGAACAGACCTAAATATATCCCGAAGCTATTACGAGACGACCAACGGGTCCATCTGAAACGATCCTGACTTGATCTGGATGCGGAGGACATGGAGCCCCGCGCTTTGCCGGCGATGAAGTCGGTTCAGTCGAGCGGGAAAAGTGTCGCGGACAGCGTCTTGTCGACGTTCACCTGTGGCCACGGGCTTGCGTGGATTTGCGATAATGCCTCCCATTTGGGGCCCGTCGGCAGCGTGATGTCGTCGTTCAACCCCCACGATCCGGAGTCCCCCCACTTGCTCGTCAGGCTGACATACATGAACAGGTTGCCACCGGCCGAAAACCAATCGTTATAAAGCTGAACGATCAAGTTCTTCATGCGCGGATCGCGATTGGCGGCAAGCTTGGCGTTTAGACTTTCGCTGCCCGTCAACCCGGGGCCGCCTTCGTAGGCCATGTTTTTTAGCTTGTAATGCTGTGCCCAGACCGTGTAGAGGAGCTCATTGTTCTTTAGAGCCGCAACTTGTGCGGGCAATTCAGCGAAAATCTTATCTACCGTGAGGTCGATTCGCGTAGCGTTGTCGATGTCGAAGTATGGGGCACTCGCGATCGCGTAAAAATACCTGTTTGGCGGACCGAAAACATTGGCGATAAATTCGAGTCCCTGGGTAATCACGACTGGACGCGCGAGTTGGCCCGCCAGTACCGGGCGCACGCGCGTCATCATCGCGGTGTCACCGAACACCGAACGGAAGATGTCGCTGACTTCCTTCGCCCGCCGCGCCGTGTGACGCCAGGCGAGATAGACTTGGTTGGTCTCGCCGTCGTAGTTGAGGTTCGACCTGCCGGTCGCGATCTCGGCGTTGGTCGCGTCATAGTTGCGATGCGTCTGGTCGAAAATATCGTTCCACACCTCGTTGCTCCATTCGACGTACAGCTTGCGATCGGGCGAGAGATTGTTCTTGAACAGCGTGGCAAGCTGTCGAACGTAATAATCGGTCGCCTGATCGGGGATATTTATCCACGGATCCTTGCCTGTCAGATTGGCAAGTTCGATCACATATTCCCACGCTGCGCCGGCCAGGTGATTCTGGGTTGCGCTGGTGGGCAGCGTACGATCCCACCAGTTCACTTGTGGATTGCCATTGGTGTTCGAATAACCCATGAAGCGGAGCGCTTGGAACATCGCGAGCCGATCGAGGAAAGGTCTGGAGAAGGTATCCGTCGGAAGATATCCGGGACGCATCAGTTTGACGTTCTTGACGCCGCCCGAGGTCCCGGTAAATACGAGGAAGAGCTGCGTCTCGTCCGGTCCAAGCACGATGTCTGCTGTGCTGGTATTAGTACCGGCGTTGTAAATCATGTTTTGCACGCGTGTCGTGAGATCGTTGCGCGCGACGGGCGCCACGGTCGCGTGGCCGGTGAATGAAAGTTCATAAACCCCCGCCATGTGCGGAACACCGGTCATGATCACCACGCCGGCGTCGCCGGTCGGCCAGCCATCGGCATCGACCGGCGCTTGCTCGTCATTCGGGGTGTTTACGCTGCCCCAATGGCGTGCGTGTTTCATTGCGTCCGCAAACATGGTCGAGCGGCTCCAATCCACCACGCCTTCGAGATTAACACCCAGCGGAACCACCGAGGTTGACGGGCTGGAGGTCATTTCATCATCGGCACCGCCACCGCAGCCGGTGACACCTGACAACGCGATCAGGAAAACTAACGATAACCGACGGAAAAGTGATTCCATGATTTCCTTATCATCCCAACTGCTTATACGCCAGGCAGGTGGATCGGCTGGCATAAGATAGTGTGATTAGACTATGACCCAGTATTTTTTGTGAACAAGTCGAAACAGACTGACGGCTGAGTTGTCACGATGTGAGGCAG
>JACXTT010005214.1_pt1 | contig 18974 bp, 18 predicted proteins | sample 9270951 | NCBI WGS metagenome assembly JACXTT01 (sample SAMN15532306, study PRJNA645909) | rock metagenome | isolation source: weathered quartz diorite | place: Puerto Rico | collected 2017-06-21 | reverse complement strand
CGTCACGTTCCCGCGAACGTGACCGCTTTCCAACGCTGGTACTCCGATCCGGAGGTCGCGCGCCTCGCCCGCTATCAGGACGGTCCGATGCGGGCCGACGAGATCGACCGGTTCTTCCAGCTGCGGGCACTCGGGCCGGAGTCGCTGACGATGGCCATCCACGAGCGTGAAACGGGGCGGCTCATCGGCTCGTGCGCGTTCTCCCAGGTCGACGGCGAGAACGGATCGGCGATGTACCACATCACGATCGGCGAGAAGGACACCTGGGGCCACGGCTATGGCACCGAGGCGACGCAGCTGATGCTCGACCACGCGTTCCGCACCTTGGGCCTGCACCGGATCGCGCTCACCGTGTTCGAGTTCAACGAGCGCGCGATCCGGGCGTACCGGCGCTGCGGTTTCGTGGTCGAGGGCCGGGCGCGCGAATCGATCTGGCGGGACGGGCGCTGGTGGGACGAGCTGGCGATGAGCTTGCTCTCGTCGGAGTGGCGGGCGCGGCGCGCGGGCGTCGAGACGAGTCGCACGACCGCCGTGGACGCTGCCGCGACGCCGGCCGAGCCGATCGCCAGCTAGCTCTCGCCTGCGCCGCCTCGATGCCCAGCAGCGGGATGCCCAGCAGCGGGATGCCCAGGAGCGAGATGCCCAGCACTGGCCCGCGTGCCGACGCCGCCCGAGCCTCCTTTCGCGAGCTCATGGAAGCGAAAGGTCACGTGGTCGACAATGCCCGCGAGGCGGTCGCCGGGCTCGACGTCGCGTTTGCAGCGGGAGCGTTGCAGCGCACGCCCGCCCTCGACGCGATGCTCGCCGACCTCGCGGTCGCTCTCGAGCAGGACGCCGGCCAGAAGCTCGGCGGCAAGTCGGCCGAGGCGGCGCGGTTCATCCTCCGCGCGATCTCGCGCGAGCTGGCCAATGCCTGAGATGGCGGAGTTCATCGGCTACCCGACCGGAAAGGTCCTTGCCGTGTTCGACCAGGCGGCCGCGGCGGATGCCGCGATTGCGGCGGCTCGCGCCTCGAACGCGCCTGGTGTCGAACGCTTCCACGGCACCTCCGACGCGGATCGGTTCGACGCGACCGGGGCGCGGCACGGCGCCGTCGCCCGGGTCCTTCGGACGGTCCAGTTCGGCATGATGGATCAGCTTCCGGCGATGGCCTGGTACGAGGCCGCCCTGCGCGAGGGTAAGACGGTGGTCGCCGTCCAGACGCGAAACCGGCCGACCACGCTGAGGGTCGTCGCGGCGCTCAAGGTCGCCGGCGGCCACTTCATCAACCACTTCGGGCGAGCGGCCACGGAGGAGTTCGCCCGCTGGCACGGTCCGGAGCCGAACGTCCCGAGCCTGATGAAGCACTAATCGCGCCGATTGCCGCGAGGCCGATGAACAAATCAGCCCCGACGCGGCCCATATCAAGCGATGGAGATCTCGTTGGCGACATCGGACGAGGGCCTCCTCGAGCGCGCGGTCCTTGGCGATACCGGCGCCTTCGACAAGCTCGTCCGGGCGCGACTGGACCGGATGTACATGACCGCGAACAGGATCCTGCGCGATCGGGCGGGCGCCGAGGACGTGGTCCAGCAGGCCATGATCCTTGCCTGGCGTGACTTGCCGTCCCTCAGGGATCGAGCTCGCTTCGACGCCTGGCTCTATCGCCTCCTCATCCGCACCTGCTACCGCCACCTTCGCTCGAGCCGGCGCTGGGCAGCGAACGTGATCGAGCTCGCGGAGATCCGCGCCAGCGCTCCTGAGAGCACCATCCACGACCGCGACGCGCTCGAACGCGCCTTCCGCAGGCTGTCGGCCGAGAAGCGGTCGGCAATCGTGCTGCACCACGTGACCGGCTTCGGTTTCAACGAGGTCTCCCAGGTGCTTGGGATCCCGGAGGGCACGGTCAGATCGCGCATCCACTATGGCCTCAGGGAGCTGCGCCAGGCGCTCGCCCAGGATGATGCCCTCGACCCCGTGGAGGAGCTCGCATGAGCGCCCAGGCCGATCTCGATCGCGACATCCTGAACTGGCTCCGGGATGGCGAGAAGAGCGCACCCACCGACCTCGCCGACGAGATCCAGCGGGCGATCGCGGCATTGCCCAGGCGCCGCCGGGTCGTGCGCGCGTGGTTGCGATCGCCATGGTCAACCGGCGGCCTCGCCGCGGCGGCGCTCGGAGTCGCTGTCGTCGGCACGGTGCTGGCAATGTTGCTGAAGCCGGATGCCTCGATCGGACCGGCCGCCAAGCCGACGCCGCGCCCCTCGCAGTCGGTGGCCCCGACCCAGCTTCCAACCGGACTGCCGCCATTGACATCAGCCCCGGCACTGCCCACGCCGGAACCCACGTACCCGACGGCGCGCACATGGGACGCCACCCTCGGGGTGCAGCTTGACCTCACGCCGGGATGGTTCGACAAGCCGGGTTCGGAATACCTCGGGCTCGCCTTCGCACTAGACCGGCTGCACGACCCGGACGCGGGGGTGCTCAACATCCTCCGAATCTCCAGTGAGCGAACGAGTGGCCGCTTCTTGTTCCACAGAGAAGCTCTGGGCACGAGGAGCGACATCGGTCTGAGACTGAGCTCGATCGACGGAACAGCTCGCGTCGCGGATGCCGCGACGACGATCGAGACCCAACTCGACGGCGCCGGCTACCACGCCTCGCCGAAACGGCTGAATCTCTCGATCGGCAAAGTCGTCCAGCTCGACTGGGAGCGAGCGTTCAACGGCCCGCTTATGTACTTCCGGACCTTCGTGTTCAACGCGGGCGACACCATCGCCCGGCTCGACTTCTGCACGGCCGGCTCGCCAACGCCGGAGCAGGCGGCCGAGTTCGTCCGCATCGTCAGCTCGGCACGCGCGGCTCCAGCGCCCTGAGCTCGCGACTGCCGATCACGGCGATCGCCGGATCGGCACGCGATATCGCGCGCGATGCCACCGCCGAAGCGTTGGATCGTCGACACGGCGCCATCGTTTTGGCGCCGACTTCGGGAGCCTCAGGCGACGGCGGCGAGAACGCGCAGGACGACGTCCTTCGATGGGATCACCGGGCTGTTGTCGATCGCCGCGTCGTCGACCGCGTCCTGGGCGACGACGTCGTGCATCTCCGGTCCGAGGCCCTGGGCCCGCAACGTCCGCCGCTGGCCGACCCGTTCGAGGAGCCGCTCGACGGCGACGATCCCGGCGCGCGCGGCTTCGGCCTGGTCATCGCGCGGGTCTGCCGCGCGGAGTGCGACCGCGACGAGGGCGAGCTCGCGGTCCCGGACGCCAAGATACGTCTCGAAGACTTCGGGCATGACCGTGGCGAGCGCGGTGCCGTGGGCCAGCCGGCCGCGCGTCCCGATGGCGTGGCCGATCGCGTGAACGGCCCCGACGCCGGTCCCCGTCTGCTGGCCGACGCCCGCGTAATGGGCAGCGAGCAGCATCCGGCTCCGGGCCTCCAGGTCCGCGCCGTCATCGAGGGCGCGCGGCAGCCACTCCCCGACGGTCCGAATCGTGCCGAGCGCGATCGCCTCGGCGAGCGGATTCGGGTTCTTCGAGAGCAGCGACTCGAGCGAGTGGGTCAGCGCATCGACGCCGGTCGCGGCGGTAGGCTCGGGCGGGAGGCCGAGGGTCAGCTCCGGGTCCAGGATCGCGACGATGGGGAGGACGCTCTCGTGGCCGACGTAGCGCTTCCGACCGGCGGCCTCGTCGGTGATCACGCCATAGGTGTTCGTCTCGGCGCCGGTTCCCGCGGTGGTCGGTAGCGCGATGACCCGGACGCCCGGCGCGACGGCCTCGTCGTGGTAGCCGAGCGACAGCACGTCGCGGCGGTTGGTCGCGTGAAGGGCGATGACCTTGCCGGAGTCCATGGTCGATCCGCCGCCGAGCGCCACCACGACGGCAGTGGCTGGATCCGGGGCGAAGCGGCGCAGCGCAGCGCTCCCCTGCTCGATCACGGCCGATCCCGGGTTGGGCTCGATGGCGTCGTGCAGCTGGACGGAGATGCCGGCGGCCCGGAGCAGATCGACCACGCGACCCGCCGCGCCCGACCGGACGACGCCCGGATCGGTAATGACGAACGCGGCCGCCGCGCCGAGTCCCGCGAGGACCACAGGCAGCTCGGCGACCGTCCCGGCCCCGAATCGGGCGCGATCGCGGGCGCGGATGTCGAGCCTGCGATCGGCGTAGCCCTCGAACGTCATCGAACGTCCAGGACCGAGTCGAGCGAAGTATGGCGCCGGACCGTCAGCCAGCGCCGGCAGCCGGCGGCGTGGAACCAGCGCTCGCTCGTGATCCCGGACGGGTTGTCGAAGATCCAGACCTCGTCGAAGTCGCGCGCATCGGGGTCCGCGATCGCCGATGGCGTCGTCCGGCGCTCGCCACCGAAGACGAACTCGTCGAGCGGGCGGCGGCCGCAGCGCGGGCAGTCGAGCGTATGCATGGCGCTAGCGCGTGCCCGCCGACGCGGCGTCGGCGAGGGCGTGGTCGGTCGCGAAGCGCGCGAGCGAGAACGGCGCGATCAGCTCGGGCGTCCTGCCGGTCGCGATGAGCTCGGCCATTTGCTCGCCGCCGGCCGGGATGGCCTTGAAGCCCCATGTGCCCCAGCCCGTCGTGATCAGGAAGCCGGGGACCCCGGTCTCGCCCATGATGGGGCTCCAGTCCGCCGAGATGTCGCAGATGCCGGCCCACGTCCGGAGGATCCGCATCGAGCGGAGGAACGGCAGCAGCATGGTCAGCTTGTAGGCGTAGCTCCGGAGGGCATCGAACGAGCTGATCCGCGAGAACGAGGGCTGGCTGTCGAACTCTGCGCCCATCAGCATCTGGCCGCGCTCGGTCTGGCTGACGTAGCACGCCAGCTCGGTGGAGGCGACGATCTTGTCGAGGCCCTGCTCGAAATCGTTGGTAACGAAGGCATGCAGCGGGTGCGTCCGGATCGGGAGTCGGACGCCCGCCATCGCCGCGATCTGGGTCGACCAGCCGGACGTCGCGGATAGCACGACGCCGGCGCGGATCGGGCCGTCGTTGGTCTCCACGCCGACGATGCGTCCACCGCCGCGCAGGAGCCCAGTGGCCGGGTGGTGCTGGAGCACGTGGACGCCGCGCTGTGTCGCCCCGCTGGCGAGTGCCCAGGCCACCCGGTCGTGGCGCGCCGTGGCCGCCGGGATGTGGTGGGAGGCGCCGAGGACAGGGTAGCGGCCACCACCGGTCAGGTCGATTTGGGGAACCAGCCGCTTCACGCCCGCCGGGTCGAGCAGCTCGGTCTGGACACCGAATGCCTGGTTCATCAGGACCCGCGCACGCTCCGTGCGGAGGCCCATCTCGGTGTGGGCGATCCAGACGTGGCCCTTGACCCGATGGAAGATTGCCCCACCGGTCTCGCCCTCCAGGCCCGCGTAGAGCTGGCGCGAGTGTTCGTAGAAGCGGATCGCCTCGGGAACCGCGTAGTTCGAGCGGATGATCGTCGTGTTCCGGCCGGTGTTGCCCGAGGCGATGTAGTCGGCCTCGAGAACGGCGACGTTGGTGATCCCATGGCGCGTCGCGAGGTAATAGGCCGTGGCGAGCCCGTGCCCGCCGCCACCGATGATCACGACGTCGTAGGTCGAGCGCGGCTCGTGCCACGTGATTGGCTGGAGCGTCGCGACGGCCTCCGTGGCCGCGGTCACCATCCGAGTCGCTCCCGGAGCTCATCGGCATAGGCCCGCTGGACGAGCAGCAGGAAGTCGTCGCCGTCGAGCTGGATGGCGCCCGCGAGGCGCGTGAATGTCCACACCTTCGCTGGTACCCCGGCGACCTTGCCCTGGGCGAGCACGCCGCGGTCGGTTGGGATCGGCCACTCGGTGTGCGCCTGGACGACGTGCCGGTCGAAGGCGGTGCAGACAGCGCCGGCGAAGCCGCGCTCCCACTCCACGATCGCGTGCGGATCGTCGACCACTACGTTTCTGGCGTGGAGCACGAGCACTTCATCTGGTGCGACGCGGATTGGCACCGCGTTTCGCGGCCACAGGGCCCGGTCGATGGCCTCGGGCATCGCGACCACCCGCACCGCGAGGAGCCGCTCAAGCCCGGGCACGGTGGCCCTCGGGGTCGTAGAACGGAGTCGGCGTCACGACCGCCTCGCGGCCGTCGATCTCCACCCGGTCAGCGAACGGCGTTCGGCGCTGCCAGCCGAGCAGCAGCGCCTTGCCCAGGAGCGGCGAGTCCCAGCTCCCGGTGACATTCCCGATGACCTCGCCCGACTCGAGCGCGCGAATCGGCGCTCCCTCGATCGGCGCCGGGCCGGGCATCGAGAAGCCGAGCCAGCGGCGGTGGTCGTCGAGCTTCGCCGTCCGCTCGAGCGCCGCGCGGCCGATGAACGCCGGCTTGTTCAAGCGCACGGCCCAGTCCATCCCGAGCCTGCGCGGCGTCGTGTCCAGCTCGGTGTCCATGCCCACGATCACGTGGCCCTTCTCGAGCCGGAGCCCGAAGAGCGCCTTCAAGCCATGCGGTCGGATCCCGAGGTCCCGGCCCGCATCCATCAGCGCCTGCCACAGCCCGATCGAGCCGTCAACAGTGTGGTGCAGCTCGAACGCGGCCTCGCCGGTGAACGACAGGCGCATGACGTGGCAGGGCACGCCCGCGACCTCCGCCCGGACGTGCGCCAGGAACTGCGGCGGCTCGGCGAGCCCGAGTCGCTGCAGAAGCTGACCGGCGAATGGGCCCGTGACGTTGATCGCGGCGAGGGACATCGTCCGGTCCATCACGTGGACGCGGAGGCCCCACGTCTCGATCCAGTCACGGAGCCACATCTCGGCGTTCGCCGCGCCGCCCGAGGTGAACGTGAGGGTGAACCGAGTCTCCGCGTCGCGCAGGATCATCCCGTCATCCATCACGTGGCCGCGCTCATTGAGCAGCAGCGCGTAGCGCGACCGGCCGGGCTTGATGTCCCCGACGTGACACGGGTAGATCCGCTCCAGCGCCTCGACGACGTCCGGCCCGCTGACGATGAGCTTGCCCAGGGTGCTGACGTCGCCGATCGAGACGCCCTCGCGCACCGCCCAGTACTCGCCGACGACGTCGCCGTAGTGCCACGGCCGCCACCAGCCGCCGAACCGATCCATCCGCGCGCCCAGGGCCAGGTGCTGGTCGTGGAGCGGCGTGCGCCGGAAGGCGTCGATCGTCGTATCGGCGGCCGCCTCGGCGAGCGTGATCTGGCGAGCGGCCGGGCGGGCCGCGAATGGCTCCGGGATCGCGCCGGTTCGCGCGGCGATGAACGCTCGAACATGCGGCAGACAGGCACTGCCCTGGCACGGGCCGAGGCCAGCCCACGATGCCCGCTTCAGAAGCTCGAGGTCCTGGTAGCCCCTGTCGAAGGCTGTCCGGAGGTCATCAACGGTCGTGCCCATGCACGGGCAGACGACGCCCACGGTCGGCGCGGGCGGGAGGGGATGGTCGTCCGCTGCCGAGCCGACGGCCCGAACCGCGCCGGACGGTGTCATCCGGGCGAGCACGTCCCGCGGCGAGCGGCCGAGCTCGACGATCGCCGTGTCGCAGGGCGCCGCGGACTCCGAGCCGTCGGCGCCACTGGTGACAACCGCGGAGACCCGCCCGCCGGAGCCTTCGAACCGGACGAGATCGCGACCGACTCGCACGACGCGGCCGAGGCCGATCCCTGCCGCACGCATCCGCTCGGCAGCGCCGGACGTGACGATCCCGGCGAGCTCCGAGCCCTGGCAGACCGGCTGCAGCTCCGCCGCGCCGGTCGCCACCCGAACCTCGTCGGCGGCGAGGTGCAACATGCCTTCGGGCTCCCGGGCCACGATCGACGGGCCGGGATAAATCGCCATGACGTCGATCCCGCTGCCCGCGTCGAGCACGACGGCGTCGGGCGCTCTTGAGTCGGCGCCGATGACGGCGAGCTGGGCATGGACGCGGCGAACCGGGACGTCGGCGCCGAGCGGCGTCCGGGTGATGTCGCCGTCGTCGACGGCGGGCAGCTGCGGCCTCCCGCTTGCAGCGTGGTGCCGCACGACGGCGCCGGGCCGAGCCTGCACCTGGCACGTCCGGACGTACGCGACGCCGTCAACCTCGGCCAGGCAGTTGCCGCAGTCGCCGGCGAGGCAGAGGCACCCGCCGCGGCCGGGCACATCGCCCGCCCGGAGGATCGCCAGCGCGACCGAATCGCCGTCGCGGAACTCGATCGGCCTGCCGTCGACGACGACCTGGCCGAGGCTCACTGGCGCATCCGGAGACCCTGCGGATCGTGGAGCGGCTCAGCCTGGATTCGGGCAGGCCGGCGCCGGCCGACGACCTCGATCTCGAAACGGCCGCCTTCGGCGTCCGACGCGCCGCCCTTCGCCGCCGGCGCTTGCCCACGTTCGACCGGCACGTACCCGAGCGCGATCGACTCGCCCACGAAGTGGCCGTAGCCGCCGCTCGTCACCCAGCCGACGACCGCGCCGTCGTGCCAGATCGGCTCGTCGCCGATGACGTCGGCGGGATTCTCCGGGTCTGGGTCGAGGACGAGCGTGACCATCCGGCGCGACGGACCCTCGGCCACCTGCGCCTCGTAGGCCGCGCGCCCGATGAACTCGTGGTCGAGCTTCACGTACCGATGGAGCCCGGCCTCCGGAATCGTGTAGATCGGGCGGTACTCGCGGAACCACGTCCCGTAGCTCTTCTCGAGGCGGAGGCTCATCAGCGCTCGCATCCCGAACAGCCGCAGGCCGTGGTCCCGCCCCGCGGCGACGATCCTGTCGAAGAGCGCCCGCTGCTGCTCCGGCGCCAGCCAGATCTCGTAGCCGAGCTCGCCCGAGTAGTTGATCCGCCCCAGGAGCGCGGGCGTCATCGCCAGGTCCACGTGCCGGAACGTCATGAACGGAAATGCTTCGGTCGAGAGGTCGAGGTCGGGTGCGATGGCGGCGAGAAGGCCGCGCGAGCGCGGACCCGTGACCGACAGGCCCACCAGCCCCAGGCCCAGCACCTCGAACCGGATCGACCCGTCCTTCGGCAGGTGCTGCCGGAACCAGCGTGAGTGGTGGACCTCCGCGGGCAGGGAGCCGAACAGGTAGAACTCCTCGGCCTCCGTCGGCCGGGCGACGGTGAACTCGCCGACGATCCGGCCCGCGTCGTTGAGCATCGCGGTCAGCGTGATCCGCCCGACGGCCGGCATCCTCTGGGTCAGCAGCGACGACAGCCAGTCACGTGCGCCCAGGCCTGTCACCCGGTATTTCGCGTAGTTCGAGATCTCGGTCATCCCGACGTCGGTTCGGACGGCCCGGACCTCCTCACCGACGCAGTCCCAGGCGTTCGAGCGGTGGAAGGTGACGTCCTCCCTGGGTTCGAGGCCCGCCTTCTGGAACCAGAGCGCGTGCTCGAGGCCCATCGTCGCGCCCCACACGGCGTTGGCCGCCACGAGCCGGTCGTAGATCGGTGTGGTAAGCAACGGCCGGGCCGCCGGCAGCTCCTCGTTCGGGAAGGTGATCCGGAACCGGCGCCGATAGTTCTCCTGGACCTTCGCGTTCGTGTAGGCAAGCGTGGCGTAGTCGCCGTAGCGGGCGACGTCCATCGCCCAGATGTCCATGCCCGAGTCGCCGCTCGCACCGCTGGTCATCCAGGCGGCGAGCGCGAGGCCCACGCCGCCGCCCTGGCTCAGGCCGGCCATGACGCCGCAGGCGACCCAGTAGCCGCGCAGCCCGCGGATCGGGCCCACGAGCGGGTTGCCGTCCGGCGCGAACGTGAACGGGCCGTTCACGATCCGCCGCAGCCCGATCGTGCCCATCGCCGGGTAGTGCTGGAACGCGACGTTCAGCTCGGGCGTGATCCGGTCGAGCTGGGGCCCCAGCAGCTGGCTGCCGAAGTCCCATGGCGTCTCACGCGGCGACCACGGCCTGCAGTTCTGCTCGTACGTCCCGAGAAGCATGGACCCGCCTTCCTGGCGGATGTAGATCTCGCCCTTGAAGTCGAGCGTCATCGGCATCTCGTGGCCGGTCCGTCCGACGTGCTCGGCGACTTCGGGCATGTCCTCGGTGATCACGTAGTGGTGCTGCATCGCCAGGACCGGCAGCTCGATGCCGACGAACCGGCCCACCTCGCGCGCCCACAGTCCGCCGGCGTTGACGACATGCTCGGCGTGGATCGGGTCGCCGTTCTCCAGCAGCACGTCCCAGGTCCCGTCGGCTCGCTGCGACAGGCCCGTCACCGGCGTGTGCTGGCGGACCTCGGCGCCCGCGAGCTGGGCGCATTTCACGTACGCGCGGGTGACGCCGGTCGGGTCGACGTGGCCCTCGACGCGGTCGTACAGGGCGCCGATGAAGTACTTCGGGTCCATCAGCGGGAAGAGCTCGGCGGCCTCCGTCGCCGAGATCATCTCGAGCTGCATGCCGAGGTAGCGCCCGCGTGCGACGGCCATCCGGAGGAAGTCCATCCGGGTCTCGTCGCTGGCCAGCATCAGCCCGCCGGGGAGATGGATCGAGCAGTCCTGGCCGGACTCCGCCTGGATCGATTCGTACAGCTGGATCGTGTACTGCTGGAGGCGGGCGACGTTCGGGTCGCCATTGAGGGTGTGCATCCCGCCGGCGGCATGCCAGGTGGAGCCGGCCGTCAGCTCGCGTCGCTCGAGCAGGATCGCGTCCGTCCAGCCGGCCTTCGCGAGGTGGTAGAGCACGCTCGCGCCGACGACGCCTCCACCGATGACGACGACCTGGGCTGACGACTTCAACGCTGCCTCCTCGTGACGGCCGCAGTCGCGGCTCGTCGGACCGCGAAGGGTAGCCCGCTAGTAATCGGTCGGGACGCCACCCTCTTCGACTCGACGGGCAAGGAACGCATCGAGCTCCTCGTGGCGGGCCGGATCCAGCGGCGGGGGCTCGTAGGCGGCCAGGAGCGCCTTCCACAGCCGGTTTGCCTTGGCCGGCGCCTCCGGCGAGCCGGCCTCCTGCCACGCCTCGAAGTTGCGCCAGTCGGACAGCATCGGCCGGTGGAATGCGGTCCGGTAACGGGCCTGGGTATGGGCCGCGCCGAAGAAGTGCCCGCCCGGTCCGACCTCGCGCATCGCCTCGATCGCCAGGCTGTCGTCGTCGACGGTGACGCCGTCGAGGAACGCCTCGACCATGCCGAGGAGCTCTGCGTCGAGGATCGCCTTCTCGAAGCCGGCATGGAGGCCGCCCTCCATCCAGCCCGAGCCGTGCATCAGGAAGTTCGTCCCGCCCATGATCGCGCCCCACAGCGAGAACACCGACTCATAGGCGGCCTGCGCATCGACGGCGTTGGCCGCGCTGACGTTGGAAGACCGGTACGGCACCTTGTACCGGCGTGCGAGCTGACCGCCGAGCATCGCGCTGCGCATGTACTCCGGCGTGCCGAAGGCCGGCGCGCCGGACTGCATGTCGACGTTCGAGGTGAACCCGCCGTAGATCACCGGCGCGCCCGGCCGCACCACCTGGGTCAGCGTGATGCCCGCCAGCGCCTCGGCGTTCTGCTCGACGACGGCGCCCGCGATCGTCACCGGCGCCATCGCTCCGGCGAGCGTGAACGGCGTCATGCAGATCACCTGGTTGCGGGCCGAGTACTCGAGGATCCCGTGGAGCATCGGCGTGTCGAGCCGGAGCGGCGACGACGAGTTGATGACGGTGAAGATCGACGGCTCGCGGAGGAGCGTCGCCTCGTCCACCCCGCGGGCGATCCGGGCCATCTCCAGCGCATCCAGGTTCCGCCCCCGACCCAGCGAGTAGGCGTGGAACGGCTTGTCGGCCAGGGTGACAACGTCGTAGATCGCGTAGAGGTGGCGGACCGACGGATGGAGGTCGATCGGCTCGACCGCGTAGCCGGCGAAGAAGTGGATCGTGTTGAGCATCTGGAACAGCCGGACGAGGTTCTGGTAGTCCTCGCGGTTGCCGACGCGCCGGCCGCGGTCCAGGTCGGACACGTTCGGCGGGCTCCCGACCGTCCCAAACGCCGTCCAATCGCCTCCGACGTGGATGTCGTGGTCCGGGTTCGGGCCGTGGAGGATGAACTCCGACGGGGCCGTCGTGATCCGCTCCTCCACCATCGCCGGGTCGAACCGGACGCGATTGCTGTCGGGGCGGATGTCCGCACCGGCCGCCTTGAGGAGTTCCCGCGCCCCCTCGTCGAGGAAGTCCATCCCGATCTCGGCCAGGACGCGGAGCGACGCCTGGTGGATCGACTCGAGCTCGTCGGCCGAAACGACCTCGACAGGGCGATACGGCATCCGGGGTTGCTTCCACGGCCGCTGGGGCGGGAGCGTGCTCCGCTCGTGGGCGGCGCGGCCGCCCGCCCGACGCCGAGGCGCGACCTCGCCGGTCGGCTGCTCCGGCGGCGTCCCGAGCGCCGCGGCGAGCAGCTCTTCGTCGGTCACGCCGCGTACCGTCGGATGGCGAGGTCGTCGAGCTCAATCCCGAGGCCGGGCACCTGCGGTACTCGCAGCACGCCCTCGGCATCGGGCCGGACAGGCTGCGCGAGGAAGGCGTCGCGTCGCTCCGGCGTCCAGCCGGGCGGGTCGTATGGGAACTCGAGGTACGGGCCGCCACCTACGCCGGCGGCGACGTGGAGGTTCGCCAGCAGCCCGATCCCGTTGGTCCACGTGTGTGGGGTGAACCAGCGGTTCCGCGCCAGCGCGAGCTCGGCCACGGTCCGCGTTCGGAGCATCCCGGCGGCGAGGACGACGTCTGGCTGATAGACGTCGAACGCATCCGCGTCGAGGGCTGCGAGCGAGTCCGAGAAGGTGCGGGCCATCTCACCGCCGGCGATCCGCGTGCCGGGGCCGGAGGCGCGCAGCGCGGCCAGCCCGGTCAGGTCCGTACCCGCGAGCGGCTCCTCGACCCACAGGACGTCGAGCTCGGCGAGCCGAACGGCGATCGAGCGGGCCGCGACGAGGTCGAGCGAGGGCGAGACATCGCCCGCCATTCGCCAGCCCTGGTTCAGGTCGACCATGATCGCCATCGTGTCGCCGACGGCCTCGCGCGTCGCGCGAACGGCGGCGATCCCCTCCTCCAGCCGGCGGGGGTCGACCCGGATCTTCAGTGCCCGGAAGCCCTCCTGGCGCATCGCCAGCGCCCGCTGCGCTCGCTCAGCGGCCGGGACGAGCGAGCCGCACGAGGCGTAGGCCGGCATCCTCTCCGAGGCGCCGCCGAAGAGCGTCGCGACCGGCAGGCCGGCGACCTTCCCGGCGATGTCCCAGAGGGCGACCTCCAGGGGCCAGTAGCGCCCGGCATGGAAGTTGATGGTCTCGAGGGCCCGGACGTGGCGCGCGATCGCGAGCGGGTCCTGGCCGATGAACAGGTGCTCGAACGCCTCGAAGCCGTCCATCGTGTCGCCGGAGCCGATCCCGACGAGTCCCTCGTCCGTCTCGACGCGCACGATCGTGACCTGGAAGGCGGTCCTGGGGTTCGGGTCCCAGGCCGCGGGGAACGGCGGATCGAGGGGAACCCTGAGCCGGTTCGTGCGGATCGCCGAGATCTTCACGCGGGCCAGTATCGCCGACCCTCGTCGATGCGGTACTGTCGCGGTCCCGTCGCCACGCGACGCGGCCCGCGCACCGGAGGAGGACCGGATCGCCGATGGCTGAGCAACGCCACAAGGCCGCCGTCGTGGAGTTCGACCACGTCACCAAGCGGTACGACGCGCCCACCAGCCGCAGGAAGGCCGAATCGACACCTGGAGCCGTGAACGACCTCTCGCTGAAGATCCCGGCCGGGAAGATCTGCGTCCTGGTCGGTCCGTCGGGCTGCGGCAAGACGACCAGCCTGAAGATGGTCAACCGGCTCATCGAGCCCACGAGCGGGAAGATCCTGATCGACGGTGTCGACGCCTCGACCCGCGAGCTCACCGATCTGCGCCGCTCGATCGGCTACGTGATCCAGCAGATCGGCCTGTTCCCGCACCAGACGATCGGCATGAACGTCACCACCGTCCCGCGACTCCTCGGCTGGCCGGCCGCGCGCCAGAAGGAGCGGGCGGAGGAGCTGCTGGCGCTCGTCGGGCTGGATCCGGCGAAGTACCGCGACCGCTTCCCGTCCCAGCTGAGCGGCGGCGAGCGGCAGCGGGTCGGCGTCGCCCGGGCGCTCGCCGCGGACCCCCCGATCATGCTCATGGACGAGCCGTTCGGGGCGGTCGATCCGATCGTCCGCGATCGCCTCCAGAACGAGTTCCTCCGGCTCCAGGAGCAGCTCGCCAAGACGATCCTGTTCGTGACCCACGACATCGACGAGGCGATCAAGCTGGGCGACCTCGTCGCCGTCTTCCAGACCGGCGGCATCCTCGCCCAGTTCGGGCCGCCGCTCGAGATCCTCGCCGCCCCCGCCTCCGAGTTCGTGGCCCGCTTCGTCGGCCAGGACCGCGGGCTGAAGCGCCTGTCCCTGCTCCGTGTCGCCGATGTCACGCTCGCGACGCCGTTCACTGCCCGGGTCGGTGAGCCCGTCACCGCCGCGCGGGAGCGCGTGCGCGCGGTCCCGTACCGCTACCTTCTGATCGTCGACGGAGCGAATCGGCCGGTGGGCTGGGCGGCCGAGGACGACCTCACGGGCGACGGCACCGTCAGCGCCGAGATGGCCAACCCGGTGTCCCCGCTCCTGAACAAGCGGACGACCCTGAAGGACGCCCTGTCGATGATGCTCGACGCCGCCGTCCAGACGGGGGTCGTGGTCGATCGCAACCAGGCCGTCCAGGGCCTGCTCACCGTCGAGGCGGTCGCGCTCAAGATGCGCGAGGGCGAGCACGCCACCGAGTACGGCGATCTGGCCCTGCTCGCCGAGCCCGGCGGGGCCGACGATCTGGATCCCGGCGCGGCGGACCAGGCCGCGCTGGCGGGGGTCTGACATGCCGCCCGGCACCAAGATCTTCGACTTCGGCTGGACAGTCGGCCATCTCGACCAGATCTGGACCCGGATCGTCCAGCACTTCGAGCTGGTCCTCGTCCCGCTCGCGCTCGGAATCCTGATCTCCCTCGTGCTTGCGATCCTTGCGGTCCGGCAGCGCTGGGCCTACCCGCCGATTACCCTCGTGACCGGCGTCCTGTACACGATCCCGAGCCTCGCTGCCTTCGCGGTGCTGCGGCCGATCACCGGCCTGACGTTCATCACGGCCTGGATACCGCTGACGACCTACACGCTCCTGATCCTGTTCCGGAACTTCGCGAGCGGCTTCACCTCCGTCCCGGCCGAGATCCTCGAAGCCGCCGAAGGGATGGGCTACACCCGTCGCCAGCGGCTGCTCCGCGTCGAGCTGCCACTCGCCATCCCCTTGATGATCGCCGGCATCCGGCTCGCGTCGGTCACGACCATCGGCCTCGCGACGATCGTCGCCGTCCTCGGCGACACGTTCGGCGGGCTGGGCCAGGTGATCACCGAGGGGATCCAGACGTTCTTCCCGACGAAGATCATCCTCGGCGCGGTGCTGTCAATCGTCCTCGCGTTCGGGGCGGACTTCCTCCTCGTGCGGCTCGAGCGCCTGATCACTCCGTGGGCTCGCGCCAGAGCGGGAGCGCGCTGATGAGCGAGATCATCGCGTTCTTCACGGACCCCAAGAATTGGGACGGCAGGCTGGGGATCCCCAACCGGCTCGTCGAGCATCTCGAGATCAGCGTTCTGGCCGTCATCTTCGCCGCAGCGATCGCCGTCCCGCTCGGCCTCTACATCGGCCACACCAATCGTGGCGCAAACCTTGCCATCAACATCGCCAACATCGGCCGAGCGATCCCCTCGTACGCGCTGATGGCGATCCTCCTGATCGTCACCCTCGAGCTGTCCACGACCGGGCTCTATTCGGCCCAGTTCGGGCTGGTCTTCCTCCCGGCGTTCCTGGCGATGATGTTCCTGGCGATCCCGCCGCTGCTCGTGGCGACGTACGCGGGCCTCCGCTCAGTCGACCGCGATCTGATCGAGGCCGGCCGTGGCATGGGCCTCCGCGAAGGCCAGATCCTGCGCGGGATCGAGGTGCCGCTCGCGTCGTCGATCATCATCGGCGGGCTCCGCACCGCGACGCTGCAAGTCATCGCCACGGCGACGATCGCGGCCATCCTCGGCGGCGGCGGGCTGGGGCGGTTCATTTTCGACGGCATCGCCCAGGGCGATGTCGGCAAGACGTCGATCTTCGCGGGCGCGATGCTCGTGACGGCCCTCGCGATCGGCGTCGACCTGCTGCTTGCCTGGGCCCAGACGCGGCTGACGCCCGCGGCGCTTCGGCGCCCTCGCCGGGTTCCGCGCCGGAGCCTGGGGACGGGCTGGACGACGGCCCGGGGGGCGTCGTCGGAGGCAGGCGGGCCGGGCTAGCACGAGAGAGACAGCCACGAGGCCCGCTGCTAAGGTACGCGGGCGATGCCGCCCCCCAGCGGCACGACTGAGGAGGAGTCACCAGATGCGGACACCCCGCGTGCTGGCGCTCGGGATGACCGCGGCCTTGATGGTCATGGCCTGCGGAGGCGGCGCCACACAGACCCCAACGGCGGCACCGAGCACGGTCGCGCCGCCGACGCAGGCGGCAACCGAGGCGCCCAAGGCGCCGATCAAGATCGGCTCCGACAACTTCTACGAGTCGAAGCTGGTCGCGGAGATCTACGCCCAGGTCCTCGAGCACGCCGGCTACACGGTCGAGCGCAAGTTCGGCCTCGGCTCACGCCAGGACCGCATCCCGGCGATGGACGCCGGCCAGATCGATCTCGTCCCCGAGTACGTCGGGTCCGGTCTTGGCTTCTACGACAAGACGAAGATCACGGGCGACGGCCAGAAGAACGCGGACGCGCTGCAGGCCGCGCTGACCAGCAAGAACATCACCGTACTCGCAATCGCCCCCGGCACGGACACGAACGCGTTCGCCGTTCGCCAGGACACGGCGACGGCCGACGGGCTCACCAAGATGTCGGACCTCGCCGCCCACCAGGACGCGTACACCTGGGGCCTCCCGGCCGACTGCGACACGAACCCGCTCTGCGCGGGCGCCCTGAAGGACTACGGGATCACCTACCCGCCGGCCAAGCGCACCCCGCTCGGCGCGTGTGACGTCCCGATGGCCCAGGCGCTCCAGTCGAAGGCGATCGACGTCGCCGAGTTCTGCTCGACGCAGCCGGCCATTGCCCAGTTCAGCTTCGTCGTCCTGACGGACGACAAGGCGACCCAGCCGGCCGAGAACCTCGCTCCGCTCGTGCGGAACGACTACCTCGCCAAGGTTGACGCGGCCAGCTTCGAGAAGCTCCTGAACGACGCTTCCGCGAAGATCACGACCGAAGCGCTCACCACGATGGGCGTCGACGTCGCGGTCAACCAGAAGGACGTCGCGGAGGTTGCCAAGGCCTTCCTCCAGGCCAACGGGTTGATGTAGGAGCCCTTCTTCCCCGTCGCACAAGAGAAGCCCGCCCGGTCCCCGGGCGGGCTTCTTGATGCCCGGGCGAGGCGCTGCCCGCCGCGGCGCCGCTCGCCCTGGTGATCGTGGCCGGCGCGCTCGACGAACAGGTTGGTGATGACAGACAAGAAGGCGCCAGACGTCACTACCGCGCGTGACCGCCCGCCCGAGGAGGCCCAGGAGGACACCTCGTTCGCTCGCGGGTTGCGGGTGCTGCTGACGATCGCCGATCGCGGCGAGATCCGCGCGGACGAGCTGTCCGCCCTGCTCGGCTCCCCCGTGTCGACGGTGTACCGCTACCTGCGGACGCTCACCGACTTCGGTTTCGTCGATCGGCAAGGTTCGGCGTATGGGCTCGGGCCCCGGCTGATCATCGGGAGCGGGGCGAATGTCACCGCGGAAGAGCTGATTCGAACGTCGGATCCAGTCCTGCGACTGCTGGAGGAGGAAACCGGCGAGACGGCGATCATCGTGCGCCGGGTCGGGTTGGCGGCCGTCTGCCTGCACGAGATCCCGTCGACGCAGGCGCTGCGCGTCGACATCGCGCCCGGCGAGTCGCTGTCCCTTCGCGCCGGTGCCTTCGGCAAGGCGCTGTTGGCGTTCGCGCCGGGGGACATCCAGGACGAGGTCTTGGCCCTCGACACGCCGCGCGAGGCTCCAGGCGCCCGACGGTTTCGGGACGACCTCGCGGACGTCGTGGCGACCGGCGTCGCCCAGTCGGTGGGCGAGATGCTGGCGGGCACCGTGGCGATTGCGGTGCCGATCTTCCGGCACGACGGGATCGTCGCCGCGGTCGGCGTCATCGGGCCCGAGTCCAGGTGCGGCACAGCGTGGCGGAAGCGCGTTGCGCAGCTCCTGCCCGGCGCCGCGGGTCTCATCGTCGGCGCGCTGACGATGGGACGATGGTCCCAGGAGTCTCACGTCCCGGAATGACCCTATCTCAGTATTTGACAAAGTGCCTCGGCGACGTATGCTCCCGCGGCGATGGACGTGCTGGGGCGCCTTCAGCCGGTCTCGGAGCGATACGCGACCGCGCCGGTCGCTGACGCGTTCACCTGGGACGACGCGGGCAGCGATCTCGGCGACGGCGAGTGGTACCTCGTCGCCTTCCGGTCAGTCCGCCTGCGCGACGCCGACGAGGCCCGCCTGGAGCACTTCGACGAGCTCGCCCACCAGGAGGCGGCACGGTCACCGGGGTTCATCCACTACTTCAAGGGTCCCCGCGCGGACGACGGGACCTGCCTCTCGTTCTGCATGTGGCACTCCCGAGCGGAGGCGCGCGCGGCGGCCTCTCAGCCCGCGCACATGCGAGCGGTGAGCATCCTCGACGAGATGTACGCGTCGTACACCCTCGAGTTCCATCGGGTCGCGCGGCATTCGGGCGGACCGTTGACGTTCGAGCTCTACGACGCGCCCGGCGGATCTCAGCACGACCACCTCGCCGGCCCGGAGCTCCACGCCCTGCCCGCCGCGTTCCAGCCCGGCCAGTAGCCCGCGACCAGCTGACTCCGGCCCGCTGACGCCGCCGCCCTACCATGGGCGCGACCCCATGAGGCCCGAGGCGCAGGCGTTGTACGAGCGACTCTTCGGCAGCAAGGAACGCGACGCGGCGGTCGCCGGGCGCATCCCGCCCGGACAGTACCGGACCGAGAAGTTCCCGGTGCTGCACTACGGCTCGATCCC
>JACXTT010005213.1_pt1 | contig 18976 bp, 15 predicted proteins | sample 9270951 | NCBI WGS metagenome assembly JACXTT01 (sample SAMN15532306, study PRJNA645909) | rock metagenome | isolation source: weathered quartz diorite | place: Puerto Rico | collected 2017-06-21 | reverse complement strand
AAGATGGATGTGGCTTTCAATTCTGATACCGGCAAGAGCACCAAGGTTGACGCGTCAAGCCTGTGGTCAGAGTCCGAAGCGACATCTCGAACCCGAGAGGCGCAGCAGGGCGATACTTCTCAAACCGTTCCACATCGCAAGTAATGAAGTTCATTGAAGCCGGTGCGACTAAGCGAAGCGTACTCGTTTGATTTAACGTTTTGATGAAGATGACTTTTTACAGCCGTAAAGACAGGTTGTGAGACCTGTCCTTACGCAAAATAGAGGGACCCACAATCAAGAGCACCCCATATAGTGTGCTCTTGATTTTTCACTTCTTGTCCCCTGTAGTTAAAGCCTCTCCAGACGAGAAATACTCTGTCGCCTTTCCCTGCTGCTCTCCCGCAAAGCCTACAGGGACATCGCTTGGTCTACTATCCTGCAGCGGATTGAGAATCATATTCACACCTCATGACATAATTGAAAACATTTCGGAAGGAGTTTCAATATTATGGCAGAACGAAGTAAACGTGGATTTGCTGCCATGAGTGAACAGAAGCAACGAGAAATTGCGCGCCGAGGGGGACAGGCGGCTCACAAAAAAGGGACAGCACATGAATTCACCTCTGATGAAGCCCGCATCGCGGGCCATCGAGGTGGGAGAGCTCTTAGTAGTAACCGTCAGTATATGTCGGAGATTGGTCGGAAAGGCGGACATAATTCAGCCGGACAACGGGCAGCTAAGTCGCGCCAGATACAAGAGGGCAACGAAAGCAGTAATGGAGCCTATGAATACAAAGAGAATGAAATCACGGGAACGAATGAGCGAATTGCCCTAAAGGCAACCGACCTGCTCCGAGGCGACCATCGGAAAGTAGAGGCGTTGTTTGCGCAATATGAAACCACGAATGGAGAGTATTCGCAAAAGGAAACCCTGCTAAAGCAGATCGGTCAGGAACTCAACATTCATACCCGACTCGAAGAAGAAATCTTCTATCCATTTATCCAATCCTCCTTGCATGAAGAAGGTTCGCAACTCATTGCTGAAGCCGTCAGCGAACATCACAAGGTCAAAGATCTCATGGAGCAGCTTAAAAGCATGATCCCTGGCGAGGCTTCATGTGACGCCGTCATGCAACAGCTCAAGCAATGTGTACAGCATCATGTCGAGGAGGAAGAGAAAGAGATGCTGCCAAAAGCCGAACAGCAGGTGAGTGATCAACTAGAGCCCCTAGGGACCCGGCTGCAGCAGTACAAACAGCAACTTTACGAGATGATGGAAGAGTCGACGCCCTTTGTTCCCTTAAATCCAGAAAATACATAGAACAAGTGAGGGAGATTGGCTATGAAGGAGCAAGCAGAAAAACAGCAAACTCAACAAAGCGCTCCTGGTCCAGGCGAGCAATCATCCTCCACTCCTGCGTTGCAAGCCAACAATATACGAAATGAACAGCAACAAGGAAGATCTCCAGAGGAGGAACAAAAAGAGCAGTACGGAGGAGGGCTGAGGCGGCGCGACTGGTTGAGGCCTTTGTGGGCGGAGAATCCTGCCGCCATAATGCGCCGTTTCTCCGATGAAATGGACCGCTTTTTTGAGGATTGGGGTTTTCGCCGCGGCTGGCTCGGATCTCGCTGGAAGCAGGATCGTGAGCTCGGACAAAGTATGTGGGCTCCTCAAATTGAGATTTTCGAGCGGAATAATCAGCTTACTGTTTGTGCTGATCTCCCTGGCGTCAAAAAAGAAGACCTGACAGTGGAGTTCACCGGGAACGTCTTGACTATTCAAGGCGAGCGAAAGCAGGAGTACGAAAAGACCGATAAAGGCTATCGACAGAGCGAGCGAAGCTATGGCCGCTTTTACCGGAGTATTCCTTTACCCGAAGGGACAGAACCAGAAAGTGCGAAAGCGACATTTCAAGATGGCGTTCTTACCATCACGATGTCGCTGCCGCAACACGGGGAGCCGCGGAGCCAGCGTATTGAAATTCAAAGTGCTAATGGATAGCAGGGGCGTGATCATACTCACTCACCTTTAGAGCAAACACGCCAGGGTGTGGGATGTAGAGAGGCGTCTTTTCTCCTTTCCCTCGAGGGAAGAGGACACAGGAGAGGGTGATTGATGCAGCTATCTCCTCACCCTGGCCCTCTCCCCCAAGGGGCGAGGGAACCGGCGGCCGAGAGGGCTCATATAAGCGTTAACACTCTCGGTCTAGGGCTCTGCCTAGACCGTCATCTACATGTGTTAGTTGTCCACCACGAGGTGATGCACAAAGTGTAATTTCTCTCTTACTCGCGCAGTCAGCACCTCTGGTATGACGTCAATAATGCCCCTGCTGCGATTCAATTCATTCAGCGCGATCCCTAGTTGTTGATACTGAACAATCATGGGGTTGAGATCGAGCTGGAAGAGAGACGCGCGGGAGAAACCGACGTGATAGGCGGTATCAAGCATACTGATAATATCCAGATAGTGAGCAAAGGTTTCAGCGAAATCTTCCCACGGATGCATGGCCGCGTAAGTGCTCACAAAATGTGACTGCCAATCAACAGGGGGTCCGGCCTGATAATATGCTGTGAGGGCTTCTTGATAGCTTGGAGTTGTGGGATCGCCAAAAAGGGCGGTGAAGCTTGCCTCGCGCTTATGCTTGATGAGCAGATCCCAATAGTAATGCCCAATCTCATGACGAAAATGGCCGAGCAAGGTTCGCTGAGGCTCTCCAAACTGTGCTCTGAGACGTTCACGTTCTACATCGTCAGCCTCGCGAATGTTGATGGTGATCGTACCTTCGGCGTGTCCCGTGAACACTCGTTCGTGCGGGCTCATTGATCCCCAGTGTTCGTCCGGAGGAACCACATCGGCTTTAAAGTCAAAGCGGAGCGCTGGTCGATCCTGTTGCTCCTTACTCTCACGCGGGAGCTGAAGCAAATCTAATTCGTAGAATAATCGTCGTTTGGCGGCTTCTAAACGATACCACTTTTCGAGATTGCCCGGGACATCGAGATCAGGAATAACATGGGTGAAACGGCAACAATCACACAGAAGCGGCCCTTCGGAGCTGCGACCACTGATAGTTACACTGTCTACTATGTAGCAACGGTTGCAGACGTTATACTTGATGTAATTGTAGCATTTTCCCAGAAGGACGCCGCAGGCTGAATTCCCACAGCGGAATTTCTCGTTGTCTGTGGGCAGCAACGCCACGATCGCGCGGCAAGCTGGGCAGTACCCAACCTCCCGGCCGCAGGAGAGACACAGAGTGTTATCAAAGAAGAGCAAATTGTCACAGATACATTGGAAAGTGCGCATAAATATGATTCTCACCGGTAGGGCTTACCCCGCAGCGTTGCTTTTACTTCGTGTAAATTTTGTAGTACGTAAAATAATCAACCCCATCGCTAATAGACGCAAATACTCCAGCAAAAAAGGCGCCCGCGGCCAGGCGGTTAAACAAAGAGACGATTACCCAGTTATCCTCCATATGCATAGCTTTTTTCGCACAAATTGGCACACGCGTTGCGGAAGATTTAAGCAGTTTTTCATCCTTTTGTTTTGTAAGAATCTACGGAGGGTCTCTTGTGGCAATGCGTAGTCTTTCCTCTTTGAGTTCCGCTACAACCCTGATTTCTCAGTTCCCCACCCTAGCTGAATTGCGGCAAGCAGCCGCCGCTTGTCAAGGTTGCGACCTCTGGCAACTAGGCACTCAAACTGTTTTTGGCGAAGGAGAGAAGCAAGCCGAGGTCATGCTTGTTGGCGAACAACCAGGAGACCAAGAAGACCGCGCGGGGAGGCCGTTTGTAGGACCGGCTGGACAGGTGCTTGACCAGGCGCTGAGAAAGGTCGGGATCGAACGCAACAAACTGTATGTTACTAACGTTGTCAAACACTTTAAATGGGAGCCGAAAGGCAAGCGGAGAATCCATCAAACCCCAAACGTTCAAGAAATTGCCGCTTGTCGGCCGTGGCTCGATACAGAAATTCTGTTGGTGAAGCCACGCGTGATTGTCTGTCTGGGTGCTACTGCGGCGCAAGCCTTATTAGGAAAAGAATTTCGCGTCACTCAACAACGTGGACAATTTGTTCCCTCGCCGCTCGCGCCCTTTGTGATCGCCACTGTTCATCCCTCGTCAATCCTTCGCATCCCCACTGAGAGCGCTCGCGTGAAGGCTCTCAGACAATTTGCTGAGGATCTCCAGAAAGTAGCTGACCAACTACATTGTGGACCGGAAGAATCACACAACAACAGTGACTAATTCCCCTACAACGACGCACCAGACTCATCTATGCCGCGCCCGAGCGCTTTCGTATAAACACGGGCCTCTCAATTTTTTCTTTTGAATTCATAGGTTCTTACAGGGTGACTATAAGGTTTGCAATTGTAGCCTAACTGTACTCTTGTAGCGCAAACACAACAGAGCCGCGGCACGAGACTTGCTCCTCATCTTTATCACATACTGCTGTAAGCGAGGACCAAAATGATTGACCAAAGCCAAACCGGGGCCCGATGCCAGACCATTCGCCCCGTTCGTACGATGAAGGGAAATTTACCGAAGAATAGTCAAGGCGTTATTCAATCTGAAATGGATAACCTGGGACGCCATCTCATTCTTGTGCACTGGGATCAAGGATTTACAGTGCCGGTCTTTCCAGACGAAATTGAAATCTGTGCGGAAGTCGGCGCGCAGCTGTCGCTTTCATGACTATGAACAACACCGACCCTGGAGACTACATGTCGTTCCTAACCCTTTTCTGCGCGCCCATCCTACGCCCCGGCGGGGGCAGACTCTGGGTGGACATGACTAGCTCGGACCCACGTCTTCGTCATTCCCGCATGCACGGGAATCCAGGTTGTGATGTTGCGCGAGGTCTAGGGATGAGTTCTAGCAAATTTGTACTTAGCAATCCTTTAACAAAGGAAAGTAAAAGGAGGTTAATATGTTGACGACCATTTTGCTTATCATCTTAATCCTTGCTTTAGTCGGCGCTCTGCCGGCATACCCCTATAGTACTGGTTGGGGGTACGGTCCAAGCGGCGGTCTAGGACTCATCTTGCTCATTCTCATCGTCCTGATGTTGCTAGGGCGGATCTAACGTCGGCTAAGAAAATTTCTGTCTTACGAAACCACTTCACTTTTAGCTTGCCGTAACGTAAAGAAAGGAGAATTACCATGGGTCGAGGATTTTTACTTTGGCTTCTTGGAGTGCCGTTCAGCCTCATTGCCATTCTGTGGTTATTTGGGTTTTTGCATTAAGCTCGCATACACCCTATTGCCATCTTCTATACAAGACTCGCTTCTGACTGGAGGTAGTCTTCTGCCGGGAGAGAGTCTACTCCGTATATAGAAAATCCCTACCTCAGATTCTCCATTCACCCTACTTTTTTGCTGATGACAATATTGGTTTCGTTTCACTTGATTGCATCAGCACTGGGAAGAGCTGTTGGTGAATCTGAGTGCGGGCCTCGGCGGTGCTGCTCGCCACCATATGAGCGCCATTCTCAGTAAGCCGGTGAACAATGGTGTGTCTGTCGAATTCCGATTCCTTAGCGAGCCCTGGGCAGACAACGAGAATTCGCTCTTGGGGAAAGTGCTCTCGCAAGCGCTTACACAAATAACGAACATGAGCTAAATCTCCAGGCGGCAACGCAGTAATACAGATTAAGTCCGGCTGTGTCTGTTCAACAATTGCCAACACTTCGGAAGCGAGCGCCGCCGTCGAGAGCCGCTGGACGTGATACGTGGAGGGATCAAGAAGAGAGCACAGCATATCGAGAGCAATTTGGGCTCCCTCACTCCGTGCTGGAATGCCCAGGATGCGAGCGGGAGGTTTGTGCGCTAAGCCTTCTCTCATAGAGGAAGGTTTCTCTGTATTAGCCCCCGCCTCTCCAAGACGTTGGACGATCTCACAGATTTTTCGCAGCACGAAATTTTGCGCAGTGTCCGAAATCTCCTTACGAGCTCGGTCAGCTGCAGTCAAAAGAAGAGCTGGAACAATTACCTCATCAAAAACCTCCTCCGGGGAGAGGTGTTGCAAATTCTGCTCGATAATTTTATTTGCTTCCTCTTCATCGCCGGCGAGGAGACGCTGATAAAAGCTGACTTCCGGCTCTAGGGCCGGTTCATCTCCTAGCAGCACCCCGAGAAATTCCAACTGAGGCGCATGTTTGCTCAAGACTAGCAAACAGACAGTGAGGGGCGTGGATAAGAGCAGTCCAACCGGACCCCATAACCATGTCCAAAAGAACGCCATCAATAACAGCGCCAAAGAAGAAATACCCGTATTATGACCAATGATGAAGGGTTCAACCGCATACGCAGTAAGCATGTCCAGTACGAGAAACAGGCTCAGGGTGGCTATCATATGCCACCATCCTTCAAAGAGAATGAAGGCAAGAGCCGTAGGAAGCAGAAGCGCCATAGATGAGCCGAGATAAGGCACGAAGCGCAAGAGTGCAGCCGTCACTCCCCAGAGGGCAGCATAGGGAATTCCAATCTCCCAGAGGGCGACAGCTATGATGGTCCCAAACGCGGTATTGATGACGCACAAGGTAAGTAAGAAACGGCTAATGCGTCGACCAGCCTCGTCCAACATACTTGTGGCTAAGGGGAGACGGCCTTGCCCGACTAAACGGATGAAGCGATTACGGAGATCCTCACGCTGCATTAGCATGAGAATCACGAGCACCAAGACAAATCCGGCGGTCGCGAGCGGTGCAAAAATCGGCTCAAGGATTTCCCGTAATTGGCCTACGTTGGTGAATTTTTTGGAGACAATTTCAACGGGTTGAACATTCTTATTGAGGTCATCTTTCTTAGAGTCTGCAGTGGGACTCTCGGTTTGCTGTTGCTTTTGTTCTTGTTTATCTAATTCACGGTTAACCTGTTCTACTGTCTTTTCAATGTTGGCAATGACTCCTTTCCCACTTGCACGCAATGTCGCGAACTTCTCCCTGATAGAGGTCGAGTAATGGGGAAGTTTCATTGCTAGATCGTTAAATTGATTGGTGAGCACATAACCGAATGCCCCGATGACGCTTAGTGCAAGCCAGACGACGAGAATAACTGCCATGAGTCGCGGACAGCGACGCCGTTCTAGCGCTTCCACCAAAGGAGTAAGTACGAAGGTCAGCAAAATCGCTAACGCCACCGGTACAAGCACTGCTTTCGCTTGAATGAGAATGGTGACTAGGAGAGCGATCGTTGCTAGGTACACCACCGGAGTAAGAGTCTCAAAAACAAGAGCCCACTGTGCATTGGTCATAAAGGTCCCTCAGTAGTCTGCTGTGGACGGCGCGTCGCCTCAGGAGCGAGTAGAGCAAGTAAACAACTGCTCGCTTCTCGTCACTAGACAACAGCAAGGTCCGTATTGCAGCAAATTATAGACCAGTCCCCGGCGCCAGCGGACTCGTTTCCATGTGGGAAGAGAAAATTTTCTGAGAGAGATTCTGTAGAGAGGTTCTGTAGGGATAGAGACCCAACGCTCTATCCCTTAGGGAGGAGAGGCAACGAAATTACGCCGAGATTTGCCCGTCTTTGTCGCCCTTGAAGGAACTCGGAACAATAGCGTGTTTTCGCAACAAGCGATAGAATTCGGCCCGATCTTTACCAGCCAAGTTCGCTGCTCGCGACGCGTGTCCATTGGCCGCACAGAGGACTTGGATCAAGTAATTGCGCTCGAACCGTTCTCGCGCTTCTTTCAGGGTATGCAACTCCGAGGAGCGGAAACTTAGGACCTCTGTTTTCCCGAAGAGGAGGAGATCGGGAGTGATCATCGAGGTCGGGCTCAGCACGACCGCTCGCTCAATAATATTCGCTAACTCGCGCACGTTGCCCGGCCACTCATACAACATCATTCGTTGCATCGCTTCCGCCGTGAAGCCTTGCACCTTTTTGTTCGTCTCTTGAGCGAAACGCTGGAGGAAATGTTGGGCGAGAAGGGCAATATCCGTGGGTCGCTCGCGTAAGGGCGGAATAATAATCGGCAGGACGTGAATCCGATAATAGAGATCTTCACGAAATTTTCCCTGGGCTACGAGTCGACTTAGGTCCTGATTGGTCGCGGCAATCAAGCGAATGTTGACTTTCACCGGTTGTCCTGATCCCAAAGGATTAAACTCGCGTTCCTGGAGGACGCGGAGAAATTTGATCTGTAAGCTCGTAGGTAATTCCCCGATCTCATCAAGAAATAAGGAGCCACCATCCGCCTGTTGGAGAAGACCTCTTTTGTTGCGGTCCGCCCCAGTGTACGCTCCTTTGGTGTGGCCAAATAGCTCGTTCTCTAACAGTCCTTCAGGGATGGCGCCGCAGTTAATCGCTACAAATGGTCCCAATGCCCGACGACTGGCTACATGGAGAGCCTTGGCGATCAATTCCTTTCCTGTCCCGCTTTCCCCATAGACACACACCGTCGAATCAGTGGCGGCAATCTGTACGACCTGGTGCAGCACCTCCCGCATCTGGTCGCTATTCCCAATGATTTCATCAAATTGATATCGTTCTTGGAGAGCAATTTTGAGGCGCTCATTCTCCCCTTTTAAGCGAAACACTTCCAAGGCCTTTTCTAAACGATGAAGAAGATTTGGCATGTCGAAGGGCTTGGTGACATAGTCATACGCGCCTTTTTTTATTGCTTCCACCGCCGTGTCGACCGTCGCGTGAGCCGTCATGATAATCACCGGAAGCAGAGGCTGAATGCTAAGCAGCTTTTCGAGGACTTCTATGCCGCTTTGCTCGCCTATGCGCAAGTCTACAAGTGCAAGCTCATGAATGTCTTCAGTGGCGTATGTTTCTGCTTGAGCTCCGGTGTCCGCTATCGTGACTTGATATTCGGCTTCTTCTAAATGAAGTTTCAACAAATGTAATAAACTTTGATCATCATCAACAACAAGAATCTTTGCTTTGGCCATGATGCTATTTTCCCTGTAGTTGGCTGACCAACAGGGACCCTTCTTCTCTTCATCTTAAAGTGCGCTGAATCCAACGCAAGCCAGGGGACTATTGGTAAAAACCTTCTCCTCCTTTCTTAGTGGAGGTGTGGTCGCATGCCATGACTCCAAGCTCAACTAATTGGGTTGGGGCACGGTGAATTGCTCATGGGAGAGCACAAAGCCGATTTGTTTCATGAGAGGACTCCTTAGCCTGCTGGGTGGAGTGTCGTATGCGTCTCTATACGCCTGCCATGCTTCTTCCTGGTTGGTAAAGATAGAAAATATGATGCCAACGTCAGCATGTGGAATTTGTCAGTCATTCAATCCTGATTTCCCCATGCGACGAGAACTCGTGTACAGAAAGCTCACTCTAAAGCCTAAGCACCTGTAGGTAAAATTATATCGGCATGTTCTTTCGTAATTTTCGGCTTTTGACCAGAGGTTGATTCCTCCTCTCAGCTGTAGGGGAATTGTCCTCTCAAGAGGGGACACCGGAGGGGTGAGCGCCGCAGTCAGTCCCTTACCCTAATTCTCTTCCCGAGGAGCGAGGAACCGGACGCTGGGCATCTGTTCTTCTCCTCCCTGGCACAGCGGTTGCCCTTTTTTCTCTTTTTTTTCTAGGAGATGATCTCTAGGAGATAAAGTGTGGGACTGCAGACTTATCAGCTTTGTCGACGAGATTGCACCTCCCAAGGGACTGCTTTTGCCGAAAAACAACGAGCAACCTGATGACGAGGAAGTAGAAATGGCCGAACGACTTATCGGGCAGATGACAGATCGTTTTGCGGCAACCGAGTACCGAGACACGTATCGTGAAGGACTACTCACTCTGATTGAGAAAAAACGTGACGGTGTAAAGATTCGCCTCAGACCCCAACCACAGCGCGAAGCCACCGAACAGAGAGAGCTACTCGCCACCCTTAAAGCTAGCATTCAAAAGGCCGAAGGAAAGCGAAAACGAGACCTGGCGGCATAGTACTCTGTCACGCTCTCAACTTTAAGGCTTCCTCATGCCCAGGCTCTGCCTGGGCATGTCGTGGGGGTCTGGCTCTATCGCCTTAAGCGGCGTTTCCAGGCAGAGCCTGGAAACGAGAGTGTAAACTTTTGAGCTTGACGAGGTGCGAGAGCGGTTTTTCAGAGAGAGCCTTCAGGTCTATCTCGTCAACCTCTTTTTGTGATATTGGTTCAGTTCCGTAGCGTATTGTAGAGGCGACCCCCTGCAGTTGCCCGCGAAGTGAGGCAGGGACTGGGACCTGCCCCTACAGACATAAACGGCTGAGATTAAATTGAACCGCTATGCGACTTTGTATCATTCTGGCGGTGCCGTTTGTGACTGTGTAGTCTTTCCACCTTCTTGAGGCGAACCTTTTGTTTGCTTATGAGCAACCCTTTTTTTTGCTCTCCGCGGGACTGCTGCAGCGATCTTTACTTTTGCCACGCCCTTTTTATTCACGCCAATCTGTTGCGCCGCCGCTCGTGAGAGATCAATTTTTCGTCCCTTCACGTAAGGACCACGGTCATTGATCTTGACTTGTACTGACTTCCCAGTTTCCAAGTTCGTAACCGTCGCTTTAGTCCCCAGAGGCAATGTGGGAGATGCCGCGGTTAACTCCTGCTGATTGAAAGATTCTCCGTTGGCTGTTTCTTTTCCATGGTGACCCGAACCATACCACGAGGCCTTGCCAACCTCTTGGACCTTTTGTACAGGATGCGCTGGTTCCTCTTGCGCTTGCGATTGCACCGGAGGCGGAGTCGGAGGCTCTTCTGTCATAGCAGGTGGTGGAGGGAGTTCTGTCCGTCTGCTCATGCTGCTACAGCCTGGTAGTACAAAAGAAAATAATATTCCTGCAGTCACGAAAGACTTAAATCTACTCCAAGATATGATCATCGACTATCTTTCCTCCCGCCCCAGAGTCTGTAGGGGCGCGACGTTACGGCGCCCCGTACGAAAACAATGTGTATCTAGATGCAACCCGCTATAGGAACGACAAAACACTTACGAAGAGACTGTCTTGTCAAGATGTATGGTATTTAGCACTACGGGAAAAGCCGATAAGGGGCTGCCCGGCGCCGGCTCGCAGCTCGCCGCAATAACTTCGAGCGATTCACAGTGCTGCTTGGGCTTGACGCGAATATGTGGAGCCTCCCTATAAGGTTGTAGTTGATCGATTTGAGATCGATCTTTGGGTTGGGCGTCTGTATCAGGAGAAAGCAGTTGCTGCTGTAGGTTATGCATCTCCGGCGGAGCTTGCTCCGACGCTATCTTGAGCACTGGCGCAGCCGCGACTTCACTGGCTAGCCAAAGCCAACTGAACAGTAATAAGAGAGAAAGATACCGTTTAGTACGCATAATCAATCCTCCTTGCTATTTTAGAGGAGCAAAAAAAAGGCCAACAAAGGGGCGCGAAAGAAGAGAAATTTTCATCCCTTTATAGATGAGCCATAGGCAGAATACGCCAAGATCTGGATTTGAGTGTTTCGCCCCTTCGAGCAAGCTGAGCTCGGAGCTTCACGGGTAGAAATACATAAGAATACATTCGCACGATCTCAAGGCTTGCGCACCCCACGGCTGCGCCTCTACAGCCAAGAGCTGAACCCTGGAGGAGACAAAAGTATTCCGGACCACGTTGGGATAAGCTGCTGGGGCCCACAAATAGGAAGTGGAGTGTAGCTTGGAGTGCTACGGAATGTGGGGACGATTATACAGCTTAGAGCAGTGGGTATTTATTTGTACACGCAGATGGTGTGAGTCAGGCGCGGATGAGATCTAGAGTACTCAGTTACAGTACGCCGTCTGGGATAGTCGCCACGCCTAACCAAAACTCGATCGTTGTCCGCACCACAAAGAAGAACTGGTCTATATCAAGAGGTTTTATGACAAAACAGTTCGCCGAAGTCCGATATAGCTCGCGAACGTCTTGGGGAGAGGTAGAAGACGTTAGGATGATGACCGGCAGGTGTTGGAAAGCCGAGTCTGCGCGGATAGCCGCAAGCAATTCGCGCCCGTTGAGGCCAGGCAAGTTAAGGTCTAACACCACCAAGTCAGGTCGTGGGCTCCCGGCGCCAGAGCCTTCACGACGTAAGAACGCAAGCGCTTCCTGACCATTATCGATCGCCGTAAGATGATGCGGGATGGAACACTGCTTCATAGCCTCAGTGAATAGGCGAATATCAGCCAATGAGTCTTCTACTAACAGGATTTCAGCGGGACGACGGCGTTGATACAGATTCGTCAAAGACAAAATGATAATTCCTTGGATTTTACTGGGCTCGCCGAGCGTCCTCGATTAGCATTCAGTTTAGCAGAAAATAAGGAAAGAAAAAAAAGACCATCTTTGTCTGCGGTTCATTGCACCGGAGGCTCTGGTTTCTCTTGGTTGATAGTGAAATAAAAGGTCGCTCCGTTTCCAACGCTTGACTCTACCCACACGCGCCCGCCGAAGTGTTCAACAATCTTCTTGACTACTGTCAACCCGACGCCCATGCCGCCGCCAAATTCATCTTGCCCATGCAGCCGGCGAAAGATCTCGAAGATCCTACCGTGCTGCTCCGGTGCAATGCCAATGCCGTTGTCGCGCACAAAACAAACCACCGGCTCACCAAGAGTCTCAGACTCACGGACGCCGATTTCTGCCCATTTCTCGGCTTTATCGTTATATTTGATGGCGTTACTGAGTAGATTCACCATGACTTCCGTGAGTTGGGCGCGATCGCCCCAGACCAAGGGCAAAGTCTGTCGGCAACACACCTGCACCTGATCGGCGTCTATCCGAGTCTTGAGCATTTCCATTGCATCTTGCACCACCTGGTTGAGATTCACTTTTGTTGAAGGTGGGTCTTCTCGACCGATGCGGGAGTAACGCAATAGTGAAGCAATCAACGCTTCCATGTGTTGAGAGAGTCGCACGAGGGTGCGCAGTCGGCTCGTTCCCTCGCTATCCAGCTTGTCGCCATAGTCCTCCAAAAGAAAATGCGAGTAGCTATGGATGCCGCGCAGCGGTTCACGTAAATCATGAGAAGCAATATAGGCAAAGTCGTCGAGTTCTCGATTACTCCGCGAGAGTTCAGCGTTGAGCTCCATCAACTCGGAGTTGACGCGTTGTAAATCGGCTGTGCGTTCGGCCACGCGCTGTTCGAGTTCGCTATTGAGCCGCGCTAATTGCCGTGTCTTCCGGTACAATTCAGCGAACACGCTGACTTTGGCGCGTAAGAGTTCGGGTATGATGGGAACAGAAATATAGTCGACCGCCCCGTGGGCGTACCCTTTCATTCGATCAATGTCAGTGAGATGTACGGCGGAGATAAAAATGATCGCCGTCTGCTGATAGCGGGGATGCTGGCGGATGATCTCTGCAAGTTCAAAGCCGTCGATCTCTGGCATGCTCACGTCCATCAGGACGACGGCTACATCGGTTTTCAGCAGGTGCTCCAGGGCCTCTCGCCCCGAACCCGCCTTAATGAGATTCTCTCCCAGTTCACGGAGGATCACTTCATAACTGAGCAGCTTGGACGGTTGGTCATCCACCATCAGAATGTTCACCATCTCGTGCTCAGTCATTGTCTTCTTCCCTCTTACAGCAATCCTCTACCTCATCAACAGTACTAACTCTTAAGCGCCTTTTCTACCTATGCAACCACATGCGCAGAGCTGATAACAGTTGATCAGTATTAACCGGTTTTGCAAGGTAGTCAGACGCGCCAGCCTCTAGGCACTTCTCGCGGTCCCCTTTCATCGCCTTCGCCGTCAGGGCGATGATGGGCAGCCGTTGGAAAGCAGAGTTCTGACGGATCACTTGCATGGTTTCGTAGCCGTCCATTTCCGGCATCATAATGTCCATCAGTACGAGTCCTACATCTGGCGTCGAGTCCAGCATGGCAATCGCCTCGCGGCCAGTGCCTGCCGTCAACACCGTCATGCCGCGGCGCTCCAGCACACTGCTGAGGGCGAAGATATTACGCACGTCGTCGTCCACCACCAGCACCTTCTTCCTCATCAAGGCGTCATCCGAACGATGTAGCCGGTCAAGCATCTGTTGCTTTTCTGGCGGTAGATCGGCAATCACCCGATGCAGGAACAACGCCGTCTCGTCCAGCAGCCGCTCTGGCGACTCGACCCCTTTGACCACTACGCTACGCGCGAGCGTGTGGAGCCGGGCGTCTTCTTCCGACGACAATTCTTTTCCAGTAAAGACCACTACTGGCACCTCGCTCAGCTCCGGGGTGTCGCGCATACGCTCTAACACCGCGAAGCCCGGCATATCCGGCAAGCGCAAATCAAGCACGACGCAATCAAAGAGCTGTTGGCTAAGCAGTGCAAGCGCCTCCCCGCCCGTGCTCACTACGTTGATGTCAATATCATCATGCCCCAATAACTCCTTGGTGCTTAACTGCTCGGCTGCGTTGTCCTCCACCACCAACAGCTGCTTGCGTCGCGGCGCCGCATAGTCCTTGATGCGAGCCAGCGCCACTTCTAAGCCTTCGGTAGTCGTGGGCTTGGTTACAAAGGAGAATGCGCCCCGCGTCAGGCCATGTTGCCGATCCTCATCGAGGGTTAACATTTGCACCGGGATGTGCCGGGTGGCCGGGTCTTGCTTCAAATGATTGAGTACTGTCCAGCCCAGCATATCGGGCAGAAACACGTCCAGCGACACTGCCGTAGGGCGGTATTCACGCACCAAGGCCAGAGCATCCGCTCCTTTCATGGCGACCAGGACTTTAAATCCGCTGTCACGAGCAAGATCCCGCAGGACACGAGCATAGTGGGGATCATCTTCGACGATCAGTAAGATGGCGTCGTCGGGTTGCAGCGCTTCACGGTCGTCTAGAATCGGCTCAATGAGGCGTTCCGTGGGACGAGTAACCGTGAAGGCGACCGGCTGCTGCGCAGGGGGCATGGACTGCGGGGCCTTCATCGACAGGATCATCGTGGCCGGACCGACGTAGGACTGCGGCACGTAGAGAGTAAATGTGCTGCCCGAGCCTGGGGTGCTGCGTAACTGAATCTCACCGCCCAGGAGGTTCGCCAGCTCACGGCTAATAGCCAGCCCCAGACCGGTGCCGCCATATTTGCGGCTGGTGCCGGCGTCGGCTTGTTGAAAGGCTTCGAAGATAATTCGTTGTTTCTCAAACGGAATGCCAATGCCTGTGTCAGCAACTTCAAAGGCGATCACAGATGACGCGTTGCTCAGAATCGGATGATTATCACTCCAGCCGCCTACCGCCGCGGAGACACTGAGACGCACCCCGCCTTGCTCAGTAAACTTGAAGGCATTGGACAGCAGATTCTTGAGCACCTGTTGCAATCGCTTCGAGTCGGTCACAAGGCTACGGGAGAGCTGCGGGTCCGTATGTACTTCGAAGCCGAGGCGCCGGCGCTCAGCTTCATGGCGAAATGGACGGCTTATCATGTCGAGCAGGCTCGAGAAGAAGATCTCTTCAGCGTCCACCGACACCGTGCCGGATTCGATCTTGGACAAGTCAAGAATATCGCTAATCAGGTTGAGTAAGTCCGTGCCTGCCCCGTGAATGGTGCGGGCAAACTCGACCTGCTTGGAGGTCAGGTTACCCTCCGGGTTCTCCGAGAGCTGTTGGCCGAGCACCAGCACGCTATTGAGAGGCGTACGCAGTTCGTGCGACATATTGGCCAAGAACTCAGATTTGTACTTGGAGGTCAGCGCCAGTTCCGCTGCTTTCTCTTCCAGCGCTCGGCGGGCTTGTTCGATCTCTTGATTCTTGCGCTCCACCTCCACGTTCCGCTCGGCGAGCTGCTCAGCTTTTTGGGCCAACTGTTCGTTGGTCTGCTGCAGCTCTTTTTGTTGCGTCTGTAGCTCTGTAGCGAGTTGCTGCGATTGCTCGAGTAACCCTTCAGTCTGCATCGTTGCCTCGATGCTGTTGAGCACGATGCCGATGCTCGCCGTCAGCTGCTCAAGGAAGGCCAGATGAGAGGCGGTAAAGCTATTCAACGATGCGAGTTCGATGACTGCCTTGACCTGATCCTCAAAGAGTACGGGCAGCACGACAACGTTGCGCGGCACGGCTTGGAACAAACCCGAACGGATGGGCATGGTGTGAGACGGCAGATCAGCGAGCAGCATGCGTCGCTTCTCCACCGCGCACTGCCCGACTAAGCTTTCTCCGAGTTGCAGATAAGACGGAGGCTCGGCATGGCCGTTGCCGGCAAAGGCGGACAATAGCGCCATACGGGACTCTGCTTCAGTCTCCATTCGATAGATCACGCCTTGTTGGGCGTTGACGAGCGGCGCTAGTTCCGAAAGCAGCGTCCGCCCGACGGTCGCCATGTCGCGCTGGCCCTGCAACATGCCAGTGAACCGAGCAAGATTCGTCTTGAGCCAGTCCTGTTCGGTGTTGCGGTCCGTGGTGAGCCGCAAGTTGTTAATCATCGTATTAATATTGTCTTTCAGTTCGGCGACTTCGCCGCTGGCCTCAACCTGAATGGAGCGAGTCAGGTTGCCTTGCGTCACTGCGGTGGCCACCTCAGCGATAGCGCGTACTTGCCGGGTCAAGTTATCCGCCAGCAAATTGACGTTTCCTGTGAGGTCCTTCCACGTGCCTGCGGCGCCGGGGACGTTCGCCTGGCCGCCTAGACGACCCTCCACGCCCACCTCGCGCGCCACAGTTGTCACTTGGTCAGCGAAAGTGGCCAAGGTGTCCGTCATGTTGTTGATCGTGGCGCCGAGGGCGGCGACTTCGCCCTTAGCGTTCACTGTCAGTTTCTGCGAGAGATCACCGTTCGCGACGGCGGTCACGACTTTGACAATACCGCGCACCTGCTCGGTGAGGTTGGCGGCCATGAAATTGACCGAGTCGGTGAGGTCCTTCCAGGTGCCCGCCACGCCCGGCACGTTGGCTTGGCCGCCCAGGCGTCCTTCCGTGCCCACTTCACGGGCCACGCGCGTCACCTCGCCGGCAAACGCGTTGAGCTGGTCCACCATGGTGTTGATGGTGTTCTTGAGTTCGAGAATTTCACCCTTCACATCCACGGTGATCTTACGCGACAAGTCGCCCCGCGCTACGGCCGTGGTCACTTCGGCGATGTTGCGCACCTGGTCGGTGAGGTTACTCGCCATGGAGTTCACGTTATCGGTGAGGTCTTTCCAGGTGCCCGCCACGCCCGGCACCCGCGCCTGACCGCCGAGTTGTCCTTCCGTGCCGACTTCGCGGGCCACGCGCGTCACTTCCGAAGCAAACGAACGTAACTGCTCGACCATGGTGTTAATAGTCTCTTTGAGCAAGAGAATTTCCCCGCTCACGTTCACCGTGATCTTCTTGGAGAGGTCCCCAGTGGCGATAGCGGTAGATACTTCGGCAATGTTGCGCACCTGCGCTGTGAGGTTGCCCGCCATGGAGTTGACGTTGTCAGTAAGGTCCTTCCAGGTGCCCGCCACGCCCGGCACGTTGGCTTGGCCACCCAATCGACCATCGGTGCCGACCTCGCGGGCCACGCGCGTCACCTCGCCGGCAAAGGAGTTGAGCTGGTCCACCATGGTGTTGATGGTGTCCTTGAGTTCGAGGATTTCACCCTTCACATCCACCGTGATCTTACGCGACAAGTCGCCGCGGGCCACAGCGGTCGTTACTTCGGCGATGTTGCGCACCTGCGCCGTCAAGTTACTGGCCATGGAGTTGACGGAGTCGGTAAGGTCCTTCCAAGTGCCCCCTACGCCCGGCACGATCGCCTGACCGCCTAGCTTGCCCTCGGTGCCGACTTCACGCGCCACGCGCGTCACCTCGGCAGCGAACGAGCGCAGCTGCTCGACCATAGTGTTGAGCGTTTCTTTTAATTGGAGAATCTCGCCGCGCACGTCCACAGTAATCTTCTTAGACAGGTCTCCGGTAGCAATTGCGGTGGCCACCTCAGCGATGTTGCGCACCTGGCCGGTGAGATTGCTGGCCATGAAATTGACGTTATCGGTGAGGTCCTTCCACACGCCGCTTACCCCGCCGACCTGGGCTTGACCGCCGAGTTTTCCTTCGGTGCCGACCTCGCGGGCCACGCGCGTCACCTCCCCGGCAAACGCATTGAGCTGGTCCACCATGGTGTTGAGCGTGTTCTTGAGTTCGAGGATTTCGCCTTTGACGTCCACGGTGATCTTGCGCGAGAGGTCGCCGCGGGCCACGGCGGTGGCCACCTCAGCGATGTTGCGCACCTGCGCCGTCAGGTTACTGGCCATGGAGTTGACCGAGTCGGTAAGATCTTTCCAGGTGCCCGCCACGCCCGGCACGTTGGCCTGGCCCCCGAGCCGTCCGTCAGTGCCGACTTCACGGGCCACGCGCGTCACTTCGCCGGCGAAGCGGTTGAGTTGGTCCACCATGGTGTTGAGCGTTTCCTTGAGCTGGAGAATCTCACCGCGCACATCTACGGTAATCTTGCGGGAGAGGTCTCCACTAGCAATAGCGGTGGCCACCTCGGCGATGTTGCGCACCTGCCCAGTCAGGTTGCTGGCCATGGAGTTGACTGAGTCGGTGAGGTCCTTCCAGGTGCCCGCTACGCCCGGCACGTTGGCCTGGCCTCCCAATCGACCGTCGGTGCCGACCTCGCGGGCCACGCGCGTCACCTCGCCGGCGAAGGAGTTGAGCTGGTCCACCATGGTGTTTAAGGTATCTTTTAATTCGAGAAGCTCGCCCTTCACGTCTACGGTGATCTTGCGGGAGAGGTCGCCGCGGGCCACGGCGGTGGCCACCTCGGCGATGTTACGCACCTGGCCGGTGAGGTTGCCGGCCATAAAGTTCACGTTATCGGTGAGATCCTTCCAGGTGCCGCCCACGCCGGGTACGACCGCCTGGCCGCCCAGCTTGCCGTCGGTGCCGACCTCGCGGGCCACGCGCGTCACTTCGCTGGCAAACGCGTTGAGCTGGTCCACCATAGTGTTGATGGTGTTCTTCAATTCGAGAATTTCACCCTTCACGTCCACCGTGATCTTACGTGACAAGTCACCGCGCGCCACCGCTGTCGTCACTTCGGCGATGTTGCGCACCTGCGCCGTCAGGTTACTCGCCATCGAGTTGACATTATCAGTGAGGTCCTTCCAGGTGCCTGCCACTCCCGGCACTTG